>Ga0208398_101035_pt1 | contig 12445 bp, 6 predicted proteins | sample LakWasMe79_HOW10_2_FD_183905 | JGI IMG/M metagenome (GOLD analysis project Ga0208398, IMG submission 183905) | Freshwater sediment methanotrophic microbial communities from Lake Washington under simulated oxygen tension - Sediment Metagenome... | ecosystem: Environmental > Aquatic > Freshwater >... | reverse complement strand
GGGTGATGGACGCCGACGAGCAGGTGGTCATCAGCCACAACTGGGACGAACTGCGCCTGCTGATGTGGAACTACGTCGGCATCGTGCGCAGCACGCGCCGGCTGCAGCGTGCACTGGCGCGCATCACCCTGCTGCGCAGCGAGATCGACGAGTATTACGCCCGCTTCCACATCCACCGCGACGGGCTGGAGCTGCGCAACCTGGTCGACTGCGCCGAGCTGGTGGTGCGCTCGGCGCTGCAGCGGCCCGAGAGCCGTGGCCTGCACAGCAGCCTGGACCACCCGCACACCTTGCCGGTGGCCCTGCCGACGGTGCTGGCAGGCCGGTCTCAGGCCGGCACCGGCCCCAGCACCCGCAGCGAGTAGTCCACCGCCCGCAGGTCCTTGGTCAGGCTGCCGATGGAGATGCGGTCGACGCCGGTGGCGGCGATGTCGCGCAGCTGGTCCAGTGTGACGCCGCCCGAGACCTCCAGCAGCGCACGCCCGGCATTGCGCTGCACCGCGGCCCGCATCATGCCGAGGTCGAAGTTGTCCAGCAACACGCTGGTGGCGCCGCCGTCCAGCGCCTGGTCCAGTTCGGCCAGGTCCTCGACCTCGATCTGCACCGTAACACCCGCGTCCAGCGCCTGGGCGGCGCGCAGGGCGGCGGTGATGCCGCCGGCCGCGGCGATGTGGTTTTCCTTGATCAGGATACCGTCCCACAGCGCCAGGCGCTGGTTCTGGCCGCCCCCCACACGCACCGCGTACTTCTGTGCCTGGCGCAGCCCGGGCAGGGTCTTGCGCGTGTCCAGGATGGCGCAGCCGCGCGGGTTGGGCGAGGCGCCGGCGATCGCCGCCACGTGCTGGCGGGTGCGGGTGGCGGTGGCCGACAGCAGTTGCAGGAAGTTCAGCGCCGGCCGCTCGGCCGACAGCAGGGCGCGCGCCTCGGCGGTGATCTGGCACACCGGCGTGTCGGCGGCCATCTCGGCGCCTTCGGCATAACACCAGTCCAGCCGGGCCGACGGGTCCAGCGCGTGCACGCAGGCGTCGAACCAGTCGCGCCCGGCCAGCACCGCAGCCTCGCGCACGCGCAGCGTGGCGCGCACGCGCTGGCCGGCGGGCACCAGCTGGCCGGTCCAGTCACCGTGGCCGATGTCCTCGGCCAGTGCGTCATGCACATTGCGCGCGCGCGCCTGGTCCAGCGTCTCGTTGTGGTCGAAGTGCAGGTCAGCCATCACGCGGCCCCGATGTGCGGCACAAAGCCGCTGGTGGGTGCGGCAACGGCGCGGGTGGCGGTGAAGTCCAGCATGCGCGTGATGCAACCCAGCGCGCGGCTGCGCACCGGCTCGGCCACGTCGATCTCGCCGCTGCCGGTCTGCAGGCAGGACAGCACGCCTTCCAGGGCGTTCATCGCCATCCAGGGGCAGTGCGCGCAGCTCTTGCAGGTGGCGCTGCGGCCGGCGGTGGGGGCTTCGATCAGGATCGCGTCCGGGTCGACCTGGCGCATGCGGTGCATCATGCCGTTGTCGGTGGCCACGATGTAGCTGCGGGCACGTCGGTCGGCCACTGCCTTCAGCAGCGCGCCGGTCGAGCCCACCACGTCGGCCAGCGCCACCACGCCGGCGGGTGACTCGGGGTGCACCAGCACCAGGGCGTCGGGGTGCTGTTCACGCAGGATGGCCAGTTCGGTGGCCTTGAACTCCTCGTGCACGATGCAGGCGCCGGGCCACATCAGCATGTCGGCCCCGGTCTGCTCCTGGATATAGCCCCCCAGGTGCTTGTCGGGTGCCCACAGCAGCTTTTTGCCCTGGGCATGCAGGTGGCGCACGATGGGCAGGGCGCAGGCGCTGGTCACCATCCAGTCGGCACGCGCCTTCACCGCGGCGCTGGTGTTGGCATAGACCACCACCGTGCGGTCGGGGTGGGCGTCGCACCAGGCATTGAACTCGTCGGGCGGGCAGCCCAGGTCCAGTGAGCAGGTGGCTTCGCGCTCGGGCATCAGCACCCGCTTGTCGGGTGACAGGATCTTGGCCGTCTCGCCCATGAAGCGCACGCCGGCCACCACCAGTGTGCTGGCGGGGTGTTGGCGGCCGAAGCGCGCCATCTCCAGCGAGTCGGCGACACAGCCGCCGGTGGCCTGGGCCAGGTCCTGCAGGTCACCGTCAACGTAGTAGTGGGCTACCAGCACGGCGTCGCGTGCGCGCAGTTGTTCGGCAATGCGCTGCCGGAGGGTGGCGCGCTCCGCCGTGGAGGCCGTGGACGCCGTGGAGAGGGAAGAGGACATTGCCAAGCCATGGGAAAAGCGGAAGCCGTCGATGGTAGCCGCTGGGCCGTGCCCGCCGGCACCGCGGGTCAAGCCGGGTCACTGCCGCCGTCATCGTCACCGTCATCGCCGCGCAGCAGGGCCAGCATCTGATCGGCGCGCAGCACGGTGCCGGCGGGGCCGCCGTCCTGCGCCGCCAGCACGCCGTCGGCCAGTGCCCGCTTGCTGTGGTGCAGCTTGACGATACGGTCCTCGATCGACCCCTGGGTGACCAGCCGGTAAACGGTCACCGGCCGCTGCTGGCCGATGCGGTGGGCGCGGCCGCTGGCCTGGTCCTCGGCAGCGGGGTTCCACCAGGGGTCGGCGATGATGACGTAATCGGCCATCGTCAAGTTCAAGCCGAAGCCACCGGCCTTCAGGCTGATCAGGAAGAAGTCGCCCTCGCCGGCCTGGAAGGCGCTGACGCGCTGGGTGCGCTGCGCTGCCGGCGTGCTGCCGTCGAGGTACTGGTAGTGCAGCCCGGCGGCGTCCAGCCGCTCGCGCAGCAGCGCCAGGAAGTCGGTGAACTGGCTGAACACCAGCGCCTTGTGGCGGCCGGCCACCAGCTCCTGCGCCAGGCGCTCGAACTCCTGCACCTTGGCGCCGACCAGGCCCAGCTCGGGCGCCACCAGGCGCGGGTCGCAGGCGGCGCGGCGCAGCCGGGTGAGTGCGGCCAGGAGGTGCATCTGGGCCTGGCCTTCGCCGGCCGTGCCTGCGGCCAGCGCCTGGCTGACGCTGTGCTCGGCCTGCTGGCGCAGCGCCTCCAGCAGCGCGCGCTCGCGGGGGGCGGGCACCACCTCGTGCACTATCTCGGTCCGTGCCGGCAGGTCGGCCAGCACCTCGGCCTTGGTGCGGCGCAGCAGGAAGGGCGCCACCAGCCGGCGCAGCCGGCGGCCGGCCTGGGCATCGCCGTCACGCTCGATCGGGCCGGCAAAGCGCTGATTGAACTGTTCGGCGCTGCCCAGCAGGCCGGGGTTGGCAAAGGCCATGATGGACCACAGCTCGCCCAGCCGATTTTCGATCGGCGTGCCGGTCAGGGCCAGCTTGAAGTCGGCGGCCAGGGCATGGGCGGCGCGGGCGCGGCGGGTGCCGGCGTTCTTGATGGCCTGGGCCTCGTCCAGCACCGCGGTGTGCCAGTGGCGGCCGGCCAGCAGCTCGCCGTCGATCTGCAGCAGGCCGTAGCTGCAGACCAGCACCTGGCCCGGCCCCAGCGTCTGCACCTGCTGGCGGCGCGCGGCGGCGCGGGCGCTGTCGGGTGGGCTGTCGCCGTCGGCCGTCGCCGTGCCGCCCTGCGCATCGCCCGGCTCGTCGTCGCCGTCCGGCAGGCCGGCGGTGTCACCGTACATCACCACCTGCAGGCCGGGGGTGAAGCGCGCAGCCTCGGCCAGCCAGTTGCCGCACACCGAGGTGGGTGCCACCACCAGCGCCGGGCCGCCGTGGGCACGGGCGGCCAGCAGGGCCAGCGTCTGCAGCGTCTTGCCCAGGCCCATGTCGTCGGCCAGCACCGCGCCGAAGCCACTGGCCGCCAGCCGCATCAGCCACCACCAGCCAGCGCTCTGGTAGTCGCGCAGTTCGGCACTCAGGCCGGCTGGGGGGGTGAAGGTCATCGCCTGCGCCTGTTCCCAGGCCTGGCAGCGCTGCTGCCAGGCGGCGTCGCCACCCAGCGCGGGGGCACCGGCCTGCGCCGCCCAGGCCAGCGCCGCCATCACCGCCACGCGCTGGGCCTTGCCGTTGCCGTGGGTGATGGCGCGCAGGTCGGCCAGCTGCTGGCGCAGTGTGTCGGTCAGCGCCAGGAAGCCGCCGTCGCCCAGGGCCACGTAGCGGCTGCGGCCCTGCTGCAGGCGGTCCAGCAGATCGCGCAGGCGCAGCACCTCGCCGCCGTCCAGCGGCAGGTCGCCGTCGATCTCCAGCCAGTCGCCCTGGCTGCGCACGCGCAGCTGGACCTGGCTGGCGTCGACCGGCCGCACCCGCAGCGGCTTGCCCTTGGGCCATTCCGTGACGATCTGGTCGGCCAGGGTGCCCAGTGCCTCCACCACCGCCAGGGCCTGGTCGGGCTCGTCCAGCGACCAGGTCTGGGCGTCCTCGTCCAGTTGCCCTGACATGGCCTGCAGCAAGGCCTGGGCATGGGCCTGCTCGGTGGCCAGGTCGCGGCGGGTCGACAGCGTCAGGCCCTGGTGCACCGTGGTCACCCGCTCGCGGCCCTGGCCAGGTGCCAGGCGCGGGCCGAAGTCGCCGAACGGCGCCGCCACCAGGCGCAGGCTCAAGCCGTCGCCCTGGGGCGTCAGCTCGGCGCGCAGGGTGCTGACGGCGGCCACCTCGTGGCCGGCATCGGCGTCGCTGGTCAGCTGGAAATGGGTGCCCAGCACCTGAAGCGCGTCGTTCAGCTCGGCCCGTGCGGCCACCGGCACCTGCCAGCCCTGGCTGACCAGTTCGGCCACCCGCAGCTGGGCCGGCGTGATGCGCACCAGCCGCGCACGCTCGGGGCCGTCGTGCAGCAGCAGCACGGTGGGCCGGCCGGCATCGGCACCGCGGCGCACGGCGAGGCCCGGCTCGTCGTCGAGCGTGTCGTCGTCGTCCAGCAGGGCCGCGGCATCGGGCCGGATCGGGTCGACGATCCGAAACTGCAGATGTTCGCCGCGCGTCAGCACTTCCAGCTGGGGCAGGCTCTCGGCCAGCTCGATGAACTGGGTCGGTGCCTCGGCCCAGGCCACATGCGGGTGGCGCACCAGGGCCTGCACGGCCTGCACCCTGTCCAGCACCAGGCGGCCGCCGAAAGGCAGCTTTTTCAGCGCGCGCAGCACGGCAGCGTCGTGGGCCGGCAGGTCGCTGCGCTTGGCCAGGCTGGCCAGCGAGGCCGGCTTGGGCTTGCCCAGGCCGCGGGCGCCGGCTTTCTGCTCCAACGGTTCGATGCGGCGCACACGGCCCAGCGCATCGGCCTGCACGGTCCAGATCAGCCGGTCGGCCTGGGTGATGCCGCCACCGGCGCCGGTGGTGGCACCACCCACCGGGCCAAGGGCGACGATGGCGTTGAGCGCCTCGCGCCAGCGGTCCACCGGTGCGCCGACCGGAAAGGCCTGCGCCGCATCGGCCGCGGCCGGTGCCTGGCCCAGCAGCAGTGCGGCGGCGCGGCGCGCCAGCATCGCCAGCCAGGGCAGACCGGCACCGTCGAAGTTGGCCGACAGCGTGGCGGCGTGCTGCGCCAGCACGGCGGGCTGCGCCGGCGCATGGCCGAGCCAGGCCGCCAGCAGCAGATGGCTGAGTTGGTGCAGGCCGTGCAGGCGCAGACCACTCAGCGGCGTCAGCAGGAAGGCGCGTGGATTGCGCGGCGCGTCGCCCAGACGCTGGTCGATGGCCTCCTGCCAGACGCCCCAGAAGCTGTAGATGTCGGCGTCACGCTTGCCGGCCTCACCGGCGGCGAACTTGCGTGCCTTGGTCCAGGCCGCCGGGTCGGCCTGGCCGATCAGCGCCAGGGTGTAGAACCAGGCGGTCGCCTCGGCGAACAACTGCTTGCGCTTGCCCAGGCTGGCGGCCTGCTCTTTCCACGCCAGCTCGAAGGCCAGCACGCCGCTGGCGTAGTGGCCCTCGGCGATGTCGGCGGCCGCACGCAGCGCCTGGGCCTCGGGGTGGTCCAGCCCCAGCAGCACGCGGCGCGCCTCGGCGCGCTGGCCGGCCAGCAGCAGGCGCTCGGCCAGGCGCAGGCGCAGGCCGTCGTGCAGGGCTTCGGGTTCGGGTCGGCTCTGCGCCAGCAGCCAGTCCCACAGCGGCGCACTCAGGGGCTCGCAGTCGCCGCCGGTGGGCTGCAGCAGCCGCTGCAGCAGGCGGTAGCGCAGTGCGGGGTCGATGCGCTGCCACAGGGCGGTGTCGAAGGGCTGCAGCAGGGCCGCGGCCAGCAGCGCCGGCTGCTCGGGCGGCAGGTAGCGGCTGATCTGGCACAGCCGGTCGAAGGCCTGCGGCGAGCCGTCGGCCAGCACCACCACGCGCAGCGCGCCGATCAGCGTGACCTCGGTGAACTGCTCCACATGCCAGGCATGGTCGAAGCGGTGCAGCCGCTTCCACGACGCCCACCAGCGCGCCTGCTGCGCGGGTTGCTGCAGCAGGGCGACGAAGCGAGGCCAGGCCTGGCCGGGCGCGACCGTCCATTGGCCCTGGGCGTTGGTGGTGACCCAGCCGGTCTGCCCCAACTCGCCCAGCCTCTGGCGCAGTTCGGGGCCGTGGAAGCCGGTGCCGCGTGCGGTCTTCCAGTCGCCCAGGAACTCGGCCAGGCGGGTGATGCCGACGGGACCCTGCAGAAAACACAGGCCGTCGAGCACGGTCAGCTGGTCGGCGGTGAGCGGCGGGTCGGGCAGGGCATCGAACAGCGACGGCATGGGGCAGGTGATCGGGGCGGCGGGCGGCGGCCAGTGTAGGAGGTCGGCACGAACCGCCCGGCTCAACCTGCGGCGGGTGCTGCCAGCGCGTAGACCGGCACCGCGGCCGACTTGCCCTTGAACTGCACTGCGCCCAGTGCCTGCAGCGGCAGGCGGCCGGCCAGGCCGGTGGCGGTGCCGTCGCACAGCAGGATGGCCTGGCCGGCCTGCTTGGTGTGCGCCTCCAGCCGCGCCGCCAGGTTCACCGTGTCGCCGATGCAGGTGTAGGTGGCGCGCTGCTGGGTGCCGGTGTAGCCGGCGATGACCTCGCCGCTGGCCATGCCCACGCCGATGGCGATGGCCGGCCGGCCGGCGGCCAGGCGCTCGGTGTTGAGCAGCCCGATCATCTCGATCATGTCCAGCGCGGCACGGGCGGCGGCCAGCGGTGGGTCGGCCAGCGGCCGTGGTGCGCCGAAGATGGCCATCAGGCCGTCGCCGATCATCTGGTTGACCACGCCGCCCTGGGCGGTGATGGCCTCGAACATCAGCGTGTAATAGGTGTTGAGCAGCTCGATGGTCTCTTCCGGTGACTGGCTTTCCACCAGCGCGGTGAAGCCGCGGATGTCGCTGAACATCACCGTGGCCTGCACCCGCCGGCCACCCAGGGCGAAGCCCGAGTCCAGCAGGTCCTGCGCCACCTCGGTGGCGGCAAAGCGCCGGATCAGCGCCTGGGCCTGGTCGCGCAGGCGCTTTTTTTCCAGGCTGGCGTTGACGCGGGCCTTCAGCAGCACCGGGTTGACCGGCTTGTGCAGGTAGTCGTCGGCGCCCAGTTCGATGCAGCGCACCACATGCGCCATGCCCTCCAGCGAGGACGTCACCACCACCGGCACGTCGCGCAGCGCCGGTTCGGCGGCCAGCAGCGCCAGCACGCCGAAGCCGTCGAGCTCGGGCATCTCGATGTCCAGCAGCAGCAGGTCGAAGGGCTCGGCGCGCAGCATCTCCAGCGCGCGGCGGCCGTTGTCGGCCAGCGCCACGCGGTGGCCCTGCAGCTCCAGGTTGCGCGCCAGCAGCAGGCGGTTGACCTTGTTGTCGTCGGCCACCAGCAGCCGGCTGCCGCGGCCGGCGGGCTCAGCCACGGGCCAGTGCGGCCAGTGCGCTGGCCGCCTCGTGGTAATGGGCTTCCAGGGCGGCCAGGGCGCCCTCGTCGGCGGGCAGGCTGCCTTGCTCGAGCGTGCGTGCGCAGTCGGCCAGCCGCTGCGCGCCGAAGGACAGGGCGTTGGTCTTCATCGAATGGGCGGCGCGCCGGAAGCGCTCGGGCGAGGCCGCGGCCCAGGCGGCGCGCAGCTCGGCCAGCATGCCCGGCGCCTCCTCGGCAAAGGTGGCCACCAGCTCGGCCACGAAGTCGGCGCCGGTGCTGGCCTGCAGCTCGGTGAAGGTGGGCAGGTCGATGACGGGGGTGGCCATGTCAGGTGTCCTTGCGGGCAGCGGCTTGGTGCAGCGCCTCGACCAGCTGGTCGAGGCGGATGGGTTTGGTGACGTAGTCGTCCATGCCGCTGGCCAGGCAGGCCTCACGGTCGCCCTGCATCGCGTTGGCTGTCATCGCCACGATGCGCGGGCGCTGCCCGGCGGGCCAGCGGGCGGTGATGCGGCGCGCGGCCTCCAGGCCGTCCATCTCGGGCATCTGCACGTCCATCAGCACCAGGTCGTAGGGCTGGCGCGCGATGCTTTCGATGGCTTCGATGCCGTTGCCGGCCAGGTCGGCGCGGTAGCCCATCTGCTGCAGCAGGCGCAGGGCCAGCTTCTGGTTCACCACGTTGTCCTCGGCCAGCAGGATGCGCAGCGGGTGGGCCAACGCCATCTGGGCGTCGATGCGGGGCCGGGCCGCGGGGGCGGCGGTGCGCGGCGTGTCGCCGTGGCCCAGCAGGCCGACCAGCGTGTCGAACAGTGCGCTCTGGTGCAGCGGCTTGCTCAGCGTGGCGGCAAACAGGCTGTCGCTGGGCTCCTTGCGGCCCAGCGAGCTGAACAGCACCAGCGGCAGCCCGTGGCCGGCTGCGCGGATGCGCGCCGCCAGGGTGCTGCCGTCGATGCCGGGCATGTGCATGTCGAGGATGGCCAGGTCGTAGGCCTCGCGCTGCAGCATGGCCAGGGCGTCGTCGGCCGAGTCGGTGTCCTGGGCCACCAGACCCCACTTGGCGGTCTGCAGCGCCAGGATGCGGCGGTTGGTGGTGTTGTCGTCCACCACCAGGATGCGCTTGCCCTTGAGCGCCGGCTGCTCGCCGATGAAGCTGCGCTTGCTGCCGGACGGCAGGGCGGCCGCCGGCGCGGTGATGCTGAAGTGGAAGGTGCTGCCGGTGTTCGGGCCGGCGCTGTCCACACCCATGCTGCCGCCCATCAGCTCGGCCAGCAGCTTGCTGATTGCCAGCCCCAGCCCGGTGCCGCCGTACTTGCGCGTGGTGCTGCTGTCGGCCTGGCTGAACTTCTGGAACAGCCGGCGCTTGCCTTCCTCACTCAGGCCGATGCCGGTGTCGCGCACCGCAAAACGGACTTGATCGCCGTCGGCCGACACGGTCAGCACCACCTCGCCGCGTTCGGTGAATTTGACCGCGTTGGACAGCAGGTTCAGCAGCACCTGGCGCAGCCGGGTGACGTCGCCCAGCACCGCCAACGGCAGCTCGCCGTCGAACACATAGGCGATGTCCAGCTGCTTCTCGGCGGCGCGGCCGGCGACCAGGTCGAGCGCGGACTCCACGCATTCGCGCAGGTCGAAGGGCTGGTGTTCGATGTCCATGCGCCCGGCCTCGATCTTCGAGAAGTCCAGGATGTCGTTGATGATGGTCAGCAGCGCATCACCGCTGTCGCGCAGGGTGGTGGCGTAGTCGCGCTGTTCGTCGGTCAGCGGCGTGTCCAGCAGCAGGCCGCTCATGCCGATCACCGCGTTCATCGGCGTGCGGATCTCGTGGCTCATGGTGGCCAGGAAGGCGCTCTTGGCCTCGTTGGCCGTCTCGGCGGCGGCGCGGGCGTCGCGGGCTTCCTGGAACAGATTGGCATTGCCGACGGCGATCATGGCCTGGTTGGCAAATGATTGCGCCAGCGCGATCTCGTCGTCGCCGAAGGCCACCGCCTTGTCGCGCTGAAAGATCAGCACGCCGGCACAGGCATCACCTCGCAGCAAGGGCAGGATCAGCACGCACTGGCAGCCGGTGCGGCGTTGTACATCTTGCTCATGCGGTGGCAGATCGACCTTCGACCAGTCGGGCAGGTGGTAGGGCGCCCGGGCCACGACGGCGCGCGATGGAAAATTGTGGGCCGTATCGACGGGGATGCCGAGCCCGATCGCGGTGGTGTCCTCCATCGCGCGAGAGTCGGCCCGCGCGGCGCCGGGAAACAGGGTCTGGCCTTCGAGGCGCAGCACGGTCACCCGGTAGCTGTCGAGCAGGCGCTTGGCCGTGACGGCGATCGCGTCGAACACCGGTGTCACGTCGGTGGGCGAGCGGCTGATCACCTGCAGGATTTCGGCGGTGGCGGTCTGGCGCGCCAGGGCCTCCTGGGTCTCGTTGAACAGCCGCGCGTTCTCGATGGCGATCACCGCCTGGTCGGCGAAGGTCTGCAGCAGGGCCACATGGTGGTCGCTGAAGCCGCCGGACGCCACCCGGGTGACGCTGATCATGCCGATCGTCGTCGCGTCGCGCCGCAGCGGGATGAACAGCATGCTGCGGTAGCCGCGCTGGCGGGCCAGCGTGCGCACATGCGGCAGGATGCCGGTGTCGGTCTCGGTGTCAGTGATCTGCACCACCTGGCCCTGGCGGATGCGCTGCACTGCCGGCAGGTCGGCCATGGGCCGCGGGAACTGCGCACGCAGCGCTGCATCGGCCACCTCGTTGACGGGCGTGAAGGCCACCAGACTCGCCGTCTCGTCGGCGAAGCGGAACACCGCCGTCGACAGGGCGCCGACCAGCTGGTTGGCATTGCGCGCGATGGCGTCGAACACCGGCAGCACGTCCGACGGCGAGCAGGCGATGACCTTCAGGATCTCGCCGGTGGCGGTCTGTCGTTCCAGCGATTCGCGGGTCTCGCCCAGCAGGCGGGCGTTGTCGAAGCGCATGCGGATCGACGTCAGCAGCGCGGTGTTGAACTGGTGCACATAGGCCATCACCACCACCAGCACCAACAGCATGGCGGCGCCCGCCAGCAGCGCCAGCGTGTGGCCGGCCAGTCCCGCCCGCAGCACGAAGGGCAGCACCAGCGGCAGGACGAAGGCATAGACGCTGGGCAGGTGGACCGCGGTGGCGAAGGACACCGCCATCAGATTGCTCATCAGCGCGATCAGCAGCACCGCCAGCCGGACCGGGTCGGGTCCGAAGTACAGCACCGCGGCCACGCCCCACAGGCTGCCGAACAGCGCGGCGTAGACCATCTGCAGCCGGGCCAGGGCCTGGAAGCGTTGGGCGGCCGCCAGCCGCGCCTGCCAGGGTGCCACGACCAGGTAGTACAGCACCGGCATCATCACGATGCCTGCGGCCCAAGTCGCGAAGCCCGGCACAGGCCCCAACTGCGCCAGCGCAAAGCCGAAGATCGGGACCGCGACCACCGCCGACGGCACGCCGGCCCGCATATTGCGCGCCAGCAGCGCAAACTGTGCCGCGGCGGCCTCGCTGGTGCCGACGGGGATGTGCGATGCGTCGTCCGATGGCGCCGTCATGGGCAGACTCCTTGGGACCCGGCGGGCACCGGCGGATGCGCGCCGGTCGTGCTGCCAGGCACTGACCGGGCCGACCATACCCGGGTCGGTGGCCGGGTTGTCAAGACGGCCGCACACCGGTGGATGGGCCAACCCCCGATCGTGGGGGAGGGTTGGGATGAGAATTCGTCATTCGCGAAGGCTGTCTTTTTGAGTCTTGTGTGCACAGGCCCGAGCCTTCGCGCATCATCCGGTGGCGGCACCGCCGGCCTTCAGGGCCCATCCCGCCCGCCCCACCGCTCCCGCCCACGTTCACCGATGTGAGACGGCGGCGGCGCCGGCCGGTGCCGCACCCCTTGCCTGCCCCCGACCCCACCGCTGCAGCGCCATGCGCTTCGACCTCGTCACCCTGAACCTCGTGCTGGCCATTGCCGAGACGCGCAGCATCACGCGCGGGGCGGCGCGTGAGCACCTGGCGCTGGCGGCGGCCAGCAAGCGGCTGTCCGACCTGGAGACCCGGCTGGGCGTGGCCCTGTTCGAGCGCCGCGCGCGTGGCGTGGACCTGACCGAGGCCGGCCGTGCACTGGTGCGCCACATCCGCTCGCTCAATGCCAGCCTGCATGCGCTGGAGAGCGAGGTGGTGGAGTTCTCGCGCGGCATCAAGGGCCACCTGCGCATCGCCGCCAATGCCAGCGCGATTGCCGAATGCCTGCCGGCCGATCTGGCGGCCTTCTCCCAGGCCCACCCCGGCATCCGCATCAGCCTGGAAGACCTGACCAGCGCCGAGGTGCAGGCGGCCGTGGCCGAGGGCCGGGCCGACGTCGGCATCTTCGTGCCGCCGCAGCACGAGGCGCGGCTGACCTGCCACCCCTACCGCGAAGGCGAACTGGCCGTGCTGGTGCCGCAAGGCCATGTGCTGGCCCGGCGCGCCGACCCCGACAAAGGCGTGCCTTTTGATGCCCTGCTCGATTTCGACATCGTTGGCCTGCACCTGGGCGCCGCGGTGCACGAGCAGATGCGCGAGCGCGCCCAGGCCCTGGGCCGCACCCTGAACGTGCGGGTGCAGGTGCGCGGCTTCGACGCCATCGCCCAGCTGGTGGAGGCCGGCCTGGGCGTGGCGGTGCTGCCGGCGGTCGTCGCC
>Ga0208398_101025_pt1 | contig 12607 bp, 14 predicted proteins | sample LakWasMe79_HOW10_2_FD_183905 | JGI IMG/M metagenome (GOLD analysis project Ga0208398, IMG submission 183905) | Freshwater sediment methanotrophic microbial communities from Lake Washington under simulated oxygen tension - Sediment Metagenome... | ecosystem: Environmental > Aquatic > Freshwater >... | reverse complement strand
CCACCACCAGCCGGCGCTTGAGCTCTGCCATCTCGTCTGTCATCACGTTCCCACGTTCGTCTACGTGGGAACGTAGGCTGTCAGGTCACAGCCGTGGGCTCAAGGACGGGGTTCATTGACCGCATACGATCAGAAGGGTGCGCAGGTAGGCATCACCGCGTTTGGTGATCGTGCCCAGGTTGCTCTTGCCGCCGCTGGAGCGTTGCTTGGGAACCAGGCCCAGCCAGGCGCCGAGTTGCGCGCCGCTGTCGAACTGCCGGAAGTCGCCCACCGTGGCCACTGCCGCCGAGGCGGTGACGGGACCGACGCCCATGAGTTCGGCCGCGCGCTGCACGTGCGCGTTGTCGGCCGCATGCGCGGCCAGGCGCGCATCGCACCAGGCCAGGTGCTCGTCGAGTTCACGCCACTGCGCGTGCGCACGCTGCAGAGTCATGCGTGCCAGGCCGTTGAGCTCGTTGCTGGCGTCTTCCAGGATGTCGTGCAGCGTCACCTGCAACGCCCGCACGCCCGTGGCCACGGCGATGCCGAACTCCAGCAGCAGGCCCCGGATGCGGTTGATGCACGCCGTGCGGTCGGCCTTCACGCCCTCGCGCAGTCGGTGCACGCTGAGCTGGCCTTGCTGCTCGGCCGTCTTCACCGGAACAAACCGCATGTGCGGCCGGGCCCGCCGCCTCGCAGATCGCCGCCGCGTCGTTGGCGTCGTTCTTACCGCTCTTGCCTGCCATGCGGTACGGCGTGACGAAGTGGCCGGCGATCAGCCGCGCGTCCAGGCCCAGCAGTCGCAGACGCCTCGCCGCGTGGTGCGCGCCGCCGCAGGCTTCCATCGCCACCAGGCAGCCGGCGGGCAACTCGGCGCACCAGGCGAAGAACCGCTCCGGCGCCATCGGCTTGGCCAGCAGCTTGCGGCCAGCGCGGTCCACCGCATGCACCTGGAACACGCGCTTGGACAGATCCACCCCTACCCGTGCGACCGCGTCGCGTGTAACCTCCGCCATGACTTCCCCTTTCCGCTCAGATTGAACTTCCGCAAGTCAATCTTGGTACCTCGATACCGTCTCAGGACTGGGGAAGCCCCTTCGTATTCGCTCAACCGGACCCATTGCGGCGTGCAGTCAAAAGCCTCCATTTCATTCTTGGCTTTTGGCCACCCACCGCAACGATCCGGTTATCTCAAGCCACAAGGGCATCCCCGCTCGTTAAGCAAAATTTGCCCACTCGGCTGCATACCCAGCTCGCCCCTGCCTCCCTCAAACGCGCAATTCACCAGAGAATGGACCTATGCCAAGAGCACCTAGCGCCAAGGTAACCATCCCCAGGGAAGAATCCAAGAAGGTAGCGGCTCGAAAGGCTCCCGCAAAAAAGGTGGCCGTCAAAAGCTCGCCAACAGCGGCGCCTGATGTCAAGGCAAAAAAACCTACCGCGGCACCTGATCCGAAACCATATTTGCGCTTCTACCCCGAAAAAGATTTGCACAGCCGCCTGATGGCGCTGCTGGATCAGATCGAGAATTCCTCGGATGCAACCGTGCACCGGGTCAAGCTCTCCGACTCTGTCAGGGAGCTCACCTCGGCCGGACTGGACTATTACTTCGTCCGAACACTCAAAGAAGCCAAGGTGGGATTTGTAACCCAGCAGTCGGCCAACCTCGGCCTCATGGGTGTGCAACAGGTCATGGCACCGGTAATTCGAAACATCATTGGGCGGCTTGAGCATGCGCAACTGCAAGCCATTGCCCAGTCCATCCGGCAACTCATGACCTAGCGATCACGGGTATGCCGCGCCACGCCGGCGTTTCCCGGCGGGGTTTGAACGTCCATCCTCACAACCCCACGCATTGAGCAGCGAGCGCACGAATGACCCCACTTCAATCCCTGTTCGCGCACAAATCCTGGGCCAACCACGAGTTGTTCAACCGCCTGGCCAGCGTGGACCCGGCGCAGCAGCCGGCCGCCCTGCCCGCCGCCTTGACGACGGCGGTGCGCACGCTCAACCACATCCATGTGGTGGACCGGATCTTCCAGGCCCATCTGCAGGGCCGCGCGCACGGTTACACGGCCACCCATACCGAGGCCACGCCCGAGCTGGGGGCGCTGCAGTTCGAGGTGGCCGACACCGATGCCTGGTTCGAGGCTTATGCCGCCGGGGTGTCGCCGGCCCAGCTGGCTGAGCGCATCCACTTCCGCTTCACCGACGGTGATGCCGGCACCATGACACGGGAGGAAATGCTGATGCATGTCATCACGCATGGGGCCTACCACCGCGGCAATGTCGGCCAGGTGCTGAAGTCCATCGGCGTGGCGCCGCCGCGGGACCTGTTCACCAAGTTCCTGCATGGGCACGAGCCGGCACGCCGGCAGGGCTGAGGCGCTGGAGCACCGGATGGCCCCGGCCAAGCCCACCTCGGCCGCCACCCCGCGGCGGCCGAAAAAGACACCCGCCGCCGATGTGGGCAAACCACCGGCCGCGCTGATCGACGCCCGGATCGCCGAGTTGCCGGACTGGCGCGGGGCGCTGCTGGCCCGGCTGCGTGCGCTGATCCGGGCGGCGCACCCCGGCATCGTCGAGGACTGGAAATGGAACACGCCAGTGTGGGCCTGCCACGGCATCGTCTGCACCGGCGAGACCTACAACAAGACCGTGAAGCTGACCTTTGCCCAGGGCGCCTGGCTGGTGGACGAGGCCGGGCTGTTCAACGCCAGCCTGGCGGGCAATGCCCGGCGCGCCATCGACTTCCAGGCCGGTGCGGTGGTGGATGACGCCGCGCTGCAGGCGCTGGTGCGGGCCGCGGTCGCCTTCAATGCAGCGCCGGCCGGCGGCAGCGGCCCAGCGGGGCCCGCGCCGGGGGGCGGGGCCATGGCTGACGGTGTGGTGCACGGCGCCTGCCTCTGCACCCGCGTGCGCTTTTCGGCCCGGCTGCCCAGCCGGTGGGTGGCGCATTGCCACTGCAGCTATTGCCGGCGCGCCCACGGTGCCGCCTTTGTCACCTGGGTGGGCTTTGCCGCTGAGCAGTTCAGCCTGGATCCGGATTCGGCGGGGCCACGCTGGTACGACTCCAGCCCCGGGGCGCAGCGGGCGTTCTGCCCGACTTGCGGCACCCCGATGTTCTTCCAGTCCACCCGCTGGCCGGGGGAGGTGCATGTGGCCCGCGCCCTGATCGACGCGCCGCTGGACCGCGAGCCGTCGGCCCATGTCTTCTTCGAGCGGCATGTGCCCTGGCTGACGGTGGACGACCCGCTGCCCAAGCGGACCAGCCAGGGCTGACCCGGCAGCACCGGCCGGCCCATGCGCCGGGCCGGGCACCCGGGCCTGGTTGGTGCCCTCGTCATAGAAAATTCAGATCAATTCAATTTGATCAATCAATCCATACAATGCTGCGGCGCACATAAGATTCGTGCCGTTGCAGCTTTCAACCCCTCCACCAGGAAACCACCATGTCGATCATCAACACCGCCGTCCAGCCGTTCAAGACCACCGCCTTCGTCAACCGCGCCGGCAAGGGCGAGTTCATCGAAGTCTCCGACGAGAGCCTGAAGGGCAAGTGGTCGGTGCTGATCTTCATGCCGGCCGCCTTCACCTTCAACTGCCCGACCGAGATCGAGGACGCGGCCGACAACTACGCCGCCTTCCAGAAGCTGGGCACCGAGGTCTACATCGTCACCACCGACACGCACTTCTCGCACAAGGTGTGGCATGAGACCAGCGACGCGGTGCGCAAGGCCAAGTTCCCGCTGGTGGGTGACCCGACGCACACCCTGACCAATGCCTTCGGCGTGCACATCCCCGAAGAAGGCCTGGCGCTGCGTGGCACCTTCGTGATCAACCCCGACGGCATCATCAAGACCGCCGAAGTGCACAGCAACGAGATCGCCCGCGACGTGCAGGAAACCCTGCGCAAGCTCAAGGCCGCCCAGTACACCGCCGCCAACCCCGGCCAGGTCTGCCCGGCCAAGTGGAACGAAGGCGCCAAGACGCTGACCCCGTCGCTGGACCTGGTCGGCAAGATCTGAGTCTGGCCCACCCCCTGCGCGCTTCGCGCGCCCCCGCAAGGGGGCACCGCCTGCGGCCCGGCCACGCCGGTTCCGCGGCGGTCGCCGGGTGGGGGCACCGCCCCTGCCCCCGGCCTGACACCGTGTTCAGGCCCCGCTGACAGCGCCCGCCGCGGTTCCGCGCCGGAGGCTGTCAACGGGGTCGGACCAACGCCGACCACTTCAGCCCCAGCCCAAGGATTCCGCCATGTTGGACGACAGCATCAAGGCCCAGCTCGCCGCCTACTTCGAGCGCATCAGTCAGCCGATCGAATTGATCGCCAGCCTGGACGATTCCGACGGCGCGCAGCAGATCCGCGAACTCGTCACCGAGCTGGCCGCCGTGGCGCCGGCCAAGCTCAGCGCCCGCTTCGACGGCCAGTTCGCGCGCCGGCCCTCGTTCCAGATCACCCGCGCCGGCGCCGACATGGGCGTGCACTTTGCCGCCGTGCCGATGGGCCACGAGTTCACCTCGTTGGTGCTGGCCCTGCTGTGGGCCGGTGGCCACCCGCCCAAGGTCGAGCCCGAGGTGCTGGACCAGATCCGCGCGCTGGACGGTGACTTCGCCTTTGACACCTTCATGAGCCTGACCTGCCACAACTGCCCGGACGTGGTGCAGGCCATGAACCTGATGGCGGTGTTCAACCCGCGCATCCGCGCCGTGGCCATCGACGGTGGGCTGTTCCAGCAGGAAGTGGAGGCGCGCCAGATCATGGCCGTGCCCAGCGTGTTCCTGAACGACGCGCCGTTCGGCAACGGCCGCATGGAGATCGGCGAGATCCTGGCCAAGATCGACACCGGCGCCGCCAAGCGCGAGGCCGCCAAGCTCAATGAGCGCGCCCCGTACGACGTGCTGATCATCGGCGGCGGCCCGGCCGGCGCCGCGGCCGCGGTGTATGCCGCGCGCAAGGGCATCCGCACCGGCATCGTGGCCGAGCGTTTTGGCGGCCAGACCATGGACACGCTGGGCATCGAGAACTTCATCTCGGTGCTGGAGACCGAAGGGCCGAAGTTCGCCGCCGCGCTGGAAGCCCATGTGCGCCACTATGGCGTGGACCTGATGACGCTGCAGCGCGTGGCCCGCATCGAGCCGGCCACCCAGCCGGGCGGCCATGCCACGGTGCACCTGGACAACGGCGCCACGCTGAAGAGCCGCACCGTGATCCTGGCCACCGGCGCGCGCTGGCGCAATGTCAACGTGCCGGGCGAACAGGACTACAAGACCAAGGGCGTGGCCTACTGCCCGCACTGCGACGGCCCGCTGTTCAAGGGCAAGAACGTGGCGGTGATCGGCGGCGGCAACTCGGGTGTCGAGGCGGCCATCGACCTGGCCGGTGTGGTCAAGAGCGTCACGCTGCTGGAGTTTGCCGAGCAGCTGCGCGCCGATGCCGTGCTGGTGGACAAGCTCAAGAGCCTGCCCAACGTCACCATCCACACCAACGCCCAGACCACCGAGATCACCGGCGACGGCCAGAAGATGACCGGCCTGCGCTACCGGGACCGCACGGGCAGCGCCGAGCACCAGCTGGACCTGGCCGGCGTCTTCGTGCAGATCGGCCTGGTGCCCAACACCGAGTTCCTGAAGGGCACGATCGAGCTCAGCAAGTTCGGCGAAATCATCATCGACGCCAAGTGCGCCACCAGCGTGCCGGGCATCTTTGCCGCCGGCGACGTGACCACGGTGCCCTACAAGCAGATCATCGTGGCCGCCGGCGAGGGTGCCAAGGCCGCGCTCAGCGCCTTCGACCACCTGATCCGCACGCCGGCGCCCGCGACGGCCTGAAGCCGGCGGGTGGGCCGCAGCAGGCACAATCGCGCCTTTTTGCGGGCGGCCTGCCGCCGCCCCGATAGGTGCGCATGTTCAAGAACCTGATGCTGTACCGCCTCGCGCCGGACTGGTCGGCCACCGTGGCGCAGATCGAAGAAGGCCTGGCCAAGACGCCGTTCACCGAGTGCGGGGCCACGCAGCCGCGCTCGCTGGGCTGGGTCAGCCCACGCGGCGAAGCCCATGCCGCGCTGGCTGAAGCCGTGGCCGGCCAGTGGCTGGCGCAGCTGATGGTCGAGACCAAGGTGGTGCCGGGCTCGGTGGTCAAGCGCCAGGTCGATGCGCTGGCCGAGCAGGTCGAGAAACAGACCGGCCGCAAGCCCGGCAAGAAGCAGCGCAACGAGCTCAAGGACCAGGCCCTGCTGGACCTGCTGCCGATGGCCTTCACCAAGCGCGCCGCGGTGCGCGTGTGGATCGCCCCGGCCGAGCGCCTGCTGGTCATCGACGCTGGCAGCCAGGCCCGTGCCGACGAGGTGCTGACGGCGCTGAGCGACGCGCTGCCCGGGCTGTCGGCCCAGCTGATCAACACCGCCGTGTCACCGGCCGCGGCGATGGCCGAATGGCTGGTCAGCGGCGAGCCGCCGGCCGGCTTCACCATCGACCGCGATTGCGAGCTCAAGGCCGCCGACGGCGAGAAGCCGGTGGTGCGCTACGCCCGCCACGCGCTGGACATCGCCGAGATCCGCGAGCACATCGCCGCCGGCAAGCAGCCCACGCGGCTGGCGCTGACCTGGGAGGGCCGGGTGTCCTTCATGCTCACCGAGGGTGGGCTGATCAAGAAGGTCAGCTTCCTGGACGGCGTGTTCGAGGGCCAGCAGGGCAAGGCCGACGAAGGCTTCGACGCCGACGCGGCGATCGCCACCGGCGAACTGCTGCCGATGATCACCGACCTGATCGACGCGCTGGGGGGTGAGCAGGTGCTGGGGACGGCGGCCGCGCCAGCCGCACCCCCGGCCAGCCTGGCGCCGGCCGCGGCGACCAGCGCGCCGGCCGCCGACGCCGCATCCACCGCGGCCACCGCGCCCGCGGGCGACCTGCCGCCCTGGGAAGCCGGGCCGGCCTGAGGCGCGGCCCGGCCGCTGCTCAGCGCCGGCCGCGCAGCGACCAGCCCAGCACCGACACCACGCCCATCGCCATCAGCAGCACCGACGCCGGCTCGGGCACCAGGGCGGCCATCTGCTGGCCCAGGATCTGGTCGGTGCGGGTGGTGGGGTGCACCTTGTCCCAGAAGATGTAGCTGGACTCGTTGGCCAGCCCGCACTGCACGCCGGCGACGTTGACATAGCCGGTGAAGCAGGACTCGGCCGCCCCATGCGTGAAGCCCAGGCTGGCCGCGTTGGCCACCAGCTGGTTCTGCGCCGCCCAGGTGTCGAACAGGGCCAGATGCGCGCCGGGCAGGTTCAGCGACAGGTAGGTGGCGGCCAGCGCGTTGTTGAACGAGGCCGTGTACTGCGACAGCAGCGGCGCGGCCCCGGTGTGCTGGCCTTCGGGCGTCAGGCCCAGGTCGGGCAGCAGCGGCAGCAGGAAGTTGCGGGCGCCCTGCCCGTACAGCGTGCCCACGAAGCTGGCCAGCTGGCCGATCACCACACCCGCCGACGCGCTGCTGAAGTCGCCGACCGCCAGCAGATCACGCACATTGTTCGACCCGGACCAGACGAAATACAGCGCATTCGGGTCGGTGACCCCGACCCGCGCATTGAAGGCGCCCAGCTGCGCCGTCAGGTCGGTCGGCCCCGCCCCGGTGCCCGAGCCGCCGATGGCGAAGTCGTAGAGCCGGTTGCCCAGGCCCAGGTGGTTGGCCAGGTACTCCACCGCGACCGGACCGTTGGAAAAGCGGCCCTGCCAGTAGTCACCGGCCTGCGGCGTGACGCCGCCGCTGAGGAACAGCGCATTGCCGTTGTCGGTCAGGCTGTCGCCGAAGGCGGCGATCGACGAATAACCGGTGGCCGCCAGCGTCGGCAGGCTGGTCAGGGCCAGGCCGGCCAGCAGGGCAGCCAGCGTGGCCGAACGGCCGGGAACAGGGATGGGCATGGGGACTCCAGCAAGGCTTTGGACAAGCCGCAAGCTTAGGGCCCGCAGCGCCGCCGCACGGCCTGCGGCCGCTGCCGTCCTGGGGATTGCCCCCGCCCTGCCCCTCGAACAAGGGGTGGGAAAGCCCGCCCCGGTGCCCGCCACCCGCGGCCCGCAGCCGCTTCAGGTGTCCTTGCTGACCTTGATGGTCGGGAACTTGCTGCTGAAGTCCTTGGCCTTCTCGGCGATCTTCACCGCCACCTGGCGGGCCACGGCCTTGTAGATGGCAGCGATCTCGCCATCCGGGTCGGCCACCACGGTAGGCTGGCCCGAATCGGCCTGCTCGCGGATGCTCATGGTCAGCGGCAGCGCGCCCAGGTAGTCCAGGCCGTGCTGGGCGGCCATCTTCTTGCCACCGTCGGCGCCGAAGATGTGCTCGACATGGCCGCAGTTGGTGCACACATGCACCGCCATGTTCTCGACCAGGCCGAGGATGGGCACGCCCACCTTCTCGAACATGCTCAGGCCCTTGCGCGCATCCAGCAGCGCGATGTCCTGCGGCGTGGTGACGATGATGGCGCCGGTGATCGGCACGCGCTGGCTCAGCGTCAGCTGGATGTCGCCGGTGCCCGGCGGCATGTCGACGATCAGGTAGTCGACATCCTTCCAGTTCGTCTGGCGCAGCAGCTGGTCCAGTGCCTGGGTGGCCATCGGGCCACGCCAGATCATGGCCTGGTCGGGGTCGACCAGGAAGCCGATCGACGCCACCTGCAGGCCGTGGCCCAGCATCGGCTCCATGGTCTGGCCGTCCAGGCTCTCGGGCCGGCCGCTGATGCCCAGCATCATCGGCTGGCTGGGGCCGTAGATGTCGGCGTCCAGCACGCCCACGGTGGCACCCTCGGCGGCCAGCGCCAAGGCCAGGTTGACGGCGGTGGTGCTCTTGCCCACGCCGCCCTTGCCCGACGCCACGGCGATGATGTTCTTCACCCCCGGCAGCAGCTGCACACCACGCTGCACCGCATGGGCGGTGACCTTGCTCGTGATGTTGACGCTGACATTGCCGACGCCCGCCACCCGGCGCGCGGCCTCGATGAACTGCCGGCGCAGCGCGGCGAACTGGCTCTTGGCCGGGTAGCCCAGCTCGACGTCGAAGGCCACGTCGCCGCCGTCGATCTTCAGGTTCTTGAGTTGGCGGCCGCCGACGAAGTCCTTGCCCGTGTGCGGGTCGACAACGGTCTTCAGGGCGGCAAGCAGATCGGCTTCGGTCACGGCGGACATGGCGGCACAGGCAGGTTGGAGAACGAACCGGTGGTGCGCCGCGCGGGCGCCCGCCACCGGAAGTGGCCGCGAGTCTAGCGGAGCACGCCGGCCGCGCCCGGGCCAGGGCCTTACTTGCGACCGCGCCGCGGCGGCTCCGGCGGCGGGTGGCCGCCGGGCGGGGCGCTGAACAGCTTGGCGGCGCGGCCCTTCAGCTCCAGCAGCTCGCTGGGCGTGATCGAGTACTTGCGGCCGACCACGTCGACCTCGATGCGGAACTCGACTTCCTTGCTGCCGTTGGACAGCGTGCCGCAGGTGAAGTCGTAGTCCTCGCTTTCGGCCGGGAAGCCGTCGAAGTCCAGGTACTTGACGTCGCGGATCTCACCGCTGGCCAGGTCGAGCACACCGGTGGATTCGATCACCTCGTCGCTCAGTTCATCGTGGATGGTGATCGGCAGTTTCAGGTCCATCGTGCGTCGCTCATGCCGCGCGGGCGGCGGTTCTCAAGGGGCGGCGATCATGCCACAGCGCGGCGCGCCGGCCGCTCAGGCCTGCGCCGAGACAAACACGCCCGTGGCCTGCAGCAGCAGCGCCGCCTGCAGCCGTGCATGCACCGCAAACACCCGGCCCTGCGGCCGGCAGCCCACCACCTCGGCCACCACGTCGATGGCGCTGTCGGTCAGGCGCAGGGTCTGGCCGGCCGGCAGGGCCCGCGGGCTGTAGAAGCTCAGGCCGGTCAGCGACAGGTCGCGCCAGCGCACCGGCAGCGGGGTGGACGGCCAGCCCACGCACAGCATGGCCACGTGGCTCTGGTCGCGCCGCACGGCGCCGCGCCGGCCCAGCAGCTCGTGCGCCGGGTCGTCCGGCCCGGGCAGCGTGGCCAGCGGGCTGTGGCAGGTGGGGCAGCGGCTGTCGGCCCGGATGCCCAGCGCCACCGGCTGGCGGCACAGCGCGCAGCGGCGCTCCGGCTGGGCCTGGGCCAGCGCGGCCAGCACCGGCGGCAGCTCGGGCGCCATCGCGCCATGGGGTGCACCGGGTGCGGGCAGCCGGTAGGGGTTGAGGCGGTGCGGGTTCATGCGGGGCGGTGCCGGGGCGGCGACACGGTCTGCGGGCCTGATCGGATCATCGGCCGGCCAGCGCCGAACTTGAGGCCTGATTTCGCCCAGATTCGCCGGCCGCCGTCAAGCCGTGCGTCGGCCACTTCAGGCGGCCGGGCCGGGGCCGATAGAACACGGGACTCACCTGCCCGCCACCCCCAGCCTGCCACCGCCACTGGCCCGCCCGATGCCGAAGCTCCTGCCCACACGCCGCTGCCAGACCGTCACCACCCAGGCCCTGATACCGGCCCTGGTGCTGGCCCTGGCTGCCGTCAATGCCACCGCGGCCACCGACAAGCTGCGCCTGACCGGTGGCGTCAGCAGCATCGACGGCGCGGCCGGCGGCGGGCTGACGCCCTGGGCCCTGATCGGCACCAACGCCAGCACCGGGCAGTGGGGCGCCAGCGCCTTCACCACCGGCGTGTCGACCCAGGACTACCGGCTGCTGGAAGCCGGCGTGGCCCTGGCCTGGGACGAGCGGCTGGAGCTGTCGCTGGCGCACCAGGACTTCGACACCGGCCAGACCGGCGCCGCGCTGGGCCTGCCCGGCCTGCGGCTGAAACAGGACATCCTGGGCCTGAAGTGGCACCTGTTCGGCGACGCCCTGCTCGACAGCGACCGCTGGCTGCCCGCCGTCGCGCTGGGCCTGCAGGCCCGCCGCACCGACGCCGGCGGCCTGGCGCCGACGCTGGCCGCCCTGGGCGCGCGGCGCCAGGGCACCGACCTCTACCTCAGCGCCACCAAGCTGCTGCTGGCCCACGGCGTGCTGCTCAACGGCACGCTGCGGGCGACGCGGGCCAACCAGAACGGCCTGCTGGGCTTCGGCGGCAGCGGCCACACCCGCTACCAGTGGCTGCCCGAGCTGTCGGTGGCCAAGCTGCTGCACCGCACGCTGGCAGTGGGCGCCGAATGGCGGGTCAAGCCCGACAACCTGAACCCCAGCCTGCTGGGCGCCGGCCTGCGCGAGCAGGACTGGCGGGATGTCTTCATCGCCTGGGCACCGACCCGGCAGTTCTCGCTGACCGCGGCCTGGGTTGACCTGGGCGCCATCGTGCCGGCGGTCAAGCCGCGGCGCCAGACCGGCGCCTACCTGTCGCTGCAACTGGCGCTCTGAGCGCCGGAGCCCACCATGCGCACCCCTCTTACCCTCGCCCTGAGCCTGGCCTGCCTGTGTGGCACGTTGGCCACCCCGCCGCTGGCGGCCCAGCCCACCGCGGCGGCCGCCCTGTCCCTTGTCGAAGCCGGCCGTGCCGATGCCGACACTGCCGCCCTGCTGCAGGCCCTGGGCGGCCGCGACGGCCTGGTCCGCCTGACCGCCGCCTTCATCGACCGTGCACGCGACGATCCACGCACCGGGCCGTTCTTCCGCCCGATCAAGGCCAGCCACCTGAAGCAGCAACTGGCCGACCACTTCTGCCAGCTGCTGCACGGCCCCTGTGTCTACGACGGCGAGTCGATGAAAAACGCCCATGCCGGGCTGGCCATCACGCGCAAGGACTTCCTGGCCGTGGTGGACGTGCTGCAGGACACGATGGACGCGCAGGGCCTGCCCTTCGCCGTGCAGAACCGGCTGGTGGCCCGGCTGGCGCCGCTGCACCGCGACATCGTCAGCCCGCCCTGAGCCCACGCCGGCCCGGCACGGGCGACACCGCCGCTACCATCGCGGCATGCAACGCTTCACCATCTCGCTGGACGATGCGCTGGCGGGACAGTTCGACCAGTGGATGCTGCAGCGCGGCTACGACAACCGCAGCGAGGCGGTGCGTGACCTGCTGCGTGCGGAGCTGCAGCAGACCCGCCTGGCCGCCGACCAGGCGCCGCACTGCGTGGCCTGCCTGAGCTATGTCTACGACCACCACGCACGCGACTTGGCCGAACGCCTGGCGGCGCTGCAGCACGACCACCACGACATCCTGGTGTCCACCATGCAGGTGCCGCTGGACCATGCGCACCGGCTGGAGACCGTGGCCCTGCGCGGCGCCACGCCGGTGGTGCTGGCCTTTGCCGACGCACTGTGCGCCGAACGCGGCGTGCACCACGGCAAGCTCAACCTGGTGAGCGTGGAGTTGCACCAGCCGCACCAGCATGGCCACGGCCCGGCCCATGCCCCGCATGTGCACCTGAAACCGTCGCACTGAGGGCGGTGCGGCGGCTGGCGGTCCGGCCGCCCGGGTGACAGCGGCGCTGCCAGGGGTTTGCCCGCGGCGCCACGGGCAGGGACTGTCACAGAACTGTTGGCATGGGATTTGTATGATTTGCTGGAAACTTTTCATACCGACACATCCAGCAGCGCCGGCTTTGCGTAGACCCCTGCGCCGTCTGCACCGGCCTACGCCATGCCCCATCCCCTCCTCCGCCTGCACCCGCTGACCCTGGCCTTGATGGCCGCACTG
>Ga0208398_101024_pt1 | contig 12615 bp, 13 predicted proteins | sample LakWasMe79_HOW10_2_FD_183905 | JGI IMG/M metagenome (GOLD analysis project Ga0208398, IMG submission 183905) | Freshwater sediment methanotrophic microbial communities from Lake Washington under simulated oxygen tension - Sediment Metagenome... | ecosystem: Environmental > Aquatic > Freshwater >... | reverse complement strand
GGCGTTCCTGCACTCAGTGTTTGCAGTGCCACACATGTTCCGGGCAAGAGACGCACGTTTGGCTCACAACAGGCATCGTTTCATTAACAAGCCGACACCGAATTGCATTTGCGTGGTACCGAGCAACCGGAACCCGCTGGCTTCATAGAACGCTTGTGCGTGGGGGTTTCCCACCACATGAAGCTCGGTCGCGCCGCGGGCCTTTGCGACTGCGCAGCAGTGTTCGGTCAATTGGCGACCAACGCCTTGGCGCCAATACTGCGGCTCCACAAACAGTGCATCCAGCTCCGCACTTCCGTCCGGGCGGTGAAGAATGGCCGCAAATCCCTTGATCACACCAGCTACCTCGGCGACGAAGACATCGGCGCTTTCGAATTGTTGCGGGGGAATCTCCATGGCGTCTGGATGGGCCAAGAGCGCTTCACGGTCGCCCGGATTGTTCAGCGAGGCGCGCCATTGAAGCGCTTGAAGGGTCTGTTGGTCTGCGGCAACGGCGGTTCGCAGGGTGACCGGGTGCAGTTGCGTCAACATGTCCGACACCATGTCCGCGGCACCTGGAAATACCCCAGAAGGTCGACGCTGTCCCTGACGGTGGCCATCCAATCCCCTTGAAAGTGGTCTGCAGCCTGACGGTCGCCGCGATCACAACATGTTCAACGGCGATCGCGATTTTGACAGACCTGGTTCGGAACAACTTTTTCGCGGGCATGCGCCATCCGCCGGCCAAGACCGAGAGACTATCAAAACAATAGCAACTTCCATAGTTTTCACGAGGGCTGGAGGCCAATTTGACCACTACCTTTTCAGTCCAGCGACTGCCCCGCCCCCGCCTCTTCCACCGTCTGCCCGTCGCGGATGTGGTAAATCCGTTTGAAGGTGGGGATGATCTTCTCGTCGTGCGTGACCACGATGATGGCGGTCTGGGCCTGCCGCGCCATTTGGTTCAGGATGCGCATCACGCCCAGTGCGCGTTCACTGTCCAGCGGGGCGGTGGGCTCGTCGGCCAGGATGACGGGGGGGCGGTTGGCCAGTGCGCGGGCGATGGACACACGCTGCTGCTCGCCACCGGACAGCTGGGATGGCTGGGCACGGGCGCGGTGCTGTACGTCCAGCGCCGTCAGCAACTCCAGCGCCCGCGCACGGGCCTGCGCGTTGGGCAGGCCGGCCAGCATGGGCAGCAGGGCCACGTTGTCCAACACGTCCAGAAACGGGATCAGATACGGCGCCTGGAACACAAAGCCAATGCGGTCGCGGCGCAGCGTGCGCAGGTCGCGCACCTTCCAGGCGTCGTCGTAGATCACGTCGTCGCCCAGCGTCATGCGCCCCGAGGTGGGCTCAATGATGGCGCCCAGGCACTTGAGCAACGTGCTCTTGCCCGAGCCAGAGGGGCCGACCAGTCCGACCACCTCGCCGGGGCTGACCTGCAGGTTCACATTTCTGAGCGCCTCGACGGCGGTGTCGCCCACGCCATAGACCTTGCGCAAGCCTTCAATCTGGATGCCGCCGGTGCGGGCGGTTGTGGTGGAGTGGGCTTGCACGGTGTTTATCCAATGGCCGCAGCCGGGTCCACCTTGAGCGCGGTGCGAATCGCCAGCGTGCTGGCCAGTGCGCAAATCGCCAGCGTGACGATCAACCCGGTGAAGGCGTCTTGCGTGAGCAGCAGCACGAACTTGGGGAACACCGGTGCCCATATCGTGGCCGCCACCTTGCCGACGATGAAGCCAATCAGCCCCAGGCCCAGTGCCTGCTGCAGGATCATGCTGGCAATGGTGATGTTGCGCGTGCCGATCAGTTTGAGCACCGCAATCTCCCGGATCTTTCCCAGCGTCATGGTGTAGATGATGAAGGCCACGATGGCCGCGCTGACGATGGCCAGAATCACCAGGAACATGCCAATCTGCTTGGCCGAGGTGGCAATCAGCTTGGCCACCAGAATCTCTTCCATGCCCGCGCGGGTGAACACCTGCAGGTGTTTCCAGCGGCGAATCGGCTCGGCCACCTGCTCGGCCCCAAAGCCCGGGGCCAGTTGCACCAGCACGGCGTTGACGCTGTGGCTGCTGGTCTGCAACGCCTGCACGGCGTCGAGCAGGCCCGGCACACCGGGGCGGTTGAATGCGGTGTTGGTGGCTGTGCGGGTGCGGTCGTTCTGGATGGCGTCGTTGTCTTTCAGGAACTGCGCCTCCTGCGCGTCCTTCAAAGCAATGAACACCATGGGGTCACCACCCGAGGACACCATGCGCTGCGTCAGCCCGACCACGGTGTAGTCGTGGCGGCGGATGCGGATGCGTTCGCCCAGCGCGAAGCCGGTCTTGACGTCGGCCACCGCCTCGTAGTGGCCGCGCGTGATCTGGCGCCCGGCCACCAGGTAGCCGGGCTCGCCGGACTGGCCGCTCTCGGTGCCGACCACCATGGCGCGGGTGTCGTCACCATCGGCGACCTGCACCTGCATGGTGAAGTAGGTGACGTTGGCGGCCTGCGCCACGCCGGGCATGCCGCGCACGCTGCGCACCACATCGTCCTTGAGGCTGGACGATTCGGCATACGGCCCCTGGGTGTCCTTCTGCACCACCCACAGGTCGGCACCGCTGTTGTTGAGCAGGGCGTGGGCGTCGTCCACCATGCCGCGGTAGACCCCGGCCATGGTCAGCGTCACGCCAATCAGCAGCCCCAGTCCCATCCCGGTGAGCACGAATTTGCCCCAGCTGTGCGCAATGTCGCGCCCGGCCAGGCTGATCATGGCGCGCTGCCTGCGGCGGTTTTGACCAGTGCGTCCACCACCTGCACGCGGGCACCTTCGGTCAATGCCTTCTGGCTGTAGACCACGACCGAGTCCCCGGCCTTCAAACCCTCCAGCACTTGCACCCGACCGTCCAGACTGCTGGTGCCCAAGCGCACGGGGGAGAACGCGGGCTTGCCCTCCGACAGCCGCCAGACACCGGTCTGGCCTTGCAGGCGCTGGATGCTGGCGTTGGGCAGCAGCAGGGCGGTTGCGGTCTCAGGCAGTTGCAATTCGACCTCGGCCAGCTCACCGACCGATGCGCTCACAGCAGAAGCGGAGGGTGCTGGTGCGCTGGCAAACGCAATCTGCGCGATGCGCTCTTCGGTCACCGCGTCCGCCAGCAGCTCGACCCGGGCGACCTGGCCTTGCAACGCAGTGCGCGGTTGTGAACGCAGCACGATGCGTGCCTTCAGGCCAGGAGCCAGTCCGGCTGAACGACCCTGGTCTACGCGCATGCGTACCCACAGGCTGGCGGGGTCGATCAGCCGCAGCACCGGTTGCCCGGCCACCACGGTGCTGCCGGCTTCGGCGTCGCGGCTGGTGACCACACCGTTCGCCGGGGCCAGCAGGCGCACATTGCCGCGCTGTTGCTGCAGGGCCGCGCGTTCGGCCTTTTGCCGGGTGATGTCTTGCGCCGTACCGCTCAGGTTGGCCTGGGCGGTTTGCAGGGCGGCGTCGGCCGAGGCCTTTTCCTGCAGGCGGCTTTCCAGCGCGCCAGGGCTGATGAAGTTTTGCGCCGCCAGGTCCTGGTTGCGTTTGGCGTTGAGGGCGGCTAGTTCGCGGCGGGCCATAGCGTCCGTGACTTGGGCTTGCGCTGCGGCCTGGGTGCTGCTGGCGCGGGCCAGGGCCGCGTCCAGCGCGGCCAGCCGCTGGTCCAGATCCACCGGGTCCATCTCGGCCAGCAGTTGCCCGGCCTTGACCACGTCACCCACGTCCACCCGCACGCTCAGTACGCGCCCGGCCACCGTGGGGCCGACCATCCAGCTGCGCCGCGCTTCCACGGTGCCGATGCCGAAGATGGCGGGGTTCAACTTGCCCTCCTGAACCGAGGTCACCGTTACCTTGATAGGCGCCAGCGGACCGGTGCGCAGCGCGACAAAGGCCAGTGCGGCGACCAGCGCCACGGCCAGGATACCGATGACAATGCGGCGGACCACCAGGGGGCGTTGTTTCATGGCGTGCTTCTCAGGTTGGGTAGGGGACTGCGGGCGATACCCCGCAGATAAATAGTGAAAACGCCAGGGGCCTGCGCAGCCATGGTCTGGACCTGACCGCTGACCATGGCCTGCATGACCAGGCCTTGCACTGCGCCCAGAAAAAGCACGCCAGCGGCGTGCAGATCGGTGCCGGGGAGCAGAAGGTTTTGCGCTTGGGCGCGCTGCAGCAAGCCCGTCACCAGCATGCGGTACTGTTGCATCAGGTCGCGGACACGGGCCTTGAGTTGTGTCTCCTGCGCGTGCTGTAGCTCTTGAAATATCACCCGTGGCACGCCAGGGTGTTCCGTGACGAAATCGACGTGCGCCGCGAAGATGGCCTGCAACGCGTGGAGGGGGGGCAGGGGGTGATCGCCGGGCCCGGCGGCGGCGTTTTGAAGCCGGGCCAGCAGGGTATCCGTGGTCCAGTCCAGCACCGCCAGCCAGATCGCATCCTTGTTGGCAAAGTGCCGAAAGACCGCCCCTTGTGTGATGCCAACCGCGCGCGCGAGATCCGCAGTGGTGATGTCCGCAGGGCTGCGTTGCGCAGCCAGCTGCAACGCGGCCATCACCAAGCCGGCTTGACGGGTATCGGTTGTTTGTCTGGAACGTTTGGCGATTAATTCCATGAAAGCTTAAGTAATTGATTGATTACTTGAGTGTACTGCCTTTTTTGAGAATGCGTTCCAGGTGGTGGAGGCGTCGCGTTGTAAGTCGCCGTAGTGGTTGCCGTGACACAATCTTGTGTGCGTCCTATCCAAGGGACGTGAAGCCTACTGGTATCTGTAGACCATGATCCCCATCAAGACTGAATCCGCCTGGAAAGGCACCTCCAACTGCCGCACCTGCGGGATACGGGACATGGTCTTGTTTGCGGATCTGACAGAAGACGACTTCAAGATGATCCACGCGCCGGTGGATGATCTGGAGTTTGGGGTTGGGGCATCGCTGTTTCAGGAGGGGGCCTCCGCGCTGGGCATCTTCACCTTGCGTGCGGGGATGCTCAAACTGGTCCGCAATTCAGCCGACGGGCGCCAACGCATCGTCCGGGTGCTGCGCCCCGGCGATGTGGCGGGGCTTGAGGCGCTGGCGCATGCCCACTACGACTCGGACGCCGTGGCACTCACCGAAGTCTCGGTATGCAGGGTCCCGTTGGCAGTGATTCACACTTTGCAGGCCCAATCGCCCCGACTGCACCAGAAGCTGATGGAAAAGTGGTCGGGTGCGCTCAAGGATGCAGACGATTGGCTGGTTGACATCAATTTCGGGACGGCCCGTACACGGGTGAGCAACTTTGTGCTCAAGATGCGCGATGCATTGGATACGCAAACGGTCACTCTCTTCGCGCGCGAAGACATGGGCTCCATGATGGATCTGAAAATGGAAACCGTCAGCCGCGAAATCAGCGCACTGGTGCGCGACGGTGTGTTAACGCAGTTGGACAAGCACGGGCGCGTGTACCGCATCCTGAATCTGCAGCAACTACAGGCGGCGTGACGCCTGGCCTGAGGCTGGGCTTATTTGCCAGCTCGGCCCGCGCTGGCGGCGTCTTCGTCCATCTTGCGTTTGAAGAAGCGCAAGAAGAACACACCCATGCCCAGCATGAAAACAATACCGCTGATGCTCATCAGCCCATAGTCAGTGGAAAACAGATCGTTGAGAAGTTTCATGGCGCAACCTTGAAGTGATGGGCGCAGTGTGCCGCGCCAAGGTCCGCCGGGTCTTGATCTATATCACTGGGGCTGGTTTTCCGGCTTCAGTCGCCAAGCGGCTTAAGGGCTTCCAGCCGTGCCTTCAGGAAGCCGCCCGTGCCGTAGCGGGTGACGCGGCTGTAAAACCGGTCGGTCAAGCGCTTGACCATGGCCGAGTAGTCGTCAATCAGCGGCGGAAGGATGCTGCAGGTGTCGTAGTTGACGACGACCGCGACCCGCTGGCCCAAGGGCTCCAGAAGTGCAGTCAAGTGCTGTTCGATGTCGGCGATGTCGCTGGCCTGGTCGACAGCCAGGCCTTCAAAATTGATGAACAGCAGACGGTGCTCGCGGTCCAGCTCGAAACGCTGGGCCAGTGGCGTCGCCAGCAGCCGTTCGCGCAGTCCCATGCCCTCGTCGGCAAACAGTGCGGCGTCCATCAGGCGCAGTTGCGGGCTGATGGCGGGCATGAAGTCCATGTGGGCCAGCACGTCGCGCTCCAGATCGATGCCCGGAGCAATCTCGATCAATTCCAGGCTCCCTTGTGCACCGTCGGCCTTGAGCTGGAATACGCAGCGTTCGGTGATGTAGAGCACACGCTGGCCGCGTTTGCAGGCCTCACGGCCACTGAAGGTACGGTGTTCCACGGCTTTCAGGAATTTGCGGGTGCTTCCTTCGCTGCGGATGTACAAGCGGCCTTCGTGCAATCGCACATCGAGTCCGCCGGTGGTGAAGGTTCCGACCAGCACCACGGTCTTGGCATTCTGGCTGATGTTGATGAAGCCGCCGGCGCCCGCCAGGCGTGGCCCGAACTTGCTGACGTTGAGGTTGCCCTGGGCATCGGCCTGCGCCAGGCCCAGCACCGCGATGTCGAGCCCGCCGCCATCATAAAAATCAAACTGGTTGGGCTGGTCGATCACGGCATGGGCGTTGACCGCGGCGCCGAAGCTCATGCCGCTGGCGGGAATGCCGCCAATGACGCCGGGCTCGGCCGTCAGCGTCACCAGGTCGATGATCTTTTCTTCGGCCGCGACGCTGGCCACGCCCTCGGGCATGCCAATGCCCAGGTTGACCACGCTGTTGGGGCGCAGCTCCAGCGCGGCGCGGCGGGCAATCACCTTGCGTTCGCACAGGGGCATGGCGGCCAGCGAATCCTGCGGCACCCGGATCTCGCCGGAATAGGCCGGGTTGTACTGCTCGGAGAAGGTCTGCATGTGGTGCGCCGGCTCGGTGGCCAGCACCACGGCGTCTACCAGGATGCCGGGCACTTTCACCATGCGCGGGTGCAGCGTGCCGCGCTCGGCAATGCGTTCCACCTGGGCAATGACGATGCCGCCCGAGTTGCGCGCTGCCATGGCAATCGCCAAGGCCTCCAGCGTCAGCGCTTCACGTTCCATGGTCAGGTTGCCATCGGGGTCGGCCGTGGTGGCGCGGATGATGCCCACGGAAATGGGAAAGGCCTTGTAGAACAGGAATTCCTTGCCATCCACCTCCATCAGGCGCACCAGGTCCTCGGTCGTGCAGGCATTGATCTTGCCACCGCCCCAGCGCGGGTCGACAAAGGTATCGATGCCCACATGGGTCAGCGTGCCGGGCTTGCCGGCGGCGATGTCGCGAAACAAATGCGCGATCACGCCCTGTGGCAGGTTGTAGGCTTCAATGGCATTGGCCATGGCCAGCTTTTGCAGCGCGGGTACCAGGCCCCAGTGCCCACCCACGACGCGCTTGACCATGCCCGCATGGCCCAGGTGGTTGAGCCCCCGGCTGGCGCCGTCGCCCTGGCCCGCCGCGTATACCAGGGTCAGGTTGCCTGGCGAGCCGGTTCCGGTTTCGGCCTGCGTGGCCAAAAAACCCTGTTCCAGTGCCACCGCGACCGTCTCCGCAAAACCAATGCCGACAAAGCCGCCGGTGGCGATCGTGTCGCCGTCGTGGATCAGCCGTACGGCCTCGGCAGCGCTGACGACTTTGTTGCGTTGCGCACCTTGCGGGGCGGAGTCTGTGAAGAGGGTATGCATCGGTGCTTCCGGTCAAGGCGTTGGAGGCTGTGATGCTAATGGCAGGGACCCGGTCCCGTCTATGGGGATTTGCCACCCCGTTCAGGCCAGCGTCAGCTATCGATGGCGCAGCGCGTCCGCCAGTTTGAGGTGTATGCCACCAAAGCCGCCATTGCTCATGCACAGGATGTGATCGCCGGCTTGCACTTGTTCCAGCACCTGGGCGATGACGGCGTCGACACTGTTGGCCACGTGGGCGCGCTCACCCATGCTGGACAGGGCTTCTGCAGCATCCCAGTCCAGGCCGCCTGCATGGCAAAAAGCCAGATCGGCCTCTTCCAGGCTCCACGGAAGTTGCGACTTGACCGCGCCCAGTTTCATGGTGTTGCTGCGGGGCTCGAACACCGCCAGTATCCGCGCCGCGCCGACTTGCCGGCGCAAGCCATTGATGGTGGTGTGGATGGCGGTCGGGTGGTGGGCAAAGTCATCGTAAATGGTGACCTGCGCAGAGGCAGCGGCGCCTGGATGTGGTCCATGCCAGGGAACGTTGGCGCGGACCTCCATGCGGCGCTTGACGTTCTCGAAGTGGCGCAGCGCCTGCGCGGCGGTCTCGGGCGCCACGCCCACATGCTCGGCTGCGGCGATGGCGGCCAACGCGTTGAGCTGGTTGTGCACGCCACTGAGCGACCACTCGACCCGGGCAACCTTCTTGCCACCGCGCAGGACGTCAAAGGCGTGGGGTTCGCCAACGGCCGTGAAGTCGTTGACCGCGCTGCCAAAACTGCGCACCTCGCTCCAGCAGCCCTGGTGCAGCACGCGCGCCAGGCTTTCCTCCAGTCCATTGACGATGATCCGACCCGATGCTGGCACGGTGCGCACGAGGTGGTGGAACTGCCGTTCAATGGCGGCCAGGTTGTCAAAGATGTCTGCGTGGTCGAACTCCAGGTTGTTCAGTACCACGGTGCGCGGGCGGTAGTGCACAAATTTGCTGCGCTTGTCGAAGAACGCTGTGTCGTATTCGTCGGCTTCGATGACGAAGAAGGGGGGGGAGCGGGGTGGCTGCGCCCCCTGCTCCGTGTCCCCCGCCCGCTGCGCGGGCTCCTCCTTGACCTGCGCAGGGGGCACAGCCACCCCGCCACCCAGGCGTGCGGAGACGCCGAAATTCAGCGGGACGCCGCCGACCAGAAAGCCTGGTTCTAATCCGGCGCACTCCAGAATCCAGGTCAGCATCGCCGTGGTCGTGGTTTTGCCGTGGGTGCCGGCCACGGCCAGTACATGGCGGCCCTGCAGCACGTGCTCGGCCAGCCACTGCGGGCCGCTGGTGTAGGGGGCGCCGGCGTCCAGAATGGCTTCCATCAGCGGGAACTTGGGTGTGCCATCGGGCAGCCGCGCCCGGCTCACGACATTGCCGACCACATACATGTCCGGGTTGAGGGTCATCTGGTCGGCGCCAAAGCAGTCGATCAACTCGATGCCCAGGGCGCGCAGTTGATCACTCATGGGCGGGTATACGCCGGCGTCGCAACCCGTAACGCGGTGCCCGGCTTCCCGCGCCAGCGCTGCCAATCCACCCATGAAAGTGCCGCAAATGCCCAGAATATGAATATGCATGCGCGCATTCTATGGGGTGGTCCGGTGCAAAATGCGCCCATGGAAACGCTGAAAGAAGAAGTCGCCGCCGTTGCCGCACGCATGGTCGTGGAGGAGGGGCTGGAATACGGCGCGGCCAAGCGGCGGGCTGTCAAACTCATGGGCCTGCCGTCGCGTACCGCCCTGCCGGACAATGACTGTCTGGAGGCGGCCGTTGAAGACTACATAGCCGTTTTTTGCGCGGAGACACAGCCCGTCGAGCTGCGCGCACTGCGAATCCTGGCGCTGACCTGGATGGAGCGGCTGGAGTCGTTTCGGCCCTATATCACCGGGGCAGTTTGGCATGGGACGGCCACACGCCATTCAGACATTTACTTGCAGTTGTTTTGCGATGACTCCAAGTCAGCGGAAATAGGCCTGATTGATATGCATGTGCAGTATGAAGCCCGATCAGTGACCGGTTTCAAGGGTGAGTCCGTTGACGCCCTGAGTGTGCAGGCCCTTTGTGCGGAATTGGGAGTGTTTGTGGGAGTGCATCTGCTCATCTACGATTTTGATGACCTGCGAGGTGGCATGCGGGCCGACGGGCGGGGGCGTCGGCCGCGCGGTGACGTGGCGGCCCTGCGCGGTTTGTTGCATGATAGAGCGCCATGAACCCGCACCACCACGACGCCCCCAGTTCCCCGCCCCCCATTGAGACAGTCAATCGTCGCCTGTTGCTCGGGGCAACTGCGGCGACTGCGGCGCTACTGGGCGTGGGCGCGGCCTGGTGGCGGACGCAATCACCGGAGTTGCCGGCTGCAGCGCCTGCGGTCGAGGGCTTCTGGTCTATGCAGTGGGATACGCCGCAGGGCGGCACCGTGGCCATGCGGACGTTTCAGGGGCGCCCCCTGCTGGTAAATTTTTGGGCCACGTGGTGCGCGCCTTGCGTCGATGAATTGCCATTAATTAACGACTTCTATCGTCAAAATAAGGCAAATGGCTGGCAAGTTTTGGGACTCGCCGTGGACAAACTGGCCCCGGTGCAGGCTTTCCTGCAAAAAATGCCACTGGATTTTCCAGTGGGAATGGCGGGGTTGTCGGGTACCGAACTGGGGCGCGGTCTGGGAAATCTGGCCGGGGGCCTGCCATTTTCCGTCGCACTGGGCAGCGACGGATTGGTTGCGCAACGCAAGCTGGGTCGTCTGAATGCCCAGGATCTGGCCAGTTGGCTTCGACTAAAATAGGGCCTTAGCCTACGGCTGGCCCCGGCCCGGGGCCGCATGCAGCTTGTTTTGTCGGCGCGCATGCTGTTGAAATTGTTGACGAATGTCCGAACTTATAAAGATTTGTCGACAAATGGGGTATTTTTGCGTTAAATTCGCCCCCTACTAAATAACGGTTGTTGGAGATGACATGGATTTACGCAAACTCAAAACATTGATTGACCTGGTATCGGACTCCAATGTGTCGGAGCTGGAGATTACCGAGGCCGAAGGCAAGGTTCGCATCGTTAAAGGTGGCGGTGGCGTGGTGCACAGCTATGCGCCTGCGCCGGTCTATGCGCCCGCGGCCGCACCTGCTGCGGTGGCGGCTGGATCGGCACCCGTTGCTGCGCCAGCACCGGCCGAAGTGGCCGCAGGCCATACGGTCAAGTCTCCCATGGTCGGTACCTTCTACCGCTCGTCTTCCCCAGGCGCCAAGGCCTATGTGGAAATCGGCGCGGTGGTCAAGGAGGGAGAGACCATCTGCATCATCGAGGCGATGAAGATCCTCAACGAGATCGAGGCGGACAAGTCCGGCACCATTACCCGCATTCTGTGCGACAACGGGCAAGCCGTTGAATATGGTCAGCCATTGTTCATTATTGAGTAAGTCTGGCGCCCAACATTCCCATGTTCAAAAAAATCCTGATCGCCAACCGTGGCGAGATTGCGCTGCGAATCCAGCGTGCTTGTCGCGAGTTGGGCATCAAGGCGGTGATGGTTTATTCCGAAGCCGACCGCGACGCAAAATACATCAAATTGGCGGACGAAGCGGTGTGCATTGGACCCGCACAGTCCGCGCAGAGTTACCTGAATGTCCCCGCCATTATCTCGGCGGCGGAAGTCACCGATGCAGAGGCTATCCATCCCGGCTACGGCTTTCTGAGTGAAAACGCCGACTTTGCCGAGCGCGTGGAGAAGAGCGGATTCCAGTTTATTGGCCCGACTCCCGAGTCCATCCGCATCATGGGCGACAAGGTGTCGGCCAAGCAGGCGATGATACGGGCCGGTGTTCCGTGTGTGCCCGGGTCGGAGGGCGAACTGCCCGATGATCCCGCGCTGATCCGCCGGATCGCCAAGGCTGTGGGTTACCCGGTCATCATCAAGGCGGCGGGCGGCGGTGGCGGACGCGGCATGCGCGTGGTGCACACCGAGGCGGCCTTGATCAACGCGGTCGCCATGACCAAGGCCGAAGCCGGTGCCGCATTTGGCAACCCGGCGGTCTATATGGAGAAGTTTCTCCAGAATCCGCGCCATGTGGAAATCCAGATTCTGGCCGACAAGCACAAAAATGCGGTTTACCTGGGTGAACGGGATTGCTCCATGCAGCGCCGCCACCAGAAGATTCTGGAAGAGGCCCCTGCACCGGGCATCAACCGCAAATTGATAGAGCGGGTTGGGGAGCGGTGTGTCGCCGCCTGCAAGAAAATTGGGTACCGCGGAGCCGGAACCTTTGAATTCCTGTACGAAGACGGCGAGTTTTACTTCATCGAGATGAACACGCGCGTGCAGGTGGAGCATCCGGTGACGGAGATGGTGACCGGTATCGATATCGTGCGCACCCAGATCATGGTCGCGGCCGGTGAAAAATTACCCTTCACGCAGCGGCAGATTGAAGTCCGCGGCCACGCCATCGAGTGCCGCATCAATGCGGAGGATCCGTACAAATTCACGCCGTCCCCAGGTCGTGTGACCACCTGGCATGCACCGGGCGGACCGGGTGTGCGCGTCGATTCGCACGTCTACACCAACTACTTCGTACCGCCCAATTACGACTCGATGGTGGGCAAGATCATCGTGCACGGGGACACACGGGAGCAAGCCATGGCGCGCATGCGCACGGCGCTGGCCGAAACCGTGGTCGAAGGGATCAATACCAATATTGCCCTGCACCGCGAGTTGATGGTGGACGCCAAGTTCATGACCGGTGGCACCAACATCCACTACCTTGAACAGTGGCTGGACCAGCGCAAGCGCTGATCACTGTGGCGATGTTCGAACTGATCCTGATGTGCCCGGAAGACCGGGTCGAGCGGCTGAGTGATGCGCTGGACGCATTGGATGCCCTGAGCGTCAGCGTCGAAGACGCAGATGCGCAAACCGATGCCGAACAGGCCCTGTTTGGCG
>Ga0208398_101023_pt1 | contig 12632 bp, 6 predicted proteins | sample LakWasMe79_HOW10_2_FD_183905 | JGI IMG/M metagenome (GOLD analysis project Ga0208398, IMG submission 183905) | Freshwater sediment methanotrophic microbial communities from Lake Washington under simulated oxygen tension - Sediment Metagenome... | ecosystem: Environmental > Aquatic > Freshwater >... | reverse complement strand
GCCCGACGACCTGGATGCACACGCCTCGTTCAAGGAGCACATTGCCTGCCTGTTCGAGAAAGACGGCTGGGCCTTCAGCCTGATCTACGCCGTTACCTTTGGCGGGTTCATCGGTCTGGCCACCTTCCTGCCGACCTACTACTACGACCAGTTTGGCGTCAGCAAGGTGCAGGCCGGGCAGCTCACCATGCTGGCAGCCTTCATGGGTGCAGCGGTTCGCGTGCTGGGCGGCTGGATCTCGGACCGCTGGGGCGGCGTCAACACCCTGAACCTGGTGCTGTGCACCGTGGCCGTGACGCTGGTGCTATGTGGGCTGGCCAACGGGTCCCTGGCAGCCACCACCTTGCTGGTGATTGTGTGCTTTGCCGCCCTGGGTGCGGGCAATGGTGCGGTGTTCCAGCTGGTACCCCTGCGCTGGCCACTGGCCACGGCCGTTGCGGGCTCCATGATCGGCGAAATCGGTGCCTTGGGTGGCGGCCTGGTGCCCAACGCCATGGGGCTGTCCAAACAGTATCTGGGCAGCTATGCGGGTGGTTTCTATGTGTTTGCGGGCCTGGCGGTTGCCATGCTGGTGATGCTGCGCACCATGCAAATCCGCTGGACCCGCACCTGGGCAGAAAAAGGTGGGCGCGCGCGAAGTGCATGATCATTGGGCTGCGAGGTAGAACACGAATCGCTCGTACTGTTTGCACTTCGCGTAAGGCGGACGGCGTGGCTTACGTTCTCCGGCGCGCTTAGCGGGCGGGCCAGGTTGGTCCACATCCTCTATTGCGCCAAAGCGTTGATTGATACGCCTTCTCTGTGGCATCCGCGAGTGCGACCTACGCTCGCAAGCCGCGCCATCCGCCTTCGGGTGGGGTTGTTTTGAGGGGAGGGTTTTATGCCCGGTTCAGACGCATTGCCGAAGTAGGCATTTGAGATTGGCCTCCTCCTCTAGACCCGACATTGCCCTAAATCACTTTCCCCTTTTAGTGACGCTTGCAAAAGCGTCAATGTGGCGAACGACTTCGGCCGTCAGTGGTATCTTTTCTGTTGATTGATAGTCGGGGAATTTACGATCTTGGAAAGCCACGGAGTCCTCCCAGTCGGCCCAATCCGTCTCGCTTACCTCTGGAACAGGGATGGGTCCAACATGGCCAACTGACATTTGCGCCGGACGTCGCTCAAAAGTAATCACGGGTAACCTCTCAGGTTGAGCGGCGCCGCGCCACTAGCAACCCTGCGAGACCCAAGCCCAAAAGCGCCAGAGACGTAGGTTCTGGCACCGTGCTCACTTGGATAGGGGCGAACGGAAGAAAAGAAACTTCGCGACTGCCATCGGCTAGAGTTGTTACGTCCAGGCCACCACTCAAGCCGTTGCTGCCGCTTGTAAAATCGGAACAGATGCCAGACAGCTTGTTTTGATCAAGGGTCACTGCTCCGGTCTCGGCAAGCGCCCGGCCGCACAGATCGGTGGCTGAAGTGTTGAAAGTGATACTGGCTAGTGCAAGGATATTACCGACAAATGTGGTGTTGGTGTCAATCGTCGCTGAGCTGGCGACGTTCCAATAGACGCCAGCACCGGCGCCAGTGTTGATGATGTTCACCACCGAATTGGGAGATGTGATCAAGGTACTGGGCATCTGAAATACCCAGGCGGCGTTGGCATTACCCTGGCCATCCAGCGTCAACGCTCCCGACAAATTGGTGGTTCCGGCCGGCACGGTGTAGACACCGGGAAACAAGGTCAATCCCACCAGATCGGCCAGTGACAGTACCGTACCCGAGCCCAGTGACCACAGGTTGGTGATCGCTTCCGTTAGTTGACTCTGCGACAACATTGCATTCTCGGCACCGGTCACGGTGCCAGCCTGAACCAGCCCTCCGGTCACTTGCAAATCGGCCACCGCAACGCCGGGCGACGACAAGAAACCGGTGATGGCATTGGCGCCACCACTGGACCAGACGCCGACGTTGCCGTGGATGACGCTGGTCGGGACGTTCGTTACAGTCGATGACCCCAATACCGTGAAACTGGCCAATGAGGTACCGAGCAAGGGTGTCGCTGACGCCGTGCTGGTGCAAAGTGCGCCGACGGCCAGCGCTAGGGTTGAGAGAAATAGGTTTGACCGGTAACCGTTTTTCATTTTGTTCTTTCTAAATGGAATGGGCATTCACAACCTGCCAAGTTACCGGGGCAACCGTAGCGCTCGATGGCGACGCGGCTAGCGGAAGCACTACAGACTGCTTGGACTTGAATGTGCATGCCCGCGAGCGTGGCGTCTGTGCGCTGGGTGACGCAGACTGTTTCGAACTTCGGCTCGCAACCCGGACGAGCCAATAGCTATCGCCTCGTTGGGAAGCTTTTAACAATCTGCTGGACTTCTCGTCGCACGGACGAAGGGATGGAATGGTTCTTGAAGTCGGTCAACTTACCCGAGTGAATATGCCAGGAACCGAAGCGAAGCTCACCAACGCTTTCTGGTCCGCAATAAAGTGGATTGCCAGCAAGCTGCCCTCCGCCAACACCTGCAATCGCCCAACCCGGGTATTCCACCCAGGCCATCCAAACAAACAGCCCCCCCGCAGAGTTTGGGGCATTGGTCCTCGCCGATTTCTGGGCCTTTGACAGCATGAGGCGGGGGCCAATGCCCCAAACCTTGCCGCCAATTGAGTTGGGACTCTGAGCAGCTATTTCGGCAGGAACAACAACCAGAAAACCAGCAACAGATTGAACAGCACCGACACCGCCAGCGCAGCCTTCCACAGCGTCGTGGGGTCGCGTTGCAGCAGCGGTGTGGCGGCGGGCGCGGACAGGGGCCGACTGGCGCCGCGCTCCAGCGCCAGCAAAAACTCCTCGGCGGTCTCAAAACGCTGGCGCTTGTCGCGGGCCACGGCCTTCAGCAGCACATGGTCCAGCCAGATCGGTATCTCGGGGTTATGGCGACTGGGCGCCACCGGGTCGCGGTAGTAGCGACCCACCTGGTACGGCAGCACATCGCCATAGGGCAGCTTGCCAGTCAACACCTGGTACAGCGTCACGCCTAGCGCAAACAGGTCGCTCTGCGCATCGGGCAGCTCCTGCGGCACATCGGTGCGCTGCCCACCTACGCGGGCACCGGCCTTGCAGTTGAAGCCCCATTGCTCGGGGTTCACGTAGCTGGGCGTGCCCGCATGCAGCTCGCGCATGGCGGCGGGCTCGCGCCCGCTGAGCGCTACGCCCAGGTCCAGCAGGCGCAACACGCCGTCTTCGCCCTGGTGCAAATTGGCCGGTTTGATGTCGCGGTGGATCACGCCCTGGCGGTGCAGCCGGCCCAGGGCCTTCAAGGCCTGGCGCCCCACCGTCAGGGCCTGCGGCAGCTTGAAGCGGCGTTGCAGCTCCAGCATGGTTTGCAGGGACTCGCCGCTGTGCCAGTCGTACAGCAGGTAAAACGCACTGCGCGATCCACCACCGGGCAAATCGGTGTGGATGTTGACCAGGTTGTCTGCCGCCCTGGACGACTGCATGCGCTTGGCCAGCCAGGCTTCGTGGGCCAGCATGGCCAGCTCCTCGCGGTCATGGGCCCGTGCCGGGTGTAACGCTTTGAGCACAAAGAGCTTGCTTTCAAGCGTGGGGGCCACACTTTTGACTTGATACAACACATTGATACCGTTGTCCGCCACCAGCGCGGTCACGGCCATGCCGTCGATCACATCACCCACTTTCAGCAGCGGCGGCACCGGCAGGCTCTGGGCGGCGCGGTTCTCGTCCTGCAATGTCGCGTCCAGCAGGCCCAGTACCCGCACCACCAGTGCGGTGACGTTGTCGCGGCTGCCGGCCTTCAGCGCGGCGTCCAACAGCGCTTCGCTGGCCGCTTGGGCGTTGTCGCCCTGGGCCAACGCCTGCAGCCGGGCGTCGGACAGCGAGCCGTGGACCCCGTCCGTCAACAGGATGAATTGATCGCCGACCTGCAGGTCGCCCTGCACGTAGTCGACCACGATGCGGTCTTCCAGCCCCACGGCGCGCACCAGCTGGTGCTGGAAGTCGGGGTGGTTGACCACGTGGTCGTGTGTCATCTGCCGGCTCTCGCCGCCCCGCAACAGGTAGGCCCGCGAGTCGCCCACATGGGCCAGCGCATAGGACTGGCCGCGCAGCACCAGGGCGGTGAGTGTGGTCATGCCCATGGCGGGCTGGCGGCGCCGGTTGATGCCGCACAACCACGCGTTCTGGCTGCTGATGATGCGGTCCAGCGCCACAGTGGCGTCCCAGGTCTCGGGCGTGCCAAAGTAGTCACGCAGCAGGCTCACCACCGTGGTCTGGGCCGCCTCCCTGCCCATGCCGCCGCGGCTGACGCCGTCAGCCACCGCGGCGATAACGCCCATGCCCTCCATGCCGGGCTCGGGCAACAGGGCGCCACAAAAATCTTCGTTGGTGTCTTTGGTACCCGCCAGCGAGGCGAAGCCGATGTCAAGTTCGAATGCCATGCACCAAGGGTAAGCAATATCGGTGCCCATTCCCAGTGCAACGCAGGTTCGGGTATTCCCTGGTTTGGTGCGTCAGCATGGCATCTCAGGTACCCGCCAGCAGTTGCATGCTGCGTTCGTAGTGGGCGGACAATTGCTCGAACACCGCCAGCAGGTCTTCACTGGCGGTCGCCAGACTCTGCAAGCCCGCCAGACGCTGGGCACCGGCCTGGTGCCCCACCTCTTTGGCAAAGGCCAGCATGGTCAACCAGCCCAGGCCCGCGGCTTGCAGAGCGCTGTGAATGTCGGGGGTGCTGAGGGGAATGCCGTTGAGGTAGGTCAGCGCCTGCTCAAAGGCCGCCTTGGATTCGGCCATGCCGGCCTCACAGCGCTGGGTCAGTGCACTGTCGCCGAGCATGCCCAGCACCGCATATTTGGCAAAACGCTGCGACAGCATGCGCTGGCGCCCGGCCATATTGAGCACGCGCAGGGGTGGCGCCAGGCCAGCGCTCTCCAGTTGCGACGTCAGGCGCTCGGCGCCCTGCAGCAGCTGTTCGGCCAGCTCGTCCGTCAACGCCACAGCCGAGGCCGGTGACGCGTGCGTCCCCTGCAACACCGGCTTCAGGCGCGTCCAGGTCTGCACCACCTGTCCCAGCAAGTCGCCATAGGTGGCCTGCGACAGGCTCTTGCCCAAGTGCGCCAGGTTGGCATCAATGCGCTGCACGGAATCCTGCGTTTGCTGCGTGTTCTGTGCGCCGTGCACACCCGCCAGCTGCAGGCCGTACAGCTTGACCAGACGCTGCGACAGCATGCGCAGCTGACCACAGCGGTTCACATCTTCTGCAAATCGCGCGGAGTGGATGATGTGCTGGGCGACCTGCCCCAGGCGCTGGTTGGTGTGCATGGACGCCGTGCGCAACACCTGGAAGGCTTCGTCTTCGGACACCTGGCGCGCACGCATCAGAATGCCCTTGGCGCGCTCGACCAGCCCCCGCTCTTCAAAGCGGCTGGTGACGTCCTGCAGCGCATTGCGCTGCTCCTGCTCATGCCGGAACCGTGCCTGCGCCAGGTGGATCAGCGATCGCAGGCGGTTGGCGCCGTAGCCCTGGACCTCATAGGCGTGGATACCCGATTCAACGGCGCGTGCAATGTAGGCGGCGTCCGGGTCGCCGGTGAAGACGATGACCGGGCATGGAGCCGTCAACGCGATCGACAGTGTCGTGCGGAACAGTCCGTCGTCGGGTGTGGGTTCATCACAAATGACCACATCTGGTGCATGGCGCACCACTTCCTGCAGCAGTTTGGCGCGCTGTGTGGCGATCCCCAGCACCTGAATGCCCGCCGCCTCCAGATCGGCACGCAGCGGGAGCGCGGCTTTCAAACCATTCACATGAATCAACGCAGACGTCATAAATCCAGAATTCAGAGGGAAAACAGGGGTCCTGCCATGCCCCGGGGCACACCAGCGCCACCAGAAGCCGGCGCAGACATGCGGTACCACCCAATCATATGGCACAGCTCTTGCGTAAGCTACTTCGGGCGTAACGAAGCGTCCACGACCTTAGCGATTTCACTGCGGGTTCTGCACACAACGACGTGTGTACTGGTGTGTTTTGTATCGGCCGCTCGGCCGGTCTATCTATTCCCCATCGATTTCTGGAGTGGCGCTATGAAAAAATCAAAACTGGTAATGGTTGGCAACGGCATGGCGGGTGTGCGCACCCTGGAAGAGCTGTTGAAGATAGCGCCTGAGCTGTACGACATCACCGTCTTTGGCGCCGAGCCCCACCCCAACTACAACCGCATTCTGTTGTCCCCGGTGCTGGCCGGTGAACAAACGATAGAAGAGATCGTGCTGAACTCGTGGGACTGGTACACCGAGAACCACATCACGCTACACGCCGGCTGGACCGTGACCGAGGTCGACCGCATCAAGCGCGTGGTGCATGCCACCAATGCCGCCGGTGAAAAAATCAGCACCGAATACGACCGCCTGCTGATGTGCACCGGCTCCAATGCCTTCATCCTGCCGGTGCCCGGCAAGGACCTGAAGGGCGTCATTGCCTACCGCGACATTGCCGACACCAACGCCATGATTGAGGCGGCCACCCAGTACAAAAACGCCGTCGTCATCGGTGGCGGTTTGCTGGGCCTGGAAGCGGCCAATGGCCTGATGCTGCGCGGCATGAACGTGACCGTGGTGCACGTGATGCCCACGCTGATGGAGCGCCAGCTCGACACCGTGGCCGGCAAGATGCTGCAAAAGTCGCTGGAAGACCGCGGCCTGAAGTTTTTGATCGGCGCGCAGACCCAGGAGCTGGTCGGCGGCCCCAATGGACGCGTCACTGCCATCAAATTCAAGGACGGCACTGAGGTGGCCGCCGACTTGGTGGTCATGGCCGTGGGCATTCGCCCCAACACGGCATTGGCCGAATCCATGCGCCTGCACTGCAACAAGGGCATCGTCGTCAACGACACCATGCAGACCACCACCGATGCGCGCATCTATTCGGTTGGCGAATGCGCGGCCCACCGCGGCATTGCCTATGGCCTGGTGGCGCCGTTGTTTGAGCAGGCCAAGGTGGCGGCCAACCACCTGGCGATGTATGGCATTGGCCGCTACCAGGGCTCGCTGACATCGACCAAGCTCAAGGTCACCGGCATTGATCTGTTCTCCGCTGGCGACTTCGCCGGCGGCGAGGGAACCGAAGAGCTGGTCATGAGCGACCCCTACGGCGGTGTCTACAAGAAGCTGGTCATCAAGAACGACAAGCTGGTGGGCGCCTGCCTGTATGGCGATACGGTGGACGGCAGCTACTACTTCAAGCTGCTGCGCGATGGCCGCTCTGTCAGCGACATCCGCGACAAGCTGATGTTTGGCGAGTCCAACATTGGTGACGTGGGCCACGAGGGCCACAACAAGGCCGCCGCCATGAAAGACAGCGACGAAGTCTGTGGCTGCAATGGCGTGACCAAGGGGACGATCTGCAAGGCGATCAAGGACAAGGGATTGTTCACGCTGGACGAGGTCAAGAAGCACACCAAGGCCAGCGCATCGTGTGGCTCCTGCACCGGCCTGGTGGAGCAGTTGCTGATGTTCACCGCCGGTGGCGACTACTCCGCCACGCCCAAACTCAAAGCCATGTGCAGCTGCACCGACCACGGCCACCAGGCCGTGCGCGACGCCATCCGCACCAACAAGCTGATGACGATTGCCGACACCTTCAAATTCCTGGAGTGGAAGACGCCCAACGGTTGTGCGTCGTGCCGCCCGGCCGTCAACTACTACCTGATCAGCACCTGGCCCAAACAGGCCAAGGACGATCCGCAAAGCCGCTTCATCAACGAGCGCAGCCACGCCAATATCCAGAAGGACGGCACCTATTCGGTCATCCCGCGCATGTGGGGCGGCGAGACCACGGCCAGCGAACTGCGCCGCATTGCCGACGTCGTGGACAAGTACCAGATCCCCACCGTCAAGGTCACCGGCGGCCAGCGCATCGACCTGCTGGGCGTGAAGAAGGAAGACCTGGTCAACGTGTGGAAGGACATTGGTATGCCGTCCGGTCACGCCTACGCCAAGGCGCTGCGCACGGTCAAGACTTGCGTGGGCAGCGAGTGGTGCCGCATGGGCACGCAGGACAGCACGCAAATGGGCAAGGACCTGGAGCGCGCCATGTGGCGCATGTATGCCCCGCACAAGGTCAAGTTCGCCGTGTCGGGCTGCCCGCGCAACTGCGCCGAGGCCGGCATCAAGGATGTGGGCATCATCGGCGTCGACAGCGGCTGGGAAATGTATGTGGCCGGCAACGGCGGCATCAAGACCGAGGTCGCGCACTTCCTGGTCAAGCTCAAGACGGCGGCCGAAGTGCTGGAGTACACCGGCGCCTTTTGCGAGCTGTACCGCCAGGAGGGCTGGTACCTGGAGCGCACCGTGCACTACGTTTCGCGCGTCGGCCTGGACTATGTGAAAAAACGCATTCTGGAAGACGTTGAGGGCCGCAAGGCGCTGTGGGAACAGCTGCAGTTTGCGCTGGATGGTGAGCCCGATCCCTGGTTTGATTTCAAGGAGGCGGAAGTCGACACCCGCCAGTTTGCGGCGGTGAATGCCTGAACGGCGATTGATGTACATCAATCTGTGGGCACTGACTCCAGCTATCCATGAAATTCTTCAACTACTGCATTTTTGAAAACGGTGGTGTCTCGGACACTGGCGTCTTTTTTCGAAAGCAGAGACCATGACATCCAACCTGATCAACCGTAGAACCCTGATCGCCGCCGCCGTCGGCCTGCCGCTGTTGAGCGTGCATGCCCAGGTCAGCGACCTGGGTGATGCCATCAACAAGGCCGGGCGCCAGCGCATGCTGAGCCAGCGCATGGGCAAGGCCTGGCTGGCCCTGGTGCACGGCATCGAGAAGTCCACCGCGCAGGCGGCGCTGGACAAGTCCATGGCCCTGTTCGACCGCCAACTGGTGGAACTCAAGGCCTACGCCGCGACCGCCGACATCAAGGAGACCTACAGCAAGCTGGAGTCGTCGTGGAGTGGCTACAAGGGTGCGCTGGTGGGCAGTACGCCAGCCCGCGAAAACGCGGCCACCATGCTGCAGCTCAACGCCGGCGTGCTGGCACTGGCCCACCAGGGCACCGTGCAGTACGAGGCCGTGCAGGGCAAGCCACTGGGCAAACTGGTCAATGTGGCGGGCCGCCAGCGCATGCTGAGCCAGCGCATGGCCATGTACTTCCTGGCGGCACGGCTTCCGGTGGATGCGGCCACGGCCGGCACCGAGATCGACAAGGCCCGCAGCGAGTTCACCAACGCCATGGCGCTTCTGCACAAGGCCCCCGAGACCACACCGAGGATTGAAGAGGATCTGAAGGTTGCCGACGCCCAGTGGCTGTTTTTTGAATCGGCGCTGAAGAAGGTGACGCTGACCGAATCGAGCACGCCCAAGGCGCTGATCGACGTCTTCCAGGCCAGCGAGAACCTGCTGCTGGTCATGGACCGCGTCACCGGCATGTATTCATCCCTGAAGACCTGAGTATTTAACAAACCAGCCTGTAGCCCTCGTGAAATATGAGAGTACAGCTATCAAAGGAATAGCAAAATGAGTGAATGGACCGCAGTGTGTAATGTCGAGGACATCCCCGTGCTGGGCTCCCGGCGCGTCTCCCGTGCTCAAGGGCTGGATGTGGCCGTGTTCCGCAACGATGCAGGTGAAGTGTTCGCTCTGCTGGACCGCTGCCCGCACAAGGGCGGCCCCCTGTCGCAGGGCATCGTGTTCGGAACCAGCGTGGCCTGCCCGCTGCACAACTGGACCATTGGCCTGTGCACCGGCCAGGCGGCAGCGCCCGATGAGGGCTGCACGCCCAAGTTTACCGTCAAGGTCGAAGACGGCCAGGTGTCGCTGAAGACCGCCGAGCTGGCCAGCCACGCCATTGACCAGACCCGCCCGATTGCCGGCCCCAAATCCAGTGCCCGCAGCTGCGCAGCCTGACCCCTATTGCACCTGATCCACCCTGTATCTGAGCCACTCCATGACAGCACCACGCCAAACCCGATCGACCTGCCCCTACTGCGGCGTGGGCTGTGGCGTCATCATCGAGTCCGACGGCGACCAGATCACCGGCGTGCGGGGCGACCCCGACCACCCGGCCAACTTCGGCCGCCTGTGCACCAAGGGCTCCACCCTGCACCTCACGGCCAGCGCCAACGTCACCCGGCAGACCCGGCTGCTGCAACCGCTGCAGCGCCTGCAGCGTGGCGATGCGCCCCAGGCCGTGTCATGGGACGTGGCGCTGGACACGGCCAGCGAGGGCTTTGCACGCATCATCCGCGACCATGGCCCGGACGCGGTGGGGTTTTATGTATCAGGGCAGCTGCTGACCGAAGACTATTACGCCTTCAACAAGCTGGCCAAGGGCCTGATTGGCACCAACAACATCGACACCAACTCACGGCTGTGCATGAGCAGCGCCGTGGCCGGCTACAAGCAGACTCTGGGGATGGACGCGCCCCCTGCTTGCTATGACGACCTGAACCACGCGCAGTGCATCTTCATCGTGGGCTCCAACACGGCCTTTGCCCACCCGATTCTGTTTCGGCGCATTGAAGACGCCAAGAAAGCCAACCCCAATCTGCGCGTCGTGGTGGTGGACCCGCGCACCACCGACACCGCCAGCATTGCCGATCTGCACCTGGCCATCCAGCCCGGCACCGACGTGATGCTGTTCAACGGAATGCTGCACATCATGGCCTGGGAAGGCTGGCTGGACAACACCTTCATAGCCGCCCACACCAACGGCTTTGAAGCCCTGAAGAATTCGGTGCGCGACTACACGCCCTTTGTCGTGGCCGACGCCTGCGGCATCACCAAGGACGCGCTGCTCAAGGCCACGCGCCTGTTTGCCGGCATGCAGCACTTGCACGGCGCCGAGCGCACCACCACTCTGAGCCTGTACTGCCAGGGGCTGAACCAGTCCAGCAGCGGTACGGCCAAGAACGCCGCGCTGATCAACCTGCACCTGGCCACCGGACAGATCGGCAAGCCCGGAGCGGGTCCGTTCTCACTCACCGGCCAGCCCAACGCCATGGGTGGACGCGAGGTGGGCGGACTGGCCAATTTGCTCAGCGCCCACCGCGATCTGGCCAACCCGGCTCACCGGGCCGAAGTTGCCGCGTTGTGGGGCGTTCCATCGGTGCCCGAGAAACCTGGCAAGACCGCCGTGGAGATGTTCCAGGCCGCTGCCGATGGCGAAATCAAAGCCCTGTGGATTGCCTGCACCAACCCCGCCCAAAGCATGCCCGACCAGGCCACCGTGCGCCGCGCGCTGGAGCGGGCCGAACTGGTGGTGGTGCAGGAAGCGTTCTCCACCACCGCCACCTGCCGCTATGCCGACCTGTTGCTGCCCGGCACCACCTGGGGTGAGAAGAGTGGCACGGTGACCAATAGCGAACGCCGCATCAGCCGCGTGCGCCCGGCCGTCGCGGCACCTGGCCAAACACGTGACGACTGGTCCATCGCCGTGGACTTTGCCCGCAAGCTGGAGGCATTGGGGGTCGGCTCCGGCCCAAGCCTGTTCGCCTACGATTCCCCCGAATCCATCTGGAACGAGCACCGCGAAAGCACCCGCGGGCGCGACCTGGACATCACCGGCATGTCCTACGCCATGCTGGACACGCAAGGTCCGCAACAGTGGCCACTGCCCGAGGGCCAGACCACCGGCAAGCAGCGCCTGTACGAAGACGGCATCTTCCCCACGGCGGACGGCAGGGCCAAATTTTCCAACACCGTGTACCAGCCTGTGGCCGAGCCGCGCGAGGCGCGCTACCCGCTGTCGCTGACCACCGGGCGCATGCGCGACCAGTGGCACGGCATGAGCCGCACCGGCACGCTGGGCCGCCTGTTTGGCCACGTGGCCGAGCCCTCCATCGAGATGAATGCCAAGGACATGGAGCGGCGCCAACTGGTCAATGGTGACCTGGTGCACGTCACCGGCAAGCGGGGATCGATCATCGTTCCCGTGCAGGCCAGTGCCACGCTGGCCGCCAACCAGACCTTCATGGCCATGCACTGGGGTGAGGAATTTCTCAGCGGCGCCAGCAGCACCGGCGAGCGCCTGGCCGGTGTCAACGCGCTGACGTCTCCTGCGTTTTGCCCGACCTCCAAACAGCCCGAGTTCAAACACGCCGCCATCAAGGTGCTCAAGGCCGAGATGCCATGGTCGCTGTTGGGCATCGCCTGGCTGCCGGACGACCAGGCCCTGCAGGCACGCGAGCAGCTCAAGGCCCTGATGCCCCAGTTTGCGTTCGCCAGTTGCACACCGTTTGGTCGCGAGCGCAGCGGCTTGCTGTTCCGCGCTGCGGCGTACGACGCACCGGCCGACAGCGTCTTGACAACCATCGAAGGCCTGCTCGGCCTGGGCGGTGACAACGTGCTGCGCTATGTCGACAAAAAGCGCGGTCAACGCCGTGCCGTGCAACTGACCTATGCTCCCAACGCTGGCGACACGAAAAGTGAAGCTCGCCTCAACGCCTTTGTGCTGGCGGGTGACACCAGCGCGCAGAGCTGGATCAAAACGCTGTTGCAGGACGAACTGCCCGCACAGGCATATGGCCGCATGCTGCTGGTACCGGGTTCCAAACCGCCCATGACCGTGCAATCGCGCGGCAAACAGATTTGCACCTGCTTCAACGTGACCGAGGCGGCCAT
>Ga0208398_101022_pt1 | contig 12638 bp, 9 predicted proteins | sample LakWasMe79_HOW10_2_FD_183905 | JGI IMG/M metagenome (GOLD analysis project Ga0208398, IMG submission 183905) | Freshwater sediment methanotrophic microbial communities from Lake Washington under simulated oxygen tension - Sediment Metagenome... | ecosystem: Environmental > Aquatic > Freshwater >... | reverse complement strand
TGGAAGAAGCCATCAAGGGCGATGACAAGGCCGCCATCGAAGGCAAGACCGAAGAGCTGATGAAGGCCAGCCAGAAGCTGGGCGAGAAGATCTACGCCGAGTCGCAAGCCGCCGCCGGTGCGGGTGCTGCAGGTGCCGGGGCCGAGCAGCCCCAAGCACATTCGCACGAGCAGCAAGCCAGCGCCAAGCCGGCCGACGACAACGTGGTCGACGCCGAGTTCAAGGAAGTCAAGGACAGCAAGTAAGACGCGTGCGCGCCGGCCTGCGGGTCGCTTGCACCAAGCCGCCGCGCAAGCCCGAAAGGCTTGACGCGGCGCACCTTTTTTCTACGCCCCGGATGCTCCCCCATGGCAAAGCGTGACTATTACGAGATCCTCGGCCTGGCCAAGAACGCCAGCGAGGAAGAGATCAAGAAGGCCTATCGCAAGCTGGCCATGAAGTTCCACCCCGACCGCAATCAGGGTGACGGGGCCAAGAAGGCCGAAGAGCAGTTCAAGGAGGCCAAGGAGGCCTACGAGATGCTCTCGGATGCGCAGAAGCGCGCCGCCTACGACCAGTACGGCCATGCCGGCGTGGATCCGAATATGGGCGGTCGTGGTGGCCCGGGCGCCGAGGGCTTTGGTGGTTTTGCCGAGGCCTTTGGCGACATCTTCGGCGACATCTTCGGTGGTGCCGGCGCCGGCGGTCGGCGTGGCGGCGGCCAGCAGGTCTACCGTGGCAGCGATCTCAGCTACGCGATGGAGATCACGCTCGAAGAGGCCGCACGCGGCAAGGAAACGCAGATCCGCATCCCCTCCTGGGAAAGCTGCGAAACCTGCAGCGGCAGCGGGGCCAAACCCGGCACCAGCGCCAAGAGCTGCGGCTCCTGCAACGGCAGCGGCACGGTGCACATGCGCCAGGGTTTCTTCTCGATCCAGCAGACCTGCCCGCATTGCCATGGCAGCGGCAAGATCATCCCCGACCCCTGCACCGTCTGCAGCGGCCAGGGCAAGCTGAAGAAGAGCAAGACGCTGGAGGTCAAGATCCCGGCCGGCATCAACGAGGGCATGCGCATCCGCTCGGCCGGCAATGGCGAGCCGGGTGTGAACGGCGGCCCGGCCGGCGACCTCTATATCGAGATCCGCATCAAGCAGCATGAGCTGTTCGAGCGCGATGGCGACGACCTGCATTGCACCATGCCGGTGGCCATGACCACCGCCGCACTGGGCGGCGGCATCGAGGTGCCGACCCTGGGCGGCAAGGCCGAGATCGAGCTGCCCGAGGGCACCCAGCATGGCAAGACCTTCCGCCTGCGCGGCAAGGGCATCAAGGGCGTGCGCTCCAGTTATCCGGGCGATCTGTACTGCCACATCAGCGTGGAGACGCCGGTCAAGCTCACCGAGCACCAGCGCAAGCTGCTCAAGGAACTGGACAAGAGTTTCAGGGACGGCGGCGAGCGCCATTCGCCCAACGCCAAGAGCTGGACCGACCGGGTCAAGGACCTGTTCAAGTAAGCCTGATCAGCGTACGTGCGACTTGCGTCACGCTGTGGCGCTCAAGTCGCCCGCAATCAGGCCGAAGAGACGGGGGTGAGCAAACCGGACTCCATGCACACCGGTGCGCGCGCCTGGCCATGCAGTTGATCGACAACAGCATCCAGGACGCCTGCGCCCTGGTCATCGACAGCAACGCCACCTCGCGCAGCCTGATGGCGGCGCAGTTGCGCGAGCTGGGCGTGGGCATGGTGCGCCAGGCCACCCGGATCAGCGATGCACGCGTGATCCTGGAGCACAAGGCCTACGACATCGTGCTGTGCGACTACCACTTCGACGGCAGCGAGATGTCTGGCCAGGATCTGCTGGACGAATTGCGCCGCGAGCAACTGCTGCCCCACTCCACCGTCTTCATCATGGTCACCGGCGAGGCCTCCTACGCCAAGGTGGCCGAGGCCGCCGAGGCCGCGCTCGACGCCTACCTGATCAAGCCCTACACCAGCGCCTCGCTGGCCGAGCGCCTCACCCACGCCAGACACCGCAAGCGCGTGCTGAAGGACATCTTCGAGGCGCTGGAGGCACAGAACTACGAGGCCGCGGCCGCGCATTGCCTGCGGCGCTTTCAGGCCCGCGAGCAGTTCTGGCTCTATGCCGCCCGTATCGGCGCCGAGCTGCTGCTGCGCCTGGAGCGGCACGACGACGCGCGCAAGCTCTACGACGCCATCATCGAAGCGCGCACCGTGCCCTGGGCGCGCCTGGGCGTGGCCCGCAGCGAGCTGGCCTCCGGCAACCCGTCGGCCGCGCGTCGCACGCTGGAAACCCTGATCGGCGACATGCCCGGCCATGCCGACTCCTACGATGTGATGGGCCGGGTGCAGATGGAACAGGGCGAGATCGCGCAGGCCATGGCCACCTACCGAACCGCCGCCAACCTGACCCCGGGCTGCCTGCTGCGCCAGCAGCGCGCCGGCACGCTGGCCTTCTATGTGGGCCAGCGCGATGAAGCGCTCAAGCAGTTGGAGCGCACCATCGCCACCGGCCTGCGCAGCAAGCTCTTCGACATGATGACCCTGGTGCTGGTGGCGCTGATGCGCTTCGACAACAAGGACACGCGCGGCCTCAAGCAGATGCACGAGGCCATGCAGCGCGAGCTCGAGCGCGCCCCCAAGTCGACCCGCCTGCAGCGCTTTGCCACCGTCATCAATGGCCTGCGACTGCTGCAGGAGCGCCGCGTGGCGGATGCCTTGCAGGTCGCCCGCGACTTCAGCCTGGAACTGAACAAGGAGGACTTCGACCTGGAGGCGGCCAGCCTGCTGGTAGCGCTGTGGATGCGCTTCGCGGGCCAGGAGATCCAGCTGGAGGAAATGACCGCCCTGCTGACCCGCATCGGTCTGCGCTACTGCACCACCAAGTCGGCCACCGAGGTGCTGATCGCGATGGCCGAGAACAACGAGATGGCCGTGCAGGAACTGCGCGATTGCCATGCGCGCATCTTCGCTATCGCCGAGACGGCGATGCGCCACTCGATGCGCGGCACCGCCAAGATGGGCGTGGAGCTGCTGATACAGCAGGGCGCGGAGACCCGCAACGCCAAGCTGATCGACATGGCCAATCTGGTGCTCAAACGCCATGAAGAGAAGATCGACAACGCGGCCGAGCTGCGCGAGCAGATCGGCGAACTGCACCGCCGCTTCGTCCAGCCGCTGGGCAGCGGAGCGGGCATGCGGCAGGCGCGCAGCGCCGGCGGGCTGGCGCTGCGCGCCTGAGCCACAATCCGGGGCTTTGGTTCCACGCCCCACCCCATGCGCCTGCCCGGCCTTCTGCGCCCCCGCCTGAATTCACCCCTCTGCCTGACCTGGCTGGCCGCCCTGTGGATGGGCCTGCTGTGCAATTGGCCGCTGTGGCAGCGCATGCTGGACCTGCCCGAGCTGGGCAATGCCGCCGGCCGCCTGTTCGTGCTGGTGTTCGCCGGCATGGTGGTGAGCCTCACCGCCGGCCTGCTGAGCCTGCTGTGCTGGCGCGGGCTGATCAAGCCGGTGCTGGCGCTGTGCCTGCTCACCGCGGCCGCGCTGACTCATTTCATGAGCAGCTACGGCATCGTGGTGGACCCCACCATGATCGTCAACGTGCTGCACACCGATGCACGCGAGACGCGCGACCTGCTGAGCCTGCGCCTGTTCATCACACTGGCATTGCTGGGTGGCCTGCCGATCTGGTGGCTGTGGCGCCGCCCGCTGGCGCATCGCAAGCTGTTGCCCAGCCTGGGCCTGAACCTGCTGAGCCTGCTGCTGGGCCTGCTGCTGGCGGTGGCCCTGGCGCTGAGCAGTTTTGCCGAGCTGGCCTCGACGATGCGCAACCACAAGGAGTTGCGCTACATGATCAACCCGATGACGGCCTTCTGGTCGCTCGGCACGGTGACCGTCGAATCGCAGCAGGCGCCGCATGGCCCCGCGCAGGTGCTGGGCGCGGATGCGCGGCTGACGGCGCGCGCCGCCGGCGGCAAGCCGCCGCTGTTCATGCTGGTGGTGGGCGAGACCGCACGCGCGGCCAACTTTTCGCTGAACGGCTATGCCCGCAACACCAACCCCGAGCTGGCCAGGCTCGAGGTGCTGAGCTTCCGCGCCGTGAGCGCCTGCGGCACCAGCACCGCGGCCTCCCTGCCCTGCATGTTCTCGCCGCTGGGCCGCGAGGCCTTCGGTGGCCAAAAGGGTGCGCAAGAAAACCTGCTGGACGTGCTGCAGCGTGCCGGCCTCGCGGTGCTGTGGCTGGACAACCAGTCGGGCTGCAAGGGCCTGTGCGAACGCATCCCCAACAGCATGGCCGCCACGCCGGCCGCTGGCGCCACGCCGCTGCCGGAGGGGCTTTGCGATGGCGAGGAATGCCTGGACGCCGCCCTGCTGCATGGCCTGGATCAGCGCGTCGCCGCGCTCGATCCGGCGCGCGCGGCGCGCGGCGTGGTGCTGGTGCTGCACCAGATGGGCAGCCATGGGCCGGCCTATTTCAAGCGCTCGCCGGCCGCTGCCAAGCCCTTCCAGCCCGAGTGCCGTAGCAATGCCCTGCAGCAATGCCCGCGCGAGCAGGTGTTGAACGCCTACGACAACACCATCGCCTACACCGACCATGTGCTGGCCGGCCTGATTGCCTGGCTCAAGACCCAACAGGCGCGCTTTGACACCAGCCTGCTCTATGTCTCCGACCATGGCGAGTCGCTGGGCGAGAACAAGCTCTATCTGCACGGCATGCCCTTCGCCGTGGCGCCGCAGGAGCAGACGCAGGTGCCGCTGATCCTGTGGCTGCCCGAGCCCAGCGCGCGGGCGACCGGTGTATCGCATGCATGTCTGGCCCAGCGCCTGGACCAACCGCTCTCGCACGACCACCTCTTCCACACCACCCTGGGCCTGATGGGCGTGCAAACCCAGGTGATGCGCAGCGACCGGGATCTGCTGGCGCCCTGCCGCCAGCCCTGATTTCAAAACAGCTCGGCCTGTGCCCCGCCCGGCGAGGCCGGTGGCCGGAACTGGCTCAGGTCCAGCGGGATGCGTTCACGGTTGAGCCCCAGGCGCGCACAGGCCTTGCGCATGCGCTGCTGCAGCAGCTGGGCCCAGATGCCCTCGCCCCGCATGCGCGAGCCGAAGCGCGGATCGTTGTCGGCACCGCCTCGCATCTCGCGCACCCGCGCCATCACGCGCGCGGCCTTGTCGGGCACATGCTGCTGCAGCCAGTCCTGGAACAGCGGCGCCACCTCCCAGGGCAGGCGCAGCGGGATGCTGAAGGCCTTGCTGGCGCCCGCCTCGGCGGCCGCGGCCAGGATCTGCTCCAGTTCGGGCTCGTTCAGAAAGGGAATGATGGGCGAGACGCTCACACCCACCGGCACGCCCGCCTCGGCCAGGGTCTTGAGCGTGCGCAGGCGCCGCTGCGGCGCGGCCGCGCGCGGCTCGAGGATGCGCGCCAGCGCCGGGTCCAGCGTGGTGATGGACACATAGACGCCCACCTGGCGCCTGGCAGCCATCGGCGCCAGCAGGTCCAGATCGCGCTCCACGCCCGCGGACTTGGTGACGATGGAGAACGGGTGCTGGCAGGTCGCCATCAACGCCACCAGGCCGCGCGTGATGCATAGCTTGCGCTCGATGGGCTGGTAGGCGTCGGTGGCGGTGCCCAGGCACAGCAGCTTAGGGCTGTAGGCGCGCGATGCGAACGCCGCATGCAGGCGCTCGACCGCATTGACCTTGGCAATGATGCGGGTCTCGAAATCCAGGCCCGGCGAGAGGTTCAGGTAGCTGTGCGTGGGCCGCGCGAAGCAGTAGATGCAACCGATGCTTATATGCCACAGGAATCTGCACTCCATAGAGAAGCATAGGCGCTAGCAGGACGTGACATGGCAAGTCACACACCCGCGCCAGGTTAGCCAAGGCACCTTTTCAGCTGGGGAATTGATTGGTCTCGGAAAGTGCCAAACAGCCCAATTTCTGGCTGAGGCAACCATCCAGCTCGGTCAGGCCGGCACGCCTAAGAATCCCCTCCGCCCCCCTTGAGCGGCCGTCCCGGTCGCCGCGGTGGTAGTGCCGCAATAGCGGCAAGTCGCTTCTCTTCGTCTTCCAGGTAAGTCAGCGCCAGTTTTGCGAGTTTGTCCGGAGTCGTCTGAAGCGCGACAGCAAGGTCGTAGAAGACTCTAAGGGTCGGACTCTTCTTCCCTCGTTCCACGTCGGCAAGGTAATTCCGGTGAATGCCGGCAACCTCAGCAAGCGACTCCTGAGTCAGATGTTCACGCCGACTGGCATGCAGGTCGCTCCTGAGCCACGCGCGCTGACTATCGCGGACATCCAGCAGACCATCGCGGACTTCCGCCACGCTGCAACCAAGGCCGTCGAAGCCGGTGCCGATGGCGTCGAGATTCACGGCGCCAACGCCTACCTCGTCCAGCAGTTCTTCGCGCCGAGCTCGAACGCACGCGACGACCAGTACGGCGGTTCTATCGAGAACCGTGCACGCTTCGCAATTGAAGTGGCCACGGCCATCGCACAGGAGATTGGCGCCGACCGCACAGCCATTCGCCTCTCCCCGGGTACCTCGCTTTGGGGCATCGACGACCCGTTTCTGAACGTGGACCACGCCTGGATGAGCGCACCGACGTTTCCGCCCCACCAGCACGCTGGATTCGCAGCCATCTCATACGTGTTCCTCGACAGCGAGACAGGGATTGCGAACCGAGACTCGACAGGGACGAGCAACATCATTCAGCCAGGCGGGGTGCACTGGCTGATGGCGGGCAAGGGCGTCGTGCATGAAGAGGTCCCGGCCGAGTCAGGCAAGACGGTGCACTCGCTGCAAATCTTTGTGCAGGTTCGCCCTGACCTCAGAGATGCGCCAACAGCGACGTTGTCGATTGAGCCCCACGAGGTCCCGACCATCTCGTTGCCGGGGACCAAGGTGCGCGTAATTGCTGGGGAGTTTGCAGGGCGAGTCGCCCATGGTCATGCATGACGAGGTGGACGCCATCCCCTTCCCGGACCATCATTCCCACGCTAAAACCGCCGGCTTCCTTGGTAGGCGTCGGAACATTGGGATTCGCTCCGGCAGCATCCCGAATGCCCTGCTCGTAGTCGTGGTGGAAAACGACCGACTTCAACTTTGACAAGTCAACCGACGGGCGCACCAATTGCATTAGCTGCGCGTAGACCCGCAAGTTCAGTGCGGCCTTGTTGGCAAGGTCCTCGTTCCCGCTCCAGTTGAAGGTGATGGTGCAAGTGATGGCCGGCGCATGCTGCAGGCCATCCATGATTTGGTCGTAGAGCTTCCGGTCCTCCGGCGACAACGCGGCCACATCATTGCTTTCAGCTTCATCGGTCACGTCAGGCATTTCATTCGCTCCAGTTGGATGTCTGCTGGGCTGACAAGAGTTGGTGAAGGGCAGCTCAAATGTCCAAGGCGCATCTAAGGCTGCATCTCAATGCTGGAGCCTCGGTGGCTCATAGCGTGAGCCATCTGTTGATTTGAAAATCCCCCGAGAACACTGTACATTCATACAGCACAATCAATCAACCCAATCCTTCCAAGGATGCCGTCGGCAGCGTCCGAAACATGGCTGAAAAACCCATTCTTGAGGTGCCCGTCACCTTCCACAAAGGCAGAGGAGCTGGAAGCAACGTACGTTCGCGTTTCGAGCAATGGACGCGAGAGGTTGACTACGCGCACTTGCCAGAAGGTGAGGCCTCCCAGGACGACGAAGAGCTTCCAATCAGAACGGAGGTTCTTTCGAGCCGCGCGACAAGAATCATCAGCAGAAACACCTCGCCGGACATCCCCTTCGAGCAGTCCATCAACCCATTTCAGGGGTGCGAGCACGGTTGCGTTTACTGCTATGCCCGGCCGACACACGCGTACCTAGGGCTGTCACCAGGCATTGATTTCGAGACGAAGGTGTTCGCCAAGACCAACGCAGCGGCATTGCTGGAAAAAGAGCTGGACAGCGCTACGTACCAGCCCGCGCTCATCGCTCTCGGGGCAAACACTGACCCATACCAGCCCATCGAGAGAAAGTTGGAAATCACTCGCGCGATAGTTGAAGTTCTGACGCGGCGCCGTGTGCCGTTTAGCGTGACGACGAAGAACGCGCTCGTCACGCGAGACATTGACCTCCTCGCACCCGCCGCTGAACGAGGGCTTTGCAGAGTCAATGTTTCTCTTGCCACTCTAGAGCCGAGCCTTGCACGCATCATGGACCCAAGGGCAAGCAGTCCGGAAAGTCGTTTGAGAGCGATGGAGAAGATGTCTAGTGCGGGCATCCCAGTGTCTGTGTTTGCTTCTCCGATGATTCCAACAATCAATGACGTGGAGCTTGAACGCATTTTGAAAGCCTCTGCAGAGGCTGGGGCGACCTACGCAAGCATGATTCTGTTGCGATTGCCGCGAGAGGTCCTAGACCTCTTTGTAGAGTGGCTAGAGGGGCACTTCCCGCTCCGCGCGAAACACGTGATGAGCCTGATTTCACAGGCTCGTGGTGGCAAAGACTACGACTCCAACTTCTTCGCTCGCATGAAGGGGTCGGGACCTTACGCCCAATTGCTAACACAACGATTCTCTCGCGCGTGCTCAAAGTACGGCCTGAAGCGCTCCGCTTCAGCTCCAGTTGACACGAGCCAGTTCGTGAGAGCCCCACGAATCGAAGAGTCTCAGGTCTCGCTGTTCTAGGGCTGCACCGAGGGACGCTTCGGCGTCGACGAAATCGCTCGCAGTGCATCCCGCCACTCATTGGTAGCGGAAAGCTTCAACGGACTACCGTCGACACGAAACTCGAGCGCGCCCCCGCTGAATTGACGTTCTCCATGGTTAACCGAAACCCACGCACTCATATTCACGCCTGGAGTTCAGTAACGATTTCTTAACTATGTGTATAGGTTCGCAAAAACGATTCATCGCATTCCAAGCCTTTTAGTAAAAGCCTCAAGCGAGTCAATTCACGTGCTTGTGCCTTTCGGAGCACTAGTGCTAAAAGCGAAACTTTTTCTACTCGCGTTGCCTGCCTGCAACAGAAATGACACTCATGGACAAAATGTCAGCACTAGACATCATTTGTTCAGGTGTAGCGGAGCCCTTCTTGGGCGTCGCCTTCGCGGAACTTGCTGAACTAACGACGCCACCTAGCTTCAACACGAGACCAGCGGTTTCCGCCACGTGATAATCAACCAGCCGTTGCAACCGACTATTCTCCGTAGTTAAATACAAGCATCTGGCTTCTAGATTATGGTCGGCAAGCACCTTCCACACGGAAACTATCAACGCCCTGGCACCTGGAAGTTCGCATTTCTCGCTGTTAATTAGATTCCGCGACAACTCGGCCTTTCGCGCGACCTCCGCAATTGTAATTTTCGGACCTTCGACGAGCTGCGGGCCTTCAAAGTATCTCATCGCATCAATAAGCTTTCGAAGTTCGGCAGCCACCCGCGCCTCCCGCTCGTCACGAGGCGTAAACAAGTCGATGAGAAACTTCGCGTCGTCTAGAGGATTGCTCATATTCTTTCGATGGCCTTGACAATAATCTTGCTGGTTTCGAATCGGACAACTGCTACTCGATTCGTGGGGTCTTGAGCCGCAGCCTCGTAGCTTGCCATTCGATTCCGCCAATAGGGCAAATGAGCACTGTCAGCCGCGAAGCAACCGCAGCCGGTACACATCGAGATGTTTTGACTAATGTAGTCAGGAGCCTGGAACCACCAAGACGCACCTCCCGATGCGTCCCTACATCTCGATTCCGTCGGCCGGACCGAAATCAAGCAATTGCCATGAGCTCCGAAAAAAATACGGATACCGTGCGAAACCACAATATCCTTAACTTTGGCACGAAGCACTTCAAGGTCCTTAATGCCGGTCAAACCATGTTCTGTATAAAACGCTTGTACCGCACTAGCAATGTTACCGAAGTAAGAACGACCATCGGCGCCAGCGACAAAATAGTTGATAGTTGCCTGAAGCCGCATATTCTCAACATCTGACTTTTGACGCTGCAACGGCTCAAAGTATCCACGAAAGAGAATTACCTTATTTAGGTGGCCATAGTGACTCGTCAGGGCCTCCGCGGCGGACTCTCGGGCTTGAAGGATATACTCTGCAAATGTTTTCCTCCCTTGATGTCCACGAATGCACTGACCGCGTGATGAGCGATATCGGCGGAGGTCGTTGCCGTGTACATCGAAATCGGGAAGATTTGACAAGTCTAACCAGCACCGGACAAAACGACGAATACCCCGCTGCAAAGTAGGGCCCTTTGCGGCCACAGCTCCATCCCCGTCTCGAGGCATGCTATGAGGGTTTGAAAAATGCATGAAAAGCGGGTTTTCTTGCGCATCAACATAAAGCGGGGACCAAATAGTATGTAGGTGAACAAGTGCCTGCGCACAAACAGGCAAATGTTTAGAGCCTCGAGGCACAGCACCTATTACCCAGTCCCGAGCGAACGGGATTCGGTTGTCCTTATATATTTTTCCTTTGAAGAAATATAGGTCGAACAGCCCATCGGGAGTCTCCCGTTTATTGATGCATGATGGCATTCCCTTAGTCTTCATTCGTTCGGCCACAGCGGAACAGACCTCGGAAATTCGCAGCCCGACAAGATACTGCAAGGCTAGGACACATGCGTCACGGAACATCAGCGCAGAAAGCCTGACTCGGTGCGCGTCAGGGATTTCCAGCCATTGGGAATCGCCTCGCTCCCCCCAAGGCAATTTGCTCAGGGTTCCATCATCAAAGCCCGCGGCGCAGATTTCCTTTAATGCCTTTCGTTTCAGCCGTTTGTCTCCATGTGCACATGCGGCGTGATAGCTCTGGTGGGCAGCCGCGAGTATGGGCCCCTTGTTTTCAATCCAATCGACAACGGTGTTCAGAAGCGGGATTGCCACGCTCTCCGGAAGCGCTGGTATACGGTTAATGATGTGAGGAACAATCTTTGCCGTGACTTCGCCGTAAGTCAGGTCGCCAAATGGACGCCTATGAAAGACCGCAATACGTCGGCGCTCCAGCATTGACCTCTGAGCATGCAGAAAGTACAGGGTGCGAACGCGATTACTTAGTTGCCCGTAGGTGTAACCATCGTCTTCTTCAGCCTCTTCTGTCAGTTTTAATCCTTGCTCCAACCCCGTCACTTCAACTTCTCGCGTGCCAAAGGATTCATCGTCCTCTGATTCCTCTGGGGTTAAAGGTTCCGTCGGTTGCTCCCTAGCATGAAAACCCCAGCTGTAGCCTTCTGCTTCGTACCCTGGGTAGAAAGCATCCCTGTCCGCAAGAATCTCCTGCAGAGCGGAAAGATAGTCATTCTGAATAGAGGGTGTCAAATCAGAAAAGCGCGACCGACCCGTCCAGACCATCCACCGGAACAACTCTCGATTGCCCACCATAATTGGGCCCAAGGAGTGAACGTGAAGCGACTTCCCGAATAACTCGTTTGTAATCATCCCCCATGTCATTGTCTTGAAGCCCTCTAGCAGCAAAAAATGCTGAGGGTCGGTCGAAAAACTTCCGTTTGGGAGAGAAAAGCGCCAATCAAGAATAATGTCTCTACTGGCAGGATTCGGTGAACTGAACCGCCAGCGCCTGTTGAGCCAGAACGAGTATGTCTGGTCCGCCAAGTCAATAGAAATTGACTCGTCGAAACTTTCGGGGGCATACGCCCCTTCAGTGTTGGCCTTCTGTCGCATATTCACTCCAGCACTCCAATCGACGGAAGATGCATCTTGTTGGCTTCAACCCAAATATCGTCAGCAAATAAGAGCAGCCATTTCTTCACTACAGCCTCGACATGGACATAAACACCGTTCCAACGCTCGATTGACAAATACACCTTGGCCTTCAGCAACTCGTCACGGAGCTGAAGCAGCCTCGCTAGGGAGTATGGTGAGCGAAGATTCGGCGAACCATGTGGGCATCCTGGACAGCGACCAAACGCTAGACATAGTTCGTCCTTGCGCTGGCCCGGAATTGGTGAGTCCATCGGGTCAACGCAAATGCATCCAGGCGTCGCGGCACCTCTGTCCTCGTCCTTCGGAGCCCTTCTATGGCTGGACCGCCCCCCAGTGCGCCCCTCGCGTACCCTTGCGCCCTGCAGAAGGCCAATGGTGTACTGCCCGCGCACCTTCATGAGGTCGCTCTGATAGTGGAGGCGTGCTACCACCTCCGATTTTCCGCCCTTCAACGCAAGCATCTCTCGAATATCCTCGTCAGAGATTTGCCAGCCAAAGTCGATAGAGGTTTGGCGCAGCTTTGAAACTGTGAACTGAGGTAATCCGTTGCGCAACGAGAATTCTTTGAGATGGTGACTCCACGATGAATCCGAAGAATTTCCAACGTCTACGGCCGTATTAAACGGTCGGATATCACCCTCCATAGTCGGAAAGATGAAAAGATGGTCCTTGAATGGCCCCGCCTTCTTTCGAATGCCTGACGTCCAATTGGACATAAATTTCACAATTGAACCGGGCGACGCCGGGTCTGCGGCATCAATGGCGAAGCTCCTGCTATATGGTCCAGCGCGATTTTTATCAAAACGAAGCACCACCCTTGCCGTTCTGAGCAAGTCAAACATCTCGATATTCTTCATTTTGAGCGCTCTCATTGGCTCCGTGTTTGCGTGCGCATATATGTAGAGTAACAACAGCGGAGGAATCATTGCTTCCGCAG
>Ga0208398_101021_pt1 | contig 12649 bp, 14 predicted proteins | sample LakWasMe79_HOW10_2_FD_183905 | JGI IMG/M metagenome (GOLD analysis project Ga0208398, IMG submission 183905) | Freshwater sediment methanotrophic microbial communities from Lake Washington under simulated oxygen tension - Sediment Metagenome... | ecosystem: Environmental > Aquatic > Freshwater >... | reverse complement strand
TGAAATCCATTGGCGAGTTTGCCGAGAACCTGGCCACGATCAAGGTTCTGTCCGCGGCGGGTGTGGACTACGCCCAGGGTTATGGAATCAGCAAGCCGGTCATGCCGGAGCGCATATTGGCCGCGCGTAGCGGTGCGGAGTTCATTGAAGACCCCGAGATCCTGGCGTTCATTCAATCCTTGCAGGAAAAGGTTTCTGAGACCATGCCACTCTTCTAGACCCCGGAGGTCTACGCCATCAACTCCATGGGGCGTGACGACTGGTAGTGCGTGGACGGCCGCGGCATGAGCCTGCGTTCAGGCAAGTACGTAACGTTGGTGCCGCTGTCAGGGCATTGCCAGTCAAAGTTCAAGTCTTGCGCCATGGACAGGTCAATGTCACTGTGGTGCGTCTCAAATCCAAAGCGGTAGAGTGGGTGTTGGCAGGCTCTCCATTGGCGTTGCATGTCGGTTACAGACATGGACATGACCCGGTGTGGCACGCCACCGGCGTGCGCCATGGGGTAGTACACGCCGGGTTCGTTGACGTCCACAAACAACAGGCTGTCGTGGATGCGGTCTACCGGCTTGCGTGCTGCTGCCATCATCCAGTCCACTTTCTGCTCCAGGCAATACAGGTACATGGCCTTGAACAAGGCGCTTCGCACCGTCGATGCACCGGGGCTTCCCTTGATGCACAGCCGGGTCGTTTCCAGCATACGTGTGCCACTGAAGCGCGCTGGCAATTCCAGCGAAGCCTGCAGCGGCAAGGGGTTGTACACGTTGGAGTGGGTTCTGAGGGTTCCCAGCAGACTTCCATCGAACTTTGACTTGGCGACAAACACCTCGCATCCACGGGCAAAATCCGCCGGTTCCGGTTGGCTCAACGATGCTGCCAAGGCAGGCAGGTGCTTGCCATAGGTCGCTGCCCGCAGACTGGCAACTTCCTGCAGGTGTTTGCGCGAGGCGATGTCAACCCGAAAGGGCAGACTCTCTTCGGTTTGGACTACTGGATTGGAGCGGTCTGAAGAAAACATGGCGTTCCCCTGAGTGGATTTAAATCCAGTTTAGGGTTACCCCCATGTCGGCAATCCGCCGAAAAACGCCGTTATCCACAGCTTATTCCCGGCCTTCAAGTCGCCGCTTTGGCCAGTCGCCTGCGCTGCGCCATCACTGCACCAGGTGTCGCAGGAAGAAGGCCGTGATCTTCTGGTCCACCCCCGCCATCTGGCTGCGATCGAAGCCGGGTGGATCGTTCAGCATGTCGCCCAGCAGGCCGCTCAGGTGCGGTGGGCTCGGCGATAGCAGGGCGCCGTGTCCGCCGTTGGGCAGGTCGGCAAGGTGCTCGCAGGGGGTGCAGGCCTGCAGCACCGGGTCGCTGTGGAAGCGTGGCACCAGCCAACGGTCCTGCCGTGCGGTGACCAGCCCCAGCGGCACGCGGGGCGTGGCCAGGGATGCCATGTCGAAGTCCGCCGCAAACGGCACACCGGCCACCGCCGCCGCAATGCGCGGGTCGTGGTGCGACTGCGCCGTGGTGTCATTAAACCGGTAACGGATCACGGCCAGCGCGACCCATTGCTTGATGCCGTCCAGCATGCTGCCGGTCAGGCGGGTGATCAAACCCACGCAGGCCTGGAAGTCATCCACCAGGTGCGCCTCGCAATGCTGCCGGAAACCCGCCGCCGACCAGCGCCCGCCTGCCAGCGACAAGGCTGTGTGGCCCCCGGCCGACATGCCGTAGACGCCCACGTGGTCCAGGTTCAGCAAGGGGGCAAACCGGGCGTCGCGCCCGACGGCATCAATGGCGCGCGACACCTCCTGGGGCCGCAGCGCCCAGCTGTTCGGGCCAGGGTTGCTGGTGTCCCGGTAGTTGTCGGCGTGGTGCTCGGGCATGGCAACGACAAAGCCTGCTTCCACCAAACTGCGCGCCAGGTCGGCATGCACCCAGGGCGCCCCGCCGGAGCCGTGGGAGATGACCACCAGCCGGCCATTGCCGCGCACGGGTTCGGCTTGCTCGGCCACGGTCAGCGTGAACGGTCCGCGCGTGACCGTGGTTGCCGGTGTGTTGCTTGGGTAGTACAGGGTGACCGGGCCATCGGCATCGGTCGCGGCAATGCTGCCCAGACCCACGGCTGCCTGTGCCAAACCACTAAACAGCACGCAGGACGCGGCCAACAGAGAAAATAAACGCATGCATCGCACTCCTCAAAAAAAGCCACCGGAAAGGCCGGTGGGTGAGCGGCACTGTGCCGCGCGCGGCCTGCGATGTCTCGCCGAAGTCTGGAAATGCAGTTTTCGGCTGGCCGATTTCAGGATTCGGCGTTATTTTCTTTGCGAAATTCGGTCGGCGTGCGGCCGGTTGCTGCCTTGAATGCCCGGTTGAACGGGCCGATGGACTGGAAACCCGCGTCCAGGGCCAGCGTCAGCACCGGCAGTTCGCGCCGGGCCGGGTCCAGCAGCGCCGCGCGCACGGCGTCCAGCCGGAAGCCGTTGATATAGGCGTTGAAGTTGCGGTAGCCCAGGCGCTGGTTGATCAGTCGGCGCAGCCGGTATTCCGGCACGTCCAACCGCGCGGCCAGACTGGCCAGGCTCATGTCTTCGGCGCGGTAGGCCCTCTCCACGGTCATGGCGTGTTCCAGGGCCTGGGCCAGCCGCTCCTCGGCCGGGTCTGGTGGCGCAGTGTCTTCGGGCTCCACCGGGGGCTGCACGGAAACGCCGGCCACCGGCGCGGTCGGCGCGAAGAGGTTGGAGCGGGTCACGCGCAGCATGCGCACCGCCACCGCCAGCACGATGAGCAGCAGACCCGCCACATCGAGTGTGGCCATCAGTCCCGAGAGTTGACCGCGCGGTGACGCCAGACGCGCCGCCAGCGACGCCAGCGTGTACACGATGCCGGTCACCACAATGAACACCCGCAGACGGCGGCGTTCTTCAACCAGGTCCGAGCGCCAGTTCCGGGCTGCCGCCAGCGCGGCCAGCACCGAGAACACCAGCGGCAGCGCGCGTTGCAGGCCCATGGTGAAGGGCGCCAGCACCGACGCGCTATTGGCCAGCATGGCGCAGTTCAGACCGCTCAGGGTTGCTGCCGCCAGCCAGGCCAGACCATGCACAGGTCGCAGCACAAACGCATCGTCAAACAGGGCTTGCACAAACACCCAGAACAGCACCGCGTTGCCGACGGAAATGGCCACCAGCGGCGCTTGCCATAGACGCGGCACCGTGTCTTCGAACAGGGGTGTGGCACTGACCACCTGGACACACAGGCCCAGGCACAGGGCGAACCCAATGCGCGCTGCGGCCCACCGCGGGCGGTCACGGTACATGCCCAGGGCCAGCAAGGCCAGTAATGCCAAGAGCGCTCCGCGAATGGCGACGTCCGTCAGCACCAAAGGCAGTGCGTCAGCCATGGCAGTCCCGGTTGCAGTCATTTCCAGTGGGCAAAGACCCAGGCACTCAAGCACACGCCGATCAGCCACAACAACCAGGTTTGTGAAATGGCATAGGGGTACAGCATCAGCGCCAGCCCGGGCCACGTCAGCATGGGCAGCGACGCCTTGCGACCCCGGCTGAACGCCACCATGCCCAGCAAGCCAAAGACAATGGCGCCCAACAGATAGGCGGGGCTGGGCAGCGTAAAGCCCATGGACTGCAGCGCTTTGAGTTCGTTCATGCGGTATGGTAAACCGGTGGCTGGACATTTTCTTGCTTTGAACCGATGCATACCCTTGAACAACTGCGCAGCGGTGCGCTGGCCGGCACGCGCCGCCTGGACCTGTCCTGCGGACTGCGCACGCTGCCCGCCGAAGTGTTTGACCTGGCCGACACGCTGGAGGTGCTCAACCTGTCGGGCAACCAGCTCAGCGCACTGCCGCACGATTTGCCCCGCTTGCACCGGCTCAAAGTCATCTTCTGCTCGGATAACCCGTTCACGCACCTGCCCGAGGTGCTGGGCGACTGCGCGGCACTCCAGGTGGTGGGCTTCAAGGCCAACCGCATTGCCGAGGTGCCGGGCGCCGCATTGCCGCGGGCGCTACGCTGGCTGATCCTGACCGACAACGCCATCACCCGCCTGCCGTCCGCGTTGGGCCAGCGCCCGGCCCTGCAAAAGCTGATGCTGGCGGGCAACCAGCTGCGCGCACTGCCGCCCAGCCTGGCGGATGCCGGCAAACTGGAGCTGCTGCGTCTGGCTGCCAACCAGCTCACCCAACTGCCGGGCTGGCTGACTGCGCTGCCGCGGCTGAGCTGGCTGGCATTGGCGGGCAATCCGCTGGGGTGGCACCAGCCAGCACCAGCGCCGTTGGGCAGCGTGCACTGGGGGCAACTGCGGGTCGAGGACCTGCTTGGTGAAGGCGCATCTGGCCATATCTACCGCGTGCAGGATGGGGGCCATGCCGAGGCGATGGCGCTCAAGCTTTTCAAGGGCGCCATCACCAGTGACGGCCTGCCCGAGCACGAACTGGCCGCGTGCCTGGCAGCGGGCCAGCACCCGGCGCTGTGCACACCCCATGCCGAGCTGGCGGGCCACCCGCGGGGCACACGGGGCCTGTTGCTGCCCCTGGTTCCGTCCAGCCACACCAACCTGGCCGGGCCACCCAGCCTGGACAGCTGTACCCGTGATGTCTATCCGCCAGGCCTGCGGATTCCCGCGCCCACGGTGCTGCGTGTGGCGCGCGGCATCGCGGATGCGGTCGCGCATTTGCACCAGCGCGGCGTGGTGCATGGGGACCTGTATGCCCACAACATTTTGTGGAACCCGGACACCGGCGATGCGCTGCTGAGCGACTTCGGCGCTGCCACCGTGTTGCCGGTGGAACAACCTACCGTCTGCCTTGCCTTGCAGGCGCTGGAGGTGCGGGCCTTTGGCTGCCTGCTGGAAGAACTGCTGGCCCACGCGGAGCCGGCGGCCGGGCACGCGGTCGCGTTGGAAGACTGCGCCGCGCTGGCCAACGCCTGCCTGCACGCCACGCCCGCTGCACGGCCTACCATGGCCGACGTGGCGCTATCCATCAAATCTTGTACGGATTTTGGCGGCGCAGGCAAAATGCCTGCATGAACGTTCTATTTGAATTCGCCATCGGTGTGCTGCGGGGTGTGGTCAAGGTGGCGCTGCTGGCACTGACCGTGGTGTTTGTGCTGGGCGTGCTGTGTATGGCGCTGGCCCTGAGCCTGGTGGCGGTCATTCGGTTTTTGCTGACGGGCCGCAAGCCGGCGGTGTTCGCAACATTCACCGGATTCAACCAGGCCGCACAGCAGTTTCGCCCCGGCAATTGGCCCGGTGGCGCCGCGCGCAATGCCCACGACGCCGGCGATGTGGTGGATGTGCAGGCGCATGAAGTGCGCACCGCACTGCGTCCACTGGCGCCACCTGAATCGACCGAGCCATAAGGCCCCCACGCTCCACCGCTGCGCGGGTCGCTGCCCCCCGAGGGGGCGCTTTTCCTGGGGGCGGCCCGGCGAAAAAGCTAGCAGTAGGAGCCGATGGGTTCGGGCAAGTCGTCGTCCAGGTACAGCTCGTATTCATCCCAGCCCTCGGGGCCAAAGTTCTCGTCGCACTGGTCTGCAATGTCATCAAACGTCGTGAACTCAGTGCAGAACATGACGGTGTTGAAGACCTGGCGGTAGGGCTGCCCTGACGCATCTTCCAGCTCACCGGCCGGGTCCGCCACATGCTTGCAGCAATGCACCCACACGTAGTTGCCCTCCAGTTCGTCTTCCACTTTGAGCACGCCCAGCGCAAATGCCTCATCGGCGGAACTTGGCCAGGTCTTGTGCAACCGGTAGATCTGACCGTGGGCCGGATGGGCGGGGTCCAGCTCCAGATTCAGGGTTTTCCAGCTGGGTGAAATCTGGTCCGCCACGTCAGCCAGCTCCTGCTGGGTGATGTCGCCTTCCCAATACACGTCGGTAATGTGGCGCGAGGTGCCAAACTCACCGTCCCAAAGACTGGCCTTGTGTTTCATGACTTCTGGATGCATGGAAATTCTCCGTGGTTGGAATGTGCACTGTAGCGCAGCTTGTGCGGCCCGCCTGCACAGCCACTGGCTGATAGACTGACCCACCCCTCTGCCCCCGTTGCGCGACATGTCAACCTCTGCCCACCCACCCCGCCACCGGGCCTATGAAGATATTCAGGCCCTGCTGACCGGCACCCTGTTCGTGGCCCTGGGCGTGGTCATGTTTGGCCACACTGGCCTGCTGACGGGGGGCACCGTGGGGATTGCCTTCTTGCTGCACTACGCCACGGGCTGGAATTTTGGGGTGCTGATTTTTGTGCTCAACCTACCGTTCTATGGCCTGGCCTGGAAGCGCATGGGGCGCCCTTTTACCCTCAAGACGTTTGCTGCGGTGGGCTTGCTGGCGCTGCTGACCAATGTGGTGCCGACGCTGGTGCATTTTGAGTTGCTGAACCCGGTGTTTACGGCAGTCATGGGCGGGCTGCTGATGGGCGCGGGCATGTTGATCCTGTTTCGCCACCGTGCCAGTCTGGGTGGCTTCAACGTACTGGTGCTGTTTTTGCAGGAGCGTTTTGGCTGGCGGGCCGGACGCATCCAGATGGCGCTGGACTGCGCGATTGTGCTGTGCTCGTTGGCGGTGGTGGACTGGCAGCACACGGCACTGTCGGTGCTGGGGGCCGTGGTGCTGAACCAGACGCTGGCCACCAACCACCGGGTGGGGCGCTACATGGCGTTGTGAACGCTATCGGGTCGGTCGCGAGAGGCCCTTGATCGCACTGACTGGCACTGATTTGACCGTTGGATTCGAAGTCGGGACGGGGTCAGCAGTCGTCTGTGTGATGTCGGCCAGCGTGACTTTGTCGAGTTCGGCCAGGTAGGCATCCGTCGCATTGCCAATCACTTTCTTCAGCTTGCAGTGCGCGCTCAGGGTGCAGGAATTGCGGGCCTTGTCAAAGCACTCAACCATGTGAAAGTCGGTCTCGGTGTTGCGGACCACTTCGCCGATGCGGATGTCGGCCGCGGGTTTGAGCAGCCGCAACCCGCCACCCCGTCCGCGTTTGGTTTGCAGGACGCCCTGGCGCGCCAGATCGTTGACGATCTTCATCAGGTGGTTCTTGGAGATCCCGTGTCCGTCCGCAATCTCCGCGATCGAAATGGGGCGATCCGTATGCACGGCGCAAAACATCAGCACCCGCAGTGTGTAGTCGGTGTAGTCGGTCAGCCGCATGAGAACTCCGGTTTGAAAAGGGAACGGACAGGGCTGCACAGCAGCACATACGCTGATTGTAGTTTATTGATGCAAATTACTTGCATCTTTTATATGATTCACGTAACATGCATCTTATTGGGTCTAGACAAAGCCCATCCCGTTTACTTTTCACCACTACCAAGAAGGAAACATTGCCATGCATGCCACGCGCAAACTCTGGACCTGGCTCGCAGTCATCTGCGCGCTGTCCTTTGCCGTTCTGGGCTGGGTCGGCACAGAGATCTATCTGACCGCACCACCCATTCCCCAACACGTTGTCAGCTCCAAAGGGACTGTCTTGTTCTCCCCAGGTCAGGTGCAGCGCGGCCAGGAGGCCTGGCTGTCGGCCGGTGGCCAGCAGCTGGGTTCCGTCTGGGGCCATGGCAGCTATGTGGCACCGGACTGGTCGGCCGACTGGCTGCACCGCGAGGCCCTGGCCCTGCGCGGTGTCTGGGCCCAGCGCGACTTTGGCAAGGCCTTTGAAGACTTGAGCGTCGGCCAGCAGGCTGAGCTCAATGGTCGCCTGAAGACGGAGATGCGCACCAATACCTACGATGCAGCCACTGGCACCATCACGCTGTCGCCCGAACGCGCCCAGGCCGTGCAAGAGGTCGTCCGGCACTACACCAGCGTGTTTGGCAAAGACTCCGCCATGGACAAGCTACGCGAGCAATACGCCATGAATGCCGGCTCCCTGCCCAACCGGGAAGACTTGCATGCGCTGCCCGCATTCATCTTCTGGTCGGCCTGGTCCGCGGCCACCGACCGGCCCGGTGAAACCGATCTCAGCTACACCAGCAACTGGCCCCACGAACCCCTGGTGGCCAACACGCCCACCGCCGGCGCGGGCATCTGGTCGATTGCCAGCATCATCTTCATGATCGCGGCCATCGCCGGCATGATTTTTTACCACTCGACGCACGCGGAAGAAGGCGATCCCAAGCCACCCAAGGCCGATCCACTGTTTGACCTGAAGCCCACGCCGTCGATGAAGGCCACGCGCAAGTATTTCTACGTCGTCATCGGCCTGATCCTGGCGCAGGTGGGCATGGGGGTCATCACCGCGCACTATGCCGTCGAAGGCAGCAGCTTCTTTGGTTTCCCGCTGGCGCAGATCCTGCCGTTCACAGTGAGCCGCACCATCCACACCCAGTTTGCGGTACTGTGGATTGCCACCGCCTGGCTGGCCACCGGCCTGTACATAGCGCCCGCCATATCCGGCCAAGAGCCCAAGTACCAGAAGCTGGGGGTGAACGTGCTGTTCTATGCACTGCTGTTCATCGTGGTGGGCTCTACCGCAACCGGCTGGATTGGAACGTTGCAACACATGGGCAATGACTTCTCATTCTGGATCGGCAACCAGGGCCTGGAGTTCACCAGCATGGGCCGCATCTGGCAGATCCTGCTGTTCATCGGCCTGCTGTTCTGGGTCACGCTGCTGGGCCGTGGTCTGATGCCCGCGCTCAAAACACCGTCCGAGAGCCGCGGCCTGATCGCCATGGTGTTTCTGGCAGCGCTGTGCATTGGCGGCTTCTACGCCACCTCGCTGACCTGGGGCAAGCACACCCACTATTCGATGATCGAATACTGGCGCTGGTGGCTGGTCCACCTGTGGGTGGAGGGCTTCTTTGAAGTGTTCGCCACTGCCGTGATTGCGCTGCTGTTCACCCGCCTGGGCCTGATCCGCGCCAGCACTGCCAACAGTGCCATCATCCTGGAAACCATCGTGTTCCTGTTCGGCGGCATTCTGGGCACGTTGCACCACCTGTACTTCACCGGCACACCGACCTTTGTGATCGCCATTGGCGCGATGTTCTCGGCGCTGGAGGTCGTGCCCCTGGCCATGATCGGTGTCGAGGCCTACCGCAACTACCAGCGCTCCAAGGCCGCGCCCTGGGTTGCGGCCTACAAGTGGTCCATCCTGTGTTTCATCGCCGTCGGGTTCTGGAATGTGGTCGGTGCCGGTCTGCTGGGCTTCTCCATCAACACGCCCATCGCCCTGTACTACATGCAAGGCCTGAACATGACCGCCGCCCACGGCCACGCCGCACTGTTTGGTGTCTACGGCATGCTGGGTATCGGCCTGCTGCTGTTCTGTCTGCGTGGACTGTCGAACCGTCTGGCCTGGTCAGACCGCCTGCTGGCACCCATGTTCTGGTCGCTCAATATTGGTCTGGGCATGATGGTCTTCATCTCGCTGGTGCCGGCCGGTATCTACCAGGCCTGGGCCAGTGTGACCAAGGGCATGTGGTTCGCCCGTTCACCCGAAGTGGTGCATTCGCCCTTCATGGAGACCATGGTCTGGTTGCGCGTGCCGGGCGACATCGTCTTTACCATTGGAACCCTGTGCCTGGCCTGGTTTGCCATCCGCTTGCTCATGGGTGAAAAGCGCAAACAGCCGATGCCCCTTCCGAGAGGCGCTGTCAAACAGGCTTGATGATGGACGCAGCGGCCGCGGCAGTTTCCGGCCGCTCGTCAAACAAGCCAGGCCCGCCAAAGCGGGCCTTTTCAATTTCCAGCAGCCGCAGCTTGGTCGACACACCGCCGCTGGCCGAGAAACCGCCCGAGCGCCCGTCGGCGGCCAGTATGCGGTGGCAGGGCACTACCGGTGCAAACGGATTGGCCCCCAGCGCCTGCCCTACGGCACGCGCTGCGCCGGGCTCGCCCAACTGGCGCGCCAGCTCGCCATAGGTGATGGTCTCACCGGGTCGGATGGCGCGCGCCACTGCATAGACCCGCTGGTGAAACGGCGGAACACCTTCCAGGTCAAGCACGATGTCGCGCAGGTCCACGGGCTCGGCCGGTGTGCCAAGCAGCAGCGCGGTGACCACGTCCATGGCCTGCTGCACGTGGGGTGGTGCGTCTACTTCGGCGCTGGATGGAAATCGCCGGGCCATGCGCGCGCGGGTGGCGGCTTCGTCGTGTTCGGGCAGCTGCACGCCGGTGATGCCGCGTGCACCCCAGGCGATGCCACAGCAACCGATGGCGGTGGGGAAGAGGGCGTAGCCTTGGGTGGTGGGCATGGTGAATACCGTGTGCTAGGCGAGATCCAGAATATCACCGACCGAGGTCTGCAGTTGCTCCACCAGCTCCGGGTCCATGTAGCGGTAGTCGTCGGGGATATCGAGCACGTGAATGGTCTTGTCCGCCACCAGGCCGCGGTACTCCGCCAGCAGGCGGGACTTGTGTTTTTCTTCCATCGCAAAAATCACGTCGGCCCAGGCCAGGTCCGCACTGGACACCGGGTGCCGCGCGTTGGGGCTGGTGCCCGCGGAGCGCACGCTCAGGCCCGGGTGCCTTCGCCAGACTTGCTCGGCGGTGGGGCTGCGCCATTGGTTCTTGCTGCAGATGAAGAGGATGTTCATGGAGTCACGCCATATAACCCGTCAGCAGCGCGCACACCCAATCCGGGCGATTGCGCAAGCGGGCCAGCTCGGCCATCTCCCGGTAGGCGTAGGGCACGCTGATCAGGTCGGCGATCCAGTCGCCGTTGCGCTTTTCCACTATGGCGTAGCGGGCGTCGGGTGAGCCGGTTTCCACGACGTGGGGGCGGGGGTAGGTATCCGCATAGGCGGGGTGCCCGACGCTGCCGGGGTTGACGATCAGCGTGCCGCCGGATCGCACGCTGCGCGGAACGTGCGTGTGGCCGCACAACACGAGCGACTCGTGCACGGTGCCCAGGCGCGTGGCAATTTCCACTGGTGTGGCTGACTGGTCGGCGGTCTGCAGCAGGTAGGTGATGTCGCTGGTGGGTGATGTCGCTGGTGGGTGTGCCGTGGCACAGCAGCACGTCATCGTTCAACGGGCGCACGAAGGGTAGCGACGCCATCCATTCAAACTCGGTGCTGGACAGCTGCGCATGGGCGTAACTATCCGACGCGCCGGACTTGGCGTGGAGGTGGAGCACCTGCCGCTCGTGGTTGCCCGCCAGATGCACCCAGTCTTGCTGCGCCATCAGGTACTGTGCCGTCTCCTTGGGCAGCAAGGGGCCGGACAAGCTGTCGCCCAGATTGACCACCTGGTCCACGCCACGACGGGTGAAGTCGGCCACCACGGCCAACAGCGCCGGAAGATTTCCGTGGATGTCTGAAACTACGGCGATACGCATGGTGGTCCCCCGCTAATAGGGTTCAAACGCAACGCCCGCCTTGCTCAGCTCGACGACCAGCAAGTCTTTCCATGGCCCATGCGGTGACCAGACTTTTGCAACCGATTCATAGGCCAGCTCCGGCTTTTCGCCACGGACGATGACCCGGTACAAAAACGTCATGCTGGACGCGCGCATGTTGACCTGGCAATGGACCAGGACTTTGCGGCTGCCCAGGCGGTTCATGGTCGCGACAAAGGCCTGGAAATCAGCCTGCGTCGGGTTGTTGAACGGGATGGGGATGTTCACGAACTCCATTCCCTGTTTGCGCACCATGTCCGCTTCGGCGGGCACTGCGTCGGAAACGGTAGGCGGAGCCAGATAGATGACCGCACCAAAGCCCTGCTCCGACAGACGTGCCAATGCCTCAGCAGTGGGTTGGCCCGAAGTCACCAGATTGGCGGAGATCGGGACCACGTTGGGCGCGTGCAGTGGCATCTCTGCTGCGTGCACGCTCGCACAGACGGCGGCGATGGCGACTGCAACCCGAAATGGGTTCAGCCAGTCTCTTGAATGCATGGTGTGGTGTGTCATGTGCATCAAACGGGAGGGCGTGTGGGGTCGGCATCCGGCACCTGCACATAGTTGGCCACACGCTTTTCCAGAAAGGCGGCAATGCCTTCCTGCGCGTCCGGTGTCAGCGATGCTGTGGCCATGCGCTCCACGGCAAAGTCATAGGCCTGGCTTTGTGGCAAATCCACCTGGTGGTAGAAGCCCTGTTTGCCCAGCGCCTTGGACAGGGCGCTGCCGCGGGTGGCGCGCTGGATCAGGTCCAGCGTGGCCGCTTCCAGTTGCGCCAGTGGGACGGCCTTGTTGATCAGGCCCCAGTCGGCGGCGGTGGCCGCGTCAATGGCGTCGCCGGTCAGGGCCATCTCCAGCGCGCGCTTGCGGCCGATGTTGCGGGCGACGGCCACCAGCGGGGTATGGCAAAACAGCCCGGCCTTGCCGCCAGGGATGGCGAAGGATGCGGTGTCCGCCGCCACCGCCAGATCGCAGCTGGCCACCAGTTGGCAGCCCCCTGCGGTGGCCAGCGCATGCACGCGGGCCACCACCGGCTGCGGGATGCTTTGCAGGGTGTTCATCATCTCGGTGCACACCAAGAACAACTCACGCGCCTGCTCCAGCGTGGCACCGGCCATATCGGCAAAATTGTGCCCCGCGCTGAACACGGGGCCATTGGCGGCCAGGATGACACCGCGCGCCTCGGTGCTGGCAATGGTGCGCAGGGCCTGCGTCAGCTCGCGCATCACGTTCAGCGCCAGCGCGTTGCGCTTGTCGGCGCGGTTCAGGGTGACGGTGGTGATGGGGCCGTCGGTGGTTA
>Ga0208398_101020_pt1 | contig 12653 bp, 13 predicted proteins | sample LakWasMe79_HOW10_2_FD_183905 | JGI IMG/M metagenome (GOLD analysis project Ga0208398, IMG submission 183905) | Freshwater sediment methanotrophic microbial communities from Lake Washington under simulated oxygen tension - Sediment Metagenome... | ecosystem: Environmental > Aquatic > Freshwater >... | reverse complement strand
CGGAATCACACGCCCATCGTTGAGTCGCATTCGTGGCCCGTAGGTATTGAAAATCCTGACGATCCGTGTTTCTACACCGTGAAAGGTATGGTAGGCCATCGTGATCGATTCCTGGAAACGCTTGGCTTCATCGTAAACACCGCGCGGCCCGATGGTATTTACGTTGCCGTAATACTCTTCGGTTTGCGGATGCACGAGCGGATCGCCATAGATTTCAGAAGTCGAAGCGATCAGAATTCTGGCTTTCTTCACGCGTGCCAAACCCAAAAGGTTGTGCGTGCCCAAAGAGCCAACTTTCAAGGTCTGGATCGGAATCTTAAGATAATCGATCGGGCTTGCCGGTGAGGCGAAATGCAGGATATAATCGAGGTTTCCGGGAATATGGACGTATTTGGTGACGTCGTGGTGGTAAAATTCGAAGTTTTTGTCCTTGAAAAGATGGGCTATGTTTTTTAAATCGCCGGTAATGAGGTTGTCCATCCCGATTACGTAATAGCCTTCTGCTATAAACCGGTCGCACAGATGGGATCCTAAAAAGCCCGCAGCTCCGGTAATCAGTATTCTTTTCATGTTATGTTCTTTATTGTTTTTTGGGGCGAACCTTTGCATTTTGGGCATTATAAAGGCAGTACATCATGGTGAAAAAAACGATTCCCCTTTGCCGCGATAAAAATGATTCCGTCAAAAATAAACTTATCATTAGAACTGCAAAAGAAATATGGACAAAATCTTTTGACTTTAACGCATTTTTCAGGTTGACAACCACCATGGCCAATAACAGCAACAGCCCGAAAATACCCAATTCGGCAAAAATCTGGATGTATTCGTTGTGAAAATTCTTATCCTCATAACCCTTGTACAACTCATGCTCTTCGCGCTTTTCGGCAATGCGAAAATCGGAGGCATTGAGCCCGTAACCCGTAAAAAGAATCGCGTCTTCCTCGAGCATTTCCTTAAAGATCCTGATCTGGTAGACGCGGAAAGCCGTTCCCGGGAAAAAATCGTTCTGGTTGAACTTGTCCTGTGTCCAGGCGCGTTTCACACTCACATTGTACACCCTTTCGGTGTCGCTGCCAATGTCTTTGTTGACGCTGTTTTCAACCATATTTGATTCGTACTCGATAAGAAATCGGTCACGAATCTTGGCGCTGAAAACCACGAGCAAAACCACGAACGAAATGGCGCCTATCCTTAAAATCCTTGCTTTTTGGGGCGATTGGAAATGCCACAAATAATAACAGCCCACGAGCAACGAGAAAATAACGATGATGTTCTTGGAGGAAAGCAAAATAAGGAAAACCGTAAGCAGCGCAATGATGATTTTCTCTGCCTTAGACCGCGATCCCTTTGTGATGAAGTAAAAGATGGCAATGGCTGTATAAATGGAAACATGTATCGCATTGACATCCTCGGTGACCAATTCATGGTAGAAAAATACGCCGGTGTCTTGGGTCAGCGCAAAGCGGATGATGGCCTTCAGGAAACAGCCTGCCATATAAACGGCAATGCCATAACTGTAATACCTGATGATTTTTTGATTGAAGTCTGGTGTCTTTTGGGGAAGTGCGGCAAAGCACAGTGGCAACAGCAGCAGCGGCAAGCCTTTAGACAAGGCCCGCAACGAAAGCGTCATGTCGCGCGTCCAGAGCAGCGAAAGCGCCATTAGCAAAAATAAGGCAACCGGAAAAATAAGATTTTTGGAAAGGCTGAAATGGCTTTTCCCAAACGAAACCAACGTATATACGCAGAGTAAAACGAGGGAAATGCTGCTGTATTTGTAATCGAGCGGAATGCACCATAAAACCAGTAGGAGAAAGAGCAGCGAAGGGTTTCGTTTACTTTCCCGCTTTAGATTTTGCCATACAGTCTTCAAATAATTGTAGGTATTCCCCATTAATTTTTTCCCAGTTATAGTCGTTTATGATGGCGTTGAAATTGGCTTCGACCATCGGTAAGTTATCACTTTTCCTGACGGTTTTTAATATGTGCTTCACCTCATCGGGGTTCGAGAAATAGTAGGCGTTCTCTTGTAGAACGCCGCGATTGAAGTCATTATTGTGTGCAATCACCAAAGCTTTAGAAGCCATGGCCTCTAGAAGTGACGGATTGGTGCCGCCAACCGAATGTCCGTGGAAGTAAAGACCGCTGTAATACCTCAGGTTATCGAGGTGCTGCAAATTGTAAATGCCGCCAACAAAACGGATGTGCGGGAAATGTTTGAACTTGTCCTTGAGGTAGTCGCCGTATTTGGTATTGTGGTTCCCGACAACCAGTATCGGGGTTTTGTCTTCGCTGAGTGAAACGCCTTCGAGTACCATATCGAGGTTGTTCTCTGGTTCGAAACGCGCCATGATCATGTTGTAATTGTCTTTGGTGACCTGGTATTCGGCAAGGAAAGATGCATCGGGATTGTAAAACGGATGCGCGCCGTAAGCAATGAAAGTCGACTCTTTCTTATACTGTTTTTTGAGGAACGTCTGGATGCCGAGCGAATCGGAAACCAAATAATCGCTGCTCACCGCCGCAAGCCTTTCTGCAAATTTGAGGAACTGTTGCACGGGTTTGGAGTACTTGGTGCGCTTCCACTCCAAGCCATCCATATTGGTGATGATGAGTGGTTTTTTGGGCAGCAGGAAAAACCAGATCGAATTGCTCGTATAGCCCAATTGCAGGATGATGTCAAAGTCGCGTTTGCGCGAATCGATGATGCAGTTGTAGTCGTAGATGAATTGCCCAAAAGTGCCCATCTTGTGTTCTGGATCGTTCTGGTGGATGATGTGCACGCCATGAAACATTTTTTCCTGAAACGGATGATTGTGCGAATTGTAAACGTATACCTCATGCCCTTTTTCTGCGAGATAGACCGAGAAAAATTCGGCAAATTGTTCAAAACCTCCGTAATAGTTGGGTACGCCTCGTGTTCCTAGTATGGCTATTTTCATGCGCTGCTTGGGGTTCTTTTTTTAAACCCGCCAAAAATAAGGTTTTTTTAATTATCCAAACCTAAAAAAGCAGGCAACATTGGCAAAAAAACGTTCGGGAAAAAATCGATTTTTATTTCGGCTCCTTTCGTGCTATGGCTTCTTCAAATGCGGCTGCCGCGACTTCCCAGTTGTAGTGTTGGGCGATGTAGTCCCTTTTTTGCACGCTACGTTTGTCATTCAAGGCATGCACTATTTTGGCTTTCATGTCTTCGCGGTCGAGCGGATCAAAAAGACAGTCTTCCAAAAACTTAAAATCGGACATGGCCGTGCTGTTTGAACAAATCGTAGGGATGGCAGCAGCAGCGGCTTCAAGCGGCGGAATCCCAAAACCTTCGGCTATAGAAGGGTAAACCGACAAGGCAGCGCCGCGCACCAAACGTACCAGGCTCGCGTGGTCAATCTTGCTCAGGGTTTTGATTTGGCCTTTGATCGATTCGTCGAGACTGGCATAATAATCGTCATAGGCTTTGTTGGGCAAGGCTTTTTCGCCTACAAAAACGAGCTGGTAATCTTCATAATACTTACTCTCGACAAAAACCCGAAGCAGGGTGTGGTGGTTTTTTCTGGGTTCCCAACGGCTTACGAACAGCCAGTAATTGGCAATATCGTATTGTTTTTTAACCGACTGTTCTGCCTCGTCTTTATTGTAGTTCTCCAGGAAAACCGGATCGACGGCGTTGGGCGTCACGGCAATGTCGGCTATATTGAAATGCCCGGCAATCTGCTTTTTGGAGTAGGGCGAAACCGTGAGCACGATATCCGAATACTTCGCGCTTGCCCCAAACAACAGCTTGTTCTTGATTTTATAGCCCGCCGGGAAATATTCGGGAAAATCCAAAAACAAGACATCGTGTACCGTAACGATATACTTGCACAGCTTTATGGGCGGGACGATGTATTGGAAATGCGCGTAATCAATTTTGTGTTTCTTAATGAGTTGCGGAATATCGAAGAGCAAGCGTACAAATTTATTGTGGCTTTTATATTCTACATACACCACGTTTTGCGCCTCTCCAAAAACCGTTTTGAGATTTTCTGAATCGCACGAAGCGAGGTAAAACGTATGATTACCCTGTTTGATCAGCTCACGGTACAAACCTCTGAGATAGGTCGTCGTACCTTGAAGGCCACCGTCAAACACATGGCAATCGACAAAAAAACGCAGCTTTCTCATGAGTCTGTTTCTGGCGTTAGGGCCGCATCGGGGTTTTTGATTTTCATTTCCTTGAAACATAAAAACAGCCCGACAAGGATCGACTTACTGTCTATGAGGTTATAGAATCCCATGAAAACCCAATTGGAAAACAGCATGAAAATTCCAGTACCGAGCAGCAGCAGGTTCACGTTGCGCAAAATCGGAACATTCGATTTCCGTTGCCGCATCAAAACAAAACACGAAATCACCGAAAGCAGGACACCCGCAAGCCCCGATTTCAAAAACACGGTCATGAATCCGTTGTGCAAAATCGAAATGTAACGCAGTTTTTCACGCAGCCAGATTTCGCGCTTAAGGTCTATTCGCGAACCCATGCCGAGCCCAAAATAAGTCGCCTTTGGCCCTCGGTTGGTGACTTGTTTTACGGTCCTGATGTTTTCATAAGAGCGGTAATTGTCATTGAGGTCTTTCCAGTTGCCCGCGTCAATCTTGGTCTTGAACGGCTCTACGGGCGCGACCTTGATTTTGTAGAGCAAGGCTTCCATGCCCGGGCCGTTGCGTTTTGGGTTGATGTACAAAATGGCCGAATAGCCCACGATGACAAACCCAACTACTACCGCCATCGCCGTCAATGAGGTTCTGTTGATCCTGAGGAAGCCTTTCATCGCCACAAACAAAATCAGGAACTGGATGAAATTGGTGCGCGCCATATACAAAAATGCCGAAATACCAATGATCCAGGCAAAATAGCGGATGCGTTTTCTCGAAATATCGAGCTCAAATTTCTCGTGAAAAAGCAGGATGATCAATGCATACACCTCAAAATCGCTGAACATTCCGGCCTTGAGCCGTATGTCATTTACGGTAAAGGCATGCAGTACCAGCACCGCATAAGCGAGCACCAGATAGTGGCAGATGGCAATGATGACGCCGGTGTATACGACCGTCTTAAAAGTATTCCTGAAATCGATACGCCGGCAAAGCTGGTAACCAATCAGGATTCCCATGATGGGCTTGAGCAGGTAAGTCGCGTCGCGGATGATGAAATAAGTCTTGTATCCGTGTGAAAAAGTCGCAATCAAGGCCAGGATAAAAATGCCGATATAGAACGAAGTAAACTTAATGATGCCAAGCGAATAACTGTTCACAAGGCTCACGGCCGCCGTAAAGATCCAGACGAAGAAAGTAAGCTCGTAATCATCGAGGTATGGGATTCCGACGCAAAGCAAAAACAGGAGCTGGAACAAGTATCTTTTGGGGAATCGCATCTAAATGGTTTTTATGACTTTCGCCGGTACGCCGCCAATGATCGAATTTTCAGGAAATACGCCCGTAACGACCGCGCCTGCAGCCACGACAGAATTGTCACCCACCACGCAGCCGTCTAAAAATGCGACCTTCGCGCCCACCCAAATATTGTTGCCAATCTTGATGCCTTTAGACGTTACACCCTGTTCACGGATCAGCAGGTTTTTATCGAGGAAATTGTGATTTTCTGAATGGAAGCTGATGTAGGAACCCATGATGACATCGTTGCCAATTTCAATGCCGCCCGCCGCGCCAATTTCGCAAAACTGACCCATCGCAGAATTGTTGCCCATGGTAACGCCCTTGCCGTACTTTGAAAAATGGCTCGTAGAACTCAGCGTAGAAAACGCGCCGATCTTGGCACAGTTGCCCAAGACGATTTTTTGCGAGGAAAACCCATCAATGGTACAATACTTATCTATGGTGACGCTTTGCCCAAAGACGATGTTGCCCGGATTGTAAATTTTGGTATGGTGGCCCACAAAAACCTTTTTGCCGGTCTTTAAAAAACCGCGAATGAGCATAAAACCCCTTTTGCAGAGCGTGTAGAAAATGAGCTTTTCGGGGATGTTGGGGTCAATCTCGTAATTTTTCCCTGAACGGTTGAGTAGTTTTTGAAATATGCTTTTAATCATTTCCTTTTCATTGAATATTTTAAAAACAGGGAAGCTCCCGAATTGCTTTAAATGTTCCCAAAAATACACTTTTTTAGGTGAATAGAAAAAACTCAGCTTTTTTGCGGATTGATTTTGCCTTTGAGGTTAAAATAATAAATGGCGATTGTTGCAATTTCTGTCACCACCAGGCTAAGCAGCACCCCGTAGATTTTATAGCGGTCGAGCAAGAGCACCATCGCAATGAGGTTCACGACGACCATGACCATGGTAATGCGCACATATAATTTTTGCTGGTTGTCACCGAGCAGCAATTGCTTGAGCGGAATCGACACGGCGAGCAACAGCGGAATGAGCACGGCAAGCCGCAACAAGCCTGCAATTTCGGCAATGTTGGTTTTGGTAAAGTAAGACACGGCCCAATCGGATAGCGCGTAAATGACCGCCATCGAGCACGAAATAAAGATAAAATTGAGCCCATTGAAGGTTTTCCAGAATTTGAGCGCTTCTTTGATGCTCTGTTCCCACAAAAAGCAAACACGCGGATACACAAAATTGAAGAACAAATAAATGTAAGTCTTAAAGATGACGATGATCTGCTCAACGATCTTATACTGTCCGGCCATGAGGTTGTTGCCAAAAAAACCGATGAGCATGATGGGCGCATACATCTGAAGTGAAACGAAAATCTGCGAGAAGAACATCGAAAAATTATTCCCGAGCAAACGCAGCACATTTTCTTTGCGGGTGTTTTTGAATGAAAAACCGTATTTGCGGTAAACATAAACGCAAAGCCATTGGCGGCGACGGTTCCTATGCCCCACCAGAGGTTTACAAAAACATAATCGCCCAACGCACGAATGAAAAAGAAGATGCCAAAAAGATAGATCAGTTTGGAGATGATCGTCAGAATCGTAATCCACTTAAAGTTCTCTACGCCCTGCAAAAACCAGGTCGGGTTGATGAATTGACCAATTAAAATGGGGAGTCCGAGAAAAAACAATTCCTTTTCGGTATTGAAAAATGGCACGAACCAAATAAGCACCGCAAACACGAGAAGCACACCTATCAGCAGTATCAATTTTGAGGCAAAAGTGGTCAGGAACGTTTTCTCGAGTTCTTCATGATTGTCGCGGTTCACGGCCACATCCTTCACGCCAATAATGTCCGATCCGTAATCAATGAAAACCATGATGAAAAAAGAAACCGCCATCCCAATGCTGATTTTCCCATAGTTCGCAATTCCGCAAATCCCTACAATATGCGGCACGACCAGCAAGGGCGTAATCAGGTTAAACGCCTGTCCCAAACCATAAATGAGCAGGTTGGTGTTTTGCCTGTTGGTGAGCAGCGTGGTTAATTTGGCTTTGATCATGATTTTGTGGCTTATCTGCCGCCGGTTATGAATTGGTAAAACGGAGTCGCAAATCGCTTCAGGCCGTAGCCCATAATGACACAAAACAAAAGCGCGAGCACGGGCGCGGCGAGGTAAATTTCAAAATGGCCCATTGGCGTTTTTGAGAGGACAACGAACAATATTTTTTTAAAAACCGTGAGTACCGGCTCGTGCGAGGCGTAAATAAAAAAAGTAAACGCCGAGAGTTTCAAAAGCGCGCTATTGGTGTTTTGGCTACCTGCAAACAGGCGATCGTAAAAACCCCAGCAAGCGAAAACGCCAACAAGGATCGACAATTTGAAGACGCCGAAGATCACTTGCTCTGGCACATTGGCATAGTGGAGCGCGGTTTTGAGCAGGACAAGCGCCATCCAGAATACCATCCAGATGATTGAGTATTGGCCGTAACCGGTTTCAATCTTTTCGGGTTTGTGGATGCTTATGCCGCCGCCGACAATAAAAAACAGTAAGGCTTCACAGGAATTCTGCCAAACATCGGGCGCGATAATCCAAAGCACAAAAGCGATTACAAACATTGGTTTCCAGAAATGTTTGATGCCTTGGTAAAGCAACGGCGAAAGCAGGATCAAAACCATCAAATCGCGTACAAACCAGAGTTGGTAAGCAATGGGGTGGATGAAAATAGTCTTCAGCCATTGGCCTGGCGTGAAATCTGCAATGTGTCCTTTGGTAAAAAACTTTGCCGTTTGCGGGATGCTCTGCAAGGCAAAATAAAACGCAATCCCGAAAAGCGACCAGAACAAAAATGGGATGAGTAGCGTGCGCGTTCGTTTTTTGATCTTCGCAACAAAGCCCGCGAGACTGCCATCGGTATTCAAAAAATACAGGTATGACGACAACAGGAAAAACAGCGGAACGGCAACCCTTGTGAATCCGTAGGAAATGGCATCTTCAACAAACCAAACCCAAGATTGGTAAAACAATGGCGTGGCATTTTGAAGGTTGTCGAGGTTAAAGGCGTGCAGAAAAACCACAAGCACAATAGACACGAAAGAAAGGATCCTGATTTTATCGCTGGTGTATGCTGTCATAGAGGAAAACTTAGGAAGCGCCGGTTGTTATTCAAGGATTTTTTCGAGTTCGTCAGACAATGGCCCTTTCTTCGGATACAGCGAAGGCGATTGCATTTGGCCATGCTTTACGATGCCGCGTATTGTTGCCTTTCCGGGATCAAAACTGGTCTTCGACACATCGGGCATGAAATACGAAAAAATGAGCGTACCGGGCAATGCTACTGCTTTTCCCTTATAAGACAAGGCAATCTGTTTCAAGGCGATTTCCTGCGAATGGGCCTTGATGCCAAAATCAATGCGAAGCTGCGTTGGGCGTACTTTTTTGGGAAGGCTAAAGGTAATTTCCTGTGGTGTCGCGCTGTGTTTCACCTCGAGATAAATGGGTTTGATTTTAGTGAAATCGATGCTGCCGTCGGTGGTATAATACAGGCTGTAAATATCATCCTGCGGGAAAACACCCAAAATCCTGACTTTAAAAATTTCGCTTTTGTCATCAAGCGTCTTATACTGCTTGCCGCCTTGCTGCTCACAGCTCGAAAATAGGAGTCCGACACCTAAAAAAAACAAGATTGCTATGCGTTTCATAAGCTTTTGTTAACCTTCCAAATATACTAAAATACTTAGAGTTTGCTTAAAATTAAATAGCCACCAATTGGGTAATTGATGGCTATCTGATTATAGGGGTAATTTCTTAGTTGGTGATTTTTTTAATCTCATCCAAAATAGGCTTGTTCGGATAGTAAAAAGGCGTGAAATATTTCTTTGGATTTTTGAGGAACTTGACCGTTCCGTTTGCCGGATCGATTTCTGTCTTTACGCTGTCGTTCACCAAAAAGTATTTAAAGAAATCGGAACCTTTGATCTCAAAAGATTTTCCGTAGTAGCTCATTTTGAGATTTTTCAGCGTCACGTCGCCTTGGTCTTTGTTCATGCCAAAGTCAAGCCTGATGTCGGTTGGGATAATTTCTTCAGACAAATCGAAGGTGATTTTCTGGCTATCTGCCTGACCTTTTACACCACTCCAAACCGCTTTTTCTCCGGTGAAATTGTTGGTTCCATCTTCTGTATAATACATAGAGAAGTTGTCCTCCTTAGGCGCAATCACGTCCAATTCTACGCTGAACTTATCTTTTGTAACCGCTGCAGGCGCAGTGCCTTCTGCTTCTTTTCCTTTTTCATCTTTTTTACAGGAAGTCAATCCCAGTGTGAAAATTGCAGCAATGATAAAAAATTTTGTCTTCATCTGATTCGTTTATTTTAAGGCGCAAAAATATAAAAAAAAGAAATATTCCAATGATTTTGCGTCGATTTATTATTTTTTCCTGATCGATATGCTATATACGATGGCATTGCGGTCCTGGCCGTTGGCAATAATGTCGTTATCGTAAATAAGCTGGAATCTGGCTTTTTCGGCCTTGTCGTAACTAAACGCAAACACACGTTCGGGCGTTTTCGGATTCTCGCTCAAATTGTAATTGGCTATTTCGAGACCATTGAGCTTGATCTTGAAATGCGCATTTTCACCATTCACCGGCTTTTCGGGCAGACTGTTGGCCTTGACGACCAATTCGTAATTGCCTTTTTCGAGCACAAAGAAATCGGTCTTGGCATTCACGTTTTCAAACAATATCATATTGCCATTGCCGTCAAAATTGGCGGGCGAAAACATGTTCACGTTCAAACCGTCCGAACCATCTGCCACTTCGCCGCCTTTGGGTACGTAATAATGCGCCCAGCTGTCCAGATAGGAAAGCTGTTCGCGCAAATCGAAATTTTGTGCCAGATAGGCCTGGTCGTCTGGGCTCAACGCAAACGGCCTTGAATTGGCATCGGCATACCAGAACGCCTTTGGCGGGACCGCGCCGCTTTTGAGTTTGATGACATAATCTTCGAGCGTTCCGCCTTCTACCTTAATACCGGCCTGGTCTAGGTAAAACGGATAGAGCCAGCTCCAATAAGCGATAACTTTAGATTTGCGCGGATTGCGGTTTATGATTTCCTGGGTGAGTTCGCGCCATTGCGACTTGGTGGGCGTGTTGTAATAATTCTTTACGATGAAAAGATCGATCAGCGAGAACAACACGAGATAGGCCACAACCAAATTACGGACCACGTTGTTTTTAATGAAATTCAATCCCGAAGCGATCACGAGCACCAATATGGCAAGGATGCTGATGAAATAACGCCCCAAAATCATCGGTACATCGAGATACGATTTGATCAGCGGAATGAGTAACGAGGCCGTAAACCATAAAAACAGTACGATAAAACCGAAAACGGTTCTGTGTTGGGTGATTGTCTCATATTTGTAGTTGGCCAGTTTCGAGCTGAAAACCTTGATTCCGTAATACAATACCGCAAAATTGAGCACGTACAAAACCATCTCCGAATTCCCGAAAAACTCCTTGAACATATTGGTAAAGGCTTCGGGGCCGGGTTTTTGCAACCAAAAAGAAGAAATGTCATTGACCCTTGTGAGCAAATCATAAATCGGATATACGAAAGCGAGCGTGACCAATCCGGCGACAAAAGCGTTAAGGAAAAATTTGAGTCGGTTTTCTTTGGGGCACAAAATGAGGAAAAACAACAACAACAGGTATTGCGAGAACAGTGTGATGAATCCGAAAAAATGCGAATTGAGGATGAGCCCGGCGAAAATGCCATAGTAAATTGCATTGCGCAAAGTGGGCTTGCGGATGAAAATCGCGAGGCGGTAAAAAGCCAAAACCGTAAACACGAACAGCATGCCATACGGCCTGATTTCCTGCGAATAAGAGATGTGGAAGAAATTCACGCTGAGCAAAGCCGCAGCAATCAATCCGCCGCGTTTGCCAAACAATTCCTTTCCCAACAAATAAATCGCATAAACGCCGACGACGCCTATAACAGCCGAAAAGGCCCTTCCGACGCCGGTCGTGTATCCGAAAATCTCAAACACAAAACGCAGCAACAAAAAGAAAAAATGCGGGATGAATTCCCAAAACATGATGCCATCGTAGAACTGCTTCATCGTGAGGTTTGGGTTGGCATCGGTCATGCTCAGGATCTCATCGGCCCAGAGGCTTTGAAAATCGGCATGGTAAAACCTCAGTATTGCCGCCGCGATGATGATGATTGCCAGAATGTAATTTTCCTTAAGCCAATTGCCTATTCTCATTGTACCTTAATTTAGGGTTGTATTTGGGTTTTAGATTCTATAAAGTCTTTGTAGATTGTTGCCGACGGACTTTTGACGTTTTTTCTCGCGCTGAGCTGCATCAGCAAGACAATCAGCGTCACCGAGGACAATTGCAGTATGATCGTGAAAATAATCAATATCAGGTTGGATGCCCAGCCCGGAATCGAGGAATCGGTAAAAATCTTGACGTACAAGACCGAAATCACAGACAAGAAGCAAACCAAAACACCCATAAGCGAAAGTTTGAGGATGCGCACCGAGAGAAAGTCAAAATACACCGAAATCGAACTCAACCCATGAAGGATCAAATTCGTGAAGTTCATCTTTGATTGCCCGGCATATCGCTTGCCGCGATTGAGCAAAACCTTGTCAAATGGCGTTTTCGATTGGATGATGCTGCCCGAATAATGGTTCCAGATATTCTCCTGATACACAATTTTTTTGAGCAGCTTGTTGGGTATGCAACTAAAATTCCCAAAATTGATCTTTTGTCCGGTAAGCATATAAAAACTGTAGCGGTAAAAGAAATAACCAATCTTGAACAGCACCGATTCCTGTCTTTTTTTGCGCTGTGCGAAAATGATCTTTTTGCTGCCGAGCGCATCGCATTTGGCCACGAGCTCAGGAATGTCTTCGGGTCGGTCTTCGCCATCGCTGTCGAGTACCACCACAAAATCGAAATCAGATTTTTCGGCATTGATGTATTGCAATCCGATGGCAATGGCCCTTTGGTGGCCCACGTTATTTTTGAGCGAGACGATTTCTACCGCAAGCGAAGTGCCCGAATGCAATTCGAATTCATCGACAGAACCGTCGTTCATCGCCACTATAGCAACCGAATAACCCGAAACAGACTGGTATTGCTTTTCGATGTTGCGCAACAAGATCGAGAAACTTTCCCAATCGTTATAAACAGGCGTGAGGCAGATTATTTTCTTGGTTTGGTTCATGCGCGCTTATTGCTTTTGCCAGATTCCGACGAC
>Ga0208398_101019_pt1 | contig 12659 bp, 14 predicted proteins | sample LakWasMe79_HOW10_2_FD_183905 | JGI IMG/M metagenome (GOLD analysis project Ga0208398, IMG submission 183905) | Freshwater sediment methanotrophic microbial communities from Lake Washington under simulated oxygen tension - Sediment Metagenome... | ecosystem: Environmental > Aquatic > Freshwater >... | reverse complement strand
CGGCACCAGCCCCGAGCAGCTCATCAAAGACTTCCGCACCGGCTACTACCCCCGCGTGGCCGTCACCGTGGACATGATCGCCACCGGCACCGACATCAAGCCGGTGGAAATCGTCGTCTTCATGCGCAGCGTAAAAAGCCGCAGCTTCTTCGAGCAGATGAAAGGCCGTGGCGTGCGCGTGTGCAACCCCACCGACCTGGCCGCCGTCAACCCCGGCGAACACATCAAAAAAGACCACTTCGTCATCGTTGATTGCGTGGGCGTGTGCGAGCGCGACAAGACCGACAGCCGGCCCATGGACGCGAAGAAGAGCGTGCCCCTGGACAAACTGCTGCAAGCCGTGAGCCTGGGCAACGTGGAAGACGAGGTACTCAGCAGCATCGCCGCTAGGTTGGCCCGGCTGGACAAAGACGCCAGCGATGCCGACCGCACCAAGGTGGTGGAGTTGAGCGGCGGTAAAACCCTGCGCGACCTGGCGCGCGGCATTGTGGATGCGCTGAATATCGACGCCACCCAAGACATGCCTCCCGCCGAGGCTGACCAACGGTTGAGGGATGCAACCAAGCCCTTTTCCGCACCCGCATTGCGTGAGCAGCTATTAAAAATGAAGCAAAAGGCAGACTTGGTGATAGATACCGTCACCCAAGACAGCCTGCTGCACGCTGGCTTTAGCGAAGTCAGCGACCGGGCTACGGCTATGGTGAAGAGTTTTGAAGACTTCATCACCCAGCACAAAGACGAAATCACCGCCCTGCAAATTTTGTATAGCCGCCCCACGCGCGCCCCGCTCAAGTTTGAAGACGTGAAAGCCTTGGCCGACGCCCTGCACGCCCCGCCGCTCAACATTGACGAGGGCGCCCTGTGGCAGGCCTACGCCACCCTGCGCAAAGACAAGGTCAAAGGCGCCACGCAGCGCCGCCTGCTCACCGATTTGGTCAGCCTGGTGCGCTTTGCCATGCAGCAGACCAACGAGCTTGTGCCCTACCCCGAGCGCGTGCAGGCCAACTTCAAAGCCTGGCTGGCCCAGCACCAGCAGACAGATACAAACAAGTTCACCCCAGAACAACAACACTGGCTAGAAATGATCCGCGACCACATCGCCGCCAACCTTGGCATTGAGATAGACGACTTTGAATACGCCCCTTTCAACGCCCAAGGCGGCCTGGGCAAGGTGCACCAGCTCTTTGGCGCGGAACTGCCCAAGGTGATTGAGGAATTGAATCGGGAGTTGGCGGCGTGAGGGCTATTGATGCGGTTGAGCAAGACCTCGTCTATGTACATGACGAAGAGCATCCATTGCCAGACGACTGGAAAGTCACGACTCTCGAAGGACTCATTGCCGACGGTGGACTGTTTTGCGATGGTGATTGGGTAGAGAGCAAAGACCAAGACCCCAATGGCGATGTGCGCCTGATTCAGTTGGCGGACATTGGCGTGGCTTTCTATCGCGATCGTTCTGATCGCTATCTGACAAGTGAACGTGCTTCGGCACTCTCTTGCACATTTCTTCAGCGCGGCGATATTTTGGTTGCGCGGATGCCCGACCCTCTTGGACGCGCCTGCCTTTTCCCTGGCGATAAGTTGCGGGCCGTCACTGTCGTAGATGTCGCGGTTATTCGCCAGAACAACCCGGAAGTGGATAGCCGATGGTTGATGCAACGCATCAACTCAATGGCGTTTCGCAACGCGGTGGCATCGCTACAGAGCGGCAGTACGCGGCTACGAATTTCGCGTCGGAATCTTTCTCGAATTGCCTTTCCATTGCCACCATTGGTTCAACAACTGGCAGTCGTAGACGAGCTCGAAAAACAGTTCTCCCGCCTCGACGAAGCCGTCGCCAACCTCCAGCGCGTCAAAGCCAACCTCAAACGCTACAAAGCCTCCGTCCTCAAAGCCGCCGTCGAAGGCCGCCTCGTAGAAACCGAAGCCACCCTGGCCCACCGCGAAGGCCGAACCTACGAAACCGGCGAACAGCTTTTGCAACGCACGATTGAGGCTCGAAGTAGTGGAGTTAAGGCAAGGCGGGCCAAAGCTGAACCAGCGGCACTAACGAGTGCAGATAAGAAAGAAGTCCCAGACGGCTGGGTATGGACAACCACTGGTCAATTATGCGAATGCATTGTTCCCAACAGGGACAAGCCCAAAACATTTTCAGGTGACATTCCCTGGCTAACCCTGCCAGATTTCGACGATTCCGAAATTGCCGTTGCGCGGTCGAAAAGTGGATTGGGTTTCACTGAGTCCGAGGTGGCGTTGTATCGCGCGAAAGTAATTCCCACTGACAGCGTAGTGATGAGCTGCGTGGGTAGATTTGGAATATCTGCAGTGATAACGCGAAAAGCAGTGATCAATCAGCAGCTACATGCCTTCCTTCCAAGTGAAGGGGTGGCACCTAAGTACCTTGCATACGTGTTGCGAACGCGGGAGCAAGAGATGCTTGAGAAATCGACGGCAACCACGATCGCGTATCTCAACAAAGAGAACTGCAATTCAATATCAGTGCCTTTGCCGCCGCTAGCTGAACAAGCCCGAATCGTCGCCGAAGTCGACCGCCACCTGTCCATCATTCGCGAAGTCGAAGCCGAGGTCGATGCCAACCTCCAGCGCGCGCAGGCGTTACGGCAGGCGACGCTGGCGAAGGCGTTTTCACAATAAACAAAAAAAGGGGAGAAAAATGAGCAAGCAGGCGAAGTTCTATCTTGGGCGGGTGCGTAAGCGTGGTGAGCTAACGGCTGAAAAAATTGTCGAAGCTATGCGTAATCCTGTACCGGTTGAGTATCGGGGAACGCGCTATTGCTTCATTGACTTCCAATCGTTCGGCGCTCCGGGACAGGAGACTGGGTTCTACGCGAAGATCGCAAAATATCGTCAGCTTGGCGCTGTGGAAGTTGTTAGAGAAGACCAGCATGCATCGGCAGCAGCTGCGGTTCCATATTTGATTGACGTCTCCAGTCCATTTGTCTATTTGCCAGGGTTCAGCGGCCTGGCATACCGCCACATTTGGAATAGTTTTCCTAGCGATCAATTTGAAAAGGTTTTCCGTGATCTGGTGGAAGCCAAGTTTCAAAAATTCTTTGTTGGTTGTGACATTGAGCCAATTGCAGACCTGCGGACCTTTGTCACTCGTCTTTCAGGCTTGAGTGTGATCACAGAGTTGCATGCGTCCATTTTTCCACCCAATCCACTTTTCGGTCCTTGTTGGAAGTCACTCAGTGAATACTTACGAAAGCGAAAGCTCACAGAAGCAGTGATCAAAGAGGAGGGGCCCCAGGGAATTGAAACCAAACTGCCAGAAATCGCAAAGGCTGTTCTCGCGGATTTGCCACCCGCCGATTTACTTGAATTAATGGAGCCACTATTGGATGGGCTTGGAGATGCGGCGTTGCTCATGGCAGCGGACGGATATGGCCGTGCGCGGGTAAAGGGGCTGGAGCATGGTCGGCAGGTCATTATTCGAACCAGCGAAAACCAGAAAAGCTTTCTTTTCGAGGGCGATCCTGAGCCGAGACGGCTTTTCGATCACGCGTTTGAAGCGTTCCAGAAAATCAACAGCGAGCGTGGTTTGGAGCATCCATGAACCGGTTAACCGATTTCTTGCGGTCGGTGTTCGTTTCGCCTGAGCTGCTGTTTGCTTTGGTACCGGTCGCTATCTATGCATACGAGCCGACGTGGGCCGATATCCTGCTCAAGCCGATGAGTGATTCGGTTGGCTGGGGGCTATCCGCAGCGGGGCTGTCGATTGGGATGCTTGCCTTTGGCTATAAGGAAGGCTTTGATCTTCTCTCATTGAGTGGGGAGCGGAAGGTGCTGATCGAGTGGCCCGACTATCCAAAACTCAAAACGCGAGTTTTGAGTGCATTTGGATGGTGTTTGATTGGGGCTTTTGCATGCATCTGTGCAACCTGGATGGTCGCGAAGGCATTTCACCCATTGTTGGGCATCACTCTCTTGATCAGCGGATTGTTTTCGGCGGCAACGGCAACGGCATCTATTGCATTAGCGAGGTTTTCGTTGCGAGAGTTACTTGGGGAATAAGCTTTTTTCTGGCGAGACTTTGGCCAACTACCGTGTCACAGCGCTTGTAGCGCCGATGCATTTTTACTCTGGGAATAGACAATGACAATAAATGATGATTGGGCGCGTTTACTCAATGAAGGTCGCCGAAAAAAGGAGTCAAAAAACGAGGGCGCTGCAAAGGCCCAGCGAAGTAGAGGTGAAACACGAACTGAAATCGAGCGGGATTTCGATCGCATTCTCTTTTCTACACCTGTACGGCGTCTTGCTGACAAAACTCAAGTCTTTCCGCTTGATAAAAATGACAGTGTCAGAACGCGGCTCACGCATTCTCACGAAGTTTCCAATTTGGCCCGCAGCATTGGTTCGGCTCTAGCCTTCAATTTCCATATAGCCGGGGGTGTGAAGAACTCGAAGCGCAACATCCCGGCTTTGCTTGGATTGACTGGACTTGCGCATGATCTTGGAAACCCGCCTTTTGGACACCAGGGAGAAGGTGCGATTCAAAGTTGGTTTTCGGACAACAAGGATAGCGTTTTGGCGGGTTTGACGGAAGAGCAGCATCGCCAAGACTTCTTGCTATTTGAAGGAAATGCGCAAGGTTTTAGGCTGCTAACTCGGCTCCAATTAATCAATGATGACTATGGCTTAGATCTCACGCATGCATCGTTGACCGCGTTAATGAAATATCCAACTCCGTCGCATCTTGTTGAAAAGGAGGATGCTGAGATTAAGCACGTTGCTAAAAAGAAGCACGGCTTCTTTGCATCGGAACAACATGTTGTTGAATATGTCCATGAGAAGACTGGGCTTTCGTTGGGGATGCGACATCCACTTGCGTACGTCATGGAGGCCTGTGATGACATCGCTTACGTTGTATTGGATGCTGAAGATGCTGTTAAAAAAGGCCTAGCTTCGTTCTCGGACTTGATGGCCTTTCTCAAAAACCATGGTGCTGAAGACGCGTTAGTTAAGAAAGTGGTCAGGGATAGCGCAAAAAAACACGAAGAGTATCGGAACCCAAGTCTGAAGCTTTCCCCTGCGGAGTTGAATGATGTATCAATGCAGCGGTTTCGTGTTTATGCCATAGGCGAAATGGTTCGCGCTGCGACTGATGCTTTCAGAAGATACGAGAAAGATTTTGTCGCTGGGACTGTGGATGTTCCGTTGCTTGAGAAAAGCACAGCGGAAGTTCTTCGAAAGACTCTGAAGAATTTTTCATTCAAACACGCTTACAAGCACCGGTCCGTTCTTGAGGTCGAGCTGCAAGGCTACAACGTGATTCGTGGACTGATGGACTTGTTTTGGGCAGCAATTGTTGACCGCGAGGATGTAGCGAAGCCTGGCTCTGATCGAAGGCGGCCGTTTACAAAATTTGTTTATGGCCGAATTTCTGAGAACTATCGTCGAATTTTTGAAAATCCTTCCCAGATAGACAAGACGCTACCGATGCGGTATCACGAATGTCTTTTGCTCACTGACATGATTTCTGGCATGACAGATTCCTTTGCTGTTAACTTGTACGAAGAGTTGTTGGAACTGAAGGGGGAATTTGATCCTAAAACCGTTTTTCAAAATGCCGCCAAATGACTTTCGAAAAACGCCTTGAACGGAATCTCGGCGAGTATTTGGGCCGGCGAACTGTCGGGCGCCCGAAGTTGAAGGAGGCCATTGCGGAAGTTATCGCCGTTCTACCCGACACTGTGATTTTCGGAGGAATGATTCGAGAGTTTGCGCTTGGAAATGCACGCGGGTTTGTATCTGATATTGATTTGGTGTCCACTGCCTCTCAATCCGATATTTCGCTCGCTGTGGACAAGTACCACGCTGTTCGTAACAAATTTGGTGGGTTTCGCTTCGTAATCGAGAAACAACGGTTCGATGTTTGGTCGTTGCCAGACACGTGGGCTTTTAGAAATGGGTTTGCTTTTGGGGAGACGTTCGCTGACCTGTTGACGACGAGTTTCTTCAACGTTGACGCTGCTTGCTATCACGTTGACAGAAAGGAGCTGCATTGTTTGCCGGGATACGACCGATGGATACAAGAACGCATTTTGGATATCAACTTGCTCCAAAACCCACACCCACCAAGCATGGTGCGTCGCGCGCTAGTTTTGATGCAAACCCGCCAACTAGGTGTTACGCGTCGTTTGGCTGAGTACATCGTCAGTCACATCGAGAGCCAAACTCTTACATGGGTTGATCAACTGCTTATGAACAAGCTTAGGGAATTCCTTGCACGTGACGGGCAGGATCAATTCCGTTTTTCGCCACAAGCTGAATTGGTTGTGCGATAGCAAGCCATAGTAAAAGTGCACTGTGCAAAGCGAATAACCAATAGACCCCATGCGCCAACTTGACCTCTTCTCCGCCCTGCAGTCCAGCACCGAGGGCATCGACACCGAATTCAAGTCGGCGCGCGGTGGCATGCCCGGCAGTTTTTGGGAGTCATATTCCGCCATGGCCAACACCCAAGGCGGCACCATTGTGTTGGGTGTGGCCGAAAAGTCCACCGGCCTGGTGTGGGAGGGCGTGCCCGACGCCTCGCAGTTGCGCACCGTGCTGTGGGGTCAGTTGAATGACCGGCACAAGGTCAGCACCAATCTGCTGCGCGATGACGATGTGCGCACCGTGGAAGACGAGGGCCGCCAGTTTGTGGTGGTGAATGTGCCGCGTGCCTCACGGCTGCAGCGCCCTGATTCACCACTATCGAGGCCTTTGCGCTTATCACACGTGAATCCGGAATGTCGTAAAAAACCCATAAAAATCAATAACTTGCTATCACAGATGTTCCAAATCGGCCTGATCAGGCGTAACGCAAGGTGGTAGTCGTTTGAGGCCGCAAATTGCGACTTCAAGTTTGCTTCTCTTTTGATAGTTGCTTGCGCAGTATCTACGAGGGCTAGGTGGCTATTTCGTCTCCAATGCAGAGCGATGGCTAGTTTAATCATGGCTTCCAGGCTTAACGAACTATTCAAAGTAATCCAAATGAACTAAAATCAGGCCTGAATTCGCACGGCTGCTCTTGGCATGGTGCGGAAATAAGGAGGCTTCATGGTTACTTCGGGCGAGTTGGATGAACCAAGTGGTGGGCCATTGGCGCACTACCTAATCATTCGCGCAACGGCGCTGTCGTTAATTTTGAGCCCGGTCAAGCAGAGCGGTTTCTTCTCCGCCAGCAAGGCCAACCTGCGCAACGCGCCCTGAGCGCATCGTTGTACGGAACCACGCATGAACACTTTTACCCTCACCTCACCGTTTGCCCCCGAATCCACCCAGCCGCGCCATGATTCCGACGCCAGCCCTTATGCCACCGCTGCGCAGACAACCGCTGTGTTGCGCTCTGGCGCGCAGTACCGCCGCGAGCGCATGGAGGCTGCCGACATGATCACCACCGAAGAAGCCGCCACGCTGGCAGGCACCACGCGGGTGACCATCAACGCCTGGATCAAGTCTGGCCGCTGCATTGGCGTCTCGCATTTGCGCCGTGGTTTCAAGCTGCCGCGCTGGCAGTTTGAGCCGGCCATCTGGCCCGCACTGCAGCCTATGGCCAAACAACTGGGCACGCCCGATGGCTGGCAGTTGTTGGCGTTTCTGGAGTCCCCCGCCACGGCGCTGGACGGCCAGACGCCCCGCGCCGCGCTGGAGCAGGGCGCGCCGCTCGACCGCATCGTGGCACTGGCAACGGCTGAGGCACATTGACCTCATCCCATGAAATTCAAAACACCTCCATTACTGGGCCATACGCCGCCGATTCTTGAAGTTCCCGCGCACCAGGTCTGGCACCGGGTGCAACGCAAAACCGCCCGCAAAGACAGCGTGCGGCACAAGGGCTATGTGCTGGCGCCGCCCGGTGGGCTGGCCGGGCGCTTTGATCTGGCCAATGAAGCCACGGCCTATTTGGCCGACAGCCCGGAGACAGCACTGTACGAAAGCCTGTTTCGTCGCGAGGTGCGCAGCTGCCATTTCAGCCGCATAGAGCAGCGCGCATTGCTGGCCTTTGAAACCCAGGCACCACTGCGCCTGGTGGACTTGCGCGGGCTGGAGGCGCATTACCCTGTGCTGCAGTCGATGCGCTATGAGACGAGTCAGGCGTTTGCCGCAGCTTGTCGGCAACAAGGCCTTCACGGCGTGCTCTACGCATCGGCACAGCACGCCAGTCACAGCTGCGTGTGTCTGTTTGGTGCAGGCATTGACCGAACCAAAAAGGTTGTGGTAGTTGATCTGGTGCAGGCAGGCACCGGGCTGCTGCACAAAGCGGTGGTTTTGGCAGCGCGCGGTTCGCAAGTGCCGATCTTGCGAGAGTGACGTTGCTTCTATTTTGATAGCTGCTTTGGCAATGAATACGAGGGCTTGAGGCCAATTTCACTCATGAGTTGCCGGCATTCAGATTTCAGGTTAAAGTAATGAATCCTTACTTTTCGCAAAATGCCATGCTTGCCAAACTCACTTCCAAAAACCAGCTCACGCTGCCCAAGAGCGTGACGCAGGCCGTGGGTGCCACGGAATACTTCGATGTGGAGGCCATTGCCGGGCAGATCATCCTCACGCCCGTGCGCATTCAGCGCGGGGACGCGGTGCGGGCCAAGTTGGCCGAGCTTGAGTTGACGGATGACGACATGGCCGCTGCCGTGGCCTGGGCCAGAACGCCCCAAGCCGCACCGGCTATGGCTGCCGAGCCAGTGGCGCCGTATGCGGTGACCCCCGCCAAGACCAAGAAGGCGGTTGCCAAAAAACCTCTGCCCAAAGCATGAGCGCTCCTGTGCGTGTGGTGCTGGATACCAATGTGGTCTTGTCGGCGTTGGTGTTTGGCGGTGGCGCGGCAGGGCAGGTGCGCCGGGCTTGGCAGCAGGGCGTGCTGCTGCCTTTGGCCAGCACGGTCACGGTGCAAGAGCTGGTGCGGGTGCTGGCCTACCCCAAGTTCCGCCTCTCCCAAGCTGACCAGGACGAGTTGCTGGCCGACTACCTGCCGAATACCGAGACAGTGCGCATCCCCCAGCCTCCACCCCAAGTGCCGGAGTGCCGCGATGTGCTGGACGAGCCGTTTATGCACCTGGCTGTGGTGGGCAAAGCGCTAGTGCTGGTGTCTGGCGACAAGGATCTGCTGGCCGTTGCTGCGGAGTTTGAGCGGGTCAGTGGCTGTCCGATTTTGACTTTGGATGCCTTCCTTAAGCATCCGCTGGCTTTGCAATTGCTCTAAAAACAATAGCTGCTTGCCCAATAAATACAAGGGCTGGAGGCCAATTTCATTCATTGCTTGCCTTTGTCTGTTAATTCATTTACATTCAATATTCGCGATTCACGAATATTGAATGTAAATGCAGCTCAAACCCCAAGACTTCCTGGTAGCCCTCAAGCTCGTGGCTTGGGGTGATCAGCGCTGGACGTATGCGCGGCTGGCGCAGGAGCTGGGTATTAGCGTGTCAGAGGCGCATGCCTGCATCAAGCGCGGGCTGCAGGCGGGGTTGCTGCTGCCTAACCGGGAGTCGCCGCCGCAACCGTTAGAGTCTGGCAACAGTGCGGAGCCTGGTGTGCGGGAATCAGTCGCCATTTACCGGGTCACGCGCAAGCGGGTGCGCCGTTCGGCCTTGCCGGATGGCGAAGCGGTAGCCGACAACGCGGTGCGGCCCCATTCGCACAATTTGGCTGAGTTCGCCCTGCACGGTGCCAAATATGCCTTCCCGGCGGTGAAGCTGCCGTTGGTGGTGGGCGTGCCCACCAGCCACAGCGCCCCCGCGTTTGCCGGTGTGTTTGCGCCGGGTAGCACAGACTATGTGTGGCCGCACCCCAATGGCTCAGTGCGCGGTGTGGGCGTAGAGCCGCTGCAACCCTCCGTTCCCTTTGCGGCCATGCAAGATGCCAATCTGTACGAAATGCTGGCGCTGTTCGATGCCCTGCGGGTGGGAAAGGCCCGTGAACGGGGCATGGCGCTGGAGCGGCTGCAAGCGCTGATTGACCCAAACGCGCCTAAGCCTATCAAAGGGCCCATGCATGGCTAACCCAAATTTGAACCTGTTGATCGCTATGGCGCAGGCCATGGGGCCACTGTGTGAGCAGGTGGTGTTCGTCGGTGGCTGTGCCACAGGACTGCTGGTGGACGATGTGGATTTGATGGACGTTCGCCCAACTGAAGATGTCGACGCCATTGTGGAAGTGGCTTCCTTGGCTGCCTATCACCGACTGGCAGATCAACTGATGCAGCGTGGCTTCAAGCAAACCATGGCAGACAACACGCCACCGTTTCGCTGGTTCTGGAACCGCATGCAACTGGACTTGGTTCCCCTGGACGAAAAGGTGTTGGGCTTTGCCAACCCGTGGTACCGGGCGGGCTTTGATGCGGCCTTGTCGGTGGGTTTGGCAGACGGTCTGCGGTTGCGGCATTTGTCAGCGCCTCACTTTCTGGCAACCAAGTTCGAAGCCTTTAAAGACCGTGGCCAAAATGACGTGTACCTGAGCCACGACCTGGAAGACATCATGACAGTGATGGAAGGGCGCACTACTGTGGCACAAGAGATGGCCACCGCTCACGCAGCAGTCCGCAAACACGTAGGCCAATCGGTCGCTGCGCTGCTGGACATGCCCACTTTCCACAATGCGTTGCCGGGGTTGCTGAGCGACCCTGAGCGAGAGCAAATCATCAAAACAAGGTTGATGAAGATTGCACAATTGAAAGACCTATGAACACCACCACCAACTCCCTCGTCCAGAAGCTCTGGAACTACTGCAACGTGCTGCGCGACGATGGCATGAGCTATGGCGACTATGTGGAGCAGCTGACCTACCTGCTGTTCCTCAAGATGGCCGATGAGCGCAGCGCGCCGCCCTACAACCAGGCCAGCATCGTGCCCGCTACCTACGCCTGGCCCACGCTGCTGGCCAAGGATGGAGACGAGCTGTTTGACCACTACCGCCACCTGCTGGAAAAGTTGGGCCAGGAGAAGGGCACGCTGGGACTGATCTTCGGCAAGGCGCAAAACAAGTTCCAGGACCCGGCCAAGCTGCGCCGCGTGATCGTCGATTTGATCGACGCCGAGACCTGGACGATTTTGGGCGCAGACGTCAAAGGCGACGCCTACGAGGGGCTGCTGGAAAAAAACGCACAAGACACGAAGAGCGGTGCAGGCCAGTACTTCACGCCGCGCGCACTCATCCAGGCCATGGTGGACTGCATTGCCCCGCAGCCGGGTGAGCGCATTACCGACCCGGCCTGCGGCACCGGCGGCTTTTTGTTCACCGCCCACAACTACATCACGGCCCATAACAAAAGCCTCACGCGTGAGCAGCTTAAGCACCTGAAAGAAAAAGCCTTCACCGGCTACGAACTGGTGCAGGGCACGGCGCGTGTTTGTGCGATGAACATGATGTTGCATGGCATTGGCTCCGAAAAGCAGGTGCCGGTGGTGGTGGGCGACGCGCTGGCCGCCGACCCTGGCGAGCGCTTTGAGGTGGTGCTGGCCAACCCGCCGTTTGGCAAGAAGAGCAGCACCGTCATCGTGGGCGAAGACGGCCGCACCAGCACCGAGAAAGACACCATCGAGCGCGACGATTTCTGGGCCACCACCAGCAACAAGCAGCTCAACTTTGTGCAGCACATCAAGACCCTGCTGGCCACCCACGGCCGCGCTGCGGTGGTGTTGCCCGACAACGTGCTGTTTGAAGGCGGCGCGGGCGAGACCATCCGCAAGAAACTGCTGCACGAGTGCGATGTGCACACGCTCCTTCGTTTGCCCACCGGCCTGTTCTACGCGCAGGGCGTAAAGGCCAACGTGCTGTTCTTTGAGAAAAAGGGCGCGAGTGAAACGCCGTGGACCAAGAGGCTGTGGATCTACGACCTGCGTACCAACAAGCACTTCACGCTCAAGACCAGCCCGCTCACCCGTGCGGACTTGAACGAGTTTGTAGACCTGTACCAGGCAGGCAACCGCCACCAGCGCCAAGCCACCTGGTCACCCGAGAACCCCGAAGGCCGCTGGCGCGCCTACAGCTACGAAGAACTGGTTGCGCGGGACAAAACCAGCCTGGACATCTTTTGGCTCAAAGACGACTCATTGACCGATAGCGACAACCTGCCCGCACCCGGTGTGATCGCCCTGGAAATCGTGGAAGACCTGCAGGCCGCGCTGGAACAGTTCAAGCTGATTGCCGCAGACTTGACCGAAGGCGCCCTTGTTGCATAGGTGACTACCTCACCGTGCTTCACGGGTTTACCGCATGGCAGTTGCGGCGGTAGTCCGGTTAAATGCCTGTATTTCCTCATCTTTGGAGCAAACCATGCAACGCCGCCACGCCATCCAACTCGCCGCCACCGCGCTCGCCGCCCCCCTGCTGGACGCCCATGCGCAGGCCTTTCCGGCCAAGCCCATCAAGCTGGTGATTGCGTTCCCGGCCGGTGGGCCCACCGACATCACCATGCGCGCGCTGGCCGATGCCGCCAGCAAGATCCTGGGCCAACCGGTGGTGGTGGAAAACAAGCCGGGCGCCGGTGGCACGATGCCGGCCCAGCAACTGCAGACTGCCGCACCCGACGGCTACACGCTTGCGCAAATTCCGCTGGGCGTGTTCCGCCTGCCCTACACCACCAAGATCAACTGGGACCCGATCAAGGACATCAGCTACGTGCTCAACGTCACCGGCTATGCCTTTGG
>Ga0208398_101016_pt1 | contig 12678 bp, 9 predicted proteins | sample LakWasMe79_HOW10_2_FD_183905 | JGI IMG/M metagenome (GOLD analysis project Ga0208398, IMG submission 183905) | Freshwater sediment methanotrophic microbial communities from Lake Washington under simulated oxygen tension - Sediment Metagenome... | ecosystem: Environmental > Aquatic > Freshwater >... | reverse complement strand
CATACGGAAACACGTCATGCACGTGCCCGGCCAGGATGCGGTCCTTGTGTGCTTGCCAGAACGATGCCTCCAGCAAATCCGCGTGGTGTTTCATGAAGATGGCGCGCACCGCCGGGTTGCCCAGCAGGAAGGGACCGAAACTCTCGGGGAACACATCGTGCGGGCCCACGCTGTACCAGACCTCGCCGGACATTTCCTCCTCTTCGTTGCGCGGCGCGGGTATTTTGCGGAAGTTGCAGTCGGTGATGTATTCGATCTCGTCGTAGTCGTAGAACACGACCTTGCCGTGGCGGGTGATGCCAAAGTTTTTCCACAGCATGTCGCCGGGGAAAATATTGGCGGCCACCAGGTCCTTGATGGCGTTGCCGTACTCGACCACGCCGCGCTCGATCTGCTCGCGGGCGCGCACTGCCGCCGGGCTGGTGTCGGCCGCATTGGCGCCACCGGCGTCGAAGGCTTCCTGCAGGTAGATGTTCAGCGGGATCATGCGCCGCTCGATGTAGACGTGCTTGATGATGACTTCGATTTTTCCGTCGCCATCACGGTCGCTGATTTCCAGCTGGCTGGGGGCGAATTTTTCAATCTCAGCGATCAGCTCGTCGGTAAACCGGTCGCGCGGAAAGCCCACCTCGCTGTACTCCAGCGTGTCAGCCATACGGCCCACGCGGTCGTGCTGCTTCACCAGCAAATACTTGCCCTTGATCTTCTCGCGCGTCGTTTCCTTTTGCGGCGGGTAGTAGTCCTTGATGAGCTTGAACACATAGGGAAAGCTGGGCAGGTCGAACACCAGCATCACCATGCCCTTGATGCCAGGCGCAATGCGAAATTGGTCGGTGCTGTGGCGCTGGTGGGCCAGCAGGTCACGATAGAACAGGGTCTTGCCCTGCTTGGCCAGACCCAACGCGTTGTAGATTTCGTTGCGCGGCTTGCGCGGCATCATGCTGCGCAAAAACTGCACATAGGCCGACGGAATCTCCATGTCCACCATGAAGTAGGCCCGCGCAAAGCTGAACAGCATCAGCAGGTCATCCTCGCCAAACAGCGCAGCGTCGATGACCAGCCTGGACCGGTGGGCACGCGTGTCTTCGGCCGCATCGCCAGCGGCGTTGCGGTCATCCCCCGTGCGGGCACTGGGCGGCATCTTGGTGTGCAGAATGGGCAGCGCAAAGGGGAACTCGTTGAAGCCGTTGATCAGCTTGCCAACGATGTAGCAGCCCTTGTTGCGAAAGAACAGGCCGGTGAGCACCTGGATCTGGAAGTTGGCGCGCAGCTTGGCATCCCCCAGGCGCGACATCATGGACTCCCGCACGAGTCCGCAATAGTGTTCCAGGTGGTCAAAGGGGCGCTGCAGGTCAAAGTCCTGCACCATCTGCACCAGCACATCGCGCATGGTGTCGCGCGTGGGGTAGTAGGCGCGGTAGGTGGGGCGCTTGTCGGACTCGTCGTTCTCGATGTACTCGGTGCTGACGGCCGGGCGCACAAAGATGAAGTCGTTCTGGAAATAGCTGCGGTGCAGGATCTTGGTGGTGACCGAGTTGAAGAAGGTCTCCGCCAGTTCGGGCTGGTGGTGGTTGACCAGCAGGCCGATGTAGTGCAGCTTGATCTGGTGCCAGATATCCATGGGCTGTTCACCGGCCTTGAACTCGCGCTCCAGCCGGCGGGAGCACTCCTTGACCCGCAAATCGTAGAACTCGATGCGCTCGCGCTGGGCCCGCTGCTGGCCATGCCAGTCGGCCGTTTCAAACCGGTGTTTGGCGCGCGCCGACTCGGTGCGAAACAACTGGTAGTGGCGGTTGAAGCCGTCCATCATCGCCTTGGCGATGTCGTAGGCAATCGACGAGTCTAGGCGGGTTGGAAACATAACGCTACTATATTAATAGCTACACAATCAATATTCACGAGGGCTAGAGGCCTATTTCGCATTGAACGTTTCAGTGGCGGGGAATCAGGCGCACGCCCGACAGCGCCTGGCGGTACAGCGCGTCCAGGTCGTCCTTGCCGCTGACCGTCATGTGCAGATCCTGCAGCAGGCCGTCATGCAAACCATAGACCCAGCCGTGCAGCGTCACGTCCTGCCCGCGCGCCCAGGCATCCTTGAGCACCGTGGTCTGCGCCACGTTGACCACCTGCTCGATCACGTTCAACTCGCACAGCGCGTCCGCTCGGCCATGCTCGGGAATCACCTCCAGCACATCGCGGTGGCGGTCGCGCACATCCTGGATGTGGCGCAGCCAGTTGTCGGCCAGGCCAATGCGCGCGCCCTCCAGCGCCGCCTGCACGCCCGAGCAGCCGTAATGGCCGACCACCATCACGTGCGCCACCTGCAGTCGCTCCACGGCGAACTGGATCGTCGACAAAGCGTTCAGGTCCGAATGCACCACCACGTTGGCGACGTTGCGGTGGACAAACACCTCGCCAGGCTCCAGCCCGGTGATCTGGTTGGCGGGCACACGGCTGTCGGAGCAGCCTATCCACATGTAACGCGGCTTTTGCTGGGCCTTCAGGCTGGTGAAGAAGCCGGGCTTGGTCCGCTCCATTTCTGCGGCCCAGGCGCGGTTATGGGCAAAGAGATCGTTGAGTTTGCTTGACATCGGGTCCTTCTAATCAATTGGAGACAGAGCTTGCGCCGCGCGCCGCGGACTGTCCCGCAAAGTTATTTCCTACTTAAAGAACTACGAACGTTCCAGTCGAGCAGACCGTAGCGGGCCCGCTCCTGCTGGTCGTCCAACGCGTTGAATTGGCAATCTGATGAAACGGTCTTGCCTGGGGCAGCAGGGGCCGCGCTGCAGGCAAAGGAATTGGGGTTGCCCAGTTGCCACAGGCCCTGGGCATTGCGCGCCTCGCCGGTGAAGAACAGGATGCGCGGCGCGTCCAGCGGCGTGGCCTCTGGCATGCGCAGCAGGTTGCGCCCGGCGTTGATGTAAGGGCCATTGACGCCGACCAGCGGCAGCAAGGTACTGAACATGTCGCGGTGGCTGGCCGGCAGGGACAACTGCGGGCCGCACTGCGCGCCGCCCAGCCCCTCGCCCCAGACAACGAACGGCACCTGGCGCTGCAGGTAGCGCCGGGGTGCTTCGGCATACATGCCAAAGGAGCGCACATTGTGGTCGCCGGTGGCGGCAATGATGGTGTTGGCCTTGAGCGGGCCCTTTTGCACGTCCTGCACAAATCCGCCCAGCAGGTCGGCGGCGTAGTGGTACGAATCCAGGTTCAGCAGCAGCGTGTCGGACGTGGTCTCGCCCTTCCACTGCGTCATGTCGCGCGGCACGCGCTGGTAGTCGGCCGGCAGGTCGTAGGGCGGGTGGTTGGTGCTGGTCAGCACGAACACAAAGATGGGCTTGTCCGCCTGCTGGGCAGCCAGGCGCTTGTTCAGGTACTTGAAGACATAGCTGTCCCAAACGCCCCAGATGCCCAGGTTGGCGTCGGGGTACTGCTCCTTCAGCGTGTTGGCATCCACCACCTCGTCAAAGCCCTGCACCGCCAGCACGCGGTTCAGGTCGCGCCAGCCGGAGCGCGCCGAGGTGACGAACAGCGTCTGGTAGCCGGCGTCCTTGATCACCTTCGGAATGGCCCAGGGAATCGGCCTTCGGCCCACGTCTCCCAGGGTCAGCGGTGTGATCGGGGTGGAAAACAGAATCGCCTCCAGCGAGGGGTGCGTGCCCGCATGGGCCGAGTCGAAATTGCTGAAGTGGCAGGCCTTGTCGAGGGTAGGCGCCAGGCGGCCCAACACGTCGAACTTCGGCCCCTGGTACAGCATGGGCTCGGCGCTCCACGACTCCATCAGGAAGAACACCAGGTTCTTCTTGGGCGTGCCGGCGGGAAGGGTTGCGTGCGCAGAGAGCGCGGCCTTCACTTCCGCCTCGTTGCCATGCGGCAGACCCAGCACCTCGGCAGCGGCCAGTGGTGAATCAAAACCCATGGCCTTGAGCCCCGTCAGCGGATTTTGCAGGTTCTGCGACTGGCCCCGGCTGTCCCAGGCGTATTTCAGGGCGATGGGGCCGTTGGGCACCATGTCGTTGAGGAACTGCGAGGTGGTCACCGTGAGGTGTTGGCGCTGCAACGCCATCTCGCGGATCGTGCCCTTGCCAGCGAAGAGCAACGCAAAGAACACGACAATGACCAGCACCAGTTTGACGGCAGCATGGTGGGTTTGCAGCACGGCATCCGGTTTGAGGCGCGCCACCAGGGTACGGTGCAGCGCCACCGAGCAAAAGGTCAACACCGCCGCCAGCAGCAGGGTCCAGATCACCGGAAAGTCGCGCCAGATGGTTTGCAGCACCGCAACCGTGTCGTCCTCCACCAGGCCAAACACCAGCGAATCAATAGGCGTCTTGTAAAAACCGAAGTAATGCAGGTTGACCAAGGACAGCATCACGTACAGAAATGCCACGCCGGCGGCGATGCGCCCCTGCACCTTGCCCGACACCCAGGGCAGCACCAGCAGCAGCAAGAATCCCGCCACGGCACTGACCTTGAGATCGAAGCGGAATCCCTGGACCAGCACACTGGCCAGGTCGGTCGTCGAGACGTGGTATCCGGTAGGCCAGAAATAGGCCAGCTGCCCCAGCCGAATGAGGGACAGCGCCACCACCAATGGCACGATCAGCACCCACGCGCGCATCAGGCCGCGCAGAAGGCCGCGCGGGATGGCGTGGAGAAAGGAAGTCAGTGTGCGGGCAATGGTGGATTTCATCAGCCCTACATTGTCTCAGCGAACAGCTCCCGGCCGATCAGCATGCGGCGAATCTCACTGGTGCCAGCCCCGATTTCGTACAGTTTGGCGTCGCGCCACAGGCGGCCCAGGGGGTATTCGTTGATGTAGCCGTTGCCGCCGAAGATCTGCACGCCCTCGCCGGCCATCCAGGTGGCCTTTTCGGCCGTCCACAGAATCACGGAAGCGCAGTCCTTGCGGACCTGGCGCACATGCTCCACACCCAGCAGGTCCAGGTTCTTCGCCACGGTATAGGCAAAGGCGCGGCCGGCCTGCAGCACGGTGTACATGTCGGCGACCTTGCCCTGGATGAGCTGGAACTCGCCAATGCTCTGGCCGAACTGCTTGCGGTCGTGGATGTAGGGGATAACGTTGTCCATGACGGACTGCATGATGCCCAGTGGGCCGCCGGTCAGCACGGCGCGCTCGTAGTCCAACCCGCTCATCAGCACCTTGGCGCCACCATTGACCTGGCCCAGCACGTTGGCGTGGGGTACTTCCACGTTGTTGAACACCAGCTCGCCGGTGTGGCTGCCGCGCATGCCCAGCTTGTCGAGCTTTTGCGCGATGCTGAAACCGGGCATGCCCTTTTCGATCAGGAAGGCGGTGACGCCGCGGGCGCCCAGTTCGGGTTCGCTCTTGGCGTAGACGACCAGCGTGTCGGCGTCCGGCCCGTTGGTGATCCACATCTTGTTGCCATTGAGCAGGTAGTAGCCGCCCTTGTCTTCGGCCTTGAGCTTCATGCTCAAGACATCGGAGCCGGCGCCGGGTTCGCTCATCGCCAGCGCACCCACGTGCTCACCGCTGATCAGCTTGGGCAGGTACTTGGCGCGCTGCGCGTCGGTGCCGTTGCGCTTGATCTGGTTTACGCACAGGTTGCTGTGGGCTCCATAGGACAGGCCGACCGAAGCGCTGGCGCGGGAAATCTCCTCCATGGCGATCATATGGGCCAGGTAGCCCATGTTGGCGCCGCCGTATTCCTCGCCGACCGTGATGCCCAGCACACCCAGGTCGCCCATCTTGCGCCACAGGTCCATGGGGAACTGGTCGTTGCGATCGATCTCCGCGGCGCGGGGGGCGATCTCGGCTTGGGCGAATTCGCGCACCGCATCGCGCAGCGCGTCAATGTCTTCACCGAGTTGGAAGTTCAGGCCGGGCAGGTTGTTCATGGAGGTCTCCTCGTAATTGAAATGGGGGGGGGTAATGGGGTCTGGGCTGCAAAAAGGCTGGCTCAGGCTTTGGTGGCCTTGGTCGCCCTTGCCGCTTTTGCCGGCTTGACGGTCTTGGCCAGCAGGGCCCGCGCTTCTTTTTCGTGGGTCTTGAGCTCGTCCAGATTGGCCTGCAAATCGGTCATCTGCGACTCCAGCTGTTTGCGGTGTGCCGCCAGCACATCGAGAAACTTCTTCAGCTGCGCGCCGGTGTCGCGCGGGCTGTCATACATCTGGATGATTTCCTTGGCCTCGGTCAGGGACAGGCCCAGGCGCTTGGCGCGCAGTGTGAGCTTGAGGCGCGTGCGGTCGCGTCCGCTGTAGACGCGCGAACGCCCCCCGGGGCCGGTTCGCTGGGGCTCCAGCAGCCCCAGGTCTTCGTAAAAGCGGATCGCGCGGGTCGTCAGGTCAAACTCGCGGGCCAGATCGCCAATGCTGTAGGTGATGCTCATGTTTGGGGTGAACAACGGAGACAGTGCCCTGGAAAGACCCCGCCTAGAATGCCCATTTTGTTGACGTTTACGTAAACGTCAATTATGTAATAAAAAGACCCGCCCATGAACGAACTGGAAATGCAACTCCATTACCCGCTGGGCGATGCCCTGGCACCCAGCGGCGGCACGCTGGTAGTGGTGCCCGGCGTGAAGTGGATTCGCATGTCGCTGCCCTTTGCGCTGAACCACATCAACCTGTGGCTGCTGCGCGACTGCGTAGACGGCGTCGAAGGCTGGAGTATTGTCGACTGCTGCATACACCGGGATGAGGCCAAGGCGCAGTGGGAATCGATCTTCGCCAACGAACTGGAAGGCCTGCCCATTCTGCGCGTCATCGTCACGCACATGCACCCCGACCACATTGGTCTGGCGCACTGGCTGTGCGAGCGGTGGAATGTGCGGTTGTGGATCAGTTCCACCGACTACCAGGTGGCGCGCCTGGGCTGCCTGGGGCCGACCGGCTTTGGCGGCGACCGCGCGGCGGAGTTTTTTGCGTCCCACGGCCTGAACAGCCCCGAGGCGGTGGAGCAGATCAAGGGCCGCACCGGCTACTTTCCATCGCTGGTGCCGTCGGTGCCACCGCAGTACCGCCGCCTGATGGACGGCATGCTGCTGAGCATTGGCGGCCGGGCGTGGCGCTGCATCAGCGGCTACGGGCACGCGCCTGAACACATCGCGCTCTACTGCGACGAATTGAACGTATTGATAGGCGGCGACATGATGCTGCCGCGCATCTCCACCAATGTCAGCGTCTATGAGCAGGAACCCGAATCCAACGCGCTGGCGTTGTTCCTGGACTCGATTGACAGGTTTCGCGCGCTGCCCGAAGACACCCTGGTGCTGCCGTCCCACGGCAAGCCGTTCACCGGCCTGCACACGCGCATCGCGCAACTGCACGACCACCACCGCGAGCGCCTGGCCGAGGTGCTGGAGGCCTGCACCGCGCGCGCCTGCAGTGCCGCCGATATTCTGCCGGTGATGTTCAGGCGCCCCTTGGACATGCACCAGACCACCTTTGCCATGGGTGAGGCCGTGGCCCACTTGCATGCCCTGTGGTTTGACGGCAGCTTGCAGCGCACGGTCGATGCGCAGGGTGTTTTCCGGTTTGGGCTGGTCGGCTAGTTCTGCTTGCCCACGCTGCGGGCCACGCGAAAGCCACTGGCGTTGAAGCGAAAGTCAGGTGTAAACCAATTGCGGCTGGCGGAGCGCAAGCCGGCCGGGTCCCCAACCCATGCGCCGCCGCGCAGTACACGCTTGTCCGAGTTGCACTTGACCACCCACGGACTGCCGTCTGCAGGCGCGCCAGCGTAGGTTTCGTGCTGGCAATCCTGCACCCACTCCCATACGTTGCCATGCACGTTGTACAGGCCAAACGCATTGGCGAAAAAGCTGTTGACTGGGACCGTGGCACGGGGCCCTTCGCCACGTTGACTCCCACGGTAGTCCGGCGCAGTCCGGTCGTAATTGGCGCGATCACCGGACAGGCTGTCACCCCACCAGAACGTCGTGGTACTGCCCGCGCGGGTGGCATATTCCCGCTCGGACTCGCTCAGCAAACGGTAGCTGTGGTGACTGACCTGGCTCAGCCATCGGACATAGGCCTGTGCATCGTTCCAGCTGATGCACACCACCGGGTGATCATCACCCTGCACAAACCCCAGCGCACGCCAGTTGAAATCGCGGTTGCTCTCCCAACGGTTGACTGCCCAGGCAAAGCATCCGCCTGAGGTTTCCGCTTCGGTTTTGTACTGCGTTGCCTGCACAAAGGCCGCAAACTCTGCCTTGGTTACCGCATAGCGCCCCGCAGCAAAACTGCGTACCGCTACCCGATGCAGTGGCCCCTCGCGCGCATCGATGGTCTCCTGCGGCTTGCTCTTCTTCGGATCGCTGCCCATGAAGAAATGGCCGGCCGGAATGACGACCAGTTGAGGGCAATCCGCGCAGTCCCGGATGGTGTTTCCATCGTCACTGCGCGCGACGGACTGGGGAGCAGGTGATGGCGCGTCCTGACGCGGTGCCGAGGCAACGTGGCCGGGCTTGGACAACAAGCCTAGCAACGCACGCTTGGCATCCTGCACAACGCCCGCTGGCACAGCCTGCGCTTGAACGGCTGCCATGTCGGCGCGGCGGGGGCCTTCGCCCAGCGCGGTGAATACCAGATAGACCCCCACAAGGGACGCCACGGCCGCTATGGTCCACTGACCGTTGACAAGCATGCTCAAGATCAACGCAACGCCCACACCCGCTGCGGCGGCACCTGTCCAGTCGCCCGTCAGTCTGTGGCCGAAATAGGCCCCGGCCAGCGCCAAGGCGGCAATCGCCAACCACTTCAAAGCTTCCATTGCGCGACCTCCTTGCGTTGGGCGGACAGTATCTCACGCACACCGCCACCAGTAATGGCTACCACTTGGGGACCGCGTCGTCCTTCAGTTGCCCGCGCAGTTCTGCGTAGTCGGGCACCACGGTGCGCACCGTGTCCCAGAAGCGTGTGCTGTGGTCCATGACGCGCAGGTGGCTAAGCTCATGCGCCACCACGTAGTCGATGACGGCCGGGCGGAAATGGATCAGACGCCAGTTCAGCCGGATGGCGCCGTCGATGCGCGCGCTGCCCCAGCGCGTGCCGGCCGAACTCAGGCTGAGCTTGCGCCACTGCACCTGCAGCAGCGGCGCGAAGTGGTCCAGCCGTTCCTTGAAATGCTCGCGGGCCTGGCGCATCAGCCAGGCCTGCACGGCGTCGCGGATTTGCTCGCGTGTGGCGGTCGTGGGCAGACCCACACGCAAAATGCGTGCGCCGCCGGCATCCGCACTTTCAGCAAGGCTGGCACCCACCGCCACAAAGTGGTGGCCTGCGTCCAACGCCACCCGCACGGGCTCACCGAACAGCGGCAGCACCACGCCATCGGACCACGCGATGCGCGCCTCGTGCTGGCGCTGCTGGCGTTCGCGCGACTCATCCAGCTTGCGCGTGATCCACAGCGATTTTTCACGCAGGGCGGCTTCCACTTCCAGCACAGGTGTCCACTTGGGTGCCCGCACCACCAGCCCGTCCGGCCCGACGACAAATCCGATGGTGCGGCGCTTGGCGCGCTGAAACAGGTAGCCGACCACGGCATTGCCCAGACGCAGTTCGCGGTTGGCACGGGGATGGGTAAAGGCCGCGGGAACCATTGCCTGCCCCAAGGGCTGGGCCAGCGTGTGGTTGACGCCCGGCACCATCGCAGGCGCTATTCTTTCAGGAGCAACAGATTGAGTTTCCACGAGGGCTGGAGCATCAAACAGGTCCAAGGTGTATTGGAAAAAGCTGCGCAGGGTATTCACAGCAGGTGCCCTCTTGCCACTAGCGGTAGGCCTCAGGGTCCAGACGGCGCATCTCGGCCTCGATCCAGTCCTCGACTTCCTGCATCAGCTCCTTGTGGTGGCGTCCGACGCTGGGAATGGGCTTGCCAATGGACACGTCCACGATGCCCGGTGTTTTGACAAAGGCCTTGCGCGGCCAGCATTTGGCTGACGTCACGGCAATTGGAATCACCGGCGCGCCGGTCTGCACGGCCAAGCGGGTGCCACTGGTCTCGTACACGCCCTTTTGTCCGCGCGCGATGCGTGTGCCTTCGGGGAACATGATGATCCAGATGCCTTGTGCCAGGCGCTCCTTGCCCTGGGCCACGACTTTCTTGAAGGCCTGGGTGCGCAGGCTGCGATCGATGTGGATCATGTCCAGCAGGCCGATGGACCAGCCGAAGAACGGCACATAGAGCAGCTCCTTCTTGAACACATAAGCCAGTGGATGCGGCATGATGGCCGGCATCAAAAAGGTCTCGAACGTGGACTGGTGTTTGACCAGCAGTACGGCCGGCGTTCTCTCGCCCACCGGCAGGTTCTCCATGCCGGTGACCCGCGTCTCAATGCCCAGAATCGCCCGCCCGGATTGCACGCTACAGAGGCCCAGCCATGCGGCGGCGATGCGGTAGCGCCGGGCACGCCCCATGCCCAGCAGGGCCCCGAACACAATGGCCAGGGTATAGGGGATGACGGTGATCACCATCCACGCCATGTGAAGAACCGAACGGATAAAAGACATGAATTGCACTAGAGGTCTGCCGGTTGTGACGGCCGGACATCCAGTCCAACAATGTAGTTGGCAAAGGCGGCCAAATCCTCGTGCACCATGGTGTCTGCGGGGTACCCCTCAGGCAGTGCGCGCCCCCGGTAGCCGGCCGCTTTGCCGGTCAACACCAGATGCGGCTCGCACCCGGCGGTCACAGCGGCCACCAGATCGCGCGGCGCATCGCCCACCGCCGGAACGCCGCGCAAATCCAGCCCATAGCGTTCGCCGATCTGCTCGAACAGGCCGGGTTCGGGCTTGCGGCAGTGGCAGCGTTCGTCGGGTGCATGGGGGCAGTAGAAGACGGCGTCGACCCGCCCCCCCACCGCCGCCAGCATGGTGTGCATTTTGGCGTGCATGGCGTTGAGCGAGGCCACATCAAACAGGCCACGCCCCAGGCCCGACTGGTTGGTGGCCACGACCACGTGCCAGCCTGCGTGGTTCAGCCGCGCAATGGCCTCCAGCGCGCCCGGCAGGGGCTGCCATTCGGACGGCGACTTGACATAGTCGGCGCTGTCTTCGTTGATGGTGCCGTCGCGGTCGAGAATGATGAGACGCATTTCAGCTCGCCAGTCTGGACAGGTCGGCCACACGGTTCATGGCGTCGTGCAGGGTCTTCAGCAAGCCCTGGCGGTTCAGGCGCAGGTCCATTTGTTCGGCATTGACCATGACACCATCAAAGAACGCATCGACCGGCGCGCGCAACGCGGCCAGGGTCTGCAACGAGGCGGTGTAGTCGCCAGCAGCCAGTTGTGCCTGGGCCTTGGGTGCCACATCCTGCATGGCGGCGAAAAGGGCCTTTTCGGCGGGTTCCTGCAACAGGATCTCGCTGACATGGGCGTCCACGTCGGGGGCCTTCTTGAGAATGTTGCTGATACGCTTGTTGGCGGCGGCCAATGCGGGCGCCTCGGGCAAGGCAGCGAATGCACGCACGGCGGCAAGGCGCTTGGGCACATCGCCCAAGCGCTGCGGACGCAAGGCCAGCACCGCATCGACCTCTTGCGCGCTGTAGCCCTGCTCACGCAGGGAACCGGCCAGACGGTCGTAGATGAAATCCTGCAGCTTGGGCTGGTGGGCAGCAAAGTCGGCCTGTTCCTTGTCGGACCAGAGTTCCAGCATGGCGCCAAAGGCCTTGGTCGCGTTGGCCAGGATGGCGTCCAGGTTCAGCGAAAAGTCGGCTTCCATCAGGATGCGGATCACGCCCAGCGCATGGCGGCGCAAGGCGAACGGGTCCTTGTCGCCGGTGGGCAGGTTGCCGATGCCGAACATGCCAACCAGGGTCTCCAGCTTGTCGGCCAGTGCCACGACGCTGCCGGTGTGGTTGCGCGGCAGCGCGTCGCCGGCAAAGCGGGGTTTGTAGTGGTCTTCGATGGCAATGGCCACACCGTCGCGCAGGCCGTCATGGCGGGCGTAGTAGCCACCCATGATGCCCTGCAGTTCGGGAAACTCGCCGACCATGTCGGTCAGCAGGTCGGTCTTGGCCAACGTGGCAGCCTGCTGCACCTTGCTGGCCAGCACTTCGAGTTCGTCCTTGGCGTGCGCGGTGTACGGCACAGTGGCATTGCGCAGTTGCTCAACGATGAGACCCGCGATGTCGGCGACGCGCTGCGCACGCTCGCCCTGGGTGCCGAGCTTGTTGTGATAAACGACTTTGGCAAGACCATCAACGCGCGAGACCAGCGTCTTCTTGCGGTCCTGGTCAAAGAAGAACTTGGCATCGGCCAGGCGTGGTCGCACCACGCGCTCGTTACCGCCGATGACGGCACTGGCGTCCGCCGGGCTGATGTTGCTGACCACCAGAAACTGGTTGGTGAGCTTGCCATGGCTGTCCAGCAGCGGGAAGTATTTCTGGTTGGCCTTCATGGTCAGAATCAGGCACTCCTGCGGCACATCCAGAAACTCTTTCTCGAACTGGCAGACCAGCACATTGGGACGTTCCACCAGAGCCGTGACTTCGTCCAGCAGGGCATCGTCGTCAATCGGCTTGCAACCACCACCGACCTTGGCAGCGGCCGCAGCCAGTTGGCGCGCGATTTCGGTTTTGCGTTCGCCAAAGGAGGCAATGACGGCACCGTCGCGTTGCAGCGTGGCGGCGTAACTGTCGGCGTCCGCAATCACCACCGGTGACACGGCCGCTTCAAAGCGATGGCCCTGTGTAGTGTG
>Ga0208398_101015_pt1 | contig 12689 bp, 13 predicted proteins | sample LakWasMe79_HOW10_2_FD_183905 | JGI IMG/M metagenome (GOLD analysis project Ga0208398, IMG submission 183905) | Freshwater sediment methanotrophic microbial communities from Lake Washington under simulated oxygen tension - Sediment Metagenome... | ecosystem: Environmental > Aquatic > Freshwater >... | reverse complement strand
CTGGGTGGGCGGCGAGGCCGCCGTGCGCGCCCTGGTGGACCATTTCTACGACCTGATGGAGCTGGAGCCGGCCTACGCGCCGCTGCGCGCCCTGCACCCCACCAGCCTGGAGGGCTCGCGCGACAAGCTGCACTGGTTTCTGTGCGGTTGGCTGGGCGGCCCCGACCATTACATCGAGCGCTTTGGCCATCCGCGCCTGCGCGCGCGCCACCTGCCGTTTGCGATCGGCATTGCCGAGCGCGATCAATGGATGGACTGCATGCGCCGCGCCATGCTGGAAACCGCGCTGGACCCGGAGCTGCGCCAGCGCCTGGACGCTTCCTTCATGAACACGGCCGACTGGATGCGCAATCTCTGAGCCGGCTCAGGGCTGACCCAGCAGCACCATCAACGCACCGGCCCCGCCATCGCTGGCGCGTGCCTGCACAAAGGCCAGCACCTCCTGCTTCTGCACCAGCCAGCGGCGCACGCGGCTCTTCAGGACGGGCTCGCGCCCCGGCGAACCATGGCCCTTGCCATGCACCACGCGCACGCAGCGCAGGCCGCGCCGCGCGCTTTCATGCACGAAGGCGCCCAGGGCCTCGCGGGCCTGGTCGCGGCGCAGGCCGTGCAGGTCAATCTGACCCTGCAGGGCCCAATGGCCGCGGCGCAGCTTGCGCACCGTCTCGGGGCCCAGCTCGACGCGGCGAAAGGACAGGGTCTCGTCGGTCTCGAGCAGTGAGTCGACATCGAAATCGTCCGACAGCGCCTGGCGCAGCACCGCCTGCTCATCCAGCTGACGCTGGCGCGGTTCGGGCTCGGGCGGATCGGCGCGCAGCAGCACGCGCCGGGCATCGGGCAGGCGCGTCACGACACCGATGCTGAGCTCGAACAGGCGCTGCTCCTGCTCGCGCAGACGCGCCGCGGCGGCGGCGCGCTCGGCGCGCTCCTCGGCCTCGCGGCGGCGCAGCATCAGCTCCTGCTGCAGCGCCTTGAGATCCTGCAGGCTGTGAAAGGTGGCAGGTTTGGGGCTCACAGCAGGCCTCGCTCGGCCATCGACACGGCGTTGCCGCCGCCGACCACGAAATGATCCAGCACCCGCACATCCACGAGGCTCAACGCGCTCTTCAGGGCCTGGGTCAGCAACTCGTCAGCGCGCGAGGGCTCGGCCACGCCGGAGGGGTGGTTGTGCGCCAGGATCACCGCCGCCGCGCCATGGGCGAGCGCCTGCTTGACGACCTCGCGCGGATAGACCGAGGTCTGCGTGAGGGTGCCGCGGAACAGTTCTTCCATCGCGATCAGGCGATGCTGGGCGTCGAGGAAGAGCAGGGCGAACACCTCGTGATCCAGGCCGTCGAGCTGCAGGCGCAGGAACTGCTTGACGCTCTCGGGCGCATCGAAGACGGTGCGGCGCTCCAGCTGCTGATGCAGGGCGCGGCGCGCGATCTCGAGCACCGCGGCGATCTCGGCCCGCTTGGCCGGGCCCAGGCCCTTGACGGCCGCGAGGTCCGTCACGCCGGCACGCAGGAGGCCGGCCAGGCCGCCGAAACAGTCCAGCAATTGCTGCGCCAGCTGCAGCACCGACACGCCCTTGAAACCGGTGCGCAGCAGCAGGGCCAGCAACTCGGCATCGGCCAAGCTGGCGGGGCCGCGGGCCAGCAGCTTTTCGCGCGGGCGCGCGTCGGGCGGCAGGGAATCGAGCGGCATGGGAAGGTGGACGGAACGGGCTGGAGAAGAGCACATTGTCGGCCAAGCCTAAAATCCCCCCAAACCAATGCAGCCGGACAACCCGGAAACGCCGTGAATCTGATTCAACAAGGGTCCTTCCTGACCCTGCATTACCGCTTGGCCGGCCCCGATGGCGGCGAACTGATCAATACCTTTGCCGACAAGCCAGCGACGCTCTCGCTGGGCAATGGCGAGCTGGCCCCGGCCATCGAGCAGCGCCTGATCGGGCTGGCCGAGGGCACGCACACGCGTTTCGAGCTGGCGCCGGGCGAGGCCTTCGGCGAGCGCAACCCGGAGCTGCTGCAGCGCGTGAAGTTGCAGCTGCTGCGCCAGCTGGGCGACCCCGACGAGCAGTACGGCGTCGGCGACGTGGTGCAGTTCCCCACGCCGGATGGGCAGGGCAGCTATGCCGGCCTGGTGCGCGAGGTGGGCGAGGACTGGTTGCTGTTCGATTTCAACCATCCGCTGGCCGGCCAGCCGGTGAGCTTCGAAGTGCAGGTCATCGGGGTGCTGTGAACATGACGGCGAGCACCGTACAACCGCAGGAAGTCCTGCTGGCCGAACCGCGCGGCTTCTGCGCCGGCGTGGACCGCGCCATCGAGATCGTCGAGCGCGCCATCGTCAAGTTCGGCGCGCCCATCTATGTGCGCCACGAGATCGTGCACAACACCTATGTCGTCAACGACCTCAAGGCCAAGGGCGCGATCTTCATCGAGGACCTGGCCGAGGTGCCGCCCGGCGCTACCCTGGTGTTCAGCGCCCATGGCGTCAGCCAGGCGGTGCGGCGCGAGGCGGCCGAGCGCGGCTTCCATGTGTTCGACGCCACCTGCCCGCTGGTCACCAAGGTGCATGTGGAGGTGGCCAAGCTGCACCGCGAGGGTTATGAGTTCATCATGATCGGCCACAAGGGGCACCCCGAGGTCGAGGGCACGATGGGCCAGCTCAGCGAAGGCATCTACCTGGTGGAGGAGGCGGCTGACGTGGCGCATGTGCGTGTCGGCAATCCGGCCAAGCTGGCGGTGGTGACGCAGACCACGCTGAGCGTCGACGATGCCGCCGAGATCCTGGCCGCGGTGAAACGCCATTTCCCGCTGGTGCGCGAGCCCAAGAAGCAGGACATCTGCTACGCCACCCAGAACCGCCAGGACGCCGTCAAGGTGCTGGCGCCGCAGGTGGACGTGGTGGTGGTGGTGGGCAGCCCCACCAGTTCCAACAGCAACCGCCTGCGCGAGCTGGCCGAACGGCTGGGCACGCCCGCCTATATGGTGGACGCCGCCGAAGACCTGCAGGCCGAATGGCTGGACGGCCGCAGCCGCGTGGGACTGACGGCCGGCGCGTCGGCACCCGATGTGCTGGTGCAGGCGGTGATCAGCCGCCTGCGCGCCCTGGGTGCCACCGCGGTGCGCAGCTTGGCAGGCGTGGAGGAGCATGTGCAGTTCCCGCTGCCGCTGGGCCTGGGCGACAAGTCCATGGCCGAGCTGAATTCATCCCGATCTTGATGCGGGCGTTGTCGCTGCAAGCGGCGCCCGCTGGTGGCGCCGTTTCTTTTCTTGCCCCATAGAATTCGGACAGAACAAGGAATCCCCATGCTAGACATCAGCCTGCTGCGCAAAGACCTGGATGCGGTCATCGCGCGACTCAACACCCGCAAGAATCCCCAGCCCTTTCTCGACGTGGCGCGCTTCGGTGCCCTGGAAGCCGAACGCAAGGGCGTGCAGACCCGTACCGAAGAACTGCAGGCGCGCCGCAACAGCCTGTCCAAGCAGATCGGCATGCTCAAGGGCAAGGGCGAAGACACCAGCGCCGTGATGGCCGAGGTGGGCGGCATCGGCGAGGAGCTGAAGGCCGGCGCCGAGCGCCTGGACGCGATCCAGCAGGAGCTCAATGCCATGCTGATGGGCGTGCCCAATCTGCCGCATGAGTCGGTGCCGGCGGGCGGCGACGAAAGTGCCAATGTGGAAGTGCGCCGCTGGGGCAGCCCGCGCAGCTTCGACTTCGAGGTCAAGGACCATGTCGACCTGGGCGCGCCGCTGGGCCTGGACTTCGACACCGGCGCCCGCTTAAGCGGCTCGCGCTTCGCCTTCCTGCGGGGCCCGGCCGCCAAGCTGCACCGCGCGCTGGCGCAGTTCATGCTCAACACCCAGACCGATGAGCATGGCTACACCGAGTGCTACACGCCCTATATCGTGAACCGCGAGGTGCTCGAGGGCACCGGTCAACTGCCCAAGTTCAAGGAAGACATGTTCTGGGTGCTGCGCGGCGGCGATGAGGAACAGGCCGAGCAGTACCTGATCTCCACCTCGGAGATCTCGCTCACCAACAGCGTGCGCGAGCAGATGCTGGACGCCGCCCAGCTGCCCATCAAGCTGACCGCCCACAGCCCCTGCTTCCGCTCGGAGGCGGGCAGCGCCGGCCGCGACACGCGCGGCATGATCCGCCAGCATCAGTTCGACAAGGTCGAGATGGTGCAGATCACCCACCCCGAGCAGAGCTATGCGGCGCTGGAGGAGATGGTGGGCCATGCCGAAGCCATCCTGCAGAAGCTGGGCCTGCCGTATCGCGTGGTGAGCCTGTGCAGCGGCGATATGGGTTTCACCGCCGCCAAGACCTATGACCTGGAGGTCTGGCTGCCGGCGCAGAACACCTACCGCGAAATCAGCTCCTGCTCGAACTGCGAGGCCTTCCAGTCGCGCCGCATGCTGACGCGCTTCAAGAATGCGCAGGGCAAGAACGAGCTGGTGCACACCCTGAACGGTTCCGGCCTGGCAGTGGGCCGAACCCTGGTGGCGGTGCTGGAGAACTACCAGAACGCCGACGGCAGCATCACGGTGCCCGAGGTGCTGCGCCCCTATCTGGGTGGTCGAGAAATTTTGCGCGGCTGAGTCGCAAAACCCTGGCAAGCTGAAAAAAGTTCGCTATACTAGCGGGCTTGACTCGCACCGAACCACGCGAGCGCCGAATACCGGAGAGGTGGCAGAGTGGTTGAATGTACCTGACTCGAAATCAGGCGGACGGAAACGTCTCGGGGGTTCGAATCCCCCCCTCTCCTCCAAGAAGCAAGTAAAAACGGGCCCTAGCGGCCCGTTTTTGCGTTCTACCCATCATCCTGCCCATCATTGACAAAGCTGCTTGTCGTCGTCAGAGGCGAACTTGGCTGGTCTGACTGTGGCTCGATAGCATTGCAACCTTCTGCATGTCACATTCATCGGTTCGCCGACCTTGCTCAAGGTTCGAGGGCGTGAGGCCAGTGTGCCGGCGTTCGGGGCGCGTTTTCGCTAGCTAAGATGCTGACGACTGAGAATGCGCCCGATTGAACCAATCCAAAGGTGTCGGTTTGGCCTGAGCCGAGAAGGAATTAGCTGTGAAAATCGAAGAGTCAAAGCACTCCATTGCGGAACTGATTGATCTGTATAAGCGGAAGGATCTCTCCGTCAATGAGGAGTACCAGCGTGCACCTCGAATCTGGCCGTCGGCAGCGCGTAGCTATTTCATTGACACGATCTTGAGCGGCTACCCTTTTCCGAAGATCTACTTGTGGGAGCGCCTAAACAAGGCAACGTTGAGGCCCCAGAGAGAGATCGTCGATGGGCAGCAACGGATGACTTCGATCATCGACTACCGTGACAACAAGTTTGCGTTGGGCGGAAATTCGGCGCACTTCTCGGGCAAGCGCTTTGATGACCTGACGGAAGAGCAGCAGGAGAATTTCATGACGTACACAGTTTCCTGTGATGTCATCCGAAATGCCCAGCGCGCAGAGATTCTCCAGATGTTTAGGCGGATGAATGCGTATACGTTGCCACTGAACGATGCCGAGAAGCGTCACAGCGAGTATTTCGGGGCCTTCAAGAATTGGGTTAATACGCTTGTGGACAAGTGGGGCCCACTTTTTTCGGAGTGGAAGGTTCTGTCCAGTCGCTCAATTGTGCGAATGGAGGATGCCGAGTTCGTGGCGGAGATCGCCTTGGCGATGCGGTCTGGGCTTGTCAGCTCCAGCAACACTTCTTTGCGAGGCTTGTACGAGGCATACGACCAGGAGTTCTTGGAAGGCGAGCAATGGGGTCAAAGGATTGACGCTGTGTTCGAGTACATCCAGACGGAGTTGTCTGCGCTGCAGGGTTCGTACATGACGAAGTCCTACGCGTTCCTTTCTTTGGCGACAGCCTTGATCCACATGCGTTGGGGCTTGCCAGGAGTTCAGGAAACGACAGGAATTGCTCCGTCTGGCGCATTCCCACCTGATGCCTTCCCCGTGCTCAACGCACTGCTCGCACTTGCGTCCGCCCACGAAACCAAGGATGACACCGGTCGATTCAAGGAGTACGTGGAGGCGTGCAAGGGTGGGTCAAATCGCGTCAAGCAACGCACGGCGCGCCTCATTGCCATTTCGGAGGCGCTCAGGAGTCAGGGCTAAGTGCAACTAGATCGACTGCAGCAGAGATTCGAGCGCACTCTTGATCGGGCGGAAGCCCAACTAGCGGCGTTTCTCGTGACCGCCCACGCGCCCGGGCTCCAAAGCGAGCAAATTCACCAATTGGAGGGGTGGCTCTCCGATGTGTGGCAGGCGTGGTGTCGCTTCTGTCGAACCACGGTCATCGTATCGTGCACCGGCTGCAGTACGGCCGCTGCCGGAGTGATCGCTGGAGTACATGCTTCGCCTGAGGTGGTTTCATTCATTGCCAGTAGGCAGAAGAAGGGAAAGCCACCGGCGACAGCCGGGGTCAACTCTGTACTTCGCATGGAGCCAACGTGGGGGCATATCGACATTTTGCTTGAGGTCATACAGGCCCTGTCTCCTGGAAATGCTACGTCGCTGCTAGGCGGATTCGGAACGGTGCCGCAGATCGACGAGGTTAGGCTAATTAGGAACGCCGCCGCTCACAGGAACCTTCAAACTCATCAAGAGGTACTGGCGTTGAGCCCGGCGTATAAGACAACCGGTATCCGGCACCCAGTAGAAGCATTGCTATGGGGCGACCCGCCGACCGGCAGGACGCTGATACAGGCGCGCATCGACGACATGCGGGTCGCGAGTCGGAACGTGTGCGCCTAGGTCGCGCGACGCCCGCGGTAGTGTCTACCACGCTCCTAAGCCGGCTTGCTGCGTTCAGCACGGAAGTGCGTTCGTCTAGAAGGGGGCGTGTTTTCCGGCTTCTGCAACACTGCGTGCTGCGGCGTGCTGAGATCCAGCTGGCGGCCAATCTGGGGTGGACTGGGAACAGTCCTCTTCTATAAGGACTCGCCATATATGGCGGCCCACGACACAAGCATGCCCTCCGAGGTTCGCGGCAATTTCTAAGGTCCCCAGGGCCTGCGTACTGCGGCTTGTCCGGGCGATCTGAGTCGGCTGGATCTCGGGCCGGCTCTGCGGCCCTCGGTGGGCCGACAGGAGTCAGGAAACGCAGTGCGAGCTGAATTGCATAGGAGCCGTTGCAGCGGTCTTCGATTCGCTCCCATCTCTGTTTCCCCACTTGGACCCCCTAGGGAATATCGGTAGCCCATGTTGCGTGGCGTCGCTGAGGCGTGAAGTAGAGTAGTTAGCTAGGTAAATGCCTTCCGCAGTGAATACACATTGCGACGGTATCTGGCAGTCAACTACACATGCTCAAGTGGCGCGCCCGCGTCGACGCCGGGCTGGGGGGATGCGTGAAAAGAGTTCTAATGATGGCGAGCTTGTCCGCTGCGCTTGCTGGTTGCGCGACCGAGATTTACGCGCCGCCGCGATACGTAGCGCCCGTGCCGATTACTCCGGCGCATGATGCGAGCTTTGTGCCCCGCGTCGACCGTGGCGCAGCCTCGCAGGAGCAGTTCGACCTTCACATGGGCATCTGCCGCAATGCGGGTGTCGCCCAACTGAATCTGCAGGGCGTGCACTTGGCATACAACCCGGGTCTTGCATCCAAGGAAACTGGCGACCAGATTTATCAACGCTGGGTGACCTTTTGCATGACGCAAAAAGGCTACCGGCTGATCTCGGGATAAAGCTGACGCACTGGATCGTTCGATATCCGTATAAGAGCTAAGCAATTTCTAGCCCTTTTTCGCCCGTCACGCCATCGGACACGCGGTGTGAAACTCTGGAACTTATAGGGTGGACTCGGAATGGTCTGCCTCTATAAGAACTCGCCATATAGGGCGGCCCACGGCACAAGCATGCCCTTCGAGGTCAGCCGCCATTTCTAGGGCCCACAGGGTCTGCAGATCGCGGCTTGCCCGGGCGTGGTGGGCCGGAAGAGTTCTGGGCCGGATGCAGATGATGCGGAGAAGGGTTTGATGCCCTGGGGTGCCTGAATGGGATCAGCGTAGCCTTCTGCAGCTGCTCGCAAGTGCATACGTTTTGTTATGCGCTGAGGCGGCTTGCGCGGCATGGGCGCAATGCGGTGCCTGACGGGCGTCAGGTACCAAACTCGGCCACTTCTACCTGACGCGCGTCAGGCTCCCCCGTCAGGCAGTGGTCGTCAGGTACCTGCTTCCTGTTTTGATCAGTGTTCATCGGGGTTTCCTGCTGTTGGCGTCGTTGGGAAACGCACCCCACCCGGAGGGTGGGGGCGTACCAGCCGGAGAGTGAGAACGGAACTCACTTTGGGCGCCATATGGCGGTCGCGAAACCCAGCTGACTGGCGAGCTTTTTGCGCATTTCTGCAGCCGATTGCTTCGTCACCGTCTCGCCCGTGATCCAGCCGTAGATCGTGGCGGCTACGGTAGGGCGTCCTTCCGCAAGTTCAATAGCCTGCACCCAGGCGACGCGACCGCCCCGCTGCGTGTCGGTCAGCAAAGGACGGGTGTCAAGCATCCATTGCGCCCTGTCCATGCGCTTCTCTTTGATGTTCCTGATTCGCTTGGCACTGTCCTGCGCGAGCAGGCCGGTGAGCGCGTAGCGGTGCGGGGCCGGGATGTCGAGGTATGCATTCAGCCTGCTTGGCTTCAGGGGCGAATTCGCAATCTTTGCGGCGATTTTCTCGTCCAGGCCCCAGCGGAATACGCCGCGCCAGTGCGCATGGTCGACCCGGTGGGTGTGGCCCAGTTCATGACTCAGCCACTCCAGGTCGATCCATCGGAGCAAGGCGCGCTTGCGGCAGGCATGACTGAGCGGGCGGGGCTCGCCCGGCTTCAGAAGGGCGTCCGGTATGTTTGGGGCCGCCTCAGGCGCTATGTAGGTGGGCAGGCTCCGCCACTTGGGCGCGATGCCTCGCCGCGTGAGTTCCTGATTCGTTAACCAAAGCTGCACGATGGTCTCGGGCTTGTTATGCGAAATGGGCTGCCAGAACAGCCGGTCATTGATGCTGCGGAGGTCAGACACAGCGAGCAAAGAAAAAGCGGCTTGCGCCGCTTCTGAGTCTGCTCGCCGCTCCGGCGTCATCGCGGCCCGCCAGTCCCGGAGGGTCTGGGCGGGGTTGACGATTTCACTGGGGCGCCGTTCGCTCATGACTCTTGCATGGGCGGGTCGATCAGGCCGCGCGTCAGGGCGTCGCGAGCCACTTCATGGGCGCCGACTTCGCCCTGGCTGGCGGGCTCAATAACCGTGCCGCCCGCGGCATTTGGCTGTTCGATCAGGATCACGTCCCGATTCAGGTAAGTGGCGGTGTGCGTGCGTGTTCCAGAAGGGCCCGTGTGCGTGTTGAGTACTTCGGCCTGAAGCAGTATTGCGGCGAAGTCGTCGCGTTCAAAGTGGAAGACATGCATTGTCATGATGGAGCTTTCTCTAGGTTGCTTAATGGGCGAGCAAGGCTGCGCCCTGGCTCAGTGGCTGTGCCAAATAGAATTCGTCCTCGGATGGGGGGCCCGAAGTTGTCGGGCAGGGCGGGTCAGCTGGGGAGCTGTTCCCTGCTGGCAAGCCACGTCATCACGACGGAACGGCGCCAGCCAATGGCCTGTGCAGATAGTCGGACTGGCGGCGGGAACTCGCCCTGCAGCCGCAGCCGGTCAATGCTTGTCAAACTCAGTCCTGTTAAGTCTTTTAGATGACGTCGTCGAACGATGAAATCTTCCTGGATAGTCACTGCGTATCCTTGCAGTTAGTTGATACGAATTGAGTATAGGCAGCGCGCCTGCAATAAGGGCTCCATAGCGGCGCTGCCTACTGACCGTTCACGCCGCCACCCCGCCTTTGAAGTGCAGAACCAGCCCGGCGAGGTCGGCGTCACGTTCACAAAAGTCGGCCCACGCTTGCATCAGCTGCGCTCGTTTGGCGTACAGATCGCCGCGCCTGTACGCTGCTTCGGTCTTGTTCGCGATGGTGTGGGCTAAGGCCATTTCTGCGACATCAGCAGGGAAACTGGTGTGCTCGCTGACCCAGTCGCGGAAGGTCGAGCGAAAGCCATGTGGGACTGCGTCCAGGCCCATGCGGCGCATGATGCCCGTGAGGGTCATGTCGCTGAGCGGTTGGCCCTTGGTGCCTGGGAACACAAGGTCGGTGCCTTCCTCCTTCGGTTGGGCTGACAGCAGCGCGATGGCAGCCTTCGACAGAGGCACTCGGTGCTCGACGTTGGCTTTCATGCGCGCGGCGGGGATGGTCCATTGGGCTGTTTGCAAGTCGATTTCTGCCCAGGTTGCACCGCGGACTTCACCGGACCGTGCTGCGGTCAGCACCAGCAGCTCCAGCGCCCGGGCGCCATTGCCGGACTTCTGCCTCAGCTCAGTTAGGAAGTTGCGCATCTGGCTACTGCCCAGCGCTGCGAAATGCTCCACCTTGGCGATCTTCGACGGCTTCGCAAGCAGCTTGTCTAGCCTGCCGCGCCACTGGGCTGGATTCTCACCAGTGCGGAGCTTGCGTACCGTCGCCCAGTCCAATATCTGCTCAATCCGGCCCCTGATACGCGAAGCGGTCTCGGTTTTGGTTTTCCAGATGGGCTCTAGTACGGCAAGGATATGCTCTTGGTGGATGTCTGCGACCAGGATCGGGCCCAGCACTGGAACGGCATAGTTCTCCAGGCTGTTCTCCCATTGCTGGCGGTGCTTGGCACTCTTCCATTCGCCTTCCTTGGCGTCCAGATAGGCGCGCACTGCCGCCGCAAATGTGACGGCCTTCAACTGCTTGACCTTAAGCTGGCTCTGGGCTTCAGATCGTTCTCGAATTGGGTCTACCCCTGCCGATATCTTTTCGCGGGCGTCGCGGGCCTTTTCGCGGGCGTTTGCGAGCGTCACCGCAGGGAAGCTTCCAAGCCCCATGTCTCGACGCTTGCTTCCCACCATGGCGCGCAGAATCCAGGAACGCGCATTGCCGGTGATCTGCAGATACAGACCGGGAATGCCGCCCACCGGGTGCATGCCTTCCACCTTCAGGCGCCCGACTTCCAGGGCGGACAGCTCTTTCACACGTTTTGGCACAGTGCCTCCGAATTACCCATCATCCTGCCCATCATCATAGGTGCACTTGGGTGAGTTCGCATGGCGATGCTTGGCGCTGCCTATGGTGATTTCTCCTATGAGAGAAACGTCTTCTGGGTGTGGTTGATGACGCCCGATGTTCGATTCCGGAAGACCCCCTCTCCTCCAAACGAAAAGCCCCGTCGCGCAAGCGTCGGGGCTTTTTCTTTCCGGCGTCGCTTGCGCAGCGCGTTGCCAGCGCCCCGGCCATCGCGTACAAGCGGGCTCATACCCCGACGCGCACCCGGCGCACATACCGAGGACTTCAACATGAGCGGCAAACCAACCACCACCAACGGCGCAACGGCCGAGCAGCCCGCGGCACTGCCAAAGCGAGCGAAATGCCCCAAGGGCGTGCCGCCGTCCAAGCTGCTCTCCTGCAGCAAGTTTCGTCCGGTCGGACCGGATCAGCCGCAGACCTGCGCGCTGTGCGGCCGCACCCAGAAAAGCGCCTGAACGCGGGCGCCTCGGACGGGTCCTAAAATGGCTTGTATTCTGTAAATATATCGTAATATGCGACGCTGCCTCAAAGCCATGCGCTCGCATCCATGTCCTCTTCATCCTTCCGTTGCCGCCCGTTCGCGCGCGCCCTCACCACGGCCAGCGCGACGCTGATGCTGGCCGCCTGCGCCACGCCCACGGTGCCCTCCAGTGCCGGCCCGGGCGTCGAGCAGGTGCTGGGCCGTGTCCACCGCTGCAGCGCCAGCCTCAGCCTGCGCTCGCAGGCGCTCGATGCCCAGCAGGAGGCGGCCATCTGCCGCGAGTTGGCCGCCATCGAGACGCGCTTTCATGCGCTCTTCCACATCGCCGGCAAGCCGGTGCCGCATGACCTGAACACCTCGCTGCGCGCCAATGTCTACCGCTCAGGCGATGACTTCATGCGTTATGCCGGTGCCCACTTCAACATGCCCACCAACAACGGCGGCATGTATCTGGAGGGTCTGCCCGGTCAGCCGGGCAACCAAGCCGAGTTCGTCGCCAACCAGCGGGCCGACGGCACGGTGCGCAATCTCGGCCATGAGTATGTGCACTACCTCGATGGGCGCTACAACCTCTACGGCGACTTCTGCGCGAATCTGCATGACTCGCATGCGCCGCCCGAGAACTGCCCGCGGCCGGCGCCGCTGACGCCCTATCTGGTGTGGTGGACCGAGGGCGTGGCCGAGTACGTCGCGCGCGGCAACGAGCATCCCAAGGCGCTGCAGGCGGCGGCCGCCAAGAGCTTTGCGCTGAGCCAGTTGTTCGACACCGGCTACGAGGCCAACAGCGGCGATGCGCGCATCTACAGCTGGGGCTATCTGGCGGTGCGCTTCATGATGGAGCGCCAGCGCGACAAGCTCGAGCAGATGCTGGCCTTCACCCGCGCCGGCGACTATCCGCGCTACCAGGCCCTGCTGCGAGGCTGGGGCAGCAGCCTGGACGGCGAATTTGCCGCCTGGCTGGAGGGCCTGGCGGCGCCTTGAGGCACGAGGGCCAGGCTCAGGGGCGGCGCGCGCTGGCAAGCGCCTGCTGCAGATCGTCCCAGAGGTCGTCCACGCCCTCCAGCCCGATGTAGAGCCGCACCAGGCGGCCGCTGACATCAAAGGCCAGCAGCGGGTTCGGTCCGGCGTTCTGCG
>Ga0208398_101013_pt1 | contig 12706 bp, 10 predicted proteins | sample LakWasMe79_HOW10_2_FD_183905 | JGI IMG/M metagenome (GOLD analysis project Ga0208398, IMG submission 183905) | Freshwater sediment methanotrophic microbial communities from Lake Washington under simulated oxygen tension - Sediment Metagenome... | ecosystem: Environmental > Aquatic > Freshwater >... | reverse complement strand
CAACGGGAGACAACGTGCTGCTAATACAACTGGTGATCAGCGGAATCGCACAGGGGTGCATTTACGGGCTGATTGCACTGGGCTTCGTGCTCATCTACAAGGCAACCGAGACCGTCAGCTTCGCACAGGGCGAGCTGATGATGCTGGGCGCCTTTGGCGGCCTGGTCGGCATGACCATGCTGGGGTTTCCCTACTGGTTGTCGATCAGCTGCGCCATTGTTGGCATGGCTGTGTTTGGCGTGGTGCTGGAGCGCGCCGTCATCCGCCCTATCCTGGGCCAGCCCGCCTTTTCGGTGGTGATGCTGACCATCGGCATTGGCTACGTAGCGCGCGGAGCCATCACCATGATTCCCGGCATTGGCACCGATACGCAAGCGCTGCCCGTGCCCTACAAGGACGAGATCTGGAACGTCAGCGGCGTGGTGCTCAACGTCGAGCACATGGCGGTGATCGGTGCCACCACCGTGCTGTGCGTGCTGCTGTTTGTGCTGTTTCGCTATAGCAAGCTGGGCATTGCCATGCAGGCCGCGTCACAGAACCAGTTGGCCGCGTATTACATGGGCATTCCGGTGCAGCGGCTCAACGGTATTGCCTGGGGCCTGGCCGCCGCGGTGGCAGCCATTGCAGGCCTGCTGCTGGCGCCGATTACCTTTGTCCACGCCAACATGGGCTTCATCGGACTCAAGGCCTTTCCCGCTGCGGTGGTCGGTGGTTTTGGCAGCCTGCCGGGTGCCATTGTGGGCGGACTGGTGATTGGCATTGTGGAGTCGCTGTCGGGCTTCTATCTGCCCGATGGTTTTAAGGACACAGCGGCTTACGTGGTGGTGCTGGTCATGCTAATGGTCAAGCCCAACGGCCTGTTCGGCGAAAAACTGCGTAAGAAGGTCTGACATGCGCTTTATCTTTAAGACCGATTACGGCCAAGACATCAACTTGGCCAAGCATGGTGGCCATGTGTTCTGGTACGGCGCGCTCGTGCTCCTGATGGTGGCCGCGCCATGGCTGTTTGCCGAGTACTGGCTGGCACAGCTCACGCTGGTGCTGATCTACTCGATTGCCGGCCTGGGTCTGATGCTGCTGGCCGGCTTCACCGGCCTGTTCTCCATGGGCCACGCCGCCTTCCTGGGCGTTGGTGCCTACACGCATGCGGTGTTGACCAATATGGGGGTGCCGTTTCCCATCGCGCTGGCCTGCGCGGCCGGGCTGTCAGCGGCTGTGGGTCTGGTGGTGGGCTTGCCGGCCCTGCGGGTGAAGGGCATTTACCTGGGGATCGCCACGCTGTCGTTCGGCTTTATTGTGGAAGAAGTGCTGGCCCGCTGGGAGTCGGTCACTGGCGGCAATGCCGGCATCCACATCAAGAAGCCCGATATCTTTGGCTGGGTGCTGGAGAGCGGCGACCAGTTCTACTTTCTGTGCCTGGTCATCACCGTCTTGTCCACGCTGGGCATTCTCAACCTGCTGCGTTCACCCACCGGCCGCGCCTTTGTGGCGATACGCGACTCCGAAATTTCGGCGCAAAGCATGGGCATCCACCTGGCCTACTACAAGACCCTGTCATTTGCGATCTCGGCCGCGCTGGCGGGCATTGCCGGCGCACTGTATGCGCACAACCTGCAGTTCATCTCGCCCGACCAGTTCAACATCCTGCAAAGCATTGACCTGCTGCTGATGATCGTCATTGGCGGCGTGGGCTCCGTGCACGGCGCGTTTTTGGGCGCCATCTTCCTCATCACGATGCCCCAGGCGATCGCCATGATCAAGGATTTCCTGCCGCCCGTCGTCGGTCAGGCACCCGGCCTGCAAGGCCTGGTGTATGGACTGGTGTTGATTGCCTTTGTGCTGTTTGAGCCCATGGGCCTGTACGGTCGCTGGCTGAAGATTCGCACCTACCTGCAGATGTTCCCGTTCTACCGCAAGGGCATGTTCAAGCGGCAAAAGTCCTTCCAGAAATCGGACCGGTTGAAATGAAAGACCTACTCCTTTCCGCAAAGAATCTCAGCGTGCGCTTCGGCGGCGTGCTGGCGGTCAACAACGTGAGTTTTGACGTCAAACAGGGCGAGGTCTTTACCCTGATTGGGCCCAATGGCGCGGGCAAGACAACCGTCTTCAACCTGATCAGCCGCATCTACACACCGACCACCGGCTCCATCGAGTACCAGGGCCCCAATGGCCTGCTCAGGCTCACCGAGCAACCTCCGCAGAACGTGGCCTCGCTGGGCATCGCGCGCACCTTCCAGAACATCGAGCTGTTTGAGCATGCGTCCGTCTTGCACAACCTGCTGATCGGTCGTCATACGCACCGGGCCACCGGACTGTGGCAGGACCTGTTCTTCACCGCCAAGGTGCGCGAAGCGGAGCTGAAGGCCCGCGAGAAAGCCGAAGAGGTCATTGAATTCCTGAGCCTGCAGCACTACCGCGATACCTTTGTCGCGGGCCTGCCATATGGCGTGCGCAAGGTCGTGGAACTGGCCCGCGCCCTGTGCACCGAGCCCAAGCTGCTGTTGCTGGACGAGCCCTCCAGCGGCCTGAACGTGGAAGAGACCGACGACATGGCGTTCTGGATCCAGGACATCAAACACGAGCTGGGCATTACCGTGCTGATGGTGGAGCACGACATGTCACTGGTCTCCAAGGTGTCCGACCGCGTGCTGGCCATGAACCAGGGCGAAATGCTGGCCATGGGCACACCGCGCGAGGTGCAAACCGACCCCGGTGTGATTGAAGCCTATCTGGGCTCCATTGACGATGTGTCCTCGCTGCGCCGGACGGCCAGTGGCGTGATCAGTTCCCAGGAGGCGGCATGAGCACACAACCTCCGCCGATCAGCGACATGCCGGTCCTCAAGCTGCTCAACGTCGAGAGCGCCTACGGCCCGATCAAGGCCATCCGCGGCGTCAGCCTGCAGGTGCGTCGCAGTGAGATCGCCACCGTGCTGGGTTCCAACGGTGCTGGCAAGACCACCATCCTGAAGACCATCTCGGGCATCATTGACCCGCGCAAGGGCTCCATCGAATTCAAGGGTGAAGACATCACCGCCAATGACCCGGCGCACATCGTGCAGCAGGGCTTGAGCCATGTGCCCGAGGGGCGCGAAGTGTTTCCCCTGCTCAGCGTCCACGACAACCTGCTGATGGGGGCCTACACCCGATCGGACCGCGACGGTGTGGCCCGCGACATGGAAACCGTCTTTGGCTACTTTCCCATCCTGCGCGAGCGCTCGGCGCAGGACGCCGGCCTGCTGTCGGGCGGTCAACAGCAGATGTTGTCCATCTCGCGCGCCCTGATGGCCAACCCCGACCTGATCCTGCTGGATGAGCCCAGCCTGGGCCTCTCTCCCAAGCTCACCAAGGAGATTTTTGAAATCGTAGTGCGTATCAACCGCGAGCGTGGCACCACCATTTTGCTGGTGGAACAGAACGCCAACATGGCGCGCTCAACGCGTCGGACTATGGCTATGTGCTGGAGAACGGCCGCATCGTCATGGAAGACACCTGTGCCCACCTGCGCGAGAAGGACGACATCAAGGAGTTCTACCTGGGGCTCAAGGAAGATGGCGTGCGCGGCGAGCGGCGCTGGAAGAAAAAGAAGACCTGGAGATAGAAACAGAATGACTCAGCTCTGGGATACCTCTTCGATTCAACCGTGCAACGACATCGTCCTGCCCGGTGAAACCATCCCCGCCCTGTTCTGGAATGGCGTCACCCAACGCGGCCCCCAGGTCTGGATGCGGCAGAAACACCTGGGCCTGTGGCGCAGCTGGACCTGGACCCAGACCGGCGACGCGGTGCGCGAAATCGCAGGGGGCTTGCTGAGCCTGGGTTTTGCCAAGGGCGACTGCGCTTCCATCCTGGCCAACACCGTGGTCGAGTGGGTCTGTGCCGACCTGGCCGTGCTGTCGGCAGGGGGCGTTTCCAACGGCATTTACCCGACCGACGCGCCCTCGCAGGTACGCTACCTTTGTGAAGACTCCCGCACCACCGTGCTGTTCGTCGAGGACGACGAGCAACTGGACAAGGCACTGGAAGTCCGCGCCCAACTGCCAGGGTTGCGCAAGATCGTGGTGTTCGACATGGAGGGGCTGCGCGACCTGAATGACCCCGGCGTCATCAGCCTGGACACCCTGCGCGCCGTCGGGCGCGACTATTTGCTCAAGAACCCGGGCGCCGTTGAGTTGCGCGCTGCAAGCTGCAAGCCCGAAGACCTGGCCATTCTGGTGTACACCTCCGGCACCACCGGCAAACCCAAGGGCGCCATGCATTTGCACCAGGGACTGGTCTATACCGTGCGGGGCTACAACACGCTGGTGGCACAAGACCAGCGGGATGAACGCATGTGTTTCCTGCCGCTGTGCCACATTGCCGAACGCATGGGCGGCGAGTACTTTGCGCTGTACACCGGCGCCAAGCTCAACTTTGTCGAGAACCCGGAAACGATTCCCGAAAACGTGCGCGAGATCGCGCCCACCGTCTTCACAGCGGTGCCACGCGTGTGGGAGAAGTTCTACTCCGGCGTGATGATTTCGCTGAAGGAATCGGGCCGCGTCCAACAGGCTGCCTATGCCTGGGGCATTGGTGTGGGCACCCGCATTGCCGACCAGGTCCTGGCCGGGCAGCCGGTCAGCGCCAGCCTGAAGATCCAGTTCACGCTGGCCCAGTGGCTGGTGCTCAACAATGTCCGCAAGTTGATCGGCATCCACCGCGCCCGCTTTCTGGTGACCGGTGCGGCCCCCATTTCGCCGGATCTGGTGCGCTGGTACATGGCACTGGGCGTGCCCATGCTGGAGGTCTGGGGCATGACGGAAACCTGTGGCGCATCCACCGGGGTACCCGCCAACAAAATGAAGCCGGGTTCGATTGGCCCGGCAGCCGCCTACAACGAGGTCAAGCTGGACCCCCAGACCGGTGAAATCCTGGTGCGCGGCAAAAACGTGTTTGCCGGCTACCTGAACCTGCCTGAAAAAACGGCCGAGACCATAGACAAGGATGGCTGGCTGCACACCGGCGATGTGGGCGTGGTCGATGAAGACGGCTACTTTCGCATCACGGACCGGATGAAGGACATCATCATCACAGCCGGTGGCAAAAACGTCACCCCCAGCGAACTGGAAAACGACCTCAAGTTCTCCCCCTACATCACCGACGCGGTCGTCATTGGCGACAAGCGCCCTTACCTGACCGTCATCATCATGATCGACCAGGAGAACGTGGAGAAGTTCGCGCAGGACGCCGACATCCCGTTTGGCAACTATGCCTCGCTCACCCGTGCGGCCGAAGTTCAGGCGCTGATCCAGGCCGAACTGGAGCGCGTCAACGCCAAGTTCGCGCGGGTCGAGCAACTCAAGAAGTTCTTCCTGCTGGAGACCCAGCTGACCGCCGAGGACGAGGAACTTACCCCCACCATGAAGCTCAAACGCAAGCTGGTGGAGACCAAATACGCGGCCCAAATTGAAGCCATGTACCGTTGACCCGATCAATCCCCTTTATCTCTACCCACAAGAATGACCATGAAACTAAAGACCGCCATTGCCATTACCAGCTTGTCGCTAATGGCCAGCATCGCAGGTGCCCAGCAGCAAGGCATCAGCAAAAATGAAATCCTGATCGGGACGATCCAGGATCTGTCCGGCCCACTGGCGGGCTATGGCAAGCAGGCTAGAGCCGGCATGCAAATGGCCATTGAAGAAATCAACGAGCTCGGTGGCATCCATGGCCGCAAGATCAAGCTGCTGGTCGAGGACTCTGGCTACGACCCGAAGAAGGCCATCCTGGCGACCCAAAAGCTGGTCAACCAGGACAAGATTTTCATGATGGTGGGCCATATTGGCACGGCGCAAAATGAAGCCGCCATGCCCATCCAGTTCGAGAAGGACGTCATCAACTTCTTCCCACTGACGGCCGCGCGCTCCATGTATGAGCCCTTTCACCGCCTCAAGTTCTCCACACTGCCCACGTACTACGAGCAAATCCACAGCGCCTTGCCCAAGCTGGTCCGCCAGAAAAACGTGACCAAGGTCTGCTCCATTTACCAGGACGATGACTTTGGCCTGGAAGTCTTGCAGGGCACCGAAGAAGGCCTCAAGGCCGCCAAGATGACGCTGACGGACAAGGCCTCGTTCAAGCGCGGCGCCACCGACTTCTCGTCCCAGGTTGCCAAAATGCAGGCCAGTGGCTGCGAGTTGGTGGTCCTGGGCACCATCATCCGCGAGACCATTGGCGCCATTGGCACAGCCCGAAAAATGGGCTTCAACCCGATCTTCCTGGGATCCAGCGCGGCCTACACCGACCTGATCCACAAGATCGGTGGCAAGGCCATGGATGGCTTCTACGCCGCCAGTACCGCGCAGTTCCCCTACATGGACTCTCCGTCACAGCCGGTGCGCCGCTGGGCCGCCAAGTACAAGACCCAGTTCAACGAAGACCCGTCAACCATTTCCGTGTTTGGCTACACCACAATCAACGTGTTTGCCAACGCCATGCGTGACGCGGGGGAGCGTCCGACCACGTCAAAGTTCATCCGGTCCATGGAAGTCGTGAAGATTCCGGCCGATATGTTTGGCGCCCCGGCCCTGAAGTTCACCCCCACGCGGCGCCTTGGCAGTGACGAGTCACGCCTGTCACAGATTCAGGACGGCCGCTGGAACGTGGTTATAGACTACACCGGCCAGTAGGTTCCCGCCCTGCATTACCCCGCCCAGCAGATTTCAACCAGGAGACAAACCATGCAATCCAAGACTGCCCTCTCGCTCGCAACACTGGCCCTCTCGGCCGCAGTGGCTTCAGCAGCCCCTGCACCACAAGGCGTCAACAAGGACGAAATTCTGCTGGGGTCCATCCAGGACCTGTCCGGCCCGATTGCCGGTTTTGGCAAGCAGGCCCGCCTGGGCATGCTGCTGGCGGTTGACGAGATTAATGAGCAGGGTGGCGTCAATGGCCGCAAGCTCAAGATCATTGTGGAAGACTCTGCCTACGATCCCAAGAAGGCCGTACTGGCGGCGCAGAAACTGGTGAATCAGGACAAGATTTTCATGATGGTGGGCCACATCGGTACGGCCCAGAACATGGCGGCCATGCCGGTGCAGTTCGAGAAGAACGTGATTAACTTCTTCCCCATCACTGCCGCGCGCGAAATGTACGAACCCTTTCACAAGCTGAAGTATTCCTTTGCCGCCACGTACTTTGACCAGATGCGCAACGCCGTGCCCAAGCTGGTCAAGGAAAAGGGTGCCAAGAAGGTTTGCACCATGTACCAGGACGATGACTTCGGCCTGGAGGTGCTACGCGGTGGCGAGGCCGGCCTCAAGACCGTGAACATGGAGTTTGCCGAAAAGACTTCGTACAAGCGCGGGGCGACCGATTTCTCGTCGCAGATCTCAAAACTGCAGGCCAGCAACTGCGACATGATCGTGCTGGGCACCATCATCCGCGAAACCATTGGCGCCATCGGCACTGCCCGCAAGCTGGGCTACAACCCGATCTTCCTGGGATCCAGCGCCGCCTACACCGACCTGATCCACAAACTGGGGGGCAAGGCGATGGATGGTCTGTACGCCACGATGACGGTACAGAACCCCTACACCGACGAACAGTCGCAGCCCATCCGCTTCTGGGCCAATAAGTACAAAACCAAGTTCAACGAAGATCCCACTGTCTTCTCCGTATACGGCTACACCATCATCAACACGTTTGCCAACGCGGCGGGCAAGGCTGGCAAAGGTTTGAGCACCGAAAGCTTTATCAAGGTCATGGATACGATGAGCATTCCGCCAGACATGTTTGGCAGTGCGCCGGCTACTTTTACCGCTACCAAGCGCCTGGGCAGCGATGCCTCGCGCTTGTCCCAGATCCAGGATGGCAAGTGGAAAGCGGTCTCCGAGTACTTCAGCTCACCCGCAGCTGCAAAGTAAGCACACCTGCCTGACTTCACGCCCCGCCAATACGGGGCTGATTGGGGTGCAGGCGGGCCATGGCAAACGTGTCGGCGAACTGCCCGTCGCGCATGGCATAGCCCCGCATGGTGCCTTCTATGCCGAAGCCGAATTTCTTGTACAAACCGATGGCCTTGTCGTTGTCGGTGTACACCCCCAGTTCGATGCGGAGCACGCCGGCCCAGCGGTCGGCGTAGTCGCACAGGGCGGCCATCAGGGCCGAACCCACGCCATGGCCCTGGGCCTCGGGCAAAACCGAAATGCCCAACAACAACACATGCCGGCGCCGGGGCGATACACCGGCCGGATGCAGCCCCGCAGCCCCCACCACCGTTCCGTCGAGCTCCGCGACCAGAAGCAAATCCGTCTTGCCGGGCGCACTGTTTTCCAGCAAGCGTGCACGCCAGAGCTCCTCACTGGTGTAGGGCATTTGCATCAGTCCCGGATAGACACCCGGGTCGCCCATGATGCGGGCATAGGCGGCAGCGTCTTGCACGGTGGCGCGGCGAACGGCAATGGACATGGGACTCCCCCGATACAGGTCAGAAACGAGACCCCGTTTGTATCAGGAAACGATGTAGGCGCCGGAACCTGTGGACAGCAGCTTGCCGTCGGCCCCCAGGAACTCCATGCGCGTGGAGGCCACGCGTGAGCCCAGGCGCATGACTTCGGCGCGCAGCTCAAAGCGCTCGCCAATGCCGGGGCGCAGGTAGTCGATACGCAAGTCGATCGTGCCCAGCTTCGAGAATCGGTGCAGCCGCTGCAAGGGCGCTTCGTCCATATGGCGTGCACCGATGGCCGCCATCACGGCCAGACCACCCATGGCGTCCAGGCCCGCGCTGATAACGCCGCCATGGATGCGGTTGAAGCTGTAGTGGCCCACCAGTTCGGGTTTCATCGCAATGTGCCCCACCACGCGCTCGGGAGTGATGGACGCGATCTTCAGACCGAGCACCGTGTTGAAAACGATGGACTCTTCAAAGATCGTCGTCAGGCCCTGTATGAATTCGGGTTCGAAGGCGAGAGGCGAGGCGGCAGGAGATCGGTGGTTCGGTGTTTTAGGCATAGAGCAGTATCAGACATTCAACTGACGGGAAGCCAACTCTTTCATGATTTCTTCAGCACCGCCGCCAATCATCATGACCTTGACCTCACGGTAGATGCGCTCGCAGGCCGTGCCGCGCATGAAGCCCATGCCACCCAGAATCTGCACGCCCTGGTCAGCGCAGAACTGCATGGTCTGTGTGGCGTGGTTTTTCAGCAGGCAGACCTGCGCCACCCACTCGGCGCCCTTGGCAGATTTGTCGCCCCGGTCACCGGCGTCAGCGCGGGCCGACACGGCGTTGAGCCACGCCCGGGTGGACTCGATGCGCATCTTCATGTCCATCAGCTTGTGGCGTATCACCTGGTGGTCCACCAGCGCCGAGCCAAAGGTCTTGCGCTGCTGCGCCCAACCCAGGGCTTCGTCGTAGCAGCACTCCGAGAAACCCAGGGCCATGGCCGCCATGGACAGGCGCTCGCCATTGAAGTTGGTCAGGATCATCTTGAAACCCGAGCCCTCTTCACCCACCAGGTTGCCAAGCGGCACGCGCACGCCGTCAAAACGGATCTGCGCGGTGTCCGAGCACAGCCAGCCCATCTTCTGCAGGGGGCTGCGCGACAGGCCCACGGCATCGCCGGGAATCATCAGCATGGAGATGCCCATGGGACCCTTGTTCTTCAGGTCGGTGCGCACCGCCACCGTCAGCCAGTCGGCCCGCACGCCGGAAGTGATGAAGACCTTTTCACCGTCAACCACATACTCGTCACCGTCGCGGCGTGCCGTGGTTTTCAGTGCTGACACGTCGGTGCCGCCACCAGGCTCGGTGATGGCCAGTGCGGCGATCTTCGTGCCCGCCAGCACATCGGGTATCACTTTCTGCTTCAGCGCCGGGCTGCCATGGCGCACCACGGGTGGCAGGCCGATGTTGTGACTGAACAGGCTGGCCATCAGGCCACCGCTGCCACCGTGGCGGGCCAGCGCCACCGTCATGGCATTGCGCAGGCTCCAGGGCGCGGGCGTGCCGCCAAACTGCTCGGGGTAGCCCATGGCGAGCCAGCCGAGATCGGCGGCGCGGCGGTACAGGCCGCGCGGAATCTCGCCCGCCTCTTCCCAAGCCTCCAGGTGCGGCTTGACTTCGGTCTGCACAAAACGGCGCACGCCGTCTTCGATGGCCGCGATGTCTTCGGCGCCAATGATTAAATCATCCATGGTCATGTACTCTTGCGTTTTGCCACACCCATGGTCTTGGCGATGATGCCCATCATCACTTCATCGGCACCACCGCCTATGGAACCCAGACGGCCGTCGCGGAACAGGCGTGCCACCTTGTTCTCCCAGGTGAAGCCCATGCCTCCCCAGAACTGCAGGCAGCCATCGGCCACGATGCGGCTCAGCCGCCCGGCCTTGAGCTTGGCCATCGATGCCAGCTCCAGCACATCCTGCCCGCCCACGTACAGCTCACAGGCGCGGTAGGTCAACGCGCGCAGGGCCTCCACCTCGGTCTTCATCTCGGCAAGCCGGAACTGCACCCATTGCTGATCGGCCAATGTGGCGCCAAACATCTTGCGCTCCTGCGCCCATTCCACGGTCCAGTCAATGCAGTTGTTCAGGCTCTGCAGGCAGCTGGCGGCGCACCACAGGCGCTCTTCCTGGAACTGCTGCATCTGGTAGACAAAGCCCGCGCCCTCCACGCCAATCAGGTTGCGCTGTGGCACCCGCACGTCGTCAAAATAGAGCAGGCCAGTGTCACTGGAATGCATGCCGATCTTCCTGATCTTGCTGGCTACTTCAATGCCCGGGCGCAGCTTGCCGTTCTCGCGCAGCGGCACCATGACCAGGCTCTTGTTCTTATGTGCGGGGCCGTCGCCGGTGTTGACCAGCATGCACATCCAGTCGGCTTGCAGGCTGTTGGTGATCCACATCTTCTGGCCGGTGATCCGGTAGTCGTCACCGTCCTTGCGGGCAATCGTCTTGATGGCCGCTACATCGCTACCAGCACCGGGCTCGCTGACTCCAATGCAACCCACGGTGTCACCGGCAATTGCCGGCACCAGAAACTCCTTCTTCAACTCCTCGCTGCCGAAGCGCGCCAGCGCGGGCGTGCACATATCGGTCTGCACGCCAATGGCCATCGGCACGCCACCGCAGTCAATGTGGCCCAGCATCTCGGTCATGGCCATGCCGTAGCTGTAGTCCAGCCCGGCGCCGCCATAGGCCTCGGGCTTGGTCAGGCCCAGCAGCCCAAGATTGCCAAGCTTCTTGAAGACTTCGTGCGCCGGGAACTGTTCGGCGGCTTCCCATTCGTCCACATGGGGGTTGATCTCTGCGTCAATGAAACGCTTGAGGGTGTTCTGGATTTCGCGGTGTTCGTGGGTGAATTGCATGGTGTTTCAGACCTGGAAAACTTTAGGCATATGGGCGCGGTGGAAGCCGGCGAAGGGCTTGACGGCATCGCGCGCTTGTACAGTGGCATCGGGTACTCGCATGGGGTAGCCCGCGCGAGCCTGCGGCCGTGCGCCGTCGATGCGCAATGTCGTGCCACTGATGAACGATGCCGCCGGGCTCAGCAGAAACACGATGCCGGCGGCCGTTTCAGCCTCGGTCCCAAAGCGCCCGGCTGGAATGGTCTTGGCCATCTCGCGAATCATGGGCGCCATTTCCACGGGGTAGTTGTCCATGCCGCTCGATGCGATGTAGCCCGGCGCCACGGCATTGACGCGCACGCCCTTGGCCGCCCACTCCACCGCTGCCGTTTCGGTGAAGCTGACCATGCCCGCGCGTGCCGCACCGCTATGGCCCATGCCGGGCATGGAGCCCCACATATCGGCCACGATGTTGACTATTGATCCCCCCGTCTTGTTCATGCTTTGCAGATAGCATTCGCGGGCCATCAAAAAGCCGCCGGTCAGGTTGGTGTTGACCACGGCCTCCCATCCCTTGGCGCTGATCGCCTCCAGTGGCGTCATGAACTGGCCGCCTGCGTTGTTGACCAGACCGTCGATTCGGCCGTGCTCTGCCACGATGGCCGCCACCGTCTGCTTGACAGCGTCCTCCTGGCGGATGTCGCAGACCTGGAAACTGGCGGTGCCCCCATCCTCCGCAATCTCGCCTGCCACCGCCTGCAGCTTCTCGACCTTGCGGCCAACCAGCGCGACCCTGGCGCCCAGTGCGGCCAACTCGTGCGCCACACAGCGGCCAATGCCAGAGCCACCGCCAGTGACCACCACCACCTTGCCCGCGAACAGACCGGGTGCAAACACAGAACCGTATTGCATCAACATTCCTTCAAAAATAGAGCCATGGCCGCGTCCGTCAGCTCCTGGAGCGACGCACCCTTTTTCGGGTCAAACCACTGCACCGACCAATTCAGCGCCCCCAGGATCAGCAGCCGCGCCAGGCGCACCGGTGCGCGCATTTCGCCGCTGGCGTGCAGGGCGTTCAGCACCGGCAGCCACAGGGTTTCGTATTCCGCAATCAACTGGCCCAGCGCTTTGTGCTGGCGCGGCGGCAGCGAGCGCGCTTCGTACAGCATGACGGGCACGAAATCGCTGCCTGGCCCCAGCAACACATCAAAGTGCACGGCGATCAGCACCCGCAGCTGGGCGGCCGGCTCCAGCCCTGCATAGCCCGGTGTTTGCGTGGCCGCCAGCAGGCGCGCCAGGGCTGAGCGCATGCCCTCTTCCATGACGGCGTACAGGAGCGCGTCCTTGCTCTTGAAGTGGTAGAACGGCGAGCCGCTT
>Ga0208398_101012_pt1 | contig 12718 bp, 8 predicted proteins | sample LakWasMe79_HOW10_2_FD_183905 | JGI IMG/M metagenome (GOLD analysis project Ga0208398, IMG submission 183905) | Freshwater sediment methanotrophic microbial communities from Lake Washington under simulated oxygen tension - Sediment Metagenome... | ecosystem: Environmental > Aquatic > Freshwater >... | reverse complement strand
CAGCGCCTTGTGGCCCAGGCGCTCGGGCCGCACGGTGGACAGGAAGTGCCGGCCCTCGACCAGCATGTCGCTGGAGATCGCCCACTGCATGCCGGCGGCGGGCTGCAGCAGCGCACAGTCGTCGCCGACGCCCAGCACCGCCTGCTGCGTCGGGCGGGTGAAGTACTTGCGGATGAGGTCGAATTCGCCCAGGGCCATGGCCGGGATTGTCGCCCGGCCGCAGCCACTCAGAGGGCGTGCTCGCGCAGCAGGTTGGCCAGCTCGACGGCGGAGCGCACGTTCATCTTCTCGAACATGCGGGCCCGGTGCACCTCCACCGTGCGCACGCTGATGTCCAGCTCATCGGCGATCAGCTTGTTGGCCAGGCCGGCGATCACCCGCTGCATCACCTCGCGTTCGCGCTCGGTCAGCTCGGCCAGGGCGCGCTCCAGCAGGCGGTGTGCGCGCCGGCGCTGGATGACCTCGCCGCTGAGCGCCAGGGCCTGCTGCACGCGGTCGACCAGGGCGTTGTCGGAGAACGGCTTTTCAACGAAGTCGAAGGCCCCACGCTTGACCGCCGACACCGCGGTCGGCACATCACCATGGCCGGTGAGGAAGATCACCGGCAGGGCGCCGGTCAGGCCACGCTCGACCAGCCGGTCGAACAGCACCAGGCCGCTGGTGCCGGGCATGCGCACATCCAGCAGCAGGCAGGACGGCGCCTCGGGCCAGCCGCCGGCGCCGTCGCGGGTGGCCAGAAAGGCGTCGAAGGCCTCGGCATTGGCAAAACCCTCGGACAGCAGGCGGCGCGAGCGCAGCAGCCAGGCCAGCGCATCACGCACCACCGTTTCGTCGTCCACCAGGTAGACCATCGGGATGCCCAGCGGCGGCTGGTGGGCGGGGCTGGGCGCGGTGGGGGCCGTCATGGCGCGCAGTATCGACCAAGCGGCAGTGCGCGGCCAGCCTCGGCCGGTCCCCTGACGCAGGCCAAGCCCAGCGAACGCCGCGGATCCGGCTCCGCCGGGCCGCCGGCGTGGCCCCCTTGAGGGGGCGGCCGAAGGCCGCAGGGGGTGTTCACGCTACCTGGCCGCGTGGCAGCGCCAGCGGCAGCGTGAAGCGGAACTCCGTGCCACCCGGCGTGCCGTCCGCCTGGCCGGGGCGCGGCGGCAGGTTGTCAAAATCCATCGCGCCGCCGTGTTGTTCCACCACCGTGCGGCACAGCGACAGGCCCAGGCCCATGCCCTCGACCTTGGTGGTGAAAAACGGCGTGAACAGGCGCTGCGCCACCTCGGCCGGGATGCCGGGGCCGTTGTCGAGCACCGAGAACTTGACCCAGCGCTCCTGCTGCGCCCCGGTGACCAGGCGCACCCGCAGTGTCAGCACCCGGTCGGCCAGCGGCGTATCGGCCTCCATCGCCTGGATGCCGTTGCGGGCCAGGTTCAGCAGCAGCTGCTCGACCATGGTGCGGTCCACCCGCACCCGCGGCGCCGGCTGCAGCAGGTCCAGCTCGACGCGGGCGCCGCTCTTGCGGGCCTGCAGCCGCACCAGCGGCAGCACCGAGTCGATCAGCAGGTCGGCGGCCACCACCTCGTGCGCCTGGTGGCGCCGGCGCACGAAGTCGTGCACGCTCTTGATCACGCGGCCGGCACGCTCGGCCTGCTCGGCAATGCGCTCGAGCGCGTGGCGCAGCATCGGCAGCAGGTCGGGGTCGGCCGCGGCGGGCGCGCCGGCCAGGGCAGGGGCCGGTGCAACGGCGGGGGCATCGGCCAGCAAGTTCAGCGAGCCGGTGGCGTAGCTGGCGATGGCCGACAACGGCTGGTTCAGCTCGTGGCTGAGCAGCGAGGCCATCTCGCCCACGCTGGCCAGGCGGGCGGTGGCCTGCAGCCGCTCCTGCTGCTGGCGCGACAGGTCCTCGACCCGGCGCTGCGCCGACAGGTCGAGCACCGCGCTCATCCAGCCGGTGTGGCGGCCGGTGCCGTCGACCAGCGGCGCCTCGTAGATCATCACCGGGAAGCGCTCGCCGTTCTTGCGCATGAACACCGTTTCGTAGCCCTCCTGCGGTGGCGGTGCGGCGCCACCCGGCGCCAGCCGCAGCGCCTGGCGCTGCTGGTAGTCGGCGACCCGCTCGGGCGGCCAGTAGGGCGGCTGCCCGGCACGCAGCAGCTCGTCGCTGGCATAGCCCACCATGGTGCAGAAGGCCGGGTTGACGTAGACGATGCGGCCGTCACGGTCACGCGCACGCAGGCCGGTGAGCAGCGAGTCCTCCATGGCCTTGCGGAAGGCCAGGGCCTCGGCCAGCGCCGCCTCGGCGCGGGCACGGCGGCGGCCGTCGCGCAACAGCAGCAGCACCACCACGAACAGGCCGATCGACAGCCCCAGCACCAGCGCCACCGCCAGGTTGGGGATCAGGCTGGGGCCGCGCTGCACCGCGTCCACCCGCACCTGCAGCGTGGTGCCCGGCAGGTCGACCACCCGGTCGGCGACGAACACGCCAGCGCCGCGCACCGCGCCGCTGCGCGCCAGCCGCGTGCCGTCGGCCTCGACGAAGGACAGCTCGTGGCTGCGGCCGACCTCGGCCACCCGCACCTCCTCCAGCAGCGCCGGCAGCACGATGCTGGCCACGGTGAAGCCCACCAGGCGGCCGGCTTCCTGCACCGGCACACAGACATCCAGCACCTCGGCGCCCAGGCCACCGGGCAGCGGCACGAACTGGCTGCGCGAGAAGACCGGCGACATCACGCGCCGCGCCGCGCCGCAGGCGACTTCGGTCTCCAGCTCCATCTCGGCGCGTGGCCAGCGCGAAAACAGCGGTTCGCGCAGCGGCGATTCGGCGGCCTCGACGATGTGCGCCGCCAGGTCGCGCCGCTCGATGCGGCCGATCTCGCGCTGGCTGCGCAGCAGGGCGTCGGCGTTGCGCGCCCAGGCCTGCGGTTCGCCGGCGCGCGACTGCAGGCCCTGCAGGCCCTGCAGCGCCAGCTGGGTGCGGCGGCGGATCTCGCCCAGCGCCGCGGCAGCCACCTCGTCGCTGCGTTCCTGGGCACGGGCTTCTTCGTAGCGCAGCGTCAGCACCACCAGCAGGGTCTGGGCCACGCCCAGCAGCACCACCAGCGCCACCCACAGCAGCGCTCGGGGCGTGCGCCGGCCCGGTGCGCCGGATGTGGCGGCAGTGGTCGCCGGGGACGGCGGCGGCGGTGGGGATGCGCTCATCGGTGCAGCAGTATTCCGTGGCCCTCGGGTGAAACCGCTACGCAGTTTCGCGCATGACCGAAGTGCGTCGCGCGCGCGACACTCGGCACACGAGGCCGGTGCGCCGCCGCCCATGCCGAACGCGCATGACGTGATGCCGCGTCGGGATCGGCCCGGACGCCCCGCTGCCTAGAATCGCCTCCCCCTTCGCCCCGGACCCCAGGATCGCCCATGCCCACCTACGAAGAAAAGCGTGCCGAGCTGCGCCGCGCCGCGCTCGAGTACCACGAGTTCCCGACCCCGGGCAAGGTGGCCATCGCCGCCACCAAGCAGATGGTCAACCAGCGTGACCTGGCGCTGGCCTACTCGCCCGGCGTGGCGGCGGCTTGCGAGGAGATCGTCGACGACCCGGCCAATGCCTGGCGCTACACCTCGCGTGGCAACCTGGTGGCGGTGGTCACCAACGGCACCGCGGTGCTGGGCCTGGGCGACATCGGCCCGCTGGCCAGCAAGCCGGTGATGGAAGGCAAGGGCGTGCTGTTCAAGAAGTTCGCCGGCATCGACGTCTTCGACCTGGAGATCAACGAGCGCGACCTGGACAAGCTGGTCGACATCATCGCCGCGCTGGAGCCCACCTTCGGCGGCGTCAACCTCGAGGACATCAAGGCGCCGGACTGCTTCTACGTGGAGCGCAAGCTGCGCGAGCGCATGAAGATCCCCGTCTTCCACGACGACCAGCATGGCACGGCCATCGTGGTCGGCGCGGCCTTCCTGAACGGCCTGAAGGTGGTGGGCAAGAAGATCGACGAGGTCAAGCTGGTCACCTCGGGTGCCGGCGCCGCCGCGCTGGCCTGCCTGAACCTGCTGGTCAAGCTGGGCCTGCCGCGCAAGAACATCTTCGTCACCGACCTGGCCGGCGTGGTCTGGCAGGGCCGCGTCGAGCTGATGGACCCGGACAAGGCCGAGTTCGCCCAGGACACGCCGCAGCGCACGCTGCGCGAGGCCATCGCCGGGGCCGACGTGTTCCTCGGCCTGTCGGCCGGCGGTGTGCTGAAGGCCGACATGGTGGCCAGCATGGCGGCCCATCCGCTGATCTTCGCGCTGGCCAACCCGACGCCGGAAATCATGCCCGAGGAGGTCAAGGCGGTGCGCGACGACGCCATCATGGCCACCGGCCGCACCGATTACCCGAACCAGGTCAACAACGTCCTGTGCTTCCCGTACATCTTCCGCGGGGCGTTGGACTCGGGCGCGACGACCATCACCGACGCGATGGAGATCGCCGCGGTGCACGCCATCGCCGACTTGGCCCAGGCCGAGCAGAACGACGTGGTGGCCGCGGCCTATGCCGGCACCACGCTGGTGTTCGGCCCCGAGTACCTGATCCCCAAGCCGTTCGACCCGCGGCTGATGATGAAGATCGCGCCGGCGGTGGCGCGTGCGGCGGTGGCCTCGGGCGTGGCGGCGCGCCCGGTCACCGACTACGACGCCTACGAGGAGAAGCTGCAGAGCTTTGTCTACGCCTCGGGCAATGCGATGAAGCCGATCTTCAGCCAGGCCAAGCGTGCCCAGCGCCGCAACGTGGCCTTTGCCGAGGGCGAGGACCGGCGGGTGCTGCGCGCGGTGCAGGTGGTGGTCGACGAAGGCCTGGCCCGGCCCTGGCTGGTCGGTCGCGCCAGCGTCATCACCGCCCGCATCGAGAAGCTGGGCCTGCGCCTGCAGCCCGGGCGCGACTTCGAGATCGTCAACATCGACGACGACCCACGCTACCGCGACTTCTGGCAGACCTACCACCGGCTGACCGAGCGCAAGGGCATCACCGAGCAGTTCGCCAAGATCGAGATGCGCCGCCGGCTGACGCTGATCGCCAGCATGCTGCTGCACAAGGGTGAGGTCGACGGCCTGATCTGCGGCACCTGGGGCTCCACCGCCCAGCACTTGGCGCACATCGACCAGATCATCGGCCGCCGCGTGGGTGTCAACACCTATGCCTGCATGAACGGGCTGATCCTGCCCGGTCGCCAGATCTTCCTGGTCGACACCCATGTCAACTACGACCCCAGCGCCGAGCAGCTGGCCGAGATCACCATCCTGGCGGCCGAGGAAATGCTGCGCTTCGGGGTGCAGCCGAAAGCGGCGCTGCTGTCGCACAGCAATTTCGGCTCCAGCAACCAGCCCTCGGCGGTGAAGATGCGCGAGGCGCTGGCCCTGGTCCAGCAGCGTGCGCCCTGGCTGGAGGTGGACGGCGAGATGCACGGCGACGCCGCACTCGACGCCGCCTACCGTGCCGAGCTGATGCCGCGCAGCACCCTGACCGGCGAGGCCAACCTGCTGGTGCTGCCCAATATCGATGCCGCCAACATCAGCTACAACCTGCTGAAGACGGCGGCCGGCGGTGGCATTGCCATCGGCCCGGTGCTGCTGGGTGCGGCCAAACCGGCGCACATCCTGACGCCGTCGGCCACGGTGCGCCGCATCGTCAACATGACCGCACTGACGGTGGCAGACGCCAACGCCGCACGCTGAGCGGTGGGGCCGGACCCATTGCACCATTTAGGTGCGTTGGGTCGACAAATCCGTTCGATCTGTAAATTTATGTCTGGCGCACCCTCTTGACAGAGGCCAAAACATCATCAGATCAAGTACTTGCCGGATGGTGAGTGCCCACTCAATCCCTTTCGATCCTGCCCAAATATGAGGCAGTGGCTTGAGTTTTTGAGGCTGTTCCGGTAGCATTGGCAACTCAGATTTCAGGGTAATCCCGTGGACAAGGCCGCTCGGTCATCGATTTGGAAACCTCTGCAACAGCTGGGGTTCCTGTCGGCGATCGTGGCGTCGGTGATGGTCGGTGCGGCGGTGCAAGCCAGGGGTCCGGTGGACGGCTTGGCGACCGTGGCGCTGTCGGCCCTGCCGGCCGAAGCCCAGCAGACGCAGCGCTTGATTCATGCCGGCGGCCCGTTTCCTTACCCCAAGGACGGCGTGGTCTTCGGCAACCGCGAGCGGCAATTGCCGCGCCGCGAGCGCGGTTTCTACCGTGAGTACACCGTGCCGACGCCGGGGTCGCGAGACCGTGGCGCCCGGCGCATCGTGTGCGGCGGCCAGCGTCCCCAACAACCTGATGCCTGTTATTACACCGCCGACCATTACGCGAGCTTCAAACTCATCGCGCAATGATCGGTGATCGATTCGGAACCGCATTTTCTTGACTGGAGGAACGCGACCATGCTGCTGCAGACCGTCCGTCCCAATATCGTGCAGGCGATCCGCGCCTACCGTGTCGAAGACCTGATGCAGGCCGCCGAGGGCGCGGGCCAGCACTTCCTGTATGCCAACCTGACCGAGGCGCAGACCAAGCAGGACGTGCTCGATGGCATTGCCGAATCGTTCCTGTTCCCGGCGCATTTCGGCAAGAACCTGGATGCGTTGTTCGACTGCATGACCGATCTGGTGCACCGTGCCGGTAGCCAGCCGGGCTTCGTGGTGGTGCTCGAGCAGTTGCCCGACAACACCCGCTTCGACCGCGAGGCGCGTGAGCAGTTGCTGGACGTGTTCCGTGACGCCGCCGATTTCTGGGCTGAGCGCCGTGTGCCCTTCCGTTGCTTCTACTCGTTCTCGGTGGCCCGCACCAACGAGACCAGTGCCTGGGAGCGTGTCAACGAAGCCGCCCAGGCGCCCGAGAAGTCGGCGCCCAAGGCTGCCCCCAAGAACGGCACCAACCCCAACTTCGGCATGAACATGCCGATGATGAGCAGCGCCTTCGACACGGCGATGTGGGTCAACGCCGCTTGAGTTTGTCCCCCCCGTAGCGCCTGCGGCGCTCCCCCAAGGGGGCGGCGCCAGTGGCCCGGCGGAGCCGGTTCCACCGCGCCCGCTGGGTGAAGAAAAAAGCGGCCTGCGGGCCGCTTTTTCGTGGGCGCCCTGCCGAAGGCGCGTCAGGCGGCGGGCAGGGCCTGGGCCAGGGCCACGTACTCGGCCACCGGCACTTCCTCGGCGCGGCGCTGCAGGTCGAAGTGGCCGGCAAAACCCTGCTCGTCCAGCCAGCGGCCCAGGCTGTGGCGCAGCAGCTTGCGGCGCTGCGAAAAGGCCACCGTCACCAGGGCCGACAGCCGGGCCTCGTCCAGCACCGGCGGCACGGCCAGTGGTTGCATGCGCACGATGGCCGACACCACCCGCGGCGGTGGGTCGAAGGCCTCGGGCGCCACGTCGAACAGCCAGTCGATGGCATAGCGCCATTGCAGCATCACGGTGAGCCGGCCGAAGTCCTTGTTGCCGGGCTTGGCGGCCATGCGGTCGACCACTTCCTTCTGCAGCATGAAATGCTGGTCGCGCACCCGCGGCGCCACCGCCAGCAGGTGGAACAGGATGGGCGTGGAGATGTTGTAGGGCAGGTTGCCGACCACCCGCAGTGGCTGGCCGGCGGCGTCGGCCAAGGCGCTGAAGTCGACCTTCAGCACGTCCGACTCGATCACCGTGACGCCCTGGCGCGCGCGCCAGCGGGCCGCCAGGTCACGGTCGAGCTCGACCACGGTGAGTGCGCCGCAGCGCTCCAGCAGCGGCTGGGTCATTGCGCCCAGGCCGGGGCCGATCTCGATCAGCGCCTCGCCGGGCTTGGGGGCGATGGCACGCACGATGGCGTCGATGACGCCGCCATCGGTCAGGAAATGCTGGCCGAAGCGCTTGCGCGCGGTATGGCCGTGGCCGGCGCTCACTGCGGCGGCTCGCGCATCTCGATGTAGGCGCGCAGCCGCAGCTCCTTGGCCCAGTCGAGGTAGGTGGACTCGAAACGTTGTTCGCGCAGCTGGTTGCGGGCCTGTTCGCGCACTTCCTTGGGGTCGGGCGTGACCTGGCGGCGCTCGAGCACCTGGATCAGGTGCATGCCGAAGCGCGACGCCACCGGCGGCGAGATGCCGCCCGGCGCCAGCTTGTTGATTGCTTCCTCGAACTCGGGCACGAACTGGCCTGGCGAGGCCCAGCCCAGGTCGCCCCCGGCGGACGCGCTGCCGTCTTCGGAGATGTCGCGGGCGACGTCCTCGAACTTCTTCTCACCACGCTCGATCTGCTGGCGCAGTTCCTCCAGCCGGCGGCCGGCGGCCGGCGCCTGGGCCCGGTCGGTCACCCGCAGCAGCACATGGCGGGCCCGCGTCTGGGTGACCGTGAGGGCGCTGCCGTCCTGGCGGTCGACCACCTTCAGCAGGTGGAAGCCGGCGGCGCTGCGCAGCGGCTGGGCGGTCACCGCGCCGACGGCCAGGTCCTTGACAGCGTCGACGAACAGGTCGGGCAGGCGTGCCGCCGGGCGCAGGCCCAGCTCGCCACCGGCTTCGCGGTTGGGGTCTTCGCTGAGCTCGCGGGCGAGCTTGGAGAAGTCTTCGCCGGCGCGCAGGCGGGCGGCGGCGGCCTCGGCGCGGGCCTGGCGCTGGGCCAGCACCTCGGGCGTGGCGCCTTCCGGCACGGTGACCAGGATCTGCGCGAGGTTGAGCTGCACCCCCGCGCTGAGCTTGGCGCGCTGCGCTTCGATCTGGTGGTCGATGTCGGCGTCGCTGATGCGGATGCGTGACATGACCTCGCGCTCGCGCACCCGCTCCAGCAACAGCTGGTCGCGCAGGTTGTTGCGGAAGCGTGCCATCTCCATGCCCTCGCTGCGCAGCCGGTCGCGCAGCTGGGCCACGCTGAGCTGGTTCTGCGCGGCCACGTTGGCCACGGCGCGGTCGATGTCGCTGTCGTCCACCTTCTGGCCGGTGTCGCGGGCGTAGGTGATCTGCACCCGCTCGTCGATCAGTGCGTCCAGCACCTGCTGGCGCAGCACCGCGGCGTCGGGCAGGGTGGCGCCGGCGCGGCGGGCCTCGGCGCTGACCCGCTCCAGGCGCTGCGCCACTTCCACCGAGGTGACCAGCTCGGTGTTGACCACCGCCACGATGAAGTCGCCGCTGCGGTTGCTGCGGGCGGATTGGGCTTGCGCCGCAAGGCCGTGCAGGCAGGCGGCCGCGGCCAGGGCCAGCAGGCCGGCACGCAGGCGTCGTGAGGTTGGGATGTGGGTCATGGCTCGGGGGTGGGGGACGGGATGCCACGCGGCTCGCGCAGCAGCCGGTAACCGGGGATATTGTCCTTCAACGCCTGCAGCGGGTTGCTGCCCAGGCGCGACAGGCCGACCAGTTCCAGCTGCAGCAGCAGCCGGGTGGTGGCTTCGGCGCGACCGGTGGACAGGCGCTCGCCGACGACGCGGGCAATCCAGCAGCCGGTGTCGTACTCCACGCCCGCCAGCGAGTCGGTCATGCGGCTGTCGCGCAGGCTGTAGTTGAAGCGGCCCACCGCGTACAGCGTGCCGCCGCAGCCGGCCGATGCCCCCACCGGCCGCGCCGTGCCCCGGTAGACCGGCCACTGCCAGCCCAGCTCGACCTGCTCGGACAGGCCCCGCGCCAGCCGGTAGCCGGCGCTGAGGGTGCGGAACGGCCCGGGCGAATACCGCGCGCCGACGATCGAGCGCACCACGCGCTGGGTGTCGGGGTTGTACTGCAGCGCGGCGTCCAGCTTCCAGGGGTTGAACACCGAACTGCTGCCCTCGACCAGCACATCGGAGAAGCGCTGGTCCAGCGGGTCGCCGCTGAGCACCACACGCTGGTCACGCAGCCGGATGCGCTGGGCCACGCCCAGGCGCAGGGTCTCGGCGCCGGTCACGGCGTCGACCAGCCGGGTGGTGACGCCGGCGGTCAGCTGGTTTGCGTCGGACACCCGGTCGATGCCCGAGAAGGCGTTCTCGGCGTAGATCGACACGGCGTTGAAGTCACGCTCGGCGGCGTCGAAGTTGGGCAGCGCCGACTGGTCGCGGTAGGGCGTGTTGACATACAGCAGCCGCGGCTCCAGCGTCTGGCGCTGCGGCCGGCCGAACCAGGTGCTGCTGCGCTCGAACACCGCGCCCAGGTCCAGGCTGGTGGTGGGGACCACGCGCGAGGCGCGGCGGGTGGCGGCATCGGCCTGGTCGAGGTTGTAGCTGGCGGCGTTGAAGCTCAGCCGCGGTGTGGCCCACCAGCCGCTGCTGCCGAACGGTCGGCTGAGCTGGCCCAGCGCATGCCAGCGCCAGCCGGTGGGCAGCGCAGCGCTGGCCGAATCGTCGGGCCGGGTGAAGTGGTTGAGCTCGGTTTCCAGCGAGGCGCGCAGGCCGCCGGGCAGCTGTGGTGCCAGGCGCAGGCCCAGCTGCGGGCTGCGCTGGTAGGGCGAGATGATCAGGTCACCACCGCTGCCGGTCTGCAGCACCTGCCAGTGCTGCACCCGGGCATAGGCGTTCAGCGGGCCCAGCGGCGTGGCCAGTTCACGGTCCAGCCGCAGGTCCTGGCCCAGCAGGCGCGGCGTGGTGCTGGGCACCAGCTGCGGAAAGTCCTTCCAGTAGCCGTTGTCCGACACCCGCAGCAGCCGGGCACGGTAGTCCAGCGCGCCGAACAGCCGGCCGTCGTTTTCGATCTGCCAGGCATGGCGCGAGCTGCTGGACACCTGGTCGTTGGGCAACAGGTGCAGCCGGATGCGACCGCTGTGATCGGCCTCCAGGTAGCGGAACTCGCTGTCCAGCGCCAGGCCGCGGCGGGTCATCACGGTGGGCGTGAGGGTGGCGTCGCGGTTGGGCGCGATGTTCCAGTAGTAGGGCACGCCCAGCTCGAAACCGCTGCGACTGTCCAGCCCGATGCTGGGCGGCAGCCAGCCGCTCTTGCGGTCGTCGGTGAGCGGGAAGCTCAGCACCGGCAGCGCCAGGATGGGCACGCCCAGGAACTGCAGCACCGCGCCTTCGGCCACACCCTCGTTGAGGTCGAAGTCGAGCTTGACGCGGTCGGTGCGCAGCAGCCAGTCGGGCTCGCCGCCGCCCTCTCGTGGACAGCTGGAATAGACCGCCTGGTGCGCCCGCGCGCGTGAGCTGTCGAGGAAGTCGATGCGCTCGGCCCGGCCGCCGGCGTGCAGGAGGTCGAACTCGAACTCGGGCTGCAGGAAAAAGCCCTCGAAGCGCTGCACCTGCAGGTGCAGCTCGGGGCCGCGGTAGCGCACCCCGTCGCGGCTGACCGAGACCTGGCCCCGGGCCACCGCCAGGTCGGTGGCGCCGTCATAACTGAGCCGGTCGGCGCGGATCACCGTGCCGGCGCGGCGGAACTCGACATTGCCCTCGGCCACCGCGTCCAGGTCGGGCCGCACGCGCAGCTCGTCGGCACGCAGGATCATCGGCCGTTGGCGTGCCGGCTCACCCGCCGGCGCGGGGTTCAGTTGGGGGCTGGGCTGCAGCACCAGCGGCAGCTCCTCGGCCGGTGCAGCGGCGGCGGCCAGGCCCAGCATCAGTGCGGCGGGCAGGGCGGCCAGCCGGGGCCGGGCGGGGCAAGAGGGGGCGCGAAGGACGGCGGGCACAGGTCAGGGGCTGGGGCTGGGCGGCCCGCTGGGCTCGCGGTTCGTAGAATCGCGCGATTATCCATGAGGCCCTGCCGGGCTGCCCCAACCGCCCCGCGCCGCGATGACCTCGACCCCGACCCCCCCCACGTCCCCCATCGCCTGGCCCGATACCCAACGCGAGGCGGCCTTCTGGTGCTGGTTCAACGCGCTGGCGCCGACGCTGCAGCTGGATGCCGGCACGCTGGCGCCGGCCTCGGCCGATGCCAGCTTCCGGCGCTATTTCCGCGTGCACGGCGCGGCCGGGCGGACCTGCATCGTGATGGACGCACCACCGCCGCTGGAGGACGTGCACCCCTTCATCGACGTGGCGCAGCGCCTGCAGACCGCCGGCCTGCATGCCCCTACCGTGCTGGCTGCCGACCCTGCGCTGGGTTTCGTGCTGCTGGACGACCTGGGCGACCGGCTCTACCTGAAGGCCCTGCAAGGCGCCGAGCCGGCCGCGGCCGACCGCCTGATGCGCGACGCCGTGGCCGCCCTGGTGCAACTGCAGCAGCGTGGTGACGCCAGCGGCCTGCCCGTCTACGACGATGCCCTGCTGCGGCGCGAATTGGCGCTGTTCCCCGAATGGTGCGTGGGCCGCGAGTACGGCATCAGCTGGACGCCCGAGCAGGCCGCCACCTGGCAGCGCCTGTGCGACAAGCTGGTGGCCAGCGCGCTGGCCCAGCCGCAGGTGCTGGTGCACCGCGACTGGATGCCGCGCAACCTGATGGTGGCCACGCCCAACCCGGGCATCCTGGACTTCCAGGACGCGGTGCGTGGCCCGGTGACCTACGACATCGCCTCGCTGCTGCGCGACGCCTTCCTGTCCTGGGACGAGGAGCAGGAGATCGACTGGGCGGCGCGCTGGTGGCAGCAGGCGCGTGCCGCCGGCGTGCTGGGCGAGCATGTGTTCGCCAGCGACTTCGGCGAATGCTGGCGTGCGCTGGAATGGATGGGCCTGCAGCGCCACCTGAAGGTGCTGGGCATCTTCTGCCGCCTCAAGCACCGCGACGGCAAGCCGGCCTATGCCGCCGACCTGCCGCGCTTTTTCGCCTATGTCACCAAGGTGGCGCTGCGTTATGTCGAGCTCAAGCCGCTGGTGCGGCTGATCGAGCCGATGACCGGCGCGCTGACCACCACCGCCTTCTCGCTGCGC
>Ga0208398_101011_pt1 | contig 12728 bp, 10 predicted proteins | sample LakWasMe79_HOW10_2_FD_183905 | JGI IMG/M metagenome (GOLD analysis project Ga0208398, IMG submission 183905) | Freshwater sediment methanotrophic microbial communities from Lake Washington under simulated oxygen tension - Sediment Metagenome... | ecosystem: Environmental > Aquatic > Freshwater >... | reverse complement strand
ATGCGGTGGCGCGCTTCGAGGGCCGCGGCAGCGACATCAGCCGCGCCTGGACCGAGCTGCTGCGCGACTGGCTGCCCGCCAGCGGCCTGCAGATCGACGGCCGCCCCTGCTTCGAGCATTACCCGCCAGGCGCGCGCCACGACCCGGTCACCGGCGTGTTCGAGTGCGAGATCTGCATTCCCGTGCGGTAGTCGTCTGACAGCGGCCCTGCGGGGGCTTTTACGGGGACGCCCGGGGTGGCGCATGCCGCAGAATCGCCCCGTCGCCAAACGCGCCCCTCCCTCATGCCCGCCCAGGACCCCAGTTCCCCGCCCATCGCCAGCGATGTCAATGCGCAGCTGGTGCAGGCTTTGCGCGAGCGCGAGCTGCTGCTGGAGAACGCCGGCGTCGGCATCGTGTTCGTGAAGCAGCGCACCATCCTGCAGTGCAACCAGCGCTACGCCGAGATCTTCGGCTTCGTCAGCCCACAGGCGATCGCCGGCACCAGCGTCAAGTCCATCTATCCGGACGAGTCCGACTACCGGCAGCTGGGCGCCGAGGCCTATCCGGTGATGGCCACCGGCCAGCGCTTCAGGACCGAGCGCTTGATGAAACGCGTCTCGGGCTCGCTGTTCTGGTGCAGCCTGACCGGCCGCCTGATCGATCCTGGCGACCCGGCTGCGGGCTCGATCTGGATCGTCGACGACATCGATGAGCAAAAGCGTGCCGAGGCCGCGCTGCAGGCCATCACCGCCGAGCAGCAGCTGATCTTCGACCATGCCATGGTGGGCATCGTGTTCCTGCGCGAGCGCCGCGTGACGCGCTGCAACCGCGCCTTCGAGGAGCTGTTCGGCTATGCGCCGGGCGAGCTGGACGGCAGTTCCTCGCGCCAGTGGTACCTCAGCGATGCCATGTGGGAGGAAGCCGGCCAGCGCTGCTACGAGCCCTTCAGCCAGGGCCGCGCCTTCCAGGGCGAGATGGAGCTGCGCAAGAAGGACGGCACGCCACTGCTGTGCGAGGTGCGCAGCAAGGCCATCGATGCCGGCGATCTGTCGCGGGGCTCGATCTGGATCACCATGGACATCAGCGCGCGCAAGCAGGCCGAGGCCGCGCTGGTGCGCGCCAAGGGCGAGCTGGAGCATCTGGTGGACAAGCGCACCCGCCAGCTCAGCCAGACCGTGCAGGCCTTGGAGCAGAAGATCCATGAGCAGCAGGCGGCCGAGGCGCATATCCAGCGCCTGGCGCATTTCGACGCCCTCACCGGCCTGCCCAACCGCGTGCTGCTGAACGATCGCGCCGGCCAGGCGATCGAGATCGCGCGCCGCCACGGCGAGACGCTGGCGGTGCTGTTCCTCGACCTCGACCATTTCAAGAAGGTCAACGACTCGCTGGGCCACCGCGTCGGCGATGAGCTGCTGCGCCAGCTGGCGGCCCGGCTCAAGGGCGCCGTGCGCGAGCAGGACACGGTCTCGCGCCTGGGCGGCGACGAGTTCATCCTGGTGCTGCCCGGCACCGACATGCAGGGCGCCACCCATGTGGCGGTGAAGGTTATGGAGCTGGCGGCGCAACCGTTCCAGATCGAGCAGAACGAGCTGGCGGTGACGCCCTCCATCGGTATCGCCCTGTTCCCCGGCGACGGCGAGGATTTCGACACCCTGTGCAAGTGCGCCGATACCGCGATGTACCGCGCCAAGCGCGATGGCCGCAACAATCTGCGCTTTTTCACCGGCGAGATGCAGGCCCAGTCGGTGCGTGCGTTGACGCTGGAGAACGCGCTGCGGCGTGCGCTCGAGCGCGAGCAGCTTAAGCTGCACTACCAGCCCCAGGTGGAGCTGGCGAGTGGCCGCGTGATCGGCGCCGAGGCCTTGCTGCGCTGGCGCCATCCCGAGCTGGGTGCGATTTCGCCGACCGAGTTCATCCCGGTGGCCGAGAGTTGCGGCCTGATCCTGCCGATCGGCGAATGGGTACTGCGCAGCGCGGTACAGCAGCTGCGGCGCTGGATCGATGCCGGCCTGGGCGAGCTCACCATGGCGGTGAATCTCTCCTCGGTGCAGTTCCGCCATGCCGACCTGCCGGCGCTGGTGAGCCGCATCCTGGCCGAGGCCGGCGTGCCCGCGCGGCTGCTGGAGCTGGAGCTCACCGAGGGCGTGGCCATGGTGGACCCGCTGGGCGCGATCGCGGTGATGAACGATCTGCACGCGCGCGGCATCCGCCTGTCCATCGACGATTTCGGCACCGGTTATTCCTCCCTCAGCTATCTGAAGAAGTTCCGCGTCTACAAGCTCAAGATCGACCAGAGCTTTGTGCGCGACCTCACCGACGATCCGGAAGACCGTGCCATCGTCAGCGCCATCATCAGCATGGCCGGCAGCCTGGGCCTGCAGACGATTGCCGAGGGCGTGGAGACGGCCGGCCAGCTGGCCTATCTGCGCGAGCGCGGCTGCACCGAGGTGCAGGGCTACCACTTCAGCCGGCCGCTGCCGGCCGCGGCCTTCGAGGCCTATGTACGTGGTGGATCGCGAGGCTGATCCTCGGCGCTCGCATCCAGCAGGCCGTACTTGCGGATCTTGTCGCTGAGTGTGGTCTTGGGTATGCGCAAAGCCTGGGCGCTGCGCGCGATATGGCCGCCCTGGCGGCGCAGCTCCTCGCGTATCAGGCTGCGCTCGAAGTCCTCCACCGTTTCGGCCAGCGAGAGCGCCGTGGCCGATGGTTCGGCGGCGGCGGCCGCCTCGCCCAGCACATCGCTGCGCACGCCCAGCACCAGGCAATCGGCCACATTGCGCAGCTCGCGCACATTGCCGGGCCAGGGATGGGCCATCAGGCGGTGCAACTGGGCGGCGCTGACGCTGGGCACGGCCAGGCCGTAGCGGCTCGCCGCCAGCAGCATGAAATGCTCCAGCAGCAGGGGGATGTCCTCGCGCCGCTCGCGCAGCGGCGGCAGATCGATGCTCACCACCTTGAGGCGGTAATAGAGATCGCTGCGGAAGCTGCCCTGCTGGGCGCGCTGCAGCAGATCGTCCTTGCTGGCCGCCACCACGCGGCAGTCCACCGGGATGCGCTGGTTGGAGCCCAGGCGCTCGATCTGGCGTTCCTGCAGCACGCGCAAGAGCTTGATCTGCACGCCCATCGGCATGCTCTCCACCTCGTCGAGGAAGAGCGTACCGCCATTGGCATGCTCGATCTTGCCGATGCGGCGCTTCTGCGCGCCGGTGAAGGCGCCGGGCTCATGGCCGAACAGCTCGCTGTCGAGCAGGCTTTCGGGCAGGCCGCCGCAGTTCAGCGCCACCAGCGGCGCATGGCGCCGGCCGGACAGCTCATGCAGGGCCTGCGCCACCAGCTCCTTGCCGCTGCCGGTCTCTCCGCGTATCAGCACGTCCACCGCCGATGGGGCCACGCGCGACACCAGCTGGCGCACCGCCTCGATCTGCGGCGAGCGCCCCACCAGCTTGCCGGCCACACCCTCGCGCAGCGCCAGCGCCTGGCGCAGGCTGAGCACTTCCAACGTCAGGCGGCGTTTCTCCAGCGCACGCCGCACCACCTCCACCAGGTGCTCGGGCGAGAAGGGCTTGGGAATGAAGTCGTAGGCGCCGCTGCGCATCGCCTCAACCGCCAGGCTCACATCGCCGTGGCCGGTGATCATGATGACGGGCAGATCGGCGTCCAGCTCGCGGCAATGCCGCACCAGCGTGAGGCCGTCGGCGCCGGGCAGGCGCATATCGGTCACCACCACGCCGGCAAAGCCGGCGGCGAGCAGGGGCCGCGCGGCCTCCACCGAACCCAGTGCCTGCACGCGCAGGCCCGCCAGCTGCAGCGCCTGCACGCAGCCCAGCTGCATATGCAGATCGTCTTCAATCAGCAGGACGGAGAGTTCGAGGCTCATGAGGAAGTGTCAAGCGGAAGATGGCGCCGCCATCGGGGTGGTTCAGGGCCTCCAGCTCGCCACCGCCCTCGCGGGCGATGTCGCGCGAGATCGCCAGCCCCAGACCCAGGCCCACGCCCGCCGCCTTGGTGGTGAAGAAGGGTTCGAACAGGCGGCCCAGCGTGGCCTCGTCGAGGCCGGGCCCATTGTCACGCACCGCGACCCACACGCCCTCGGTGCTCTGGCCGGCGTCCAGCCAGAGGCGGCGATCCTCACGGCCCTGCATGGCGTCGAGCGCATTGCCGATCAGGTTGACCAGCACCTGCTCGAGGCGGTTGGCATCGAACCAGGCCTGCAACTGCCCTGGCTCAAGCTCGCGCTGCAGCGTCACCTGCTCCTGGCGCAGCCGCTGGTCGTAGAGGAACAGCGCATTGCTGAGGGCCTGGCCGACATCGCAGCGCACCGGCTGGGCGCGGCTCTTGCGCGCAAAGCCCTTCAGCGGCTGGATGATCTGGCCCATCTGATCGGCCAGCCGGGTGAGGATCTGCAGATTGCCCTGCACCGAGGCCAGGTCGTCGCGCCGCATGAATTCCAGCGCATTGCCGGCCAGGGTGCGTATCGCCCCCAGCGGCTGGGCCAGCTCATGGGTGATGCCGGTGGCGAGCTGGCCCAGCGCCGCCATCTTGCCGGCATGCACCAGCTCGTCCTGGGCCTGGCGCAGGGTGGCCTCGGCCTGCTGGCGTTCGGCCACCTCGCGCTGCAGGCGCCGGTTCGCCTCCGCCAAGGCCTGCTGGCGCTGCAGGCGGCGGCGCTGCTGCACGATCAGGCCCAGCAGCAGCACGATGCCCACCCCCAGGCCGCCCAGCAGACCCATGCCGAGGGCATCCTGGCGCACGGGCGCGAGATCGCTGAACATCAGCAGGCGCCAGTCCATGCCGTTGAGGGTGCGCCCCAGCACCAGCATGGGCCGGCCGGCGGCGGCCGGCGCGGCACCATCGCCCTGGCGCAGGCCATGCGGCAACACGCCCTCCAGCACCTGGCTGTCCTCGTCGATGCGCAGGTCCACGCGCAAGGGGAAGCGCGGCAGGCTCTGGCCCGCATACAGGCGCGCGAGCTGCAGGTCGATGCGCTGCTCCAGGCTGGGCTCGGCCAGGCGGGTGTAGCGCCAGGCCGGCTCGGAGGAGAGGATCACCACCTGGTTGGAATCCGCCAGCAGGGCCGGCGAGCCCAGCGTGTCCCAGGCCGCATTGATGGGCTCCAGGCTGATCTTGATGGCGGCCACGCCGGCCACCCGCGCGCCGTCGTGGATGGGGTGCGAGACAAAGTAGCCGGGGCGGCCGTCGCGCGCGTCAATGGCGAAATGCCGGCCCACGCGGCCCGACAGGGCTTCCAGGAAGAAGGGGCGGAAGGCCAGATCCTCGCCCTGCATGCCGGCATCGCTGCTGGCCAGCACCAGGCCACGCTCGTTGAGCACGAACACGCTGAGGCTGCCCAGGTGCGCATTGAGGCGGCGCACATAGAGATCGGCGGCGGCCTGGCGCGCCGCCGACTGCGGTTCGCGCAGCAGGGCCAGCACCTCGGGGCTCAACTGGACGGTGGCGGGCGCGGCCTCGTGGCGCTGGATCACGCCCTCGACCGCGGCCGCGAACAGCTCCAGCTGGTGATTCGCCTCGCGCCTGAGCGCCTCGGTCCCCTGGCGCTCGCTGGCGTCGAAGGACAGCCAGCCCGCGCCCAGCACCGCGGCCAACGCGAGCAAGGCCAGGGTCAGGCCTTGCCAGGGCGGGCGGCGCAGCTTCATTCAGGCATGCAATCAATCAATGGTTCAGGATCTTGGAGAGGAAATCCTTGGCGCGCGGCGAGCGCGCATCGGGGTTGCCGAAGAACTCGTCGCGCGTGCAGTCCTCGACGATTCTGCCAGCGTCCATGAAGATCACCCGGTGGCTGACCTTCTTGGCAAACCCCATCTCGTGCGTCACGCACATCATGGTCATGCCCTCGTGCGCCAACTGCACCATCACGTCCAGCACCTCGCCCACCATCTCCGGGTCCAGCGCCGAGGTCGGCTCGTCGAACAGCATCACGATCGGGTCCATCGAGAGCGCGCGCGCAATCGCCACGCGCTGCTGCTGCCCGCCCGAGAGCTGGCCGGGGAATTTGTCCTTGTGCGCCATCAGCCCCACGCGGTCCAGCATCTTGAGGCCGCGCGCCTTGGCGTCATCCAGGCTGCGCCCCAGCACCTTGACCTGCGCGATGGTGAGGTTCTCGGTCACCGAGAGGTGGGGAAAAAGCTCGAAGTGCTGGAACACCATGCCCACGCGCGAGCGCAGCTTGGGCAGGTTGGTCTTGGGGTCGGCGATCGAGATGCCGTCCACCACGATGTCGCCCTTCTGGAAGGGCTCCAGCGCGTTGACGGTCTTGATCAGCGTGGACTTGCCCGAGCCCGAGGGCCCGCACACCACCACCACCTCGCCCTTGGCAATGGTGGTGGAGCAGTCGGTCAGCACCTGGAAGGGGCCGTACCACTTGGAGACGTTCTGGATGTCAATCATGGCGCGTGAGCCTCAGCGGATGATGGCGATCTTGTTCTGCAACTTGCGCACCGTCATCGACAGGCTGAAGCAGATCACGAAGTAGACGACGGTGGCCACCAGGTAGGTCTCCACCGGGCGGTTGAAGTTCTTGCCCGCGACCTCGAAGCCCTTGAGCAGGTCGTAGGCGCCGATCGCATAGACCAGCGAGGTGTCCTGGAACAGGATGATGGTCTGGGTCAGCAGCACCGGCAGCATGTTGCGGAAGGCCTGCGGCAGCACCACCAGCTGCATGGTCTGGCCATAGCTCATGCCCACCGCGTAGCCGGCATAGACCTGGCCCTTGGGCACGCTCTGGATGCCCGCGCGCATGATCTCGGAGTAGTAGGCCGCCTCGAACACGGTGAAGGTGATGATGGCCGAGAGCTCGGCGCCCATGGGCCGGCCGATCAAGAGCGGGATCAAGAGGAAGAACCACAGGATCACCATCACCAGCGGGATCGAGCGCAAGGTGTTGACGTAAAAGGCCGCCGGCATGACGAGCCAGCGCTTGCCCGACAGCCGCATCAGCGCCAGCAGCGTGCCCAGCGCAATGCCGCCCAGCATCGCGATGAGGGTGAGCTGGATCGAGAAGATCAGGCCCTTGGCGATGAAGCTGGACGCCACCGCCCAGCTGAAGAAGGAGAAGTCCAGGTTCACTTGCTGCCTCCGATCATGCCGGGCACCTGCACGCGATGTTCAATCGCCAAGGCGATGCGGTTGATGGTGAAGGCGGAGATGAAGTACAGGCCCGAGACCGCCAGGTAGATCTCGATGCCGCGCGAGGTCTCCTCCTGCGCCTGCATCGCGAACATGGTTAGCTCGGCAATGCTCACCGCAAACGCCACCGCGGAGTTCTTGATGATGTTCATGCTCTCGCTGGTGAGCGGCGGGATGACGATGCGAAACGCCATCGGCAGCAGCACATAGCGGTAGGTCTGCGGCAGCGTGAAGCCCATCGCCAGGCCGGCGTAGCGCTGGCCCTTGGGCAGGCTCTGGATGCCGGCCTTGACCTGCTCGGCAATGCGCGCCGAGGTGAAGAAGCCTAAAGCGAACACCACCAGCACAAAGCTGGGCAGGCCCTTGAGCACGGGCACCAGCGCCGGCAGCACGTGGTACCAGAGGAACACCTGCACCAGCAGCGGGATGTTGCGGAACAGCTCGGTCCAGGCATTGCCCAAGAGCACCAGGCCCTTGTGCGGCACGGTGCGCAGAATGCCCATCAGCGAGCCCAGCAGCAGCGCCACGACCAGGGCCAGCAGCGCCACGCTCAGCGTCCAGCCCCAGGCCGAGAGCATCCAGTCCAGGTAGCTGATGTCACCGCCGCTGCCCAGGCAGCGCGGTATCACCTCGCCATCGATGGTGTTCTTGCAGAACACCTGCCAGTCCCAGTTCGCCATGCCCACTCCTGTCAAAACGCGGGGCCGCGCAAAGGCGGCCCCAATATCCAGTCAAAGCAGGCGCCGACTTACTTCTTGGCGTAGTCTTCCATCGGCTTGTCGTTGGGGTTGGCCCAGGCCGCCTTGGTGTTGTCATTGGGCGGCATGCCCACCTTGGTATTGGCCGGCGGGATCGGCTGCTCGAACCACTTGTGCCAGGTCTTGGCAATCTCGCCCGACTTCATCATCGCCTTGATGCTGTCGTCCACCGCCTTCTTGAAGGCCGGATCGTCCTTGCGCATCATGATGGCGATCGGCTCCACCGACAGCACCTCGCCCACCAGCTTGTAGTCGGCCGGGTTCTTGCTCTTGGCGATATTGCCGGCCAGGATGGCGCCGTCCATCACGAAGGCATCGGCGCGGCCCGATTCCAGCAGCAGGAAGCTGTCGGCATGGTCCTTGCCGAACACCTCCTTGAAGTCCACGCCGGTGGCGCGCTCGTGCTTGCGCAGGGTCTGCACCGAGGTCGTGCCGGTGGTGGTGGCGACGCTCTTGCCGTTGAGCTGACCGATCGAGGTGATGCCGGAGTTGGCCTTCACCGCGATGCGCACTTCCTCGACGAAGGTGGTGACGGCAAAAGCCACATCCTTCTGGCGCGTCAGGTTGTTGGTGGTGGAGCCGCACTCGATGTCCACGGTGCCGTTCTGCACCAGCGGGATGCGGTTCTGCGAGGTCACCGGCTGGTACTTGATCTCCAGCTTGGCCAGACCCAGCTGCTTCTGCACATCGGCCAGCACATGCTGGCAGATCTCGACGTGGTAGCCCACGTACTTGCCGTCGCCCAGGGTGTAGGAGAGCGCACCCGAGGACTCGCGCACGCCCATCGTGACGCTGCCGCCGTCCTTGATCTTCTTCAGCGTGTCTTCCGCGTGCGCGGCGCCGGAGGCGGTGGCCGCAAGGGCCAAGGCAAGCGCAAAAGTCTTCTTCATAAAAGCTCCTGGTTCAGGGTTCTCAAGATGGGGGCCAGGCAGACCATGGCTGAGCCGCCGGCGCAGTCGGGAGTTTTACGCCATTGCGGCCCGCCGCGGCAGGCCGCAGCCCCCGGGCAAACCCGATCCCTCAGGGCTGGCTGGTCAGAAAATCCCAGAGCGCCAGTGCCGCAGGCTTGGCACGGCGCGCCGCGTCGGGGCGTTCGCGGTAGATGCGCAGCTCCATGTTCAGCTCGAACTCGCCCTCTGCCGAGGCCAGCACCAGGCGCTTGGACTTGAGTTCCTTCTTGACCGAGCTGGCCGGCAGGAAGGCCAGGCCATGCCCCTCCAGCGCCATCGCCTTCAGGCCCTCGGCCATGTCGGTCTCGTAGATGGAGTCCAGGTTCAGCGGCGCGGGCGAGGCCTTCACGATCAGCTCCACCAGGCGGCCCAGATAGGCACCCGAGGCATAGCTGAGGAAGGGGATCTTCTGGCCCGGGTGGCCGGGCAGGCGAAACAGCGGCCGGCCCTGGGCATCGGCCTTGGCATAGGCGGCCAGGGTCTCATGGCCCAGCGAGACCATCTGGTAGCGCTCGGGGTCCAGCTGCAGCGGCTGGCTGGGGTGGTGGTAGACCAGCAGCAGGTCGCAATTGCCCTCGCTCAGCTGCAGGGTCGCGTCGTGCACATTGAGCGCATTCAGCCGGCACTTCACGGCGCCAAAGCGCTGGCGCAGGTCCATCAGCCAATGCGGGAAGAAGCTGAAGGCGAGCGAGTGCGGCACGGCAAACTCGATCATGTCCTGCCCCACCGACTGGTGGCTGCGCAGCATATTGCGCGCCGACTGCAAGCCGCCCAGCACCTCCATGGCCTGGGCCAGCAGGGTCTCGCCGGCGGCGGTCAGACGGGTCGGGTAGGAGGATCGGTCCACCAGATCCACGCCGGCCCAGGCCTCGAGTGCCTGGATGCGCCGCGAGAATGCCGGTTGCGTCACATGCCTGAGTTGCGCCGAACGCGAAAAGCTGCGCGTCTCGGCCAGGCTGACGAAGTCTTCAAGCCATTTGGTTTCCACTGGAGCAGTGTAGCCGGCAGGCTTGCCCCCCCTCATCTGCGGCAGCCCCCCCCTAGATGAAGGGGGAGGAGCTGATCGAATCCACCAGCGCTTGGTTACATTGAACGCGAGCGAAGAGATTCAGTGTCGCTTGCCCTCCAACATCCAAGAAGCGGAGCTTTCCATGCGGCTCACCAAGACCCTGCTGGCCTGTGCACTGGCCCTCGCCTCGATCCCGTCGTTTGCCGATGCCTTGCTGAGCTTTGAAGCGGGCGATGCGGGCGCACCGAACGGTTCCACGCCGACGGTCGACGCGCCACCCATGCTGCTTGATGGCACATCCTTTGGCGGTTTCAATTTCAACGGCAATGGCGCCTGGCTCACCAGTTCCACGCCCACCGGTTGCCCGGCAGGCGGCCTGGCCGACTTCTTCACGCACGCCCCGGACGCCACCCATGCAGGTGGCGGCTGCGGCGCACTGAACCTGACATCGGAACTGGACCTTCGGAATGTCGATGGTCTGCCGCACGAGCTCATCATCACCTCGCCGTTTGGTTTCACCTCGTTCGAGTTCTGGTGGTCGACCAAGGGTGGCAACTTCACCGTCAAGTTCCTCAACGCCGCAGGTGAGGTGGAAAGCCCGGCACGCGATCACGGCGGCAACGACAGCTGCCAGCTGACCGTGGGCAACTACTGCACCTGGCATCTGGAAACCGTGACGCTGGCCAAGGCTGCGACCCAGGTGGTGTTCAACTACGGTACCGACGACGCCTTCGCGATGATCGACGACTTGAAGTTCATCGCCCCTCGCGATGGTGGCAATGTTCCCGAGCCTGCCAGTCTGGCGCTGGCCCTAGCCGCCCTGGGCGGCCTGGGCCTGAGCCGTCGCGCCAAGAAGTCCTGATCCCGGCGCGATCTCAAGCGCTCTGCAGTTCGGCACCGCCGCTCTGCTGTACGCGCCACATCTGCGCATACCGGCCACCTTGCTCGATCAGCTGAGCATGGTGGCCGCGTTCCATGATGCGGCCCTTTTCCATCACCAGGATCTCGTGAGCATCCACGATGGTGGAGAGCCGGTGCGCGATCACCAGCACGGTCTTGTTCTGCGCCGCCGCCTCCAGCTCGGCCTGGATGGCGCGCTCATTGCCTGAGTCGAGCGCCGAGGTGGCCTCGTCGAAGATCAGAATGGGCGGGTTCTTCAAGAGCGTGCGGGCAATCGCCACGCGCTGCTTCTCGCCACCGCTGAGCTTGAGCCCGCGCTCGCCCACCATGGTGGCGTAGCCCTTGGGCGTGCTGGCGATGAAGCTGTGGATATGCGCGGCCCGGGCCGCCGCCTCCACCTCCTGCTGCGTGGCGCCGGGCTGGCCGTAGGCGATGTTGTAGGCCACGGTGTCGTTGAACAGCACCGTGTCCTGCGGCACGATACCGATGGCGCGGCGCACGCTGCCCTGGGTGAGGCCGCGCAGATCCTGGCCATCGATGCTGATGCCGCCGGCGTCCACGTCATAGAAGCGGTAGAGCAGGCGCGCCAGGGTGCTCTTGCCCGAGCCGCTGGGGCCCACCACCGCCACCTTCTTGCCGGCCGGGATCTCGAAGCTGATGTCGTGCAGGATCGGCCGCGCCGCGTCGTAGGCGAAGCTCACATGCTCGAAGCGCACCGCGGCGCCCTGCACCGCCAGCGGCTTGGCATCGGGCGCATCGGCGATCTCGCGCTCGCGCTCCAACAGGGTGAACATCTTGTCCAGGTCGGTGAGGCTTTGCTTGATCTCGCGGTAGATCACGCCCAGGAAGTTGAGCGGGATGTAGAGCTGGATCATGAAGGCATTGATCATCACCAGATCGCCCAGGCTCATATGGCCGGCCACCACGCCCTCGGTGGCGCGCCACAGCATCACCACCAGGGCCGCCGCGATGATGAGTTGCTGGCCGGTGTTGAGCAGCGACAGGGTGGACTGCGATTTCAGCTGGGCGCGGCGCAGCTTCTCCAGGCTTTCGTCGTAGCGCCTGGCCTCGAAGTCCTCGTTGTTGAAGTACTTGACCGTCTCGTAGTTCAGCAGCGAATCGATCGCCTTGGTGTGCGCCACCGAGTCCAGCTCATTGAGCAGCTTGCGGAACTTGGTGCGCCATTCGGTCACCACCACGGTGAAGCTGATGTAGAACACCAGGGCCGCCAGCGTGATCCAGGCAAACCAGATGTCGAACTTGATCGACAGCAGGCTCAGCACCAGCACCACCTCGATCAGCGTGGGCACGATGCTGTAGAGCGAGTACGAGATCAGCGAATGCACCGCACGCGTGCCGCGCTCGATGTCGCGCGTCATGCCGCCGGTCTGGCGCTCCAGGTGGAAGCGCAGGCTGAGGTCGTGCAGGTGGCGGAACACCTGCAGCGAGATGCTGCGCGCCGTGCCCTCGGTGGCCTTGGCGAAGATCAGCTCGCGCAGCTCGGTGAACAGCGAGGTGCACAGGCGCAGCGCGCCATAGGCCACCAGCAGGCCCAGCGGCACCACCAGCATGGCCTGGGTGCTGCCCGGCTTGATGGAGAGGCTGTCGATCAGGGTCTTGAGCAGCAGCGGCACGCCCACATTGGCCAGCTTGGCGCAGACCATGAAGCCCAGCGCCAGGCCGACGCGCCAGCGGTAGCGCCACAGATAGGGCAGCAGCTTGGCGATGGTGCCCCAGTCGCTGCGCGCGCGTGCGCCGGTGGACGAAGACTGTGCGGGGGCCGGCTCGGGACTGCGTCGCATGAATGCCTGTGGAGGTGTGACTGGAGGAGAATGCCTCGAAGATTGTCACAGGTATGCCTCATGAGCGAAGTTTCAAGCCCTTCCACCGCCCCTGACTGGCCTCGCGAGCTGGTGCTGCGCGTCATGCCCATGCCGGCCGACGCCAACCACAACGGCGATGTGTTCGGCGGCTGGATCATGGCCC
>Ga0208398_101009_pt1 | contig 12731 bp, 10 predicted proteins | sample LakWasMe79_HOW10_2_FD_183905 | JGI IMG/M metagenome (GOLD analysis project Ga0208398, IMG submission 183905) | Freshwater sediment methanotrophic microbial communities from Lake Washington under simulated oxygen tension - Sediment Metagenome... | ecosystem: Environmental > Aquatic > Freshwater >... | reverse complement strand
GCAAGGTGGGCGACTTCCTGGAGTGGGTCTACAACGTCTTCAACGCGATTCCCTACATCCTGCTGGTGTTCGCCTTCGCGGCCATCTTCGGCCGCGGCGTGCTCTCGGTGGTGCTGATCCTGGGCCTGACCGGCTGGACCGGCATCTACCGCCTGATCCGCGCCGAGTTCATGAAGCATTCGGTGCGCGAATACGTGCGCTCGGCCGAGGCGATCGGCGCGAGCCGCATGTCGCGCATGTTCAAGCACATCCTGCCGAATGTCTCGCATGTGGCCCTGGTGCAGCTCTCGCTGCATGTGGTGAGCTTCATCAAGAGCGAGGTGATCCTGTCCTATCTGGGCCTGGGCGTGGGCGTGGACCAGGTTTCCTGGGGCACCATGCTGAGCGAATCGCAGAGCGAGCTGATCCTGGGCTATTGGTGGCAACTGGTGGCGGTGACCGGCTTCATGGCCGTGTTCGTGACCGCCTTTGCCCTGTTCACGGATGCCTTGCGCGACGCGCTCGATCCGAAGCTGCGCGGCCTGGAGTGAGCGAAACAAAATGCTGCTGAGTATTCAAGACCTCAAAGTCGCCTTCCGCATGGGCAAGGTGCAGGGCCAGATGCAGCGTGCGCTGGCCGTCAAGGGCGTGAGCTTCGACATTCCCGAGAACTCGACGGTGGCCCTGGTGGGCGAGTCGGGCTCGGGCAAGAGCGTCACCGCCATGTCCATCCTCAACCTGCTGCCCGACAACGCCGAGCGCGAGGGCAAGATCCTGTTCCAGGGCAAGGACCTGCTCAAGACCTCGCTGCCCGAGCTGCAGGGCATACGCGGGCGCGACATCGCCTGCGTGTTCCAGGATCCGATGACCTCGCTGAACCCGGTGTTCACCGTGGCCGACCAGATCATGGAGCCGCTGATGAAGCACATGGGCATGAGCCGCCGGCAGGCGCTCACGCGTGCCGAGGAGCTGCTCAACGAGGTGGGCATTCCCGAACCCAAGCGCCGCCTGAGCAGCTATCCGCACGAGATGTCGGGCGGCCAGCAGCAGCGCGTGATGATCGCGGTGGCGCTGGCCTGTTCACCCAAGCTGCTGATCGCCGACGAGCCGACCACCGCGCTGGACGTGACCATCCAGCGCCAGGTGATGGAGCTGATGGCCAGGCTCAAGGACACGCACAAGATGAGCATGCTGTTCATCTCGCATGACCTGGGCGTGGTGGGCGAGATCTCCGACCAGGTGGTGGTGATGCGCCATGGCGAGATCCGCGAGAAGGCCCCGGTGGCCGAGATCTTCCACAACCCGCAGGACGCCTACACCAAGGCCCTGCTGGCCTGCCGCCCATCTCTCACCGAGAACCCGGCGCGCCTGATGGTGATCGACGACCACATCGCCGGCCGCACCGTGCACGAGGGCGCAGGCAAGGCCAAGGACCCGGACGCGCCGGTGATCCTGGAGGCGCGCGGCCTGAAGAAGAGCTTCTTCTTCAAGCAGGGCCTGTTCGGCAAGAAGGAGTTCCAGGCCGTCAAGGACGTGAACTTCAAGCTGCGCAAGGGCTACACCCTGGGCGTGGTGGGCGAGTCGGGTTCGGGCAAGACCACCATGGGCCTGACGCTGCTGCGCCTGCACGAGCCCAGCGGCGGCGAGGTGCTGTTCGAGGGCAAGGATCTGCTCAAGATGGGCCCGACCGACTGGCAGAAGATGCGCCGCCGCATCCAGGTGGTGTTCCAGAACCCCTATGCCTCGCTGAACCCGCGCTTCACCATCGGCCAGACCCTGGTCGAGCCGATGGAGATCCATGGCATCGGCGCCAGCCACCAGGAACGCCTGGCCACCGCCAGCGCCCTGCTGAAGAAGGTCGGCCTGGACGACAGCGCGCTCAACAAATACCCGCACGAGTTCTCCGGCGGCCAGCGCCAGCGCATCGCGATCGCGCGCTGCCTGACGCTCAACCCCGAGGTGCTGGTGCTGGACGAATCGGTCTCGGCGCTGGACGTCTCGGTGCAGGCCCAGGTGCTGAACCTCTTGAAGGATCTGCAGGACGAGTTCGGCCTCAGCTACATCTTCATCAGCCACGACCTGGCGGTGGTGAAGTTCATCTCCGACGAGGTGCTGGTGATGCAGAACGGCGATGTGGTCGAGCAGAGCGAAACCCAGAGCCTGCTGGCCGCACCCAAGCAGGAGTACACGCGTCGCCTGCTCGGTGCCGTGCCCCGGGGCTACCAGGGCGGGCACGCGGCAGCCGCCGCGGCCTGAGCAAGAAAGAGCAGCAAAAAGGCGGCCCTCACGGGCCGCCTTTGCATTTGGCGGGGCGCTTGCGCGGCCCGCCTGCTGGCTTACTTGCCGCAGCCCAGCGCGGCGATGCGGTCGTAGGCGGCCTTGGCACGCACCAGGCCGTAGCCGTACTTGACGTCGCGGCCGGCGGCGCCCAGGTCCTCGGCGCTCTTGTCCAGCGAGGTGCGCATCTGGGCGGCCGTGCAGTTCGGGAAGTAGCTCCACACCAGCGCCGCCACCGCCGACACATGGGGCGTGGCCATCGAGGTGCCGTCGTAGAAGGCGTAGTTGGTGGGGGTGACGCTCAGGTTGGCGGCCTGGCCCAGCTGCAGCTTCATGGCCGCGCCCTCGGTATCGGAGGCGGTCACCGAGGGGATGTTGGTGACGGTGGTGCCCAGCGTGCCGCCAAAGCCGCCGGCCACATTGTTGTAGACCACCGCGCCCACGCCGCCGCTGCTCTGGCAGTTGCTGACCTTGGTGGCGAAGTCGATGGTGCCGCGTGCGATCAGGCAGACCTTGCCGGCCACCGCGGCGTTGACCGCGTCACCCAGGCCGAAGTCGGCCAGCGGCGCACTCGCCGAGCTCTTGGGCGAGCCGTCCATGCCACCGGGGGCGTAGGTGCTGGCGCCCACGCTCAGGCTGGAAGCCGAGCCCGCACCCATCGGCACGGTGGACAGCACGTTGACACCCGGGGCCGCAATCTCGACCTTGCTGTTGTACTGGGAGAAGCTGGCCCACTGCTTGCTCTCGTCGAGCGCCGCCACCGACATCACGCTGGCATAGCCGGCCGGGTAGGATTTGGCGGTGGTGCCATCGTTGCCGGCCGCCGCGATCGACAGCACGCCCTTGGACGCCAAGGCGCTGAAGGCCTTGTCTTCGGTCTTGTTCATGCGGCTGCCACCCAGCGACATGCTGATCACATTCGCGCCCGCGCTGCCGCACTTGTTGGCCGCCGAGGCCAGTGTGGACGAATAGGCCCAACCATCGGCGCCGAAGACCTTGACGATGTGCAGCTTGATGCGGCCGTTGGCATGCACGCCCACCACGCCCACGCCGCTGTTGTTGAGTGCCGAGATCGTGCCGGCCACATGGGTGCCGTGGTGGTTCTCGTCGGTGTACCAGTTGCCGGTGCCGCTGTCGTACTCGCCGGTGATGTTGGCGCTGGCGTCCAGGTCCTCATGGCCGCGCGAATAGCCCGAGTCGATGATGCAGATCTTGCGGTTCGCCGCATAGGTGTCGGGCAGCTGATCGGCCTGCACCAGCTTGATGCCGTAGGGCACCAGCTGGCCGGTGGCATAGGGGCTGCCGGTGGAGGGGCTGGTGCCGCCCAGCGGGTAGCGCTTCACGTCCTCTTCGATGTACTCGATATTGGGGTTGTGCTCGAGGCCCTTGAGCGCCTGCGCCGGCACTTCGATCGCGATCGCGTCCATGCCATGGATCTCATGCTTGATCTGGCCACGCGCCGCGGCCACGGCCGCCTTGCCGGCCGCGACCGCGCCGGGCTTGAACATCACGATCACGCGGCTGGTGTCGGCGGGCGCAGCCTGAGCGGCGGCGGCAGCGGCGAACAGCAGGGCGGCCATGGCCAGCGGGGCCGGCGCGAAGCGGGGAGCGATTTTCATACGGTGAGTCCTGACGAGAAGGCGTTGATTGGGGCGCGGCGTCCGAACTCGCAGGTCCGGGCCAAGAAGAGCTTCATGCTATGACTTTGGTCACGGCACTGACAAGCTCGACTACACCCTGTTTCACGGGGGATGCGGGAAGACGGGTTGGCGCCCATTGCCCCGGCCACCTCAGGACGATTTGGAGGACCGGCGCAGCATCACCAGCGCCGGCGGCAAGGCCAGCCAGAAGCCCGAGGCCGGCATCAGCGCCACGCCCAGCAGGGCCAGGGCCAGCAGCCCCCCACCCAGGCGCCGCAGCGTCGCCGCATCGCCGCTGCGCTCCAGTGGCGTGATGGCCAGGGCCAGCAGCGCCAGCGGCGCTCCGAACAGCAGGAACCACACGGCCGCGGCCGTGAGCGGGTCGCCGCCCACGCTGTTGAACAGGCCGCGCTGCAGCACGCCGCCATAGACCTTGCCGAATGCCAGCGCCGCAAAGGCGGTGTGCAGGGCCGCCACGCCCATCAGCCAATGGCCGATCCAGCTGCGCTTGTGGTTCAGGACTTCTGCTTGCATACCTCGTCTCCGGCGTGAATGAAAGGGTTGCGGGTGCGCACGCGCGCGCCCAGTTGCTTGAGCATCTGGTTCAGGCCCATATAGGCGCGGTCCACATAGGGCAGTTCGGCCGGCATGCCCTGCAGATGCGCCAGGGCCTGGCGGTGTTGCTGTTCCTGCATGCGTGGCATGGGGCGGCGCTGGCCAAAGTCGTGGATCTCATGCCGGAAGGGCTCGAGCTGCCAGTCCAGCAGCTCGGCCAGGGCCGGGTAGAGCTCGGCGTCGAAGGCGGCCTGGTCCAGGCCCGGCGCGATCAGGCCCAGATCCAGATAGGCGCGACGCAGCGCCACGCGGTCGCGGCGCAGCCCGGCCGACCAGGCGCGCGCCAGCGCCTCGCAGAAGCTCGGCGCGAGCGCACGCGTGCAGCCGAAGTCCAGCAGCCCCAGTCGCCCCTCGGTCATGAAGAGGTAGTTGCCGCTGTGCGGATCGGCATGCAGGCGCCGCAGCCCGAACATCATCGCGATGAAGCTGTCGAAGATCAGCTGGCCGGCGCGGTCGCGCTCGGCCTGCGTGGGGCCACGCGCCAGCCATGCCTGCAGATGCAGACCGTCCAGGGCCTGCATGCACAGCAGCTGGGCGCCGCCATGCTCCGGCAGCGGCTCGGGAATCACCAGGCCGGGCAGCCGCAACTCGGCACCAAACCATGCCAGGGCCTGGGCCTCCTGCACATAGTCCAGCTCAGCCATCAATGTGGCCTCGATGTCGTCCAGCACGCGCGCCAGCAATGCCGCATCCGGCAGCGCCGCACCGCCCCAGGCCAGGCCGCCCAGCAGGCTGCGCAGCAGCCGCATATCGCTCTTCACCGTCGCGGCAATGCCGGGGTACTGCAGCTTCAGGGCCACGGCACGGCCGTCGTGCAGGCGCGCGCGGTGCACCTGGCCCAGGCTGGCGGCTGCGAAGGCCCGAGGCTCGAAGTCGGCGAAGCGCTGCTCCCAGTCGGGCCCCAGGGCCAGGCGCATGCGCTTGCCCACCAGGGCCTGGTTCATCGGCGTGGCCTGGTAGCAGGCACGCGCGAGTTGTTCGCGCAGCGCCTCGGGCAGCAGGCTGGCCTCGCTGCTGAGCAGTTGCGCCGCCTTCAGCGCCACGCCCTTGAGCTGGTTCAGGGCGCCGAACAGGATGCGGCCCAGCTCGGCCTCGCGCGCGCAGGCGCGTTCGCGACGATCGGGCTCGGTGAGGGTCAGGTCTTGCGCCTTGTGGGCCAGGCGCGCCACGCCCACGCGTGCCAGCGCCCCGCCGGCAATCGCGCCGCGCGCCAGGCGGCCGCGGCGCGGCGGTTTTTCCTCAGCGCCGCTGGGCATGGCGCATCACCTGCTTGAGCATCAGCGGCACGATCAGGCTGTGCGCCGGGCCCACCACCCACATATAGACGCGGCCCAGGCGGTTGTGCTCATGCACCACGGTGCTGAGCGCCAGGCGCGTGCTGCCGTCGGGCTGGCGCTGGCGCAGCAGCGAGAGCCGCACATGCAGGTGCTTGTCCTTGTCGCCCACCACCACCTCGTCGGCATGCAGCTGCTCGAGCGTGAAGATGCCGACGCGATCGCCGACGCGGTAGGCCTCGGCCGGTTTGCCCCCATCCTGGGGCGGCAGGCTGCCCAGATGCTTGAGCCCGACCAGGCGCACCACGCGGTTGCGCATCGCCATCAGCGCATTCATCCAGCCGGGCGTGAGCGCGCTGAGCTCCAGATAGCTCTGCAACACGCTGCGCCCCGGTTGCGGATCGGGCAGCAGATAGCAGTCGGCAAAGTCGGCGTCGTGCAGGCTGGCCGCCAGCACGCTGGCCGCCGGCACCGCGATCTTTTGCAAACTCATCATGAACGCACCTCCGCCTGCGCGCCCAGGCCGCGCCGGGCCAGCTTGAGCAGCTCCAGCAGCCCGCCGGCATTGCCCTGCAGCAGGCGCGCCAGCTGGTTGCGCAACAGGAAACCGAGCAGCTCGCTGGCCTTGTTGATGAGGCCGCTCTGCAGCATCAGCACCAGCAGGGCAAGGCTCAGGTCGGTGAGCTGGGTGGTGTCGGAGAACTCCTCGCTCTCGTCCTGCAGCCAGTAGACGACGAGGCCGAACACATAGTCGGCGAACAGGCCGGCCAGCAGGCCCTTGAAATCGCAGGCGGCGATCTCGCCGGCGGCCTCGGCCTGGGCCAGGAACTCGCCCACCGTGGCCTTCAGCAGCGGCTTGCCGGGCAGGGCGTCGCCCATCAGCAGCAGCGGCGACTGGCGCGCCAGCTGCCGGGTCAGGGCCACGAATTCGCGGTCCGGCAGCAGCCGCTCCAGCACCGCATCCACCAGACGTTGTAGGCGCTCCTGCAGGCGGTAGCCGGCCAGGCCCTTGGTCTTGAGCGTCTGCGCCACCGCCTCGGCCACCGCCAGCTCGTAATAGCCCAGCACCAGCTTCTCCTTGCTGGGGAAGTATTTGTAGATGGTGGCGTCGCCCAGGCCGGCGGCGCGCGCAATCTGCTTCATGCTGGTGGCCTCATAGCCCTGGCGGCTCATCAGCTCCACCGCGGCGGCCAGGATCAGGCGCTGGTTCTTGTCCTGCTGTGACTTGGATATCTTCATTTGCTATCCATTATGTTGACTATTTATCAATTGAATGAATAGTACGTACACAAAACGAGTACCGCAAGCGAAATCGGCTTGAATTTGTTCGCACGATCGTGCTAAATTGCGATCCATCATGGAAGCCAAGACCGAACGCAGCGAGCTGACCCAGAGTGCCATCGTCGACATGGCGCTGGAGATGGCCGCGCTGGACGGCCTCGACAGCCTCAGCATCGGCGAGGTGGCGAAGCGCCTAAATCTCTCCAAGAGCGGGGTGTTCTCGCGCATCGGCTCGCGCGAGGGCTTGCAGAAGGCGGTGCTGGACGAGTTCGACCGGCGCTTCCAGCAGGACATCCTGCTGCCCGCCCTGCGCGAGCCGCGCGGCCTGCCGCGCCTGGACGCCATCATGCGCGCCTGGCTGGCGCGCGCCACCCGCACCGGCTCACGCGGCGCCTGCCTCTATGTGGCCGGTGCCTTCGAGTTCGACGACCGCGACGGCCCCTTGCGCGAGCTGCTGCTGGCCGGCGTGAGCCGCTGGCGCCAGGCGCTGCGGCGCAGCGTGCTGCAGGCCCAGGAGGCCGGCCATCTGCGCGCCGACGCCGATCTGGAACAGCTGATGTTCGAGCTCGACGGGCTGTTCACCGCGCTGATGCGCGAGGCCCGCTTCCTGCGCAACCCCGAGGCCGAGTCGCGCGGCTGGGCCAGCTACCAGCGCCTCATCCAGCACTACAAGGCCTGAGACCATGCGATCCGCTACGCATTTTTCCTTTCCCGCATTTCGCACGGTCGTGCGCAACGTTTTCATCACGCCAAGGAGCCTGCCATGCTGAGCCTGCTAGCGATGCTGTTCTTCATCGTCATGGCGCTGTGGCGCCTGCTGCGCGCCTGGCGCCAGCTGTGGCGCGGCATCCCGCGCAGCAATCGCGACTTCTCGCCCTTCTTTCCCGGCTGAGGCGGGCCCATGAACACGCGCGTCAAATCCAATCCCGCCAGGCTGTTCTATGCCGGGGGCCTGAGCCTGCGCCTGCTGCGCGCGGGCCTGGGCCTGCTGCAGGGGCCGGCGCCCGGGCTCAGCGCACGCCTGGCCTTCGGCCTGTTCAGCACGCCGCTGCCGCTCAAATGGGGGCAGCGCAAGCCCCTGCCCGCGCCCTGGGTGGCCCAGCCCTGGGAGTTGATGGGCCAGCGCCTGTGCGCCTGGCGCCATGCCGAGGCCGCCGCCGCGCCGGCCAGGCCGCGCGTGCTGCTGGTGCATGGCTGGGGCGGCGGCGCCGGCCAGATGCGCGCCCTGGCCGAGCAGCTCTGGCTGGGCGGCATGGACCCGATCCTGCTGGACATGCCCGCGCATGGTTACAGCGCCGGCTGGCGCACCCATATGCCGCAGTTCCTCCAGACCCTGCATGCCGCGGCGCAGCATTTCGGCCCCCTGCAGGGCGCGGTGGCGCATTCGATCGGCGCGCTGGCGCTGAGTAATGCTGCGGCGCGCGGCCTGCCGGTGCAGCGCCTGGCCCTGATCGCCTGCTCGGCCCCGCCGCGCCAGGTGCTCGGCTGGTTCGGCCATGCCTTTGGCTTGCGCGAGACGGTGCTGCAGCGCCTGCAGGCCCGCCTGGTGCAGCTAGGCGGCACCGGCCTGGAGACCTTCGAACCCGCCTGGCTGGGTGCCCACCTGCGCCAGCCCACCCTGCTGGTGCACGATCGCGACGACCGTGCCGCCCCACTCAAGCAGGCCCTGGCCCTGCACCAGGCGCTGCCAATCGCACAGCTGCAGCTCACCGACGGCCTGGGGCACCGGCGCATCCTGCAGGATGCCGCCGTGGCCCGGGCCGTGCTCCGCCACCTGCAGCCCGCCATCTGACGACAAATTGCACAGATTGCGCCGGCCAAGTGTCGGGCTATGCTGAACTTCCCTAGGCGCCGCGCGCGGCCGCTTCACTACACTGCGCCCGGCATGCAGAGGAGAGCGCGCGGTGGATCTGGGCAAAAAGAGCGTGTTTGCGGTCCCGTCATGGTGCCCGCAAGGCAGCCCAGGGGCGCAATCTAGGCGCGCGCCGCAGGCCAAGCTCGCCGCCTGGCCAAGGTGGGCAACGACGAGTGCGCCCCTGGGCTGCCTTGCCCTTCGGGTTGCCCCGCAAAGACAGCGTCTGCGGCGTTGCAAATCCTCGCCGGGTGTCCAAACCGGCTGCGGTTTGCGCCTTGCATCCCCTGCCTTTGCGGGGCAACGGGCGCTATGACGGGGCCGCAAACATGCTCTATTGCACGGTCCGGGGCTGCGACCAGGGCCGCGGCATTCAAGATGTCGTGCCGGGCGTCGATAGGGCAGAGGATGAGCAAGGCTTTCTTGGCTGACGCAGGAGCTCGCGCGCCCGGTGCCACACCGGTAGGCGCTGCCTGCCTGCGTCTGGCGCTGAGCCTCGGCCTGGCGCTGGGCCTGCAGGCCTGCCAGCCGCCGGCCGCGCCGGTGGCACCATCGGCCTCCGCACCTAGTGCCGTCGGCCAGCTGCGCGGCAGCAGCGCCAGCTGGGCGGCACTGGAACAGATCGAGCGGCGCGACATCGCCCTGCCCAGGCAGGACGCCCTGGCCCTGCAGAGCCTGCTGGAACAACTGCCGGCCGGCAGCGCCGAACGCCTGGAGGCGCTCAGCCTGCGCGGCATTCTGCTGGCCAACCTGCGTGAGCGCAGCGAGCTCGACCAGATCCTGCACGAGCTCGAGCAATGGCCCCAGGAGGCGCTGCGCCCGGCAGCGCAACTGGCCGCCAAGCTCGCACGCGCCACCCAGTTTTCCAAGAACGGCGAGCTGGCTGCGGCCAGCCAGGCCCTCGCGGGCCTGGCCGCCTACCGGCCCGGCCCGGTCGAGGCCGGCCTGCTGTGGCGCGCCCAGCTGCGCCTGTCCAAGGTGATGGGCGACCGCGGCGAGATGGACGAGGCCATCAACGGTGGGCTGGCGGCGCTCAAGCTGGCCGAGGGCATGGACTCGCACTGGCGCCGCGCGATCTCGCTGGGCAATCTGGCCTTCGCCTACTTCCGTGCCCAGCAACAGGAGCGCGCCATCTCCACCGATGCACAGGCGCTCGCCGCGGCCCAGCAGGATCCCGATCCGGTGACGCTGAACTCGGTCTACACCTCGCGCTTCATCGTCTACTCCGAGCAGGGCGATGGCCGCATTGCCACGGAGGCCAACGCGCAGGCGCTGGCGGCGGCGCGCGCGATGAAGTCCGACACGCTGGCTTCGCTGGCGCTCGGCAACTCGGCCGACTACCACCTCAGGCGCGGCAACTACGCCAAGGCCTTGCAGCTCTCCCAGGAGAGCCTGGTGCTGGCCCGGCAGACCCATGACGTGGCCGCCGAGACGCTGGCCCGCCACAACGCCGGCATTGCCAAGATCGGCCTGCACCGGCTGGAGGAGGGCAAGCGCGAGGTCATGCAGGCGATTGCGATGGACGAGCAGCGCGAGGCCACCACCTATGCCGCCGACGGCTGGCTGGAGCTGGGTAACTATCTGGAGCGCGCCGCCGATCTGGGCGGGGCGATCCAGGCCTATCACCAGGCGCGCCGGCTCTCCGATCTGGTGCTGCGCGAAGAGAACCGCAAGGCCGTGCTGGAAGCGCAGGCGCGCTACGACGACGAGCAGCGCGCCAAGGAGATCGCCCTGCTCAACCATGACAACAGCCTCAAGGAAGAGCAGATCACGGCGCGCGACCTGCAGCTCAAGCTGTGGGGCGCGCTGGGCGGCTGCGTGCTGGTCTCGGCGGCGCTGCTGAGCCTGGCCTACCGCCGCGTGCGCAAGACCAATCTGGCCCTCAAGAACACCAACGAATCGCTGCGCATCCAGAGCGAGCGCGACCCGCTCACCGGGCTGGCGAACCGGCGCCATTTCCAGGCCGCCATCAAGCGCCTGGCCGACCAGGGCCGGCTCTCGGGCACGGTGTTCCTGATCGACATCGACCACTTCAAGCGCGTCAACGACGTGCACGGCCATGCGGCCGGCGACTCGGTGCTGATCGAGGTCGCACAGCGCCTGCGCCACACGCTGCGCGAGCAGGACCTGGTGGTGCGCTGGGGCGGCGAGGAATTCCTCATCGTGGTGGCCTCGCGCGCCGCCGACGATGCCCGCCTGCTGGCCCAGCGCCTGCTGGACCAGATCGGCCAGCAGGCCGTGCAACATGGCAGTCAGGCCATCGGCGTGACGGCCTCGATCGGTTTCGCCAGCTTCCCGCTCGCGCCGCACAACCTGGCGGTCAACTGGGAGCGTGCCATCGACCTGGTGGACACCGTCATGTACATGGCCAAGGCGCATGGCCGCAACCGGGCCTATGGCATCGAGAGCATGGAAGCCGACGACGAAGACAGCCTGCAGGACCTCGCCGGCCGCATGGAGGCGGCCTGGCACGAGGGCCGGGTGCAGCTCTGCAGCCTGCAGGGGCCGCAGGCCGAGGAGGCCGCATGAGGGGCGGCTTCACCGGGGCCGCCCTGCTGGCCTTGCTGGCCTGCTGCGGCCCGGCGCGGGCCCAGGCCTTCGACGCCGAACTCGACACCCGGCTGGCGCCGGTGGCGCGCCTGGCCTTCAACCATCCGGAGGCCGGCCTGCAGGTGCTGGAGCGCCTGCAGAAGGAGAAGCATGGCGGCGGCGCCGAGTCCGACCATTGGCAGTTTGAACTGGCGCGCGCGCGCCTGCTGCTGGCCGCGGGAGAGGTGCGCCATGCCCAGGAGCTGGCCGAGAAACTGGCGCGCCGCGCCGAAGACCATGCCAAGCTGCTGCGCGCCGAGATCGCCGAGCGCGGTGCCCAGGGCGACCTGGCCGCCGAGCTGGCGCAGCAAAGCCTGCAGGGCCTGGAGCGCGGCTGCTCGCGCAGCCAGCCGGCCGAGAGCGTGGCCAGGGGCGGCTGCGATTTCCGCGCCACCTGGGCGGCGCTGCGCATCCTGCAGCGCCACCAGATCAATCGCGGCGAGCTGGCCTTTGCCAACAACAGCAACAGCTTCGCGCTGGCGCTGGCCCAGGCCGGGCACGACAACCTGCTGAGCGTGATCAGCCTGGGCGACCTGGCCCTGGTCGAGCAGCTGCAGGACCAGGCCGACGGCGTGCGCCGCCACATCACGCTGGCGCTGCAGACCGCGCAGGGCGATGCCCAGGCCATGGGGCGGGTGAAGGTCTACGAGGCCGCGCTGGCGGCGCGCCGGCGCGAGCCCGCCGTGCAGCTCAAGCTGCTGGAAGAGGCCTTGCGCTATGCCACCGAGGCCGATGCCACGCGCGACGTGGCGCAGGTGCAGGGCAATCTGGTCGACTCCTATATGCACCAGGGCGAGCCCGCCAAGGCGGTGGCGATGGCCAGGCTGGCGCTGCCGGTGATCACGCGCTTCCGCGATCTGCGCTTGGAACGCACGCTGCGCCACAACCTCTCGGTGGCGCTGGTGCTGCTCAAGCAGTTCGATGCCGCCCGCCAGGAGATCGCGCGCGTGGACGTGCTGCGCCAGAGCCAGACCGACGGCGCCCAGCGCGTCACCGAGCTGCGCGAGCTGGGTCAGGCCTACGCCGACGCCGGCCAGGCCAAGGAGGCCATCCGCCTCTACCACGAGGAGCGCCAGCTCAGCGCCGAGGTGGCGGCGCGCAACCGCGAGGCCTCGCTGCAGCAGCTGCGCCTGAAGTACGACAGCGAGGGCAAGCAGCGCGACCTGCAGCTGCTGGCGCGCGAGAACGCCATCAAGGAGCAGCAGCTCGTCAACCGCAACCGCG
>Ga0208398_101008_pt1 | contig 12743 bp, 9 predicted proteins | sample LakWasMe79_HOW10_2_FD_183905 | JGI IMG/M metagenome (GOLD analysis project Ga0208398, IMG submission 183905) | Freshwater sediment methanotrophic microbial communities from Lake Washington under simulated oxygen tension - Sediment Metagenome... | ecosystem: Environmental > Aquatic > Freshwater >... | reverse complement strand
GTGTTGGTGAAAGTGGTTTGCTGCACCTTCACATCGGCGGGAACATTCAAAGTGAGTTTGTTTTGCGCAGGATTCGGATACAAGGCCACACCCGACAACAATTCAATGTCTACGGTCGCCAAAGTCGTCGTGCTGTTCTTAGAGATAATATCTTTCTTCGGGTTAAAGACCACGCCGGTTACCACAAACGGAACATCTACAATAAATTGCTGGCCGTTGGTTGTATTGTTCAATACGTAATCCTGCTGCTGTCCGCCGCTGCCCGTTAGCCTCACCGGAACCGGCATCTCAAAGAAACTCACCGACGAATGCGATTGTGTCTGGTTGATTGTAATCCTGGCCTGTCCCGCAGGCAAGTTGCGCGCATTGATGCTGTATATCGGATAACCCTGGTTGTAAACCCAGTCGTTGAAAAACTCGGTCAAACTCACGCCCGAAGCAGTTTCAAGGTGCGACTGCAAATCGTCGGTATGGGCATAGCCATAGGCGAGCGCAGGATCGTTGAGGTATGCACGCAATCCTTGCAGGAAAGCAGTATCGCCCAGTTTAAAGCGCAACATATTGAGCACCATCGCGCCTTTATTATAAGTGAGTCGCGTGCTGAAAATACGGCCCACATCAAGCGCTTCGGTATCGGTAAGATAAACCGCTCCGCCCGCGCTGTTGGTGATCGAGTTGATCATATTGCCTTTATCGGTAATGAAGGCCGCATCGCCATCAAAATGTTCAATGACCATAGAGGCCATATAGGTAGCGAAACCTTCGTTGAGCCAAATGTCTTTCCAGGAGCCGCAGGTTACCTTGTCGCCAAACCATTGGTGTCCCATTTCATGCGCAATCAGGCTTCTGCTGTAGCCGCCGCTGCCACCCGCGGTCATGAATGAAACGGTAGTGTGTTCCATACCGCCGCCCCAGCCAAACTGGCAATGCCCATATTTTTCATTGCGGAAAGGATAGGTTACGAAAGTACTCTCGTAAAAGTTAATGATGTCAGGCGTTACCGCCACGCTCGAAATATTGCCCGAAGCCGTTTCGGGATACATATAGTTCACGATCGGGAAAAACGGACTGGCTACCGTACCCAAACCGCCTTGTTGGTTGTAGACCTGGTAATTGGTTATCGCAAATGCCACCAAATAGGCAGGAATCGCGTACCCATGGTGGAAATGTGTCGTGCTGGTGGTAGCTGAACTAGCGGTCTTTGAAACCTGTACGCCATTAGCTACCGCAATATAGGCAGTTGGTGCGGTGATGTAAACATCTACGCCGTTGTCTATCTTATCGTTAAGGTCTTGCTTGCATGGCCACCAATCGCGCGCGCCGAAAGGCTCAGACAAAGTCCAGATTACCGGTGTGCCGTCATGATAATCTGCTACAAACGACCCGAATCCGGTTCCGGCAGGATAACCATTATAAAGCACCTGGATGGTATGGTTGGTTCCTGCGGTAGCAGTAGCGGGGAGGTTTAAGACTAGTGCTTCGGCATTTCTGGTAAAGCTGACTGCGTTGCCGTCGAAAGTGGCATTAGACACCGTCATCACGTATGAAGGCTGTGACGTATCGTTGGTGAAATCAAAGGTGATGGTATTGGTGTTTGCCAGTATCGTCATTTCTGTAGTGATGGTGCCGGTTATCGCCGAACGATTGTCATTATTATCATCAACGACAAAATTGTCAGGGCTTACGTTTAACTCGAGTTTCTGATAAGTCACATCGTAATTGTACGTATCGGGATTGATCACGAGGTTCATTCTTTTGGATGCCGATTTTTTCTCGGCATTCGCAATTTCGTCAAGCGATGAAACCGATTGGGCAAAACCGGAAACAGACAAAAGCAAGGCGATGAGTAGGTAAGTTTTCTTCATTTGTTTAAAAATTTTTGCGAATGTAATTATTAATTCGAAAGTTAAATGTTAATTACCCTTAGAATTCACTTAAATGTCAGCAGATTACTATTTTGAGATGCCGCGAAGTTTTTTTGGTTGCGCCTTTCAACTCCCAAACATTTGACTAAATTTGCGAACCTGTACCGGAAATGAATTCCGGCAGGTTTTAAAACTTACGCATTATGTTACAGATAGGATTTATTAGGGAGAACCAAGAGCAAGTGATTAAGGCGTTGGCCAAGCGAAATATGGATGCCGCCAGCCTCATCCGCGAAGTCGTACAACTCGATGAACAGCGTCGTGCTGCACAGGCCGAGCTCGACAACACCTTGTCCGAATCCAACAAACTGTCTAAAGACATAGGCGAACTCATGAAAAACGGCGAAAAGGCCAAAGCGGCCATCCTCAAGGAGAAAACCGTTTTGCTCAAGGAAAACAGCAAGGAATTGTCTGAAAAGGCCGAAGCGCTTGCGCACGAACTCACCCAAAAATTATACACCATCCCGAACCTTCCGGCAGCCATTGTCCCCGAAGGCAAAACGCCAGAGGAAAATGTGACCGTTTTCCAGGAAGGCGAAATCCCGGTTTTGCACGAAGGTGCGCAGCCGCATTGGGAATTGCTCAAAAAATATGACATCGTCGATTTCGAACTCGGCGTCAAGATTGCAGGCGCCGGTTTTCCGGTCTATAAAGGAAAAGGCGCGAGGCTGCAACGCGCGCTCATTTCGTATTTCCTCGACAAGAATACCGCGGCAGGCTACAAGGAATATCAGGTGCCGCATTTGGTCAACGAAGCTTCGGGTTTCGGAACCGGACAATTGCCCGACAAAGAAGGGCAGATGTACCATGTGGGCATCGATGATTTGTATTTGATCCCAACGGCAGAGGTTCCGGTGACCAATTTGTTCCGCGATGTGATTTTGAATGAAAATGAACTCCCGGTTTTGTGTACCGGATATACGCCTTGTTTCCGCCGTGAAGCGGGCTCTTACGGATCGCACGTACGCGGACTCAACCGCCTGCACCAGTTTGACAAGGTAGAAATCGTGCGCATCGAGCATCCCGACAAATCTTACGAGGCGCTCGAAGGCATGGTCGAACACGTGAAAACATTGCTACAGGAACTCAAATTGCCGTACCGGATTTTGCGTCTGTGCGGAGGCGACATGGGTTTCACTTCGGCATTGACCTATGATTTCGAGGTGTTTTCTACGGCGCAGGACAGATGGCTCGAGATCAGTTCGGTTTCCAATTTCGAGACCTTTCAGGCCAACCGTCTCAAATTGCGTTTCCGCGACAAGGACGGCAAAAACCAACTCGCGCATACGCTCAACGGAAGCTCGCTCGCCTTGCCACGTGTTTTGGCCGGAATCATCGAAAATTACCAAACGCCAGAGGGTATTGTAATCCCCGAAGTGCTGCGTCCGTACTGCGGATTTGACCTTATCGACTAAAAAGTTAATCTTTAATAAGCGATGTACTAAATTGACGCAAATTGTGTTACTTTGGTACATCGTCTTTTTTACCTGAAATGAAGAAATTACTCCTTGGCTGTTTGCTGTTTTGCTCGTTGTTCGCTTATTCGCAGAACGACCAGCTCGCGCAGAATTATTTCGACAAAGGCGATTTCGAAAAGGCGAAAATCACTTATGAGGATTTGCTCAAGACGGCTCCATCCAATAGTTATTATTTCCAGAAAGTCATTGAATGTTACCAGCAATTGCAGTTGCTAGACCAAGCCGAAGCCCTCATTTTGGCCAGATTGAAGCAATACAATCAGGCCAATCTATTGGTAGAGCTTGGTTTCAATTACCAACTCAAGAAAGACCAGGAAAAGGCCAAGAAATATTATGAGCAGGCGATTGATAGGATCAGGAAAAATCCGTCAGAAGTTTACAATGTAGCCGGCATTTTCGAAAAGAAAGTACAACTCAATTATGCGTTGCAATCTTACGAGCTGGCGCTGAGCCTCGAACCCAAATTCAACTTCAATTACCAAATGGCGTTGCTCTACGGACAGCTTGGCAACACCGATATGATGATCGACAAATTCCTTACCGAAGCCTACGCCAACCAGCAAAATTCGGTCATGATCCAAAACCAGCTCACGCGCTTCATGACCGAGGACACCGATCTGGCTTTCAACGAGGCGCTCAAAAAAGCATTGCTCATTCGGGCGCAGAAAAACCAGGATGTCTTCTGGAACCAATACCTGAGCTGGTATTATGTGCAGCAGAAGGAATATGGCAAGGCGTTCATCCAGGAAAAAGCCATTTATCGCCGCAATCCCGAGTCGTTTTCGAGTATCGTCAATCTCGCGCACCTTTCAATTGAAGAAGGCGAAAATGAAACGGCCAGGGAAATCCTGACTTTCGTGCTCGAGAATACCCGAGATATGGAATTGCTCATCCAATCGCACACTTATTTGCTCCAAATGCGCATCGCTTCGGCGACCCCAAAAGAGCTGCCGCTCATTGAAACCGATATCGCCAATTTGCTCAAGGAATTTGAAATCACGCCTTATTCCTTGCAATTGCAAATCCTGCAGGCGCATTTTGTGACCTTCAACATGAAAAATTCGGAGCAAGGCAAAACCATCCTCAGAAAATCGCTCACGCTGCCGCTCAACCTTTACCAGACTGCCGATGTGAAGATGGAACTAGCCGACATTTTGCTTTATGAGGAAAAATTCAACCAGGCGCTGATCTATTACTCTCAGATCGAGGAAGATTTAAAGAACGATGTCGTGGGCCACGAAGCCAGCCTCAAGTCGGCCAAGACGAGTTATTTTAAAGGCGATTTCACTTGGGCACAAAAGCAATTCAAGGAACTCAAATCGGCTTCCTCGCAGCTCATCGCCAATGACGCGCTCGAATACTTTTTGCTCATCAACGACAACACCGTAGCCGATTCTACGCAAACCGCGCTAAGGCAATTCGCCAAGGCCGATTATTTGCTTTACCAGAACAAGAACAACGAGGCATTGGCGCAATTCCAATTGATCTTAAAAAGTTTCAAGGGACAAGAAATTGAGGCGGTAACCTTATACCGTTTGGGCAAAACCTACGAGAAATTGGGCGACTACACGGCGGCGCTGGGCCAATACCAAGCCATCATCGACAAGCACAAAGAAGGTATTTACATTGACGAGGCTTATTATTTTTCGGCCGAGATTTACAACAAGCAAATCAAGGACGCCGAGAAGGCGAAAGCCAGTTACGAACAGCTCATCTTTAACCACGAAGACAGCATTTATTTTACCGATGCGCGAAAGAAATACCGGCAACTGCGCGGCGATACTACTTTATAGACTGTTAGATTGTTAGATATTAGATTATTAGACAGAACGATGATAGCAATCCAAAATCCAATAACCAAAATCCAGCAATCCAACATCCAACAATCCAACAATCCCAAAAAATGATCATCTACAATGTAACCACCAACATAGACGAAAGCGTACACGAGAAATGGCTCAACTGGATGCAGCACAAGCACATCCCCGAAGTATTGGCCACAGGCAAATTTTCTTCGGCCCGATTAACCAAAGTGTTGATTGTAGAAGAAATGGGCGGCGCGACCTATTCGGTGCAATACACCACAGACAGCAAGGCCACGCTCGAGAAATACTACCTCGAAGATGCCGCCAAATTGCGCAACGAAGCCGTGAAGTTGTTTGGCGACAAGATGATTTCTTTCCGTACCGAACTCGAGCTGATCTCTGACTCGTTCAACAACCTGCAATAAGAACCAGCTTCGATCTTCGCGGCAAAAACACACACCATGGAACAAGTAAAAGCCAAAAAGCACCTCGGCCAGCATTTCCTTAAAGATGAAAGCATTGCCAAGGCCATCGCCGACACACTGAGCCTTGAAGGGTATAGCGATGTGCTCGAGATCGGGCCGGGAATGGGCGTACTTACCAAGTACCTGCTCGAGAAGGATGCGACGATCCATGTCATAGAAATCGATACCGATTCGGTGGCTTACCTTGATGCGAACTACCCCAAATTAAAAGGCAAGATCATCTCGAAGGATTTCCTCAAATACAACATCAATGAGGTTTTTGAAGGCAAGCCATTTGCCATCATCGGCAATTTCCCGTACAACATTTCCTCGCAGATCGTGTTTCGCGCGCTCGAGTTGCGGCAACAAATTCCCGAATTTTCAGGTATGTTCCAAAAGGAAGTCGCCGAGCGCATCTGCGAAAAGAAAGGCAGTAAAACCTACGGCATCTTGTCGGTTTTGGTGCAGGCTTTTTTCGATGCCGAATATTTGTTTACGGTAGATGAGCACGTTTTCAATCCGCCGCCAAAGGTCAAGTCGGGCGTTTTGCGTTTGCGACGCAAAGAAAATTTCACCTTGCCTTGCTCAGAAAAGCTGTTTTTTACCGTCGTCAAAACCGGGTTTCAGCAACGCCGCAAAACCTTACGCAACAGTTTAAAAACGCTAAATTTGTCGGATAATTTAAGAGAAGATACTATCTTTGACCTGCGTCCCGAACAATTGTCGGTCGAGCAATTTATTGGTCTTACCCAGAAAATAGAAGCCGATGGAATTTAAAATCAGCAAGGAGCTCATCCAACAAATTGAGCAGCTCATTGAAACCAAACAGGAAAGCCAACTCGAGCTCCTGCTCAATGACATGCACCATGCTGATATTGCCGAAATTTTAGACGAGCTCGATTTTGACGAAGCCACCTACATTTTCAAGATCCTCGACAGCGAGAAAACGGCAGAAATCCTGCTCGAACTCGAAGACGATCTGCGGGAAAACATTTTGAGCCGCCTATCGCCAAAGGAAATTGCCGAAGAGCTCGACGAACTCGAAACCAATGACGCGGCAGACATCATTGCCGAACTCTCGCAAAGCAAGAAGGAAGAAGTAATTTCGGAATTGCAGGATGTTGAGCACGCCAAGGACATCGTCGATTTGTTGCGTTACAAAGAAGACACTGCGGGCGGAATCATGCACAAAGAACTCGTCAAGGTCAACGAAAACTGGAACGTATTGACCTGCGTCAAGGAAATGCGCATCCAGGCCGAGAATATCTCGCGTGTGCATTCCATTTATGTGGTCGATGACGAAGACCGGCTCAAGGGCCGCTTGTCGCTCAAGGATTTGCTTACGACCTCTACCAAAACACCAATTAGCGAAATTTACATCAGCAAACTCAATTCGGTCAATGTCTATACCGAAGATGTTGAGGTGGCGCGTATCATGCAAAAATACGATCTCGAGGCCATTCCGGTCACCGATGAACTCGGCAGGCTTGTGGGCCGCATCACCATTGACGACATCGTAGACGTAATCAAGGACGAAGCCGAAAAAGATTACCAACTCGCGGCGGGTATTACCCAAGACGTTGAAGCCAATGACAGTGTGCTCGAACTCACCAAAGCGCGCCTTCCTTGGCTTTTAATGGGAATGATCATCGAGCTTTTCGCCTCGCGCGTACTCGATGCAAACCAGGCGGTTTCCGACCAATTTAGAACCTTAATCATTTTCGTGCCTTTGCTTTCTGCGACTGCCGGAAATATAGGCGTTCAGGCTTCGGCGATTGTCGTACAGGGTTTGGCGAACGGCTCGGTTAAGGAATTCAATCGCAATTATTTCAGCAAAGAGCTTTCGGTTTCGATGATTTCGGGAACGATTATTTCGTTGTTTTTGTTGGGCTACCATTATTTTTTATACGGCCAGTTCATGGTGGGTTTTGCGATTTCCATTTCTATGATTGCCGTTATTTTGTTCGCGGCGACTTTGGGGACGCTTGTGCCGCTATTGCTCCACAGAAATAAAATTGATCCGGCCATTGCTACAGGCCCGTTTATCACCACGACCAACGACGTGTTCGGTATTTTTTTGTATTTTGCGATTGCCAGGCTCATCTTAGGCGTTTAAAATCCCATTCATTATGAACATACACATCATTGGCGGAGGAAACCTCGGCGTCGCCATTGCATTGGGCTTATCCGGATTTGTTCCCGAATGCAGCGTTACGGTTACCCGAAGAAACGCAGAAAATATCAAACACCTCGAAGCAAAAGGCATCAACGTTTCATCGGACAACACCCAAGGCATTGAAAAAGCCAACCTGGTCATCCTCACCGTAAAACCGTATCAAACCGCATTGGTACTAAAGGAAATCGCTCATAAAATTCCCAGCGCGATCGTTGTTTCAGCCGTCAGTGGCGTTACCATCGAAGACCTCCAAAAAGAAATTCCCGCGAATGCCGTGGTCAGGATCATGCCCAACATCGCCGTACAATTTGGCGAATCGGCAACCTGTATCGCTTTTCAGGAAAAGGATAGGGAAGCTGCGCAAGAGGTCGTTTCCATTTTCCAAAGACTCGGCACCGCACCCATCATTGAAGAAAAACTCATGGACGCCGCCACCGTGCTCGGCGCCTGCGGAACCGCTTATGCCTTGCGTTACATCCGAGCCTCTATGCAGGCCGGAATCGAAATTGGCTTCGATGCGCAAACCGCACTGGCCATCGCCGCCCAAACCGCCAAAGGCGCGGCACAGATGCTGCTCGAAGAAAAGATACATCCCGAACAACTCATTGACCGCGTGACTACGCCGCAAGGTTGCACAATTGTTGGGCTTAATGAAATGGAGCATCAGGGTTTCAGTTCGTCGCTCATTAAAGGCATCAAAACTTCATTGCTTAAAATCAGGGAGTAGACAGCGTTTCAGCTTCGGAAGTCGCTAGCGCAGCTGCAAAGTGTTCAGCGAATCGGCAAACTGACGGCCAAAAACAGCCGCACCATTGGCGTTCATGTGGAAAGAGTTGTAAAAGTAATCGGTGCTCGACGTCATGCTGCTCGTACTAAAATCCCAAAAGACAATTCCGTTTTTACGCGCCACATTGGCAACGCGTGTTTTCATTTTAGAGAAAGTAGGCTGCTGCAATTCGGTGAGTCCGTCGTATTGTGGCGTCCAGACGAGTATCAGGCGGATGTTTCTTTTTTTGCAATCGTTTATTTTTTGCTGCAATCGTTCAAATCCTATCTCAAAATCGGTTTTCGAATAATCGACGGGTTTGCCTTTGAGGTTTTTCTTGAATTTATCGAAATCGGTATTCCAACCCTGCGTCTGCCTGTGGTAACCCTTGATTTTTTGATACGCAAGGTGTTTGCCAAACAGGGCCGCAATCCCATCCAAAACCAAAGGTTCGAAGCCGCGGTATTTGCTCATCGGAATCCATTTTTCAAGGCGTACCGTAGGGTCAATTTCACGTAGCGTTTCATACATTTCGGGCTCGTCGTAATACGGCAGGTAAAATTTTTTGGTCGCTACATTTTCATCCGATAAGGCGTGCAGGTCTATATTCTGCACCACGATTTGGGGCCGGTGGTGCGCGAGCAGGCTGTTCCATTTGATGCGCTCAAAATTGAGGTTGGCGCCCGGCGTGCCCAGATTGTAGGCAGCGATTCCGGTTTTACGTTCAATAATGGCGGGGTCAAAGTGCGCCTGCGCGCGCGAATTCCCAACGATGACCATACGGTCTTTTATTTGTCCCTCAAAGAGCAGGTTCGAGGCGGTAAAATCGTCAGACGATCGCTTCACGCCGGCATCAACCGCCATTTGCAGTACGAACAGCAATAGGTAGCAGCATAGCGCAATGACCAACAGTTTTTTGAAGAATCGTCTCATAACTTAAAATTGGAAATAAATAAAATCGCTCGCCTCATTCTTGACATTGAGGATGATGCACAACAAAACGAAAAAATACAAAACGTAGCGCAAATTTGATCTTTCGAGGAAGTCATTCACGATGTGCAGCTTATTGCGGCTGAGCCATTCCATACCCATCAGAAAGGTCAGGTAAAAAAGCAACGGCCTAATCGGATGGTCATAGGTAATGGCAATATTGACCTTAAAAAAATCGGGATTGGCCGCGATAGACCTGATGTAATCAAAGGCGTGCGGCAGGCTTTCGGCGCGAAAGAAAATCCATGCAAAAGTCACGCAGCCAAAAGTAAATGCGATCTGGAAAAATTCCTTGAAACCCGGCAAAACTGTGGCCTTGTCAGGCTGTGAAGGCACTTTGTTTTTTCCCATCACCAAAAGCGGCAGGAAAAGCAACGCGTGAATGAGTCCCCAGATCACATACGTCCATTTGGCGCCATGCCAGAATCCGCTGACCAGAAATACGATAAACACGTTACGGATCGTAAAGAGCAGGCTGCCGCGATTGCCGCCCAACGGAATGTACAGGTAATTGCGAAACCAATTCGTGAGCGAAATGTGCCAACGCTGCCAGAAATCGGCAATGTTTCGGGCAAAATACGGATACCTGAAATTGCGCAGCAAATCAAACCCGAACAAACGCGCCAAACCCACGGCTATATCCGAATACCCGCTAAAGTCGCCATAAATCTGGAACGCGAACAACACCGCGCCAAAAATAAGCATGCTCCCCGAGTAGTCGTGGTAATTGGTAAACACGTCATTGACATACATCGCGCAGTTGTCTGCAATGACAATTTTTTTGAAAAATCCCCACAAGATCAGCCGCATCCCAACGGCTGCATTGTTGTAATCGAAAACCCGCTGCCTGAAAAATTGCGGCAGCAAATGCGCGGCCCTTTCTATTGGCCCGGCCACGAGCTGCGGAAAGAAGCTCACGAAAGCGAGAAAAGCGACGATGTCTTTGGTGGGTTCCATTTTGCGCTTGTACACATCAATGCCATAACTCAGGCTCTGGAAGGTGTAGAAACTAATGCCTACCGGCAAAATAATGTGCAACGCCTCATTGTGCAACGGATGACCGAAAAAGGTAAACGCACGCTCAAAATTGTCGAGGAAGAAATTAAAATACTTGAAAAATCCGAGCAAGCCCAGGTTCAGGAAAATACTGATGCACAGCAAATATTGGCGTTGCTTCGGGCGGTTTTCCTTGGCAAGTTGCAGACCGACAAAAAAATCAACGAGTGCGCTAAAGGCCAGCAAAGCCAAAAACCGCCAATCCCACCAACCGTAAAAGACAAAACTCGCAGTCGCAATCAGCGCATTTTGCAGCTTGAGGTTTTTATTCACCAACCAATACAGCACAAAAACGATGGGCAGGAATACGGCAAAATCGATTGAGTTGAAAAGCATAAGACTGTTTTATCCGGTTCGGGCAGAAAGGCTCCTCGCAAATGTAATTGTTTTTGTTAAATTTAGCTTACGCCCGGTTTGGCTTATTGCTTGTTTGGGCGTTGCCTTCGGCCCGCGCTGTACGCTGTATCTTTTTAAATAAAAAATTTAAAAAGGATGCCGCTTCCATCGCTAACGCGGGCCTCCGTTTCCAAATCAAATCCGTATTTTTGGACGAAGCAAATCATCGAACAACAAAAACAAAATGCCGACAACCAACCGCCAACCACCAGCAACCATCAAAATACTCCACATAGACAGCAACCATCCGCTATTGCTTGCCCAATTGCAACAGGCCGGATTTGTAAATGATGAAGATTACCATTCGTCTCGCGCTGAAATCGAGACGAAAATCAAAGATTACCAAGGCATCGTGATCCGCAGCCGTTTTAAGATTGACAAGGATTTTCTCAGCAAAGCCACGAACCTGCAATTCATCGCACGCGTGGGCGCAGGGCTCGAAAGCATCGATGCCGAAGCAGCCGCCCAAAACAACGTCGAACTTATTGCCGCACCCGAAGGCAACCGCAACGCCGTCGCCGAACATACGTTGGCCTTGTTGCTCGCGCTGTTCAACAAAATCAATGTGGCCGATGCCGAAATCAAACAAGGGCATTGGAACCGCGAGGCCAACCGTGGCCACGAACTCGATGGCAAGACCGTTGGGCTCATCGGCTATGGCAATATGGGAAAAGCATTCGCCAAAAAATTACGCGGCTTCGACGTGAAGGTTTTGTGTTATGACATCCTTGAAAACGTGGGCGATGCGAATGCCAAGCAGGTCACGCTCGAAGAGCTGCAACGCCAATCGGATGTGCTGAGCCTGCATATTCCCTGGACGCCGACGACCGATAAAATGGTCAATGCCGATTTCATAGCCGCATTTGCCAAACCGTTCTGGCTGCTCAATACCTCGCGCGGCAAAAACGTGGTGAGTGCCGATCTAACCGCTGCCTTGCAATCCGGGAAAATCCTCGGAGCCGGTCTTGATGTGCTCGAATATGAGCAATTGTCTTTTGAGACGCTTTTTCACGAAGGGGATAAACCCGAAGCTTTTCAATATTTGCTTGCAGCCCAAAACGTGATCCTTTCGCCGCACATTGCCGGCTGGACTTTTGAGAGCCATGAAAAGCTTGCGCAGGTAATCGTCGATAAAATAAAAGAAAAATATTTCGGGAAACCACAAACCGAAGCACCCGAGATTCGTGCCACCGGAATCGGCGGCGTGTTTTTCAAATGCAAAGATCCCGATGCAATCAAGCAATGGTACAAGAAACACCTCGGGCTAGACACCGATGCTTACGGTTGGACTTTCTGGTGGAAGGACAACGAGGGCAACGATTGTTTGACGCAATGGTCGCCGTTCGCAGAAAACACCAAATATTTTGAACCCAGCGAAAAACCCTTCATGCAAAATTTTCGCGTACACGACCTTGCTGGTTTGCTCCAAAAACTCAAGGCCGAAGGCGTTACCCTTGTGGGTGAACCCGAAGCTTTTGATTATGGCAAATTTGGCTGGATACTCGACCCCGAAGGAAATAAAATTGAACTTTGGGAGCCCAATGATAGCGCATTCTTATAATTTTTTTTATTTTTATAACCAAACCAACAAACACAAAAATGGAAAACCAACCCACAGAAACCTGGAACCAACCCAAAAACCCCATCCCCGAATTTAAAGTAGACCCAATCATGGTACTCATTTTTT
>Ga0208398_101007_pt1 | contig 12744 bp, 9 predicted proteins | sample LakWasMe79_HOW10_2_FD_183905 | JGI IMG/M metagenome (GOLD analysis project Ga0208398, IMG submission 183905) | Freshwater sediment methanotrophic microbial communities from Lake Washington under simulated oxygen tension - Sediment Metagenome... | ecosystem: Environmental > Aquatic > Freshwater >... | reverse complement strand
CAAAGCGCCCGAGAAAGCTCGCTTCAAGAACCATGACGTCGGGCAAGTTCCCAGATGTCGACAAGGCCGTTGTCATCGCAGTGTGGTGGTCCTGGTACTGGCGGGTTTGAATTCTGACTTCGACTTCGGGATGCACCTTTCGCCACAGCGGTAGTGCAGCCCTGGCAATTTCATCGACCAGGGGGAAAGCAGCTACGTTGATCACCACAGGGGGCTGGGCACGGACACCAGCCACAGCCAATGCCCCGGTGGCGAGCACCGTACGACGGTTCAGACGGCGTTGGTTCAATATGTCATGCATGACTAAACCTTTGCAGTCCCACAGTACTTTTCAACGTAGGACTGGTGGGGAGGCAGTTGTGAAACTGTTTTCTCTACGGTGGACCGAATGCCGTTGAGGAAACGCGACAGTTCTGCGTCTCCCATCAAATCAGCCACCTGGTGGTATTGCTTGGGCATGATGCCTTGGCCCAACATCACCTGGATCCACGAGTTCTCGGCGAACAGCTCGTTGGGAATGCGGAAGACCCGGCCCGTCTCCCGGAACAGCTCAATGCGATGCTGCAGTGAAGCTGGAATCTCCATGGCGCGACAGGCGTTCCAGTAGGGCGTATCCCGTCGATTGGTGACCTTGTAATGCATGATGATGAAGTCGCGGATATGCTCGATTTCCGAACGACTCTGCTTGTTGTATTCGTCGACGTCAGCCTGACAGATTCCCCGTGAAGGAAATAATTGCATCAGCCGAACGATGCCGCGCTGAATCAGGTGAATGCTGGTTGATTCCAGTGGCTCCAGAAATCCGCTTGAAAGGCCGATGGCCACGCAGTTGCCTCTCCATGTTTCCTGCCGCTGCCCTGGCGTAAATTTGATGACGCGCGGCTGCGTCAGCACGGCGCCCTGCACACTGGCAAGCAAAGCCTGTTTGACGTCCTCATCTTCTCGATAGCGACTGCTGAAAACCATGCCGTTGCCCACACGGTGTTGCAGCGGTATGCGCCATTGCCAACCGGCACTGTGCGCGATAGATCGGGTGAAAGGGACCGCCGGTCCGACGGACTCGGTCTGCACTGCGACAGCACTGTCGTTGAATAGCCAGTGGGACCAGTCCTCATAGCCAACCTTCAGCGTCTCACCGATGAGCAATCCGCGAAAACCTGTGCAATCAATGAAGAGGTCGCCTTCTATGACGGCGCCGGATTGGAGATTGATGGATTCAATGTGCCCTGACGCGACATCCGTCTTGACCTCCACAATCTTCCCTTCGATGCGTTGAACGCCGAACGCCTCGCTGAACTTGCGCAAATACTTGGCATACAAGGTCGCATCCAGGTGAAAAGCGTAGTTCATGCCAGTGCGCGGCAAGTGGGCAAATCGGCCCGCCTGTGCCGCCTTGAGTTCCAGGCAGTAGTCACCGTATTCACCCGCGAGATTGCGTTGGCGACCCTTCATCCAGAAGTGCTGAAACCCGGCCGTCCAATGGTCTGTCCCGGTCAGACCGAATGAATGGATGTAGTCTTCGTTGACGTTGCGCCAGTTCTCAAAATGGATGCCCAGCTTGAAGGTGGCTTGAGTGGCAGCCATGAACTCCTGCTCATTGATTTCGAGCAACTCATGAAAAGTCAACAACGTGGGAATCGTGGCCTCCCCCACACCCACCGTGCCAATCTCATCCGACTCGATCAACTTGATATTGAGCGACTTGCCAAGTGTTTTGGACAGGAGAGCGGCAACCATCCAGCCGGCGGTGCCTCCGCCGGCGATAACGATGCGTTTGACTGGCTTACCACCCGTTTCGGCGGGCTTTTCATTGTTCAATGTCGTTCTCCTGTCAACGATTCAACTTCTTCAGCAGTTGGGCCCGCAAAACGCGTGTTGCGTCTGCATTCAGTGGCCCCAAAATCCGGCGCATGGGTTCTGGAATGTGGCTGGCGGTGTCTCCGTCCGCATGGAATACGTAATGGTCAAACAGACCCTCCCACGCCCTGCGCTGCTCGATTGGCAGATCGCGCACGCTCATGATGGCCAGCATTAGGGCGTTCATGGCCGGGTCCATGTAGTCGGGCGACTGACGCCACCAATAGTTGATCAGCACGTTGAAACCATCCAGCGCCTCAACATGGTGCCACCACATACTGGGGATGAAAATGGCATCGCCGGGTCCGAGTTCGGCACCCAGCGCGCTCTTCGCAGCATCAGCGAATTTGGGGAATCTCTCCAGATCCGGGTTGGCAAAATCCACAAGACTGATGGGCTGTCCAGCCGGTGTCAAATCGAGTGGGCCGATATACAAATTGGCCAGTTCTTCCGGTGGAAACAAAGTGAAACGACGATGCCCTGCTGCGACACAGGCAAGGTTGTCAGGTGCGTCATAGTGGGCGGCGATGCGCGTGCGATTGCCAATCCACACGCTGGCCAATGGATCCCGATTGCCGAAATTCACATCGTTTTGGCTGCGGAAGTCCGGCAAACACGCGTCGACTGACGCAGACCCGACGTAGATAGCTGGCGGCTGCGCGTCCAGAAGGTGTCGCTCAAGCTCATCCAGCACAGCATCGAGCTTGAGCCGCTCCGGGTGAAAATTGAACCCGGAGCAGTCGTCGTTGTAGAAGAAACGCCCTTTGATGCCAGGCGCACCGAAAAACGCGTCCACGGTCGCATTGCGATAGAAGCTGCGCAGGTAATCGCCCGCCGCCTGGTCCGAGTGGCGCGCAGCACGCACGAGAGGCCATTGCGAAACCAGGCCCCGCAGCACGACTGGCTGCGTGGACCGTAGTAGCGCGTCCGGTATCGCCCGCGGGTCGACTCCCGTTAGCTCGGGAACCGTATTAGGAGCGACCAGCATAGGAGCGGTTCTTGCGCTGTCCGAGCGCGCTCAGATTGGAAAGCGAGGCAATCGCCATGTAAATCGACTGCAGGTAACCGGCCCTGTGCAGACGCTCCAGGGCGGTGCCATCCAGGTTGCTCAGGCGCTCTTCGTTGATCGTATAGAAACCTGACAACCGGCTGTGGGAACCGTCTGCATGTTCCATATCAAATACAAAGGACTCCAGCAGGTTGTGTTCCAGCAGTGCGGCGCTGAATGCGGGTGCATGTTCCAGGCCCTCATGGATCGCGCGCAACGTAGAGCTCATCCGGTCTAGAAAATCCGTGGTACCGCCATATTCCAGAAAGACCGGCTCCCCTTCCGAACGACTGATTCTCGGGCTATCCATGTCCACATGCATCACCATTTCTCCATTGGCTTTGCCAATGAGAAAGGGTTTGTGCTGCAGAGCGAGAGGCACATAGTCTGCATCCCATCCATCGGGCCCCAGAAACAGGTTCTCACCTTCATTCAGCCCCAAGAGCGCGGCAGCCTGAAAACTGGTTCCGTCCTCTGACTTGTAGAAAACAATGGGGTAGTGCGCCTGCAGATTGCGAAACTCCTGCGCAAAGGAAAAGACGGTCATCACGTTGTCGCCAAATGACTCCCCGCGCTTGGTGATGACTCGCAAATTCTTGTGATCTATGTTGTTGAGTACGACTGGATTGGACATGGTGCTGGTCGGTAGGTTCAGATCTTCATCATTCCATTGCGCTGAATATGCGCAATGAGTTCGCGATTGGTTGGCAATGCCGGGAGCATCTTGCGCGTCAACGCTGCCGCTTCCTGAAAATATGCATGGGCAGCCGTAGACGAATCGGTTCGCCGCAGAGTCGCGCGCGGTTGTGGTCGAAAGCCCATGCCATACAAAACATACTGGTAGCTCGCCGACGGGAACACTTCATCAACCCGCGAGAGGTCGTACCGCGAGGGACACTGGTGTTGCCAGAGTACGAGCAACTCACGCAAGCGCTCTGAAATACTTTCAGGTTGGCGGTTATCTCGCCAGTAGTCGGAGTCTGTTCGTTGCGACAAGACGTAGTGCAGTTTCAGGAAGTCAATCACCCGCTCCCATCGGTAGGTGAACGCATTGTTGAAACGGCGCGCCACAATGTCCATTGCATCGCGCGTTGCCGGCATCTCGTCACTCAGCATACTTGCCGATAGCTCAACGAGCGCAAGGGCGGAGGCTTCCAGCGGTTCGATGAATCCGGCCGAAAGACCAATCGCGACACAGTTCTTGTGCCAAAACTCTCGGCGATAGCCCGGCTGGAAAGACAGTTTGCGTGGCACAGCTGCGCCGCTCGGGCCTCCGGTTTGCCCTATGTAGCTGTGCAGTACTTCCTGCGCGACATCGTCCGAGGTGTGCGCGCTGGAGTACACGTAGCCCACACCCCTGCGCGTAGGCAGACCAATGTCCCATACCCAGCCACTGTGCTGTGCGGTCGAAATCGTTTGCGACGCAATGGGCGTGTGCTCGTCCGCGTATGGAACTTGCAATGCCAGTGCCGTATCGTTGAACAGCGCGTGCCTTTGGGAAATGAACGGCACCTGGTAGTGCTGGCCCAATAGAAGGGATTGCATGCCGGTACAGTCGACGAACAGGTCACCCTCCAACATGCCGCGCGAGCGCGTTTGCAGCGAGACAATATCCCCGTTTTCATGCGTATTGACGCCGGCCATGTGGTCAACCACGTGGCGAACGCCCAGTTTCTCTGTGCAGTGTGTGCGCAGAAACAGTCCGAACTTGCCCGCATCCAGGTGGTAGCCATAGTTGGCAACGGCTGCAAACTCAGGTGTGCTTTTCTGTTTTGGGGCCTTGCCCTGTACGCAAAGGTGTGGTTGAAAGCTCACAAGGTCGGCAAAGGGCAGGTTCGCATGCCCTTGCAGCCAAGCGGATACCAGATCGGTTTCACCGTACCCTTGCGGCAGCACGAAAGGGTGAAAGTAGTGGTCGTCCGGTTGACCGTTCACCCAACCGTTGAAACGTGAACCCTGCTTGAACGAAACGTCGCATGCACGGATGAAGTCGCTCTCGGATACGCCGATTTTGTCCAGCGTGTCGCGCATGGTGGGCCAAGTACCTTCGCCCACCCCAATGGGCGCTACATCTGGCGACTCCAACAGCGTCACCCGCAGGCCCGCTTCTGACGCGCTGCAATGTGCCGCCGCGATGACCCCTGCAGTCAGCCAGCCTGCCGATCCGCCGCCCACAATTACGATGTGTTTGACCGCCTCACGCACCACGGTATCCCTTTGGTTGTATCAATAAAAAAGCCGCTGTTTTGCAGTGGCTTTTTTGTTGCTATTCCATTGTCGGGCCATTGCAGCCTGGGCTGCAATGGCTGTCCTCTATCAGAACTTGTAACGCAGTCCGATCATGTACCGCGGTCCGGTCTGGGTAACATAGTTCACCTGGGAGCTGGTGCGACCATGCAAGCGCTGGATAGCGTCGTTGAGATTAATCGCTTCAGCCTGCAACGTCAGGTGTTTGTCCCACTTGTATCCGATGTTTACGTCCAATTGACCGTAGGCTTCGGTGTACATAGGGTTCGCCTGGCCACCTGCACCGTCAGTCGTGGCTGCCAGGAACTCGGCGCGCCAGTTGTAAGCAGCGCGCGCTGACCACTTGTCGTTCTCGTAGAAGGCCACCAGGTTGGCAGAGTCGCCAACGCCAACCAGCGCAGACTGTTGCGTGGTATTGGCGTTGTCAAACTGCAGACCGGAGCTGACTTTTGTGTAGTTGACGGAGGCACCAAAACCGCTGTTGCCAAACATGTGCTGCAGGTTGAACTCCCATCCAGTCAGTTTGTCGGCCCGGTCATTGGTTGGTATGGTGATTGAGAACGGAGCAATCGGGTCACCTGGTTGACCAGGGATGGTTCCCGTCAAGTGCCCATTGGAGTCATCTGGCCCGCGCACGACGCCGCCCTGACCGTTCTTGTTTAACAAGATGTAGTCGCGTATGCAGGTGACGTCGCCGTTTGCGCACCCACCTTTGGATACCGCTTCGTTCCACCACAGTCCATTCGCGGGCGTGCGCAAGTTAAATGGCGTGGATGTGGCTATACCGCTGCCGATGTAGTTCTCGATGTTCTTGGTGAAATACCCCACCGATGCAAAACTGCCCTTGTCGTAGTAGTACTCCAGCGACAAGTCGATGTTCCTGGACTTCAAGGGCTTCAAGTTCGGGTTACCCGATGCGCCGGTACCACCGTTAACACGTGCCAGTGGATCCAGCGTTTGTCCACCCTGAATGGCTTCCCAACCTGGACGGCCGATGGACTCTCCGTAGCTGGCGCGGAACTTGAGATTCTTGGAGAGATCCACATCAAAGTCAACGCTTGGCAACAAGTAGCTGTAGCTGCCTTCCTGGGTGGTGTACCCCGGCTTACCAAAAAGAACCGTGTACTCGTTGTTGGCCTGCCAGGTAATGCCAGTTGCGACGGGCACCAACGCGGAGGACACGACATCCGTTTTTTCATAGCGATAACCAACGGCCACATGCATGGGCATGGCAGTGTCAAAGTCTTTGTTGTACTGCAAATAGCCGCTCACCGATTTTTCCGTTGTAAGGCGGTCGGTTGAGTATTCTGTGGGCGCAACATACCACTCGGGGTGCCCCGTTGCCGCTATGACTTGGTTGCGCAGCGATGCGAAATCACCGAACAGGATTTGGTTAAATAGTGCGGCACTGCCGCTGCCACTGATCTTGGAGAAGTACTGGCGCAGCGTGTCCTTGCGCCAGGAACTGTCTGCGTAGTTCGCTGGTGTGCCTACGCCACCCCAGGAGTCTTGTTGCATATTGGCATATGCGGAGCGGTTGTCCACTTTGGTGCTGCCCAGCCCGAATTTCAAACCAGAGCTGTCGTCCAACTCAAAGGCACCCTTGACTTGGAATTGCTCGACTTGTGAGCGCTGGTAGCTGTTCTGGAAGGTAGACCCTGTCACCATCATCTTGGAAGGATCCACATCGCCACCGCTAATGTTGATGACGGGGAATTTATCGCTGAAATCTACGGTGTTGCCGGTACGCGTGAACTGCGCTCCACCTAAGACGCCACTTGAGCCATAAGGGCTATCAGGATTGGACTCGGCCGTAGAACGATGTGCATCCAGTTCCAACTTGAGCCGGTCGGAGACTTTCCACTCCACATTGAAGCCCAATGACCTGTTTTCGCTCTTGGTGGCGAACTCCGCAGCACCCATTGCGACGTCGCTTGGGCTGGCATAGGCTTCGGTGTAAACCGTCGGACCTGTGACGTTACCTGGGGTAAACGTAGCACCCGTCACCGCTCCACCAAAGGCCATCCACGCGCCCAAGTCATTGCGACGGGTTTGCAGTTTGTTCTGCGCGTAGGTGAAGTCCAACGTGGTCTTGATATCGCTGGATGGTGCGTACTGCAAAGTCAGCTGACCGTTGTCGCGCTGGCGTTGAACGCCGGTCATAGAGTAGTTGGGATTTTGCGGCACGGAGTAGACGTCAAAGCCCGTTGGAGCCTTGGATCCAGCACCACCCCAGTCACCATTTGCCGGGGTGACGGCACGCCAGCCATTGGGAACACCCGCCTGGTTGTATCCCGAGCTGCGCTCCTGGTGACTACCGGTGATCGCGATGCCGAACTTGCCGTCATCGGAGGTATGGCTGTAGATACCCGAGTACTCAGGTGTAGCGTTCTTGCCTTGCAGGTGGTTTGGCAGATTGGTATTGGAGGTGTCAATCACCTCCTTGAAACCAATGCTGGCCACATTCGGATTACCCAAAGGACGCGCGGTCTTGATATTGACTGTGGCACCGATGCCGCCGGTAGGCGAGCTGGCACGACTGGTCTTGTACACCTCAATACCTGACACCGATTCAGAGGCCAGGTTAGCGAAGTCGAAGGCCCGCGACGAAGGAGCGCCACCGCCGTTCAGCGAGGACGCAGGCATTTGGCGGCCATTGAGCAACACCATGTTGAAGTCTGGTCCAACCCCACGCACTGTGATACGGGCGCCTTCGCCGTTGGATCGGTCAATCGACACACCGCTGATACGCTGCAGCGATTCGGCCAGGTTGGTATCTGGAAACTTGCCAATCTCCTCCGCATTGATGCCGTCCACCACACCTTGTGAGTCACGCTTCAAATTCATGGCGGAACCCAGGCTGGCGCGAATACCTGTGACGACTACCGCCTCAAGCCCTACCCCATCTTTGGCGGCTTGCGACGCAGCAGGGACCTGTTGGGCATGGGCACCGCCCGATTCAGCAACGAGCAACGCGCACGCTGCAGCAAGTGCGCCCAGGCGGAACAGGGGGCGCTCGTTGCGCTTGCGTAGTGGCGAGGGTGATTTATTCATTCAATTGTCTCCAGACATTTATGGAAGTAGCAGGCGGATACGGTCAATTGCCAAATCATCAATCCCACAGGGTGTTCATTTTTGGAATCGATTTGTGAAAGCGCTTTCATGATCGCTGAAATCGCTTTCAAGTGTCAACTTGGGGGTAACCCTATGCCTCGGCTATCCCGCACTAGGTGGCTAAACTTGTGTTGCGTTTCACAGACAGGCGCGCGCTGGATTCTCGGGCGATCAGCCGGGGCAGCGGAACCGTTACGGTCGGTCGGGTTCCTGCCAACATCTGCAGCATGGCGTGGGCCGACAGTCGACCCTGCTCATAGGAAGACTGGTGAATCGTGCTCAGCGGCGGGACCGCATAGGGGGACGTGGGTAGGTCGTCAAAGCCCACAATCGAAACGTCGTCGGGAACCCGCACGCCTTTGCGGTGCAGACCCAACACTGCGCCCGACGCCATCTGGTCATTGGCGGCAAAAATGGCGGTAAACGACTGCCCGCCCGCGGTCAGGCGCTCTACTGCGCGCAGACCGCTGCTTTCGGTGTAATCACCCACCACCACCAGCGCCGGATCGTAGGCAATGCGTGCCTTTTCCAAAGCAGCGCGGTATCCCCGCAACCGCTCGTTCGAGTCAGGATGCAAGGGGTCACCAGTGATCAGCGCAATGCGACGGTGGCCAAGCTCGACCAGATGACTGGTCGCGAGTTGCCCGCCGGCGAAGTTGTCAAAGTCCAACGAAAACAGACCGGGGCCGTTCAAGGTACGGCCTGTGACTACTACCGGCAGGTGTTTGGCGCAGGCTTTCAACGCCTGATCGGTCAGGCGTCCGGTCAGCACGATGATGCCATCCACTCGCCGTGAGCGCAGCACATCGATACATCGGGCTTCGGCAGCCGCATCCCAGTGGGCGCTGACAAAAAGTGGGTTGTATCCAAACGGATCCAGCTCTTCCTCGATGCCGCGCAAAGACGCACCATAAAACGGACTGTCAATGGTCTGGGTCACCACACCAATGCTGTAGGTGCGTCCACCCGCTAGGCCGCGTGCCACGGGATTGGGAACATACCCGAGCTTGGCAATTGCATCCTTGACAGCCTGCTGCTTGACTTCACTCACGACTGCTGTGCCATTGAGAATGCGGGAAATGGTGCTGGGCGAAACGCCCGCTAGCTGCGCCACCATTTCAATGGTTACCGTCCCTGGATCGCGCATTGGGGAGGCCTTGGTGCTGCGCTTCGGCTTGGTGGGCTTGGTCATTTTGTCCATACAAAAGTTAGGCTGTGCTTGGCGGGGCGTCTGCGAAGTTTAGTTCTTGCCATGGCAGCCCTCACACAAACGGCGCGCTCAGTTGCTCGGTCGCCATCACCCGCTGGGCTGCCGGCCGCGCCAGCACGCGCTGCAGATACGGCCCCAGATGTGGCAGCGAGCGGGCCGGGCGCGCACTGAAGTTGCGCGTCCAGCGGCACAGCGTGAAGACATAGGGGTCCAGCGCCGTGAACGCCTCACCCATGAACCACGGGCCGCCGTGGCGCTCCAGTTCGGCATCCAGCTGGTCCAGCATCCCGTCGATCTTGCTTTGGGCGTGGGCCTTGACTTGCGCCTCGCCGTCGGCATTGCCGTCGTCGACCCAACGCTGCGGGTAGAAGTAGACGATCAGCGCGCTTTGCAGCGTGTTGGTCAGCCACATCAGCCACTTGCAGAAATGGGCGCGCTGCGCCGTGCCCAGCGCCGGCGCCAGGCCGGATTGTGGGTGGGTATCGCACAAGTGCAGGCAAATGGCGGCGGTCTCGTACAACACCAGGTCGCCGTCGGTTAGCGCCGGGATCAGGCCGTTGGGGTTGAGCGCCAGGTAGGCCGGCTCCCGGTGCGCATCCACCGTGCGGTCCACCACCACCAGTTCAAAGGGCAGGCCCATTTCTTCCAGCAGCAGGTGCGGGATCATGCTGGCGGTGGCGGGGTAGTAGTGCAGTTGGATCATGATGTGGTCTCCGCGGCAGAGGGGTTCAGGGTTCAAGGGTTAAGGGGCAGGTCAAACAGCCGCGCGCCATTGGCCCAGCCAATCGCGCGGGCCACGTCGGCGGGCAGCTCGCCCAGCCAGGCGCGGTAGCCCTGCATCAGTTCGTCGTAGTAGTGCCAGCGCTGGTTCACCCAGGTGTCCGAGCCAATCAGAAAACGCGTGGGGTACTTCAGCAGCAGCGCGCGCCATTCTGGGCACAGGCGAGACTGACCCTGCGCGTCGGCACAGGTCAGGCCGGGGCGGTAGGACAGCTCACCCATCAGCAGTGGGTACTGCGCCAGCAGGGCATCCACCCGCGCCACCGGTGCGCCGGCGATGCCGGTGTGCGCCCAGATCAGCCGCAGCTTCTGGCCCTTGGACGGGGTGCTCGCCATCAGCAAATCGATGGCCACATCGTCCACATGGGCCAGCACGGCGAGGTTCTTCTCTTCGGCAAAGGCCATCAACTTCTTCGCCACGGCTCCATTGGCGTTGGCGCTGTCATACAGATGGAACTCGCCAATGCCCTTGAACGCGCCCGTGGCCGTGCCCTTGGCGTACTCCGCCTGCACCATAGCGAAGATGCTCTCGTCCCTGAACCAGCTGTCGTAATCGGCGCGGTTGCGGTACAGGCGGATGAAGGGCACAACCGTGACGCCGGCCTGGCGCGTCAGCGGGCTGCTGGCCAGCAACTTGGTGCCGTCGTTGGGCCGGGAGTTGGAGACGATGGCGCGCACGCTGTTGCGCTGCATGCGCGCCAGCACATCGGCCACCGGGTGCGGGCCGGCCTGGCCGTCCCAGGCTTCCTGGTTGTAGTGCAGGTGCGCGTCGAACAAGGGGCCGGTGTAATCTGTAGCCTGCGCCGCGCCTGCAGTTGCTATATAAATGATAGCGATACATGCATATTTGACGAGGGCTAGCAGCCCATTTTCCTTAAGCTTTTGGCGGTGCGGCATGGTTTGGCCTCCGGTAGGGTCTCAGCGCAGATGCTGCGCGAAGAAGCTCAGCGTGCGCTCGCGCGCCAACGCGGCGGCGGCCGGGTTGAACGCGGCGCGGTGGTCGCAGTTGAAGCCGTGCTGGGCGGGGTAAATCTGCACCTGCACGCCGGTCTGCGCCTTCCGAAACGCCAGCACGCTGTCCAGCGCGATGGCATGGTCCTGGTCGCCAAAGTGGGCCAGCACCGGGCAGCGTGGCTGGCGGGCGGACTCGACCGCGGTGGTCATGCCCCCGCCGTAGTAGGGCACGGCCGCCGCAATGCCTCCCAGCGTGCAGGCGGCGCGCCAGGCCAGCAGTCCGCCCCAGCAATAGCCCACCACACCCACGGCACCAAACTGCGCGGCGTAGGCCACGCTGGCTGCGATATCCTGCAGCACACCGGGGGCGGGCAAGGCTTCCACCGCCGCCTTGAGTGCCACGCCAGCTGCGATGTCCTGGGGCGTGTAGCCCAGATCCACATCGGCCTGCACGCGGTGGAAGGTGGCCGGGGCGATGGCCACGTAGCCCTGCGCGGCATAGCTGTCGGCCACCGCCCGGATGTGCGCGTTGACGCCAAAAATTTCCTGCAACACCACGATGGCGCCATGGGCAGCGCCCTGCGGCCGCGCCACGTAGGCGGGGAAGCAAAAACCGTCGGCAGCAGTGAGTTGCAGGGGTGTGGTCATGGTGTGCCTTCAAAAAATGCATTATCTGGTGATCGGGGATAAACTGCCTGCCATATGCGTTGGCCCCATTCATCTGTTCAAGCCCTGGCGCTGACCCTGGCCTTTGCCATGGGTGCGCCGGTGGTGTCGCACGCGGCGTGTTCACGGGTGATCAAGGTCCCCGTTGCGGCAACCGGCAAGAGCGTGCGCATTGATGGCGAAATCGTCGGCGGCATCTATCCCGAACTGTTGCGCGGCCTGTCCGACAAGGAGGGCTGCACCTTTACCTTCACCGCGGTACCGCGGGCCCGGCTGGAGGTGCTGTTTGAGAGTGGACGCGCCGACCTGCTGATACCGGCCAGCCGGACACCCAGGCGGGACCGGCATGGCAGCTTTGTGGCGCTGGTCCACAACCGCCCCATGCTGATCTCGCTCCAGACCACGCGACCGGCCGTCACCTCGGTGCAGGAGCTGCTGGACCACACCACGCTCAAGTTGGCGCTGGTGCGCGGCTTCGACTATGGCTCTGCCTACCAAGAACTCGTTACCACCCTGGGCCGGCAAGGCCGCCTGGTGCTGGATGTCGATGCCCTGTCCGTGGCCCGGCTGCTCAAGTCGGGTGCGGCCGATGCCACAATCATGGCGACCACTATCCTGGCCGGTGCGGTGCAGGACGATGAACGGGTGCGCGATGTGCTGGACCGGTTGCGCATAGAAGCCCTGGCGGAACTGCCCTGGGGCGACAGCGGCGTCTATTTATCCAACACCACGCTGAGCCCACAGGACAAGGCCGCCTTGCAGGACGCACTGGAGCGCGCCGCCAAGTCGGGCGCGGTGTGGAGGGGCTTTCAGCGCCACTACGCACCCGCCATTCTGAATGGCAGCATCCGCCCACTGGACAGCAGCC
>Ga0208398_101006_pt1 | contig 12747 bp, 10 predicted proteins | sample LakWasMe79_HOW10_2_FD_183905 | JGI IMG/M metagenome (GOLD analysis project Ga0208398, IMG submission 183905) | Freshwater sediment methanotrophic microbial communities from Lake Washington under simulated oxygen tension - Sediment Metagenome... | ecosystem: Environmental > Aquatic > Freshwater >... | reverse complement strand
TAGGCTTCCGCAAAATGGACAAATACATTTGTAGCAATACAATGCTATTCGTCAATCCAAATTGGTATGAAGTGATTGACAAACTAGGTGAGTTCACTTGGGGCCCTTTTGGGGCTCCCTTTTTTTGTCTCAATCATTTCTCTCGCCCTCGCGCCGCTCCAGGAGTTCCCGGCTCCATTGCCTCGCGCGAAAGGAAACGCTGTCTCGGTGCCAGAAACCTCCACTCGAACCGGAATCCCGACAGACCAGAACAGGAACCGAGGCGGCAGAAATCAATCCTGGGACGATGCTGCCATTGAGATGCTGCAGCACGGTACTTCCCCCTTCGGCCCCCACCACAATCAGGCTGCAATGCTTCTTTGTAGCGACGTCAGACACGCATTGCGCACCATCCAAACCCGAACCCATTGCGCAGAAGCTGTGAATACCCGCTCGCTCAGCCCACTCGCTGGCAGCAGACAGCAATTTTTTGGCATACGCGGTCGCTTCGTTTTCCATTTCGATTTTGGAAATTTCTGCTACAGGAAGATGATCAAAACCTACGACGCCCTGGGCAGGCAAGACACTGAAGAAATGGATATCAGCACGAATGGCCTGCGCCAATTCAATGGCCTGCCGAATTGCAGATTGCGTGACTGAGCGGTCATCTACGACCACCAGAATTCTTTTGTGCATCTCAGTTGCTCCTCGACTCATCTGCATTGAAATTGTGAACTGGTTTTGCGTGTGCCTGTTGAGCACTCTCCTGGGTTGGTGCTGTCCATTGCCTGATCCGCGACAATTGCAGTTCAGCTAGTGAGGGATACAGGGGCCCGCTGATCAGCCTGGAGACACCGCTGGCGACCAACGCACTAGCCATCAGGCTCAGTACCAGCCCATGCCCATCAACCATCTCCATGACAATGATGAATGCCGTGAGGGGTGCCTGGGTGACTGCAGCGAGAAAGCCAGCCATGCCCAAGGCGATCAATGTCGGCGCGTTGGCGTAAGAGGTGAGTTGCGCGATGTCGTTGCCCAAGGCTCCACCAATGGCCAGCGATGGCGCAAAAACACCGGCCGGCACGCCGGACCAAGTGGAAAGCCACGTTGCAACAAATTTCAACAGCACATAGAGAGATGACGTGTCGTTGGTGTTTTCCAACATCGCGCGGTTATGCGCATAGCCACTCCCGTAAGTTTCCCCGTTGCTGACAACGCCCAGGATTGCAACGGCAAATCCGCAACCAGCGGCAAAAATGACGGGGAAGTTTCTACGGGACTTGCTGAACCAATCCGATGAACTTCCGGACAGTGACACGATCAGCAGCCGTGAAAAGAGTCCGCCCGCGACTCCGCAGCATACGGCCACCAAGACTGCTGGAAAAATCAACGCCGAGCCAAAACCTTCCACGCGAATGATGCCAAAGTAGCTCGCGTTGCCATACGCTGACACACCCATCAGACCCGCAACCACAATCGCAACCAGTACCAGACTGTTACTGCGTTGATCGGATTTTTTCGAAAGCTCCTCTATGGCAAACATCACGCCACCCAGCGGTGTGTTGAATGCGGCGGCTATTCCTGCCGCGCCTCCAGCAATGAGCAGGCTATGGTCCGGGATGTGCGCACGCTTTGGCATCCACCGTCTGGCATGGTGCATCACTCCGGCCGCAATTTGGACTGAAGGCCCCTCCCTGCCAATGGATAGACCCGCCAGCAAGCCCCAGGTCGTCAGCAGGATTTTGGCGATCGAGAGCCTTACCGACACATACAACTGACGAACACCGCCACTGGCTTGCGGCTCCAATGCCGCCATGACCTGGGGGATTCCAGACCCAGCAGCACCTGGAGCAAATCGCAAGGTTAGCCAGACAATGGCCGCAGTCGAGAAGGGCATCCAGAGAAGTGGGCCCCACCAATAGGTCTTCTGAAACAAGAAGAACTGGGCCAGCGCATGCTCCGCAAGCCAAGTGAACGCCACTACGGTCATTCCCGCCAATGCCGCAAAGGCTATGACTACCCCGCGTCCCGTCCACATATGCCAATCGGAGAGTTCCTTTTTGAAAGCGGTAGGAATATGGGGATGGGGACGCATATATATTTCTAGCTGAAACTCGGTGGGCCGTGATTTTCAATCGCAATCATACATTGCAGCAAATGTAATTTTTTGAACCACACACAAGAAGCAAAGGGAAACAGCCCCATGATCAAGATGACGCTGCCTGCGCCGGAATGTAGCGGCATTTGAACCCTATCATCAGGGGGTCAAAATCAAACCAAGCTAACGCCATGAAATCCGCAGCCCCATTGCCAGTTGAATCGGTCACACCCGCCAAGGTATTGCGCCGATTCCGAGTGGTATTCAACGCGGTACGCACCCACTTTCGACAGATGGAGAAGCAAGTGGGACTGGGCGGCGCTCAGGTTTGGGCGTTGAGTGTGATCAAAGCAAATCCCGGCATTGGCATGGGCGAGGTTGCCTCGAACATGGAAGTCCACCAATCTACCGCCAGCAATTTGATCAAGACCTTGCTCCGTAAAGAACTGATCACTTTGGAAAGGGCCCCCGATGACAGACGCAATGTGCGCCTCAAAGTATTGCCAGCCGGATCACGGCTTTTGAAGAAAGTACCCGGCCCGTTTGAGGGTGTGCTTCCGGACGCACTGAGCAGTTTGAGTGGGGACACCTTGCTGCGCCTGGACGAAGACCTTGGTAAGCTGATTGACGTGCTCAATGCCGACGAAGCGGCAGAAGAGACGCCCCTGGCGCAACTCTGAGTGCAGACCCGTCGTACGCTTGCGTGATCGTCTCGGCATAGAATGACCCAGGGTGTACACGTTGCGTATTGCAGCATGACAGGTTGATGCGCTGGTCGGGCCGCCACGCGGAGTAACTACGACCATGCCCCTGTTGTCCAGCCATCCCCCTCTTGTGCTCGCTGCACTGATCGCCATCTTTGTGATCGCCTACGCGGCCATTGCACTGGAACACCCACTCAAGATCAACAAGTCCGGCTCCGCTCTCGTTGGCGCGGGCGTGCTGTGGACGATCTACGCCTTGTCAGTGGGCGATGCCCACCTGGTGAGCGAACAGTTGGGCGAATCGCTGATGGGCACGGCGCAGATCGTGTTCTTCCTGATGGGTGCCATGACCATTGTGGAAGTGGTGGATGCCCACAACGGCTTCGATGTCATCACCGCGCGCATCAAGACCACCAAACTGTCCACGCTGATGTGGCTGGTCGGGTTTGTGACCTTCTTCCTGAGCGCCATTCTGGACAACCTGACCACCACCATCGTCATGATTTCCCTGATGCGCAAGCTGCTGGCCAAGCACGATGACCGGTTGTTCTTTGCCGGCATCATCGTCATATCGGCCAACTCCGGTGGTGCCTGGTCGCCCATTGGCGACGTGACCACCACCATGCTGTGGATTGGCGGGCAGGTCACCAGCCTGGCCATCATCACGGCGGTGTTGTTGCCCTCCCTGGTCAGCATGCTGGTCCCGCTGGCCATCGTGGCCTATGTCCTGCGTGGCCAACGCGTGGTGGCGCCTGCACGTGAACACGCCACCGAAAAGCTGAGCACGTCCGTGTTCGAACGCAACCTGATGTTTTTCCTCGGGCTCAGCATTCTGGTGGCAGTGCCGGTTTTCAAGACGGTAACCCACCTGCCGCCGTTCATGGGCATCCTGTTTGGCCTGGGCATTCTGTGGGTGGTCGGTGACCTGGTGCACCGCAATATGGATGAAGGCTCCCGCCAGCCGCTCACTCTGGTGCATGCCATGAGCCGGATTGACATGGCATCGCTGGTGTTCTTTATCGGTATCCTGCTGTCGGTCGCCACCCTGGAGCACACCCACATCCTGACCGCGCTGGCGCAGTGGCTGGACAAGACCATAGGCTACCAATCGGTCATCGTGATGCTCATCGGCGTGGCCAGTTCCATCGTGGACAACGTGCCGCTGGTAGCGGCGGCCATGGGCATGTACAGTCTGGCCCAGTACCCACCGGACCACTTCTTCTGGGAGTTCCTGGCCTACTGTGCCGGCACCGGTGGGTCGATCCTGATCATTGGCTCCGCGGCCGGGGTTGCGGCCATGGGGCTGGAGAAGATCCACTTCTTCTGGTACGTCAAGAAGATCAGTGGCCTGGCGCTCGTGGGCTATCTGGCGGGTGCGGGGGTGTATTTGGCGCAATACCAGTTGCTACACTAATCGGACGCTAGCCCTCGTGAAATATAGATATATAGCTATAAAAAACATAGTAAATGTTCTAATATGTGGACGCACGGCCAGCTGGATCGCGTCCAGAAAGGCTCTTACATGAGACTGTCCTTGCGCTTCATTTTGCCGTTGTTTCTGGTACTGGCCGCCATCGCCTACGCCATGGCGCCCCTGGTGGACCAGATGACCCTGCGCTGGTTTGTGCGCGATATTGAGATCCGCTCGTCATTGATCGCCAACACCCTCCAGGAGCCTCTGCAAGAGCAGCTTGCGGCTGGAAAGAAAGGCAAGATTCTGGAGTTTTTCAATCGCATCACCCAGGATGAGCGCCTCTTTGCGGTGGGCTACTGTGCCGACCCGGCCGGTGCCCTTCTTGCCAGCCGCTCCTTACCGGCTGACATCCGGTGTGACAACCTGGATCGCTGGCAGGGCGCCGACGATCACCTGTTGCCCAGCGCAAGAGGCCCTTTGCATATTGCCGTTCGGGCCATCGCAGCGGGTGAGGTTGCTGCGGCTGGCCAGCTGGTGATCGTTCACGACATGAGCTTCGTCACGCGACGCAGTGAAGAGACCAAGCGTTATGTGTTCTACGTGTTTCTGGCGCTGGCTGGCGTGGTGTCGCTGATCACCGTGGTGATTGCCCAATTGTCCTGGCGCGGCTGGATGGCGGGCATGCAGTCACTCTTGCGTGGCGAAGGTCTGCTGCGCAGGCCCGACTTTGGCCCACAGTCCAGCATGCCGGGCTTTAAACCCATTGCCCGGGACCTGAAGCGGCTGATTCGCGAATTGGAAGCGGAGACGCGCACCCGTGACGAAAGCCAGGTAACCTGGACCCCGGAAGCATTGCGCACTATTTTGCACAGCGAACTGCGTGGAGAAGATGTCATCGTGGTGTCGAACCGCGAACCCTATATTCACCAGCGCAAAGGGGAGCGCATCGAAGTACAGCGCCCCGCCAGCGGGCTGGTGACCGCACTGGAACCCATCATGCGCGCCTGCTCGGGCACCTGGATCGCGCACGGCAGCGGCACAGCGGACCGCGAGGTCGTCGACAAGAACGATTGCGTCAAGGTACCACCGGACAAACCGGCCTACCAGATCCGGCGCGTATGGTTAAGCCCCGAAGAAGAGGCCGGCTACTACTACGGTTTTGCCAACGAGGGCCTTTGGCCACTGTGTCACATCGCGCACGTGCGGCCCATCTTCCGCTCCAGTGACTGGGCGCACTATGTCGAAGTCAACCGCAAATTCGCCCGAGCCGTGGTGAGTGAATCCAAGACCAGGAACCCGATTGTTCTGGTGCAGGATTACCACTTTGCACTGCTGCCCAAGATGATCCGCGAAGAGTTGCCCGACGCCACGATCATCAGTTTCTGGCATATTCCCTGGCCCAACCCGGAGTCCTTTGCCATCTGCCCCTGGCGCGAAGAGATTCTGGCGGGCATGCTGGGCAGCAGCATCATGGGTTTTCACACCCAATTCCATTGCAACAATTTTGTCGACACGGTGGATCGTTTCCTGGAAGCACGGGTGGACCGCGAGTCTTTTAATGTCTCCTTTGGCGGCAAACTCACTGCCGTGCACCGTTACCCCATTTCCATCGCCTGGCCTCCAGAGCCGGAAATGATGCAAAAAACCCATGCGGCTTGCCGCAGCGATATTCGCAAGCTCAACGACCTGCCGCCCGACCACAAACTCGGCATCGGCGTGGACCGGCTGGACTACACCAAAGGCATCGTGGAACGTTTTCGGGCCATCGAACGCCTGCTGGAGCTCAACCCGGACTGGATCGGTCGCTTCAGCTTTGTCCAGATTGCGGCACCCACACGCTCCGGCATTGATGAATACCAGCACCACGAAGCCGAAGTGCGGGCATTGGCCAAGCGTATCAACAGCCGCTTTGAGCGTCATGGCCCACCACCCATCCTGCTCAAGATCGAACACCACGATGCGCTGGCGGTCTATACGTACTACCGTGCGGCAGACCTGTGTTTTGTCAGCAGCCTGCACGATGGCATGAACCTGGTGGCAAAGGAATTTGTTGCGGCCAGGGATGACGAACGCGGTGTTCTGGTCCTCTCAGAATTCACGGGGGCCGCGCGAGAACTGCCTGAGGCCCTGATCGTCAACCCCTACGATGCCGACCAGTGCGCCGCTGCGCTGCATCTGGCGTTAACCATGCCGGACAACGAGCAGCGCGACCGCATGCGCCTGATGCGCGGGCTTGTCGCCGAGTTCAATGTGTTTCGCTGGGCCGGCCGCATGTTGCTGGATGCAGCCTCCATGCGCCGACGCAGACGGCTTGCCGGCAAGACAGGAACGCCGCCGTTATGAGCACGCGGCGATCCCGCAGGCCTCCACCCGCGAGCTTGGAATGGGCTTTCTTTCTGGACGTCGATGGAACGCTGATAGGCCTCGCAGACACACCCGATGCGGTCGAAGTGAACCAATCGCTGCTCGATCTGATCGGCGACCTGCATCGGTACACCGCTGGCGCACTGGCACTGGTCAGTGGTCGCATGATCGCCGATCTGCAAAGCCGCATAGGCCTGCGCCAGTTGCCGATGGCCGGCCTGCATGGACTGGAGCGGCGCGACAGCGCGGGCCGACTGTGGATACATGCTGCTCCACCTGCGGCAAAAAATGCGATCAAGGAGCGCTTGGCCCCCATCCTGGCGCGCCATCCTGGGCTGTTGCTGGAGGACAAGGGGCTCACGCTGGCGCTGCATTACCGGCTGGCGCCTGCGATGGCCGGGTATGTGCACCAGATCATGGCGCGGTTTGCCCATGTGCCGGGCGAAGGGCTTGAACTACAGCGCGGCAAGTGTGTCGTGGAGATCAAGCCCGCAGGCATCGACAAGGGAAGCGCCGTAGCCGAATACCTGGCAGAGTTTCCCTTCAAGGGACGCCGCCCGGTGTTTATCGGCGACGACCTCAACGATGAACGTGGTTTTGCCGAAGTCAACAAGCAGGATGGCATTTCCATCAAGGTTGGCAAGGGGCCCAGCTGCGCACGTTTTCGCCTGGCCGACGTGGCCGCGGTTCACCAGTGGCTGGAGGCCGCTTTGAAAGGAGTGACATGAAAACACTTGACCTGGCCTTGATTGGCAATGGCACCGTTGGCGCACTGGTGGACGCGCACGCCTCGATCACATGGGGCTGCTTTCCAAGACTGGATGGCGACCCGGTGTTTTGTTCGCTGCTCAGGGACGCTGACGACTATGGCTTCTTCGGCATCGAACTGGCGGATTGTGAGCGCGCGGAACAAGCCTATTTGGAGAACACGGCGATTCTGGTCACCCGGCTGTATGACCGCCATGGCAGCGTTGTTGAAGTGACAGACTTTGCACCACGCTTTGGACAGCATGGACGCAAGTTTCGACCCATGATGCTGGTGCGCCGCATCCGCCGTTTGGCCGGAAGCCCGCGCATCGTGATGCGCATGCGACCCGCCTGCGACGACGGCGCGGCGCGCCCTGCGATGACATGGGGCAGCAACCACATCCGCTATGTTGCTTCGACCCTGACGCTGCGCCTGACGACCGATGCATCCTTGACAGCCATCATGCAGGAGACAGCGTTTTTCCTGAGTGACACGTTGACACTGCTGCTGGGCCCGGATGAGACCGTTCACGAAGGCGCCGCGGAAGTGGGCCGCCGGTTCCTGGAGGAAACAACCCAGTACTGGCGCGAATGGGTCCGCAACCTGGCGATTCCGTTCGAATGGCAGGCCGAGGTGATCCGTGCCGCCATCACGTTGAAGCTGAATGCGTTTGACGACACGGGGGCCATCATTGCCGCCATGACAACATCGATTCCCGAGGCTGCGGGCAGCAGCCGCAACTGGGACTACCGTTTCTGCTGGCTGCGAGACAGCTACTTTGTGGTCAACGCGCTCAATCGCCTGGGCGCCACGCGCACGATGGAGCGCTATCTGGCTTACATCATCAACATTGCCGCCGACGCCAATGGTGGGCCGCTGCAGCCCGTCTACGGTATTGACGGCCGCGCCGAGTTGCTGGAGCGCGAGGTGCCAACGCTTGCGGGCTACCGCGGCATGGGGCCGGTGCGCATCGGCAATCTGGCGTACCGGCAGGTGCAACACGACGTCTACGGTTCGGCCATCCTGTCGGCGGCCCATATATTCTTTGACCAACGCCTCACACGGCGTGGGGACGAGGCCCTGTTTCACCGCCTCGAAACCCTGGGGGAACAGGCCCGACGCTGCCATGACCAACCGGATGCAGGTCTGTGGGAACTGCGCGGCAGCGCCCGGGTTCACACCTTCTCTGCGGTCATGTGCTGGGTGGCATGTGATCGCCTGGCCAAGATTGCCCGCCAACTCCAATTGGTTGAGCGTTCCAGCTATTGGCAAGAGCACGCCGATCTCATCCACGCGACCATCAGCCAACGCGCCTGGAGCCCCACGCGGGGCGCTTTTGTCTCCACGTTTGACGGGGAGGCAATGGATGCCAGTTTGTTGCTCTTGGTGGAAGTGGGCTTTCTTTCGGAGAGTGACCCACGTTTTGGCGCCACGGTTTCGGCAGTTGAGCATGACCTGCGCCGTGGTGACTTCATTTTTCGCTACGTTGAGACCGACGACTTCGGCGAGCCGGAAAACGCGTTTCTGGTGTGTACCTTCTGGTACGTGAATGCATTGGCCACGCTGGGACGGCGTGACGAGGCACGCGCATTGTTTGAAAAGTTGTTGGCCTGCCGCAACCAGCACGGCCTGCTGGCAGAGCACATTGACCTGAAGAACGGCGAACAATGGGGCAACTTTGTGCAAACCTACAGCATGGTCGGTCTGATCAATGCCGCCATTCGACTGTCAATACGCTGGGACCAAGCGTTTTGAACACCTCGTAGCAATGCAACAATTCCATCTCATCTGGCTCCAATTTCTTCTCTGTTCTGCGCTCATCGGTGTTGCTGGATATCAGCTCTCTCGCTATGCGGATGCCATCGCCCAGCGCACGGGTTTGTCCGGCAGTTGGATCGGGCTGGCTCTGCTGGCCACCGTCACCTCTCTACCGGAATTGGCCACTGGCATCACCAGCGTCACGATCGCCCAGGCTCCCAATCTGGCCTTGGGTGACGCACTGGGCAGTTGCGTCGTCAACCTCGCTTTTTTGGTGGTCATTGACATGTTTTTCCGCAAGGAGCCGGTGTGGCATCGCGCCAGCCAGGGTCATGCACTGGCTGGCGCTTTTGGCGTCGTCATGCTGGGCTTTATTTTGGTCAGCCTGTTGATGAGCCAGGTCAAACCGACCCAGGGCGTGCCCCTTGCGGCCACCGTGGCGCAATGGGGATTCGGTCTGACCACACCCGTGTTGTCAATTCTGTACCTGGTTGCCATGCGCACGGTTTTCGCGTATGAACGCGACCACCGCGCCACGGCGGCTGCCACAGTAGATCCAGCCTTGCCAAAACTGCGCCAAGCTGTCTTGCGCTTTGCACTGGCGGCTGGTGTGGTTGCAGGTGCTGGCGTTTGGCTACCCTTCGTTGCCTCGGATCTGGCCCATGTTATGGGATGGAACAATTCGTTCGTTGGCAGCCTTTTTGTCGCCATGGCCACATCATTGCCTGAACTGGCGGTAACGCTCTCGGCCCTGCGCATGGGCGCGCTGGACATGGCTATTGGCAACCTGCTGGGCAGCAACCTTTTCAATGTTCTCATCATCGCGGTAGATGACTTTTTTTACCGCCCTGGTGTACTGCTGGCCAATGTGTCGGCCGTGCACGCCGTGACGGCAGGATCTGCCATCACCATGACCGGGCTTGCCTTGGTCGGCTTGTTTTTCAGACCCAAAGGGCGCGTTTTACGGGCCGTCAGCTGGATCAGCTTGGCGTTGCTGGCCATGTACCTGCTCAACACCTACGTGCTGTATTTGCATGGAGAGTAATGAGCCCCCACCCATACTTGCGCTGTTCCCTTGGTGTTGCCACGTCGGCCCGCGCCGTCAATGGGCACCAGTGGTGTTCTAAGCCAGTGGCGATTTTGTCCATAATCCGACCATGCACAGCATCCCCGCCTCCATTGGAAAATACCGTGTAGAACGGGAGCTGGGACGAGGCGCATCGGGTACCGTGTACCTGGCGCATGACAGTTTTCGCAATGGGGATGTCGCCGTCAAGGTGCTTCACACGCATCTGCTGGCCGACAGTGCGCAGGCCGCACGGTACCGGCGCATGCTGCACAACGAGGCCGTGCTGGCCGGCCAGCTCGTTCATCCACACATCGTTGCGATGATTGACGTGGATGAGCAGGCCGACCCGCCCTATCTGGTGATGGAATACATCAACGGGAAGTCGTTGGCGGAATTTACGACCCCTGATGCACTGCTTCCCGTCTATGACGTTTTGAACATCATCTTCAAATGCTGCAACGCTTTGGAGTATGCAAAAACACAAGGCCTGGTCCACAGAGACATCAAGCCTGCCAATTTTCTGCTGCAGTCCGATGGCGAAGTGAAACTGACTGACTTTGGGACCGCGCTGGTGCGCGATGGCAAGGCTTCAGAACCTTCTGTCCTGGCGGGTTCACCGTCGTACATGTCGCCCGAGCAGATCCGGGAGGAAGAACTCACACACCTTTCCGACATGTTTTCACTGGGAATCGTGCTCTATGAATTGCTGACGGGTCATAAGCCGTTTCACGGTGAATCCGACTTCACCACCATCTTCAAGATCAGCTCGGAACAGCCAACCGCCATGCGGGTGCTCCGACCAGCGTTGCCGGCTGCGCTGGATGCCGTGGTGTCGCAAGCACTTGCCAAGAAGCCGCAAGACCGCTTTCAGTCGTGGCGCGAGTTTGGCGAAGCCCTGGTCGAAATCAATCGCAGCTTGCCGCACCTCGCCTCGCGCAGCATGGAGGCAGTGCGCTTCCAGCTATTGCGGGAACTGGACTTTTTCACTGACTTCAGTGACGTTGCCATCTGGGAAACCCTGCGCCTTGGCAATATCCATTCATTGGTCGCCGGAGGCAACCTGATGGTCCAGGGCGCCATGGGTAAATCGTTCTACATCCTGCTGGAAGGATCCGCGGTCGTGATCCGAAACGATTCCGTGCTGAGCACCTTGTCGCCGGGAGTCAGCATTGGCGAAATCGTTTACCTGCAACCGGAACACAATATTCGCACAGCGACGGTGCGTGCGCAGTCGAACATCATTGTCATGAAAATTCGCGGGGAGTCACTGCGCAAGGCGAGCAGCGAGGTGCAGGCGTGCTTCGACAAAGCGTTCATCAAGATGCTGGTAAATCGGCTGCTTGCGGCCAACCAGCAACTTGCGGAGTGGGACAGCGATTGATACCGTAGTGGCGCACCATAAAAAAACCCCGCCAGGCGGGGTTTTTCAAAGGCGCCAAAGGCACAGCTGCAATTACAGCTTCTGCGCTTGCATGAAGCTGTCGAAACGCGCTTCGGTGAAGCGGAACCACAGGTTCTCGTCCTTGCGGAACGCAGAGTAGTCTTCGTAAACTTTCTTCCAGTTTTCGTTCTTCGCGCCCACCTCTTCGTACAGGGCCATGGCTTCTTTGTAGGCCAGATTGAGCACATCGTTGGGGAAAGGCAAAACCTTGGTCTTGGCGCCCACCAGTTGCTTCAGAGCAGCAGGGTTCTTGGCATCGTACTTGGCCTGCATTTCGGTATGGGCAAAGGCTGCGGCGCATTCAATGATGGTCTTGTTGTCTGCGGACAAACCCTCATAGGCAGCCTTGTTGACAAACAGGTCGAGCTGGGGACCACCCTCCCACCAGCCAGGGTAGTAGTAGAACGGAGCCACCTTGTTCAAGCCCAGTTTCTGGTCATCGTAAGGACCGACCCACTCAGCGGAATCAATGGTGCCTTTTTCCAGCGCAGTGTAGATTTCACCGCCGGGAATGTTTTGCGGCACACCACCCATGCGCTCAAACACGCGGCCGGCAAAACCGCCGATGCGCATCTTCATGCCCTTGATGTCCTTGACCGACTTGATTTCCTTGCGGTAGAAGCCGCCCATCTGCGCACCAGTGTTGCCCATGGGGAAGTTGACGATGTTGTACTTGGCGTAGAACTCGCGCATCAGCTTGCCGCCGTTGCCCTGGTACATCCAGGCGGTCATCTGGCGGCTGTTCAGGCCGAAGGGAATGGCGCAGCCCAGTGCAAAGGTCTCATCCTTGCCGTGGAAGTAGTAAGGCGCTGTGTGGGCCATTTCAACGGTGCCGTTCTGCACACCGTCCACCACACCAAAGGCAGGCATCAACTCGCCGCCAGCGTGGGTGGTGATGGTGAACTTGCCACCGGACATTTCGCCGACTTTCTTGGCGAAGGTATCAGCCGCACCAAAAATGGTGTCCAGCGCCTTGGGGAAGCTCGAAGCGAGGCGCCAGCGAATGGCGGCAGCCTGTGCGTGAACAGCTGGTGCGGCACCTGCGGCCAACACGCCGGCAATGCCGGCGTTTTTGATAATTGAACGACGATCCATTCGTGGTACTCCAAAAGAGGTTTGAAACAATCTTGCCGTGCAGGAACTTCCACACGGTAAGGACTGCTGTGAGTCAT
>Ga0208398_101005_pt1 | contig 12771 bp, 15 predicted proteins | sample LakWasMe79_HOW10_2_FD_183905 | JGI IMG/M metagenome (GOLD analysis project Ga0208398, IMG submission 183905) | Freshwater sediment methanotrophic microbial communities from Lake Washington under simulated oxygen tension - Sediment Metagenome... | ecosystem: Environmental > Aquatic > Freshwater >... | reverse complement strand
TGAAGGACCGCAGCTATTTGTATTACGCCGGGTATCTGATCGCCATGATAGGCATGAACATGGCCTATACCGGTCATGGTCTGGCGTGGTTCTGGCCGGGGCAGGTGGCGCTGCAGCGCTATGCCATTCTGGGTCTGATGGTGGCCTTTGGCAGCAGCGGGCTGCTGTTTGCGGGCCGGCTGCTGGCGCTCAAGGAACATGCGCCCGGCGTGCAGCGCGCGCTGTCTCGGTTTTCGGTGGCGGTGATAGCCGCGTTCGCCGTGTGTGTCGTGCTGGGCAGTCACCGGGGCGCGGTGGTGGTGGCGTTTGCCTTTGCCGCTGCTTTCACGGTGCTGATGCTGGTGCTGGGCGTGCTCACGGTGCGCCAGCAGCGGGCATCCGGGCGTTACTTTCTGTGGGCAGTCAGCTTTGGTACCTTGGGGGCCATGTCCACGCTGCTGGCCGTGTTGGGCACCATCGGGTTCAGCACCATGGCATTCCGTGGCGCGGAGATCGGTGTGAGCCTGGAGGCCGCGCTGTTGGCCCTGGCCCTGGCCGCCCAAATGCGCCAGCACCAGCGCGCCAGTGTGCGGGCCGAGCACCTGGCCAACCACGACCCGCTGACGGGCTTGTACAACCGCCGGGCATTTCTGGAGCGGCTCTATCCGGTGTGGGCCACGGCGAAGCGCGGCAACCGCCCGCTGTCCCTGATCCTGCTGGATCTGGACCACTTCAAACGCATCAACGATGTGCACGGACACGACGTGGGGGACCTGACACTGCAGCAAAGCGCACAGTTGCTATTCAAATCGTGTCGGGCGGGCGACCTGCTGGCGCGCTGGGGCGGCGAAGAGTTTGTGCTGCTGTTGCCCGAGGCGGATCTGGAGCAGGCCCGCGCCTTTGCCGAGCGGCTGCGCCTGCAGTTTGAGGAAACGTCTGTGGCGGCCGGTGCGACCGCGCTGACCGTGACGGCCAGTTTCGGCGTTGCGCAAGTGGGCGCCCACGCGCATCCGCAAGAACTGATCAAGGATGCCGATGTGGCGCTCTATGAGGCCAAGCACGCGGGCCGCAACCGGGTGTGCGTCGCGCCCACGCTGACAAAGGACGCGACGGGAGCCCCGGCTCAATCCAGCTTGGCTTCTTCAATCAACACCTTGTAGACATAGCCGGCGCCAAAGTCCTTGTCGACCCGCACCACGCCGGTCACGGTCACCACGTCGCCGACCTGGGCCTTTGCAGACGAGGTGACCAAAACATCATTGCTGTTGTCGCTGGCCGACCCCGTCCCATCGCGCAGATGGATCCAGTTCTTGCCCATGATTTGCGGGCTGAATTTGACGACCTTGCCGCGCACCTGCACCTGCTGGTCTTTGAGCTCGGCGCCTTTGGTCGCCACTTCGGCCACGGTGCGCGCGTTGGCACCGGTCGCCTTGGCTACCTGGATGGGAGTCGTGTCCACCACCTTGGCCACGCCCGCATGGGGGTCCGACGTGTTCTTGGCGCTGCCGGCCAGCGTGCCAAAAATAATTGTCGGAAAGGTCTTCTTCAGCGCTTTGCTCTCGAAGTTCTTCATCACCATGGCGTCCTCAATCACAACCGTGGCGCCTTTCTTGAGAGGGGCCTTGCCGACAGCAGCCCAGGTCTCGCCTTCCTTGGTCTTTACACGGACATAGGTGTAACTGTCGACATCCTGAACCTCCAGAATCACGCCGGTCACGCTAGCCGCCCAGACCGGCGATGTGATGGAAGCTATGACCAGCATGCCGGCAATGGTCAGGTGTTTTGGCAGGTATTTCATGACGCAGGTTCTCCGTGGATGTGAAGTGCAGCATAGCGCCTGCGGTGCGGCCCCGATTTGATCCAGGCCAGAGGATCAGAAGATCTCGGTATCCACTTCGCTATTGGCTTGCGCGTTGTACCGTGACCCCACCACCGTGTGCTGGTTGATCAGCGCATCCAGCTTGGCCATCGTGGCTGCGTTCAGAGACACGTTGGCCGCGTCCAGGTCTTCCGCCAGGTGCGACAGGCTGGTGGTGCCGGGGATGGGGATGATGTGTTCGCCCCGGTGCAGCAGCCAGGCAATGGACAACTGGGCCAGGGTGCAACCGACTGCTTCGGCCACCTGTTTGACGCCAGTGAGCAAGCGCAGATTGGCCGCATAGTTGTCGGGTGCAAAACGCGGCATGCTGCGGCGTATGTCGCTGGAGTGCAAAGTGGACAGGTCCAGCAAGGTGTCGCACAAAAGCCCACGGCCCACCGGGCTGAACGCTACGAAGGCAATGCCCAGCGCCTTGCAGGCTTCCAACACCGCAATCTCGGGGTTGCGCGTGGCCAGCGAGTATTCGGTCTGCACCGCCGCAATCGGGTGTTCGGCATGCGCGCGGCGCAGTGTTGCGGCCGACACTTCGGACAGGCCCACGCTGCGAATATGCCCCTTGCGCACCAGCTCGCCCAGGGCGCCCACGCTCTCTTCAATCGGCACGGACTTGTCCCAGCGGTGCAGGTAATACAGGTCAATCACATCGGTCTGCAGGCGGCGCAGGCTGTCTTCGCAGGTCTTGCGCAAGGTCGCAGGCCGGCCATCGATGACGCGCACCAGCTTGCCGTCGCCATTGACATCCACGCCCTGCATGCCGCACTTGCTGGCCAGCGTGATCTTGTGCCGGTGCGGCTTCAGCACCTTGCCCACCAGCGTCTCGTTGGCACCAAAGCCATACAGCGTGGCCGTGTCAAACAGTGTGACGCCCGCATCCAGCGCCGACAGCAGCACGCGCTCGCCCTGCTCGGCGGACACCGGCGCGCCGTAGGCGTGGCTGAGGTTCATGCAGCCCAGGCCTATCGATGAGACTTGGAAGGGGCCAAGGGTGCGGTGGTGCATGGTGGTGGTGGGTGTTGGTGGGGAGAAAAGCTTAGTTTAGGGGATTGGCCGTTTGTGGTTTGGTGCGTTGAGCAACAGACCCCGCCGATCTTTGGCGCGACGATGGACAGATTACGCAAACCATCTCTGAAGGATTTCGCCATGATGGAAAAAACCGCCAGCGTGCATTGGGAAGGCTCGGGCAAGCAGGGACAGGGGCAGATCAGCACCGAGACCGGGGCTCTTGAGCGCTATCCGTACGGCTTTGCCAGCCGCTTTGAGGACGACCGCCGGGGAACCAACCCCGAAGAGATACTGGCGGCCGCGCATGCGGCCTGTTTCTCGATGGCATTTTCATTCGCCTGCGACAAGGCAGGATTCGCCACCCGCGTGTTGAACACGCAGGCCCGCGTGCGCCTGACCCCTCAGGGCGAGGGTTTTGTGATCGACCGCATCACCCTCACTCTGAAGGCCAGCATGCCTGGCATTGGCGAAGCACGGTTTCAGGAAATCGCAGAGGCGGCCAAGCGCGACTGTCCCTTGTCCAAGGCACTGGCCAGCGTTGCCGAGATCAGTTTGCTGGCCACACTCGACAACGGTGAATCTGTGACCGCCAGCGCATCGCTGTTCAACACCCATGGCGATAGCCGCTGAACCCCTACAACACCGCAAGCCGGCGTGTTTTCGTGATCGCTTCGCCTACGGGCTGGTCAAGTTCCTGCGCCTGTTTGCGGACGCCTTCTTCGCCAACCGCTATGGCCATCGGGCGGTAGTGCTGGAGACAGTGGCTGCTGTACCCGGCATGGTGGGCGGCACACTGCAACACTTGCGTGCGCTGCGCCGCATGGAAAGCGACCGGGGCTGGATCCGCGTGCTGCTGGACGAGGCCGAAAACGAGCGCATGCATTTGATGACCTTCATCGCAATTGCGCGGCCAACCCGCGTTGAGCGGCTGCTGATTCTTCTGGCGCAAGGTGCCTGCTACAACCTGTTTTTTCTGCTGTATGTGCTTTCCCCCAGGACAGCGCACCGGTTCGTGGGCTATCTTGAGGAAGAGGCGGTGTACAGCTACACCGAATACCTGGCAGGGGTAGACAACGGAACCTACCCGAATGTGCCGGCACCCCAAGTTGCCATCGACTACTGGAAGCTGGCGCCAGGAACTTTACTGCGCGAGGTCATCGTCGTGATTCGCGCCGATGAGGCGCACCACCGCGATGTCAACCACCAGTTTGCTGATGAATTGACACGCGATCGGGACGATTCTGCTTCAGGCCCCGATCACAAGGCCTGACACGTCCACACTCTTTACGCCCTTGACCTTTTCGGCAATCATCTTCACCAGGTCGATGGCATCTTGACTGGGCAACTTGCCTGTCAGCACAACCGCACCACGCTTGGTTTTTACGCTCACTTTGAAGGCTTTTGAAACGCTGTTGGCGAGGATTTCCGACTTCACCTTGGTGGTGATCCAAGAGTCGGTAACGACGCGTTCGACGCTGCTGGCGGCCTTGGCTGGTGCCGAGGCTGCGCCTTCAGGTGCCGCCAGTGCCATGTTCGGGCCAAGAACAAGTCCTGACACGAGGAGCGCGGTTCCAAGGGCAATTGCGTGGCGCGAGATTTTGCTGGAGTTTGGGGTCTTGGTCATTGGTCGCTTTCAGATCTATGGTTCCCCATGGCGAGAACCTGACAAGGCACAACCCTGTCATGCACCATGGAACTTGAGCGTGCCACGGCGTGTGGGGGTGTGTCCGTGCGTTGGCACACCAAGCTGCGCGGGTGCGCTGGCCCGGTTCAACGACCCTGGTGCAAGGTCCGACCCAGTGCAAACACCGAGTTGGGCACATTGGAACGGATGGACTGTTGCACCGGCTTCTTGAATACCCCCCGGTTTGGCAAAGGCTTTTGCTCGATCTTGATACCCTTGGCCAACTGCCCCAGTACCAGACTCTTGAGTGTTACAGACTGCGTGAAGCTGAGCACTCTCGCGTTCATTGCATCCCACAGGTCTTGCGTCAGTTCATGCGCCGACGTGGCAGCCGACTGCTTTTTTCCGGGTGGTTCATCTTCCACCGCGCAGATGATGTCCGCCACTGTGATGCCGTCAATCCGGCGTCCGAGTGTGTAGCCGCCACCGGGTCCGCGGATGCTGGTCACAAGCCCCTGCATGCGTAATTTGCTGAACACCTGCTCAAGGGATGACAGTGAAATTTGTTGACGCGAAGCGATGTCGGTGAGCGACACCGGTCCGAGATCTTCCCGCAAAGCAACGTCAATCATCGCGCTGACGGCGAAGCGGCCCTTTGTTCCTAATCGCACTTTGGATTCTCCTCAGATGAAAAGACGGATCGCGTGCCGGATTCCGGTCACACCATTCAGGCGTCTATTGCACCCTTCATGGACAGCACTGTCCGTATGCCAGCCAACATTGGCAGGCCTGGCGTGCGGGACTGCGGCGGCGAATGCATGGCCACGTGTGTAAGCAAGCGCACCGACGACATGCATGCCCGTTGCTAATCTGGATCCGAGCTTGAATCAGGCTCGTCTATCCACAAAACCCGAAAGGAAATCACATGAACAAAGACCAAATCAAGGGCCAGGCAAAAGATATCGCTGGCAAAGTACAGGAAGCCACCGGCAAGCTGGTGGACAGCAAATCGCAGGAAGTCAAAGGTGTCAATCTGCAGGTGGAGGGCAAGATCCAGAAGGGCTATGGCGATGCCAAAGAGGTCGCCAAAGATGCCCGCGAGGCAGTGAAGGACGCTGCAAAAGCGCATTCCTGATTCTTGCCTGCTATGCCGTGCCGTCGTACGGCGGAGTGCTGGGCATGGGCGAGAAATTGTTTGCCGTGCCATGGGAGGCGCTGACCCTGGACACCGACAACAAGCGCTTCACCCTGGATGTGTCCAAAGACCGTCTGGAGAGTGCTCCCGGTTTTGACAAGGACAACTGGCCTAACATGTCAGATCAAACCTGGGCACAGGGCATTCACACTTACTACGGCACCACTGCCCCCACAGTCGCAACACGTTAAACGTTGGCGGACAGCATCCTCTTCGTTTGCGGACGCAGGGGATGTTCCGTAGAGTTGGGTGTCCGGTCCACTTGCGATCGGTAGGTATTCCGGATGAAACTCAGTCAATTCCCAATAAGCCGGGCGGCACTCCATGTAGTGACGCATCCGCTTGAATTTGCGATGCAGACTTTGAGAGGGTTCAACAGAAACCAGGGGATGATGCTGGCCGGTGCGATTGCCTACTATGCGCTGCTGTCGCTGGTGCCGCTGCTGATTCTGTCCGTTCTTGCCCTCTCGCACCTGGTGGATCGCAGCGAGTTGCTCGTCGCATTGGGGCGCTATCTGGAATGGCTGGTCCCGAGCCAATCCAAAGCTGTCTTGACGGACATAGCCGTTTTCCTGGACAACAGGATTGCGCTGGGTGCCGTCCTGGTCCTGACCATGCTGTTCTTCAGCTCTCTGGCCTTCGGAATCCTGGAGAAGGCCATGGCGGTCATATTTCCGCATCGGGGAGCCATCAAGAAGCGTCACTTTCTGGTCTCCGCCGTTTTGCCGTACTGCTTTGTATTGCTGTTATGCATCGCACTCCTGTTGCTGACACTGTCCTCCATCGTCCTGCAGACGATGGCGCAAGAGGGTGTGCATCTGCTGAATCGCGATTGGTCACTGGTCGGAGTCTCCGGCCTGATTTTCTACGTGCTGGGGTTTGCCGCAGAGGTGTTGATAGTGGCAACGCTCTACCTGGTGCTGCCCGTGGGAAGGTTGCCATTGAGCCATGCCGTGGTTGGTGGCCTGGTCGTATCGGCGGTCTGGGAGATCATTCGCCATGTTTTGGTTTGGTACTTCACAACGCTGTCGAAGGCCAGCGTGGTGTACGGATCATTTACGACTACCGTCGTCGCGCTGTTTTGCATGGAAATCATTGCGGCGTTGCTGCTATTTGGTGCGCAGGTGATTTCCGAGTACGAGCGACTCGAATGATTGACACAAAAAGGATCAGCACCATGCAGCATCCCCAATGGGCACATCGACTGACGACGCTGCTGGCGACCATCTGCTGGCTTGGCAGCGCTGGGTGGTGCGCGCCAGTGCTGGCCGCTGCACCGGATCTGCGCAACTTGCGCTTGCCGCCGGGTTTTCAGATCGAGGTACTGACCGACTCCGTTCCCACCGCACGCCAAATGGCGCTTGGCCCCTTCAAAGACGGCAAGGGGGTGCTGTACGTCGGCAGCATGGGTGAAGGCAAGGTCTTTGCGGTTGAAATGGACCAGGGCCGGGCCGGTGCGGTGCACACGATCGCGTCCGGACTGCAAATGCCGGTCGGCGTGGCCTGGCGCGACGGGCAACTGTTTGTTTCTGCGGTAACGAAGATCCTCCGCTTTGACGGGATCGACCAACGGCTGCGCAATCCACCTGCGCCCATCACAGTCACCAGCGGCTTTCCGACCGAGACCCACCACGGCTGGAAATTCATCGCCTTCGGCCCCGATGGCATGCTGTATGTGCCGGTGGGCGCACCCTGCAACAGCTGCGAGCCCGGAGCACGCTACGCCAACATCCAGCGCATGAAGCCCGATGGCAGCGGGCGCGAGACCGTTGCGACCCGCGTGCGCAATTCGGTCGGATTCGACTGGAATCCCCGCGATCGCTCGCTGTGGTTCACGGACAATGGTCGCGACATGCTGGGCGACTTGCCCGATCCGGAATTCGGCAACAAGCGCCCCTGCACGGAATTCACCCCACCGGTGGTCAAACTCGGCGCACATGTGGCAGCACTCGGCATGCGCTTCTATGCCGGCCAGCAGTTCCCCTTTGCGTACCGCAACAATATTTTCATTGCGGAGCACGGCTCGTGGAACCGCAGTTCCAAAGTCGGCTACCGGGTTGTCCGCGTGGTGCTCGATGCACAAGGCAGAGTGCTGGGTCAGGAAACCTTTGTCGACGGTTGGTTGGGCAAGGACAGTGCTGGCAAGGAGACCGTCAGCGGCCGACCGGTCGACGTGCTCGCCATGCCGGATGGCACCCTGCTGATCAGTGACGACCAGGCCGGCGCCATCTACCGCGTTCGCTATCAACCTTGAGAATCGACCTACATTAGCCCCATGAAATCCAATCCTTTTATCGCCTGCGCTCTCGCCATCCCATTTGCATCTGCCGCCATCGCGCAGCAAATCGGCGAGGTGGACACCGCCTTCAAGTTATTTGGCCCGGACCACAAGATTGTGGTGGAGGCCTTTGATGACCCCAAAGTTGCAGGCATCACCTGTTACGTATCCCGTTCCAAGGCGGGCGGCGTGACCGGTGCACTCGGACTGGCGACGGAAAAGTCGGAGTCTTCCATTGCCTGCAGGCAGGTCGGGCCCATTTCGTCCAGTGTGCCCATCCCCAAAAGCGAAGAGGTCTTTAGCGAAAGCCGCTCCATCCTGTTCAAGAAGCTGCGCATTGTGCGCATGGTGGATCCGGCGCGGCAGGTGCTTTTGTACCTCACCTACTCGGACAAACTGGTCGATGGCTCGCCCAAGAACAGCCTGACGGCCGTGCCGCTGAACGGCGCAAAACTGCAGTTCAAATAGACGTTCATTTGGACACAATGGTCTTGCCCACCGGTGCCAGCGTCAGCGCGGCGAGCTTGAGGTGCTGAACGCCAAACGGAATGCCGATGATGGTGACAAAGCAGCACAGGGCGGCAGCGATATGGCCTATGGCCAACCAGATGCCGGCAACAATGAACCAGATGACATTGCCAATCGTGCCCAACGCACCCGTTCCAATGTCATCCACGCCACTGAGCGCCTTGCGGTCGACGGCCTCCTTGCCAAACGGCAGAAACGCAAACTGGCCAATCACAAAGCAGGCCTTGGCCCACGGCAGACCAATGATGGTGATGGCACACAGCAGGCCCGCGAGCCACCAGCCAAGACCCATCAGGAATCCGCCGAATACAAACCATAAAACGTTGCCGATTGCGCTCATCCTGTGGCCCCTCCTTTGTGAATGGGGATCAATATACCGTAGCGTTGCCCGGCACAGGGTCGGCCGGATCGGCGCTACCATGGGCCATGGCTTACCAACTCTATTACTGGCCCGGCCTGCAGGGCCGCGGAGAATTTGTCCGCCTGGCGCTGGAAGCCGCCGGTGCACCGTACACGGATGTGGCGCGCGGGGATGCGGCGGTGGGGCAGGGCATGCCCGCGCTGTTGCACTGCCTGCAAGACAAATCGGCCGCTCGCCCGCCCTTTGCGTGCCCGGTGCTGGTCGACGGCAAGCTTGCGATTGCGCAGACTGCTGCCATCCTGTTGTATCTGGGACCGCGGCTCAAGCTGGTGGGCGCCAGCGAGGCGGACCGCATCTGGACGCACCAGATTCAACTGACGATTGCCGACGCCGTAAACGAGGCGCACGACACGCACCACCCCGTCGGCACAGGGCTGTATTACGAGGACCAGAAGCCGGAAGCTGCCAGGGCGGCCCAGGCGTTTCGCACCCAGCGCATTCCCAAGTTTCTGGGCTGGCTGGAGACCGTGCTGGAGCGCAACCCCAAGGGTGACAAGCACCTGGTGGGTGCAAGGCTCAGCTATGTTGATCTGTCACTGTTTCAGTTGGTGGAAGGGCTGCTCTATGCCTTCCCCAAGGCGACCCGGCGCGCCGTGAAGAAAACACCGCGCGTGGTGGCGCTGCGCGACCGCGTGGCACAACATCGCCGCGTGGCGGCGTACCTGCAGAGCGCGCGCCGCATTCCCTTCAACGAGACCGGCATCTTCCGGTACTACCCCGAGCTGGACGCCTGAACGGGCTCTTTCGTTCCCAAGGTAAAATCGCCGCCCCATCATCCGTTGTTGATGCGCTGACCTGGACCCCACCTACCTATGACGCGAGCCCTGACGCGTACCAATTTTCACAGCTCCCAGCTCATTCGTACCCTCGCCGATCTAGCCGTTCTGGAAACTGCCGGGCCGGCGGTTGACTTTGCAGAAAAACTGGGGCTTTGGATTGACTTTACGGACGCTATTCGCCTGACGGGTGTGCACAATGCCAACGCGGCAATGCCGCCAAGCACGTCGTCTGCCGTGCCATCCCGGGCGGGTGCCTCCCTGCACGCCAGTTTTGCCAAGGCGCGGGCCGCTCTGGAGCGCACCATCACCCAGAACGCTGCACCCGGTACCGGCAGGGTCCGCGCGGAGTTGGTGCTGCCACGGCTGGAGGCCCCCATTGACGACACCAAGGTCTATGCGCCTTTTCGCCGATACCACCAGGCACACCAGCGCGACATGGAGACCAGCGTGCGCAGCGTACGGGCCACGGTGCGCGACGGGGTTGCCAGGGCGCCGTCAGCCCGGCTTCGGCAACTGGCCGCGCTGGATGCCGCATTCGACGACATCTTGAGCGAGCGCGAAGCCAGGTTGCTGTCAACGCTGCCGTCGCTGCTCGAAAAGCGGTTCAACCATCTGCGCAAGGCCCACCTGCAAACGCAGCCAGGCGACGACAACCCCGATCTGTGGATGAAGCCCGGCGCCTGGATGGCACGCTTCTGCACGGAACTTCAAGCGGTACTGCTTGCCGAACTGGACCTGCGCCTGCAACCGGCGGTGGGGCTGCTCGAAGCATTCCATCACGAGAAAACACTCCCGATATGAACAAACATTTTTTTGCTGGCGCCTTTGTACTGGGCGCCGCGGCCGTTGCGTGGGTCGCCACCGGATTCTTTGGCACCAACGGGTTGGCGCTGGTGGTGACGGCGGTCATTGCCGCGGTCTATGGCGTTGGTGCGCTGGAGCTGCACCGCTTTCGCCAGGCGAGCGCCACCTTGACAACGGCGCTGGCGGCGATACCGCCCCAGCTGACGGATCTGGGCGCGTGGCTTGCCGGCGTACACGCTTCCCTGCAGAACCCCGTGCGCCTGCGCATCGAGGGCGAGCGCGTCGGTCTGCCCGGCCCGGCACTCACGCCCTATCTGGTGGGCTTGCTGGTGATGCTGGGCATGCTGGGTACGTTCCTGGGCATGGTGGTCACGCTCAATGGCGCCGTGTTTGCATTGGAAGGCACCACCGACCTGCAGGCCATACGCGCGGCGTTCGCAGCACCCATCAAGGGCTTGGGGCTGGCATTTGGCACGTCGGTAGCCGGTGTCGCCACGTCGGCGATGCTGGGTCTGATGTCGGCCATCAGCCGACGCGAACGGATGGCAGCGGCGCACATGCTGGACACCGCCATTGCGACGACGCTGCGCGGCTTCTCGCTGACACACCAGCGCCAGGAGACCTACAAGGCCCTGCAATTGCAGTCCCAGGCACTGCCTGCAGTGGTCGAACAGATGCAGGCCATGATGGCGCAGATGGAAAGCATGAGCCGGCAACTCAATGACCGCCTGGTGAGCAACCAGGAAGGCTTTCACCGCGACGTCAAAGGTGTCTACACCGAGCTGGCAAGCTCCGTCGGCCAATCCTTGCGTGACAGCTTGAGCCAAAGCGCGCATGCGGTGGGCGCCAGTATCAAGCCTGTGTTCGAAGCCACCATGACGGGGATTGCGCAGGAAACCAGGTTGCAGCACGAGCGCATGATGGATGCCACGCAGACTCAGCTTGATGGGCTGTCCTCCCGGTTCAGCGCCACCGCACTGACCGTGAGCGACACATGGACGACGGCGCTCGCCAATCAGGAGCGTACCCATGCAGCCTTGGTGACGGGCTTGGGCCAATCCCTGGACGCATTTGGCCAAACATTTGAGCAACGGTCCGAAAACCTGTTGGACAAGGTACATGGGGCGTACGCCACGCTGCAGGCGGATCACACCTCGGGTGATCGACAGCGTCTGGAGGCATGGATGGGTGCGTTGGAAGCGATGTCCACAGCGTTGAAGCAGGAGTGGCAACAAATCACAGCGCTTGCGCAGACGAGCACTGGCAAGACGCTGGACGATATTGCAAAGTTGGTGGCAAGCTCCGAGGACTTGGTTCGCGCGCGCTTGGCGTCCGAGGCAGACTGGACCCAGCAGCACAATGAGCGTATGAACGATGCCGTCAGTCAGTTGCGCGGCGAACTGTCCGCGCTCAGGGATGAAGAGGCTCTGCGCGGCAAGGCCGCGGTGGAGCGCCTTGGCGAACTGCAAACCGCGTTGACCCTGCATCTGTCGACCTTGGGCACCGCGCTGGAAGAGCCGATTGCCCGCTTGATTGAAACCGCGTCCGAGGCGCCACGCGCCGCCGCCGAAGTGATTGGCAAGCTGCGCCAGGAGGTGTCCAGCAGTGCCGCGCGTGATAACGAGCTGCTGGAGGAGCGCAGCCGCATCATGGCAACACTGAGTTCGCTGCTGGATGCCATCAACCATGCATCTGTAGAGCAGCGCGCCGTCATCGATTCATTGGTCGCGTCCTCGGCCGTGGCGCTGGGCCAGGCCGGCAGCCAGTTTGCCGAAAAGGTGGACGCTGAGGCCGTCAAGTTGTCAGACATTGCTGCTAATGTCACCAGCAGCGCGGTTGAGGTTTCGGCGCTGAGCGAATCGTTCAGCTTCGCGGTGAAGTCCTTCAATGACGCCAACGAGAAGCTGATTGCCAACCTGCAGCGCATCGAGGGCGCGATGGACAAGTCGATGGCACGCAGTGACGAGCAACTGGCCTACTACGTGGCGCAGGCGCGCGAGATCATTGACCTGAGCCTGATGTCGCAAAAGGAAGTTTTTGAAGAGCTGCGCCAGCTACCCGCCAAGCAGGCACAGCTGGCTGAAGAGGTCGCCTGAGCATGGAAGACATGGACGCGGGAATGGAGCAGACGGCGCCGGTCTGGGCGGTGTTTGGCGACCTGATGTCGGGCTTGCTGGGGGCCTTTGTGCTGCTGCTGGTCGGCGTGCTGGTGGTCCATATGCAGATGGCAACCCATCTCGAAGACGAGGTGAAGAAGCGCCAGGCGGAAGAGCAGCGCCGCA
>Ga0208398_101001_pt1 | contig 12815 bp, 13 predicted proteins | sample LakWasMe79_HOW10_2_FD_183905 | JGI IMG/M metagenome (GOLD analysis project Ga0208398, IMG submission 183905) | Freshwater sediment methanotrophic microbial communities from Lake Washington under simulated oxygen tension - Sediment Metagenome... | ecosystem: Environmental > Aquatic > Freshwater >... | reverse complement strand
AACCGCGCCGCGCGCGACGAGGCGGAAGCCGTGGCCGCCCGCATCCCGGCGCGCCGCATCGGCGCCGACGACGACATGGCCGCCGCCGCCATCTACCTGGCCTCGCGCGCTGGCGACTACGTGGTCGGCACCACGCTGACGGTGGACGGCGGCGTCAACCTGGTGCGCTGAGGACGCATGCCGCTTCGCGGCCAGGCCTCATGAGGACAAAGGTCGGTGGGCGACGCGTTGCTGACTTTTGTTCTTCTTGCTGCCAGCGGACGTTCGTGGGTTGCGCGGTCGCGCCGCGCCGGGTGGCCTCGGCCAAGCGCAAGACCCCAGAACGTCTGCTCAAAAACACAACAAAACCGCAAAGCCACCGCCAACCACCAACCGCCACCCGGATCGCCATGCTTGGACGCCAGTCGACATCAGGCCGCGGCCGACTCCGCCACACGGCGGATCTGCGCCAGCATGCGGCGGCGGATCAGGCCGCTGACCGGGCGGATCACGGCCCAGTACAGGGCGATGCGGCGGCGTGTGGCCGCGTCGGGGCAGTGCAGGCGCGACAGGGTGGTGATGCGGGTGGCGTCCCCGTCGGCCCGCACCTCGAAGGCCAGCAGCAGCTTGGCCACGCCCGGCGCCGCATAGGCGCGGAAGGCCGCTGCATCGGCCAAGGGCACCAGGCCGTAACCCGGCTCCCAGAACCGGCCCACCAGGCCATAAGCCAGGGCCTGGTCGCCCAGGCGGCCCAGCGGCAGGAAGTCGGCCTTGCCGAAGCGTGGCCGCTCGGCCAGCGCGCTGGGCAGGCCCAGCCGCCCGGCCAAACGGCCCGGCGATTCACGCAGCGCCATGGCGGCACCGATCAGTGGGTCGTCGTCCGGGCGGTAGGCGGCAGCCGCGTCCAGCAGTGCCGCCGCAGCAGCGGTGCTGCGGGCATGGTGTACTTCGTCAAACTGCCAGGCCGGCAACCAATCGTCGATCCAGTCCATCCTGCCAGCCTAACCCACGCCCCACCACCATGACCCTGCTGATCATCCGCCACGGTGAAACCCCGCTCAACGTCGCCCGCGTGATGCAGCCGGCCGACACCCCACTGTCGGCCAACGGCCTGGCCCAGGCCGCCGCGCTGGCCCGCCGGCTGCAGGCGGCCGACCCGCTGGCGCCGGCCGGTATCGTCAGCAGCGACCTGCCGCGGGCGCTGAGCACGGCGCAGGCCATTGCCGAGGCCTGTGGCCTGGGCCTGCGCACCACGCCGCTGCTGCACGAGCGCAATTTCGGCGACCTGCGGGGCCGGCTCTACGACAGCCTGGGCTTCGACCCGCTGACCAGCGAGGCCGCGCCGCCCGGCGGCGAGTCCCAGGCCCAGTTCAGCGCACGCTGCGCCGAGGCCTGGGCCTGGCTGCTGGCGCAGCAAGCCGCGCTGGGCGGGCCGCTGGCGGTGGTGACGCATGGCCTGGTGATCCGTGAATGGCTGCACCGCGGCCCGCTGCAGGTGCCGGCGCCGCTGGCCCTGCCCGAGCGGCTGGCCAACACCTCCTTGACGGTGGCCAGTGCCGTGGCGCCCTTCACCGTGCGCCTGGTGGACTGCACCGCGCACCTGGCAGGCGGTGTGGGCGAAGACGCGCAGAGCCTGTCGGGCGGCTGAGCGGCGGGCCGCCTACGCGGGCTGCAGGTAACGCTGGGCCAGCGTGGCGCGCGCCGCGGCGCTCAGGCCCAGGCGCTGGACCAGGTAGCGCTCCAGCCCACCCTGGTCCTGCTCCACCGCCAACAGCGCCGCGTCCAGAAACCCACGCTGCACACGCCACAGCACGGCCAGCACCTCGGGCGGCGTCTCGCTGTGCGGCAGCGGCGCATGCTTGAAGTGCACATTGGTCAGCAGGTAGTCGTCCACCACCACGTCGCGCGGCACGCCCAGTGCCAGCAGGATCAGCGCGGCGGCAAAACCGGTGCGGTCCTTGCCGGCGGTGCAGTGGAAGACCAGCGGCGCATCGGCGGCCAGCAGGTGCTCGAACAGCTCGGCATAGCGGTGCGCCTGGTCGTTGACCAGGGCGCGGTACAGGTCCTTCATCAGCGACACCACCAGGGCGGCGGTGAGCTGCTGGCCGGCCGCCACCATGTCCTGCATGCGCTGCACCACCGACGGCTCGATGGCCAGCGAGTGCTGCACCACGCCGGGCAGCTGGTAGGGCGTGGCGGCGCGCTCGGCCAGGCCGCGGAAGTCGAAGGCCCGCGCCAGGCCCAGCGCCGCCAGTGCCGCCTGGTCGGCCTCGGTCAGGCCGGCCAGGTGCTCGGACCGGAACAACCGGCGCCAGCGCAGCGGCCGCCCGTCCTGGCCGCGGTAGCCGCCCAGGTCGCGGAAGTTGGTCGCGCCTTGCAGGCGCAGCACACGGTCAGGATGTTGGGGCATGGCCACATTGTGGGCAGGCCGCGGCCGGCGCGCTGTCGCCTTGGCGGGGCCGGATGCCCAGACCGCGCCGTCGATCAGCCCACCAGCCCCGGCGGCGGCACGAAGGCGCGGTAGGCCCGCTCCAGCCACTGCGCAAAGCGCAGGCACTCGGGGTCGGCATAAGCCGGGCCGACGATCTGCGCGCCGATCGGCAGGCCTTCGGCGCTCAGGCCCAGCGGCACCGCGGTGGCCGGCAGGCCGACGATGCCGGGGTAGCCGGCCCAGTACAGCGCGGTGGTGGTCGGCTGCAGGCCGCCATTGACGGGGATCAGCCGCTGCCAGCGCTCACCCTGCTGGTTCTGCACGAAGGCCGGCGTGGTGGCCACCGGGCAGATCAGCAGGTCATGCTGCTCGAAGAAGGCCGCCCACTGGTTGCGCAGCGCGGCACGGCGTTCGTCCATCAACACCCAGTCGCGGTGGCTGCTGGCATTGCCGCGGAAGTGGCGCGCCGGGTAGCTGCGGTCGTCGGCTGCGTAGTCGCGGGCCCGCGCCTGCGCCGCGGCGTAGGCAGCATCGTCGTACTGGGCGCCGGTGGCGGCGCGCAGCAGGTGCAGGTAGACCGCATGGGCCTCGGCGCTGGCCACCGGCCGGGCGCCTTCGGTCACGGCCACGCCCTCGTGGCGCAGAAAGGCCACCAGGTCACGCAGCGCGGCCTGCACGCTGGCGTCGACCTCGGCCTCGGCATCGTCCACCAGCACCGCCACGCGGCAGCGCTGCGGCGGCGTGCCGCGGTCGCGCCAGGCCAGCGGCACACGGCCCAGCGGCGTCACCGCCTGCAGCGGCGTGGTGAGGATGTCCATCGCCAGCGCCAGGTCGTAGGCACTGCGCGCCAGCGGGCCGGCCGCGGCGATGTCGAAGCTGTCGGCACAGGCCGACGGTGCCAGCTCATGGCCGGCCAGCGGCACCACGCCCCAGCTCGGCTTGTGGCCCCAGACGCCGCAGTAATGCGCCGGGTTGCGGATGGACGCGCCGATGTCGCTGCCCAGCTCCAGCGCGGTGAAGCCGGCCGCCAGCGCCGCCGCCGAGCCGCCCGACGACCCGCCCGGCGTGCGCGTCACGTCCCAGGGGTTGTTCGTGGTGCCGTACACCGGGTTGAAGCTCTGCCAGTCGGCCAGCGACACCGGCACATTGCTCTTGCCGAAGACCACCGCGCCGGCGTCCAGCAGGCGCTGCACCGTCACCGCGTTGCGGGTGGCGGTGTTGTGGCGCTGGGCCTCGAAGCCGAAGGTGGTTGGCAGGCCGGCCACGTTGAACGACTCCTTCACCGTCATCGGCACGCCGTGCAGCGGCCCCCACAGCTCACCGCGGGCCAGCGCGGCGTCGGCGGCGCGGGCGCGGTCCCGGGCGCGCTCGGCATCCAGCACCGGCAGCGCGTTGATGGCGCCGCCCAGCCGCGCAATGCGCGCCAGGTATCCGTCCAGCAGCTCCAGCGCCGACACCTGTTGGCGGCGGATGCGGCGCGCCAGCTCGTGCGCCGGCAGAAAGGCCAGTTCGTCCATGCCGTTCCTTGTCTCGACCGTGTTGATTGACTGACCGGCGGGCCACCCCGGCCCGCGGTTGGCTGCAGTCTTGCCCAAGCGGTGTGCAGGCCGTGCCGGGGATTGCCCTGAGGCGGCGGCGCATCCTTGCTGCGGCATCATGCAGTCATGCCCGGCAGCGCCCCGCCGCATCCCCCACCGCAGCACCCTACTGCAGCACCCCATTGCACCGAACAGGAGCTTTCCCATGAAGCTGGTCATCGCCCAGATGAAGCACGAGACCAATACCTTCTCGCCGGTGCCCACGCCGCTGGCGCGTTTTGCCACCGGCGGTGGTGTGCCGCCCGAGGGTGCAGCGGCGGTGGCCGCCTACCGCGGCACCGGCTCGGCCATCGCCGCCTTCATCGACCTGGCCGAGGCCGCCGGGGCCGACTACGTGGTGCCCATCGCCGCCGCGGCCTGGCCCAGCGGGCCGGTACACGACGCCGCCTTCGAGCACATCGCCGGCCGCATCTGCGACGCCGTGGCCGCCGGCTGCGACGGTGTGCTGCTGGACCTGCACGGCGCCATGGTCACCCAGAGCTTCGAGGACGGTGAGGGCGAGCTGCTGCGCCGCATCCGCGCCATCGCGCCCAGCGTGCCCATCGGCGTGGCGCTGGACATGCACACCAACCTGTACGACGCCATCGGCGCCAACAGCACGGTGATTGCCGGCTACCAGACCTACCCGCACATCGACATCTACGAGACCGGCCAGCGCGCCGGCCGCGCCCTGCTGGCCCGGATCAAGCACAGCGCCCAGCCCACCATGGCCTGGGGCCGCCAGCCGATGCTGCCGCATGTGATGCGCCAGGGCTCGGACGACTCCCCCAACAAGGAGATCCAGAACCGCTGCCGCGAGATGGAGGCCGCGGGCGCACTGTGCGCCAGCGTGTTCGTCGGCTTCCCGAACGCCGACATCGAGTACGCCGGCCTGTCCGCCGTGGTGGTGACCGACAACGACCCGGCCCTGGCCCGGCGCTGGTGCGACGAGCTGCTGGCCCTGGCCTGGGCCGCACGCGCCCAGTTCGTCTACCAGGTGGAGCCGCTGGCCACGTCGATGGCCCGGGCCAAGGCCCTGGCCGACGCCAAGCCCGCCGGCAGCGGCCCGGTGGTGCTGCTGGACCACAGCGACAACTGCGCCTCCGGCGGCACCATGGACACCATGACGGTGCTGGGCGCGATGCTCGATGCGGGGCTGGACGACGCCGCCGCCTTCGCCATCTTCGACCCGGCGGCGGTGCAGCAGATGATCGCCGCCGGCATCGGCGCCCAGGTCACGCTGTCGCTGGGCGGCAAGCTGGACATGCCGGCCATCGGCCTGACCGGCCAGCCGCGCAGCGTCAGCGGCCGCGTCAAGCTGATCTGCGACGGCCGCTACCGCAACCGCGGGCCGATGAGCCAGGGCGAGCTCAACGACATGGGCCCCACCGCGGTGCTGGACACCGGCAAGCTGCAGATCATCGTCATCAGCAACCATGTGGAGCCCAATGACCTGGCGGCCTTCACCGCGGTGGGCATCGCGCCCGACCGGCTGAAGTACGTGATGCTGAAGAGCCGCATCCACTGGCGCGCCGGCCTGCGGCCGCTGGCCCATGCGGTGGTGGAATGCGCCGGCACCGGCGTCTGCACCTCCGACTACGCCATGCTGGCCTTCAAGCAGGTGCGCCGGCCGATCTACCCGCTGGACCCACTCTGACCCCACCGAGGACGATGATGTTCGATCTGACAGGCAAGGTGGCGCTGGTCACCGGGGGCAATGGTGGCATCGGCCTGGGCATGGCGCGTGGCCTGGCCCGGGCCGGCGCGCGGGTGGTGGTGGCCGGGCGCGACGTGGCCAAGCTGGACGCGGCGGTGGCCGAGCTGCGCGCCCTGCCTGGCGCCACCGGCGACGCGCTGGCGCTGACGCTGGACGTGGCCGACGAGGGCTCGATCCGCGCCGGCATCGCCGAGGTGGCGCAGGGCTGCGGCCGGCTGGACATCCTGGTCAACAACGCCGGCACCACCGTGCGCAAGCCACCGCAGGACCTGAGCCTGGCCGAATGGCGCCAGGTGCTGGACACCAACCTGACCAGCGCCTTCATCGCCAGCCAGGCCGCCTACCCGCTGCTCAAGGCGCGCGGCGGCAAGGTCGTCAACATCGGCTCGATGCTGTCGATCTTCGGCGCGTCGTTTGCCGCCGCTTATGGCGCCAGCAAGGGCGGCATCGTGCAGCTGACCCGGTCGCTGGCCAGCGCCTGGGCGGCCGACCACATCCAGGTCAACGCCGTGCTGCCGGGCTGGATAGACACCGCGCTGACCCAGGGCGCGCGCCAGCAGGTCGACGGCCTGCACGACAAGGTGCTGGCCCGCACCCCGGCCGGCCGCTGGGGCCAGCCGGCCGACTTCGAGGGCATCGCCGTCTTCCTGGCCGGCCCGGCGTCCAACTTCGTCACCGGCGCCGCCATCCCGGTGGACGGTGGGTACTCGGTCCAGATCTGACCCCCCACCGCCCATGACCACCACCACCGTTTTTTCGGCCCGCCGCATCGTCACGATGAACCCGGCCCAGCCCGAGGCCACCCATGTGGCGGTGCGCGACGGCCGCATCCTGGCCGTGGGTGACCTGGCACAGTGCGCCGCCTGGGGCCCGCACACCCTGGACGAGCGTTTTTCCGACAAGGTGCTGCTGCCCGGTTTTGTCGAAGGCCATTGCCACCTGAAGGAAGGCAGCCTGTGGGACCAGCCCTACCTGGGCTGGTTCGACCGCCGCGACCCGCGTGGCCGGCTGTGGCCGGGCCTGCGCAGCGTGGACGCGGTGGTGGCCCGGCTGAGCGAACTGGACGCCGCGATGGCCGCCGCCGGCAAAGCCGACGACGCCCCTCTGATCGCCTGGGGCTTCGACCCGATCTACTTCAGCGAAGCCCGCCTCACCGCGCCCGACCTGGACCGCGCCGGCAACGGCCGCCGGCCCATCGTCATCGCCCATGCCAACGGCCACCTGATGACGGTGAACAGCGCCATGCTGCAGGCCGCCGGCATTGACGCCGACAACGAGGTGGAAGGCGTGATGAAGTTCGAGGCCGGCCCGCGCCAGGGCCAGCCCAACGGCGAGCTGCAGGAGCCGGCCGCCATGTACCTGGTGCTGCGCCGGGTGGGCAACGCCGGCCTGCTGGCGCCGCTGGACGACGCTGGCCTGCGCGCCTTTGGCGCCATGGCCAAGCTGCAGGGCGTGACCACTGCCACCGACCTGGTCAACAAGCTGGGCGAGGCCGACCTGGCCGTGCTGGAGCGCCAGGCCGACGACGAGGCCTTTCCGGTGCGCATCCTGCCGGCCTTCCAGGCCTTCCACGGCACGCATGGCGCCGCCGCCGGCGCCGAGCATGTGCAGGGCCTGGTGGCCCGCAACCGCGACAAGCTGCGCTACGGCCTGGTGAAGATGATGCTGGACGGGTCGATCCAGGGCTTTTCGGCGCGGCTGCGCTGGCCCGGCTACTTCAAGGGCAGTGACGGCCAGCCGGGGGGCGCACACAACGGCATCTGGGTGACGGCGCCATCCCAGTACGAGGCCGACTTCGAGGCCTACCACCGCGCCGGCCTGACCATCCACACCCACACCAATGGCGACGAGGCCAGCGGCGGCGCCATAGCCGCCATTGAGCGGGTGCTGGCCCGCCACCCGCGGCCCGACCACCGCCACACCCTGCAGCATGGCCAGATGATCGACCGGCCGATGTTCCGCCGCATGGCCGCGCTGGGGCTGGGCGCCAACCTGTTCAGCAACCACCTCTGGTACTGGGGCGACCAGCACCACGACATCACCATGGGCCCCGACCGTGCGCACCGGCTGGACGCCTGCCGCAGCGCGCTGGACGAAGGCGTGCGCCTGGCCATCCACAGCGACGCGCCGGTGACGCCGCTGGCGCCGCTGTTCACCGCCTGGTGTGCCGTCAACCGCATCACACCCAGCGGCCGGGTGCTGGGCGCGGCCGAGCGGCTGACGGTGCACGAGGCGCTGCACGCCATCACCCTGGGCCCGGCCTGGACGCTGAAGCTGGACCACGAGATCGGCAGCATCGAATGCGGCAAGCGCGCCGACTTTGCCGTGCTGCACGACGACCCGCGCAACGTGCCGCCGATGGCGCTGAAGGACGTGCGGGTGTGGGGCACGGTGCTGTCGGGCCGCGTCTTCCCGGCCACGGGTGGCTGAGCGACCCGCCCTCCCGGTGGCGCCCCGCATCCCCTTCACCGTCATCGGCGGCTTTCTGGGCGCCGGCAAGACGACGCTGCTGCGCCACTGGTTGACGTTGGACGATGGGCCCAGCGGCAGCGGCAGCGGCGCCAGCGGCCGGCGCATCGCCGTGCTGGTCAACGACTTCGGCGAGCTGAACCTGGACGCCGCGCTGATCGCCCAGGCCGGCGGCGGCGCCATCGCGCTGAGCAACGGCTGCGTCTGCTGCAGCATCGGCGACGACCTGGGCAATGCGCTGATCCAGTTGCTGGACGCCTGGCCGCCGTTCGACGCGGTGGTGGTGGAGGCCAGCGGCGTGTCCGACCCCTGGCGCATTGCCCAGTACGCGCTGGCCGACCCGCGCCTGGTGCTGGACGGCGTGACCGTGCTGGTGGACGCCGCCGCCGTGGCCAGCCAGGCGCTGGACCCGCTGCTGGCCGACACCCTGAGCCGCCCGCTGGCCCATGCCGACCTGATCGTGCTGAACAAGGTGGACCAGGCCGACGCCCCCACCCTGGCCGCCGCCCAGGCTTGGCTGGCCCGGCACGCACCGCCCGGCGTGCCCCAGCTGCAGACGGTGCAGGCCCAGGTGCCACGCGCCCTGCTGGGCGCTGCGCTGTACCAGCCCAAGGGTTGGGGCGGGGACAAGCGCGGGGGCGAAGGCCGCGGCGGCGGCCTGCCCGGCCACCCGGCGGTGGCGCATGACCAGCGCTTCGAGTCCTGGGCCGTGCAGCCCGAGGGCACCTACGACGCCGCGCGCCTGCGCGCCTGGCTGCAGGCCCTGCCACCCAGCGTGCTGCGGCTGAAAGCCCTGCTGCCCCTGGCCGACGGCCGCTGGGCCGAAGGCCACTGGGCCGGCCGCCATGCGTCCCTGCGGCTGGGCGTGCCGCCGCCGGACGACGGCGCCGCGCTGGTGGCCATCGGCCTGGCCGAGCAACTGCCCTGCCGCGCCCTGGCCACCGGCCTGGACGCCTGCCGAATCCACCCCGCTTGACCCGAACCAGGAGCGACCATGAGCGCACCCGCCCGCAGCACCCCCGGCCTGGCCGTCCAGCCCTTGGGCCCGGCCATCGGCGCCCTGGTCAGCGGCGTCAACCTGGCCCAGGGCATCAGCGACGCCGAACGCGACGCCCTGCTGGCCGCGCTGCTGAAGCACCATGTGCTGTTCTTCGAGGGCCAGCCCATCAATCCGCTGCAGCAGCGCGCACTGGCCGCACGCTTTGGTGAACTGCACATCCACCCCGTCTACCCCCAGGCGCCGGGCGTGCCGGAAATCATCGTGCTGGACACCAGCCACGACAACCCGCCCGACAACGACAACTGGCACACCGACGTCACCTTTCTGGCCGCGCCGGCCATGGGCGCCATCCTGTCGGCCCAGCACCTGCCGCCCAACGGCGGCGACACGCTGTGGGCCAGCGGCATCGCCGCCTGGAACGCACTGAGCCAGCCCTGGCAGACGATGCTGGCCGGCCTGAACGCCGAGCACGATTTCCTGAAGAGCTTTCCGGCCCACCGCTTTGCCCGCACGCCGGCTGAAAAACAACGCTGGGACCAAGCCCGCCAGGACCACCCGCCACGCCTGCACCCGGTGGTGCGCACCCACCCGGTGAGCGGCCAGCCAGGCCTGTTCGTCAACGAAGGCTTCACCACCCGCATCGTGGAGTTGAGCGCCAGTGAAAGCGACGCCGTGCTGCGCCAGCTGTTTGCCCACCTGGCCAAACCCGAGTTCACCGTGCGCTGGCGCTGGAAAACCGGCGACATCGCCTTCTGGGACAACCGCCTGACCCAGCACTACGCCACCGCCGATTACCTGCCGCACCGGCGCGTGATGCACCGGGCCACCATTTTGGGGGATGTGCCGTTTTATCGGGCTGGGTAATCGTGCGTTGCTCGACGTCGCAGGCTGGGTGCATCAGAACCCGTCAAGGGCAGCCGGCCGTGGCCCGTATCCGGTTAGTGGCGCAGAACCGGCCCCGAACACCCGGCGCGGCCGGATTTGCGGCGCGCGGAGCCTGCACGACCCGCAGGAATGCGCCCCAAAACACGTTAGGCATCAGAGAAACACCGGTCGGCGCTCCAGCGGTAAGTGCGCCGGCCACAGCCCCAACAGCCGTCAAGAAATGGCAGATCGTCTGCTCGTGAACTTTAAGTACCGTTCGGGCGCCGCTGCGTTACGTGGCTTGTCGGATGGCACCTGCTACTTCGCATGCGCTAGCGAACTGAACGACTCACTGGAAGCAAGATTCGCTCCGGCAGACCCCGCCTCCTATGCCCGGACCTTGGCGCAAACGCTCACAGAACTGGCGGCTCAACGCAGGGAGCCCGCTAGGTACGAGCCTGCTGACGAATATGCTGAGCACTTCTCCAATCTAATCCGAAAGGAGGACGAGACATTCGCGGCGAGTTGCCAGCGCGTGGGCATCTTCTCCGGCACCAAGCGCCCTGACAACCAGCCCATGTGGGCCTACTACTGCAATGACGGGCGCGGCGTCTGCTTCGAGTTCGAGTGGCCCAAGGAGGTACTCAAACGGTTCAGCCTCAGGCCCACATTCGTTCACTACACTGACCAGCCGCGCATCCATGACCGCTTTGCTGACTTGCGGACCGAACTACTTGCCGTGGGAGACGAGCACCCCGACTGGACCGTAGAGCGACTTCACGAACACTCGGAAACCCAAGAATTCGTTGCAGGATGGATTGCACGCTCGATGTCTCGCGCAGTGTCCACCAAGCATTCCGATTGGGCGCACGAGCACGAATTGCGGATGCTGAGCCCTAAAGCAGGCCCACTACCCATCCTGGGGCAAATCCTGAAACGGGTGTACTTCACGCGTACGGACTTCCCTGAGTGGGGCCCTATCATGATGCTCCTGCATCGGTTGTATCCAAGCGTGGACACGGCGCAGGTGACGTTCAGCCACACCGAGCCGCTGGTGTCGATTCAAAGGTTGGAGAAGAAGCTCATCCCAGTCGAAGAGCCGCGAGCTGATGCCTAACCCCTCGTTCAACCGGACCCGCTACGGCAGGCACCGTAAGGCCGGGCTGAGGCACATGGTGCATCATCTCAGCCCGGCCTTACGGTGCCTGCCGTAGCGGGCCGGTTAACTCGAACGTTAGGCCTCACATGCGACCGCAGCCGTACACCGACGATGCAGAAAAACGTAATGCTGTGCTGCAAGCAGAGCTAGCCCAGCAATCCGACCGAGGTGCTGCGATAGTTGCAACAGCATGGCTGGATGACTACCTAACCATTGCACTTACTTCCTGTCTGATTGATCATCAAGACTCTTGGAAGCGACTTCTGGGTCCAGGCGGATCACTAGATACGTTGTCCGCCAAAATAGATCTAATTACACTTCTAGGTGTCGTTAGCTCCGGGATACGCTCTGACTTCCACACAATTCGTGAAATCCGAAATGAGTTCGCTCACCATGTTGCGCACAAGCGTGTTCATGAGGAACTGAACTTCGATTCGCCACACATTCGAGATAAATGTATGTCGCTACGGTGCGTGAACGAATTAGACGGCGCTGTCCCACGACAGCGATTTATTCAAGCGTGCTTGAAACTTTCCAAAGAGCTTGAGTTGATATGGATGTTCGACACGAAAGTCCACGACCTTGGTTTCATACATCTGCCGGGAGAGAGTGCGGCCTAACAGGTCGCTCAACCGGACCCATTGCGGCATGTGGCAAAAGGCCCGCCATTTCATTCTGGGCCTTTAGCCACATACCGCAACGGTCCGGTTAGCTCAAACGTTAGCCATCTCAAACAATGACCTATACCGCACCAACCTTCAAAGGCGAAAGTTTCACCTGCCCTCACTGTGGCGTATTCGCCCAGTTCGGGTGGTCACAGGCACATCATGAAGTTTCATTCAAAGGCATATCAAGCGTAAAGATTCCTTCCGAAATCTACGTTGCAAACTGCACGCATTGCAAGCAGCGGATGGTCTGGCTATTTCAGGATGGGGCGATTCCTGTTTATCCGAATACTGCCACTGGCCCGCTTCCTCATACCGATATGCCAGAAGATATAAAGAAGGATTATCTTGAAGCGAGAGACATCGCCGACAGATCACCGCGTGGCGCCGCGGCACTGCTCCGCCTAGTAGTACAAAAGCTATGCGTTCACCTGGGCGAATCGGGCGCGAACATCAATCAGGATATTGCATCCCTTGTTCAAAATGGATTACCCCGCCGAATCCAGCAAGCGCTGGATGTTGTGCGAGTTACTGGCAACAACGCAGTGCATCCTGGAGAGATTGATCTGGATGACAACCCCGAAATGGTGATAGGCCTATTCGGATTGATTAATTTAATCGTTGACAATAGAATTTCCGAACCGAAGAAAATTGAAGAGATGTACGCCGCACTGCCTCCAAGTACACTTCATGCAATTCAGCGCAGAGATGGCTAACTATTCTACAGGGACTCCCCTCTCGGTCAACGGTTTGAATTGGTTTTCAGACTGACTCGATTCAATTCCAGACCCGCAAATGCGGCGCGCGTTGACGGCACCAACAAGGAACAGACTGCACATCTACAGACGGGCTTGTTTCGGCTGTTTTGCCGAGGCCCCAGATACGAACCGCTCGGCAGGACCCCATTCGCTCAGCTGGCTTTGCGCCATTGAGGGTTACCGGGTTTGCCTGCCG
>Ga0208398_100998_pt1 | contig 12842 bp, 10 predicted proteins | sample LakWasMe79_HOW10_2_FD_183905 | JGI IMG/M metagenome (GOLD analysis project Ga0208398, IMG submission 183905) | Freshwater sediment methanotrophic microbial communities from Lake Washington under simulated oxygen tension - Sediment Metagenome... | ecosystem: Environmental > Aquatic > Freshwater >... | reverse complement strand
TCCAGCTTGTCCCAGTGCTGGCCGGCCTTGGCGCCGACATCGCCGGCCATGCCGGTGACCTTGCTGGCCACGGCGCTGAGCTTGGTCTCAGCGGCGGATTGGGTTTTCTTCTGCAAGTTCAGGCCCTCCTTGACGAGCGCTTCGAACACCTTGCCGCCTTCACCCTGCGCCTTGGAGAACGCGCCCAGGCCGGCGGCCCAGATCTGTTGCGCCGAGTCCTTCACCGCCTGCGCGAGGTGATTGTCCAGCAGGCCGGCGGGCAGGGCACCGCCCAAGGCATCGGCGAAGCCATTGCCGGCGGCAGGCTTCTTCTTGGCGGCGAGTTTTTGCAGCTTCTTGACCATGAGTGAGTCCTTTGATGGGGTGGCGCCACCGGGCGCTTGATGCGCGGTGTGCAGGCTTCACTATAGGGCCGGCGCTCGCGGATTGGGCGCGCAAAGCTAGTGCGTGGCCTCTATCCAGCGTCGGCTTGGGGAAAGCGCGCAGCAGGCGCGCCCGCGGAATCGACAAGAATCAGAGCGATCATCCAGGGTAAGACAGTCCAACAGATCAGGAGACAGCATGCAGTACTTCGTCACGGGTGCCACCGGCTTCATCGGCAAGCGTTTGGTCAAGAAATTGCTCACACGCCGCGGCAGCACGGTGTACTTCCTGTTGCGCCAGGAGAGCGCCGAGAAGCTGCCCGAACTGCTGGAGTACTGGGGCGTCAGCAAGACCCGCGCGATTCCGGTCTATGGCGATCTCACCGCCAAGAAGCTGGGCGTGAGCGCCGAGCAGATCAAGGCGCTGAAGGGCAGCATCGACCATGTCTACCACCTCGCCGCGGTCTACGACCTCAAGGCCGACGAGGAGAGCCAGATCCGGGCCAATATCGACGGCACCCGCTCCATGGTGGAGTTTGCCCAGGCCATCGATGCCGGCCATGTGCACCATGTGAGCTCGATCGCCGCCGCCGGCCTGTACGAAGGCGTGTTCCGCGAGGACATGTTCGACGAGGCCGAGAACCTCGATCACCCCTATTTCAGCACCAAGCACGAGAGCGAGAAGATCGTGCGCAAGGAGTGCAAGAAGCCCTGGACGGTGTACCGCCCGGCCATGGTGGTGGGCGATTCCACCACCGGCCAGATGGACAAGATCGACGGGCCGTATTACTTCTTCAAGCCGATTCAGCGCCTGCGCCAGATCCTGCCGCCCTGGATGCCCTCGATCGGCCTGGAGGGCGGGCGCGTCAACATCGTGCCGGTGGACTTCGTGGTGGATGCGCTGGACCACATCAGCCACCAGCAGAAGAAGAGCGGCGGCTGCTTCCATCTGGTGGACCCGGTGGGCTACCGCGTCGGCGACGTGCTGGACATCTTCTCCAAGGCCGCGCATGCGCCGAAGATGAATCTGTTCGTCAATGCCGCGCTGCTGGGCTTCATCCCCAAGAGCGTGAAGAAGGGCCTGATGGCGCTGGCGCCGGTGCGCCGCATTCGCAACGCGGTGATGAAGGACCTGGGCCTGCCCGAGGACATGCTCACCTTCATCAACTACCCGACCCGCTTCGACTGCCGCGAGACCGAGGCCGCGCTCAAGGGGTCAGGTGTTGCCTGCCCGAATCTGAAGGACTATGCCTGGCGCCTGTGGGACTACTGGGAGCGCCATCTCGACCCGGACGTGCTGATCGACCGCAGCCTCAAGGGCACGGTGGCCGGCAAGGTGGTGCTGGTGACGGGCGGCTCCTCGGGCATCGGCCTAGCCGCGGCGATCAAGTTCGCCGAGGCCGGTGCCATCACCCTGATCTGTGCGCGCGACGAGGTCAAGCTCGCCGAGGCGGTGAAGGAGATCAAGGCCGCCGCCGGCAAGGAGGCCCAGGTGCACAGTTACTCGGCCGACATCTCCAACGAGGAGAGCTGCGCCGCCATGGTGGCCTGGATCAACGAGAACTTCGGCGGCGTCGACTTCCTCATCAACAACGCCGGCCGCTCGATCCGCCGCGCCATCGAAAGCAGCTACGACCGCTTCCACGACTTCGAGCGCACCATGCAGCTGAACTACTTCGGCTGCCTGCGCGTCACCATGGGCCTGCTGCCCGGCATGGTGGCCAAGAAGCGTGGCCATGTGGTGAATATCAGCTCGATCGGTGTGCTGACCAATGCGCCGCGCTTCTCGGCCTATGTGGCCTCGAAAGCGGCGCTGGACGCCTGGACACGCTGCGCCTCCAGCGAGTACGCGGATTTGGGCATCACCTTCACCACCATCAACATGCCGTTGGTGCGCACGCCCATGATCGCGCCCACCAAGATCTACAACAACGTGCCGACGCTGGCGCCCGAGGAAGCGGCCGACATGATCGCCCAGGCCTGCATCAGCAAGCCGGTGCGCATTGCCACGCGACTGGGCATCACCGGCGAGTTGATGCATGCGCTGGTGCCGCGCGTGGCCCAGATCGTCATGAACACCAGCTTCCGCATGTTCCCGGACAGCGACGCCGCCAAGGGCGAGAAGGATGGCAAGCCCCGGCTCTCCGCCGAGGCGATCGCGCTGCAGCAGATGATGCGGGGCATCCACTTCTGAGCCAGGGGCTCACCAGCCCAGCAAGACCAGCTTGCCGCGCTGGTGCTGCCCCTCCAGCAGTGCATGCGCGCGCTTCAGCGTTGCGGCATTGATCGGGCCCAGCACCTCGCTGAGGGTGCTGCGCAGCTCGCCGGCATCGGCCAGGCGTGCCACCTCGGCCAGCAGCTTGCCCACCTCGGCGAGGTCGTGCGTGGCATGCAGGGGGCGCACGAACATCATCTCCCAGTGCAGCGAGAGGCTCTTGCCCTTCAGCGCCATCACGTTCAGCGCGTCGGGCGCGAAGTCGTCGATCATGCCGACGCGGCCCTGCGGCTCCAGCGCGGCGACGATGTCCATGAAATGCGCCGGCGTGTGCGTCAGGCTGGCGGCATAACGCAGCGGGGGTGCGCCCAGCGCCGTGATCTGTGGCGCCAGCGCCTGGCCATGGTCGACCACATGGTGCGCGCCCAGTTCGCGCAACCAGGCCGCGGACTCAGGCCGCGAGGCTGAAGCGATCACGGTCAGCTGCGGTGCCAGCCGGCGCGCCAGTTGCACCAGGATGGAACCCACGCCGCCGGCCGCGCCCGTCACCAGCAGGCTCACCGGCCGCTCGGGCCTGGCCTGTTGCACCTGCAGGCGCTCGAACAGCAGTTCCCAGGCGGTGATGGCGGTGAGCGGCAGGGCGGCGGCCTCGGCATCGCTGAGGGTCTTCGGCGCACGCGCGGCGATGCGGTGGTCCACGCATTGCAGCTGGGCATAGCTGCCGGGGCGGTTGATCTCGCCGGCATACCAGACCCGGTCGCCCAGCGCGAAACCGCTCACCTCGGCGCCGATGGCGCGCACCACGCCCACCGCGTCCCAGCCCAGCAGCACCGGGCTGCCGGCATCGGCGGCCGGGCGGCTCATGCGCACCTTCAGGTCTACCGGGTTGACGGCGATCGCGCTCACTTCCACCAGCAGATCACGCGGGCCTGGGGTGGGGTCGGGCAGCTCCAGGTCCAGCAGGGACTCGGCGGCTTGCAGCGGCAGGTTCTGGTAGTAGCCAACGGCTTTCATGAAAGCACTCCTTAACGAAAAACAGCTTGCGATGGTCGCTATCTTGGTGCTTCAATGCTTTCCGAAAAAGACGCTTTATCGACTATCAGTTTCAAATGAAAATTGAAAATACGGATGAACTGAGATTGCTCGTTGAATGCGCCCGCGGCGGCAGCCTGACGGCCGCCTCCCGGGTCATGCAGATCACGCCGGCGGCCGCCAGCGCCATGCTCAAGAAGCTGGAGGCGCGCCTGGGCGTGCGCCTGGTGGAGCGCAGCACGCGCGCGCTGCGCCTCAGCGCCGCGGGCGAGCAGCTGCGCGACTACGGCCAGCGCGCGCTGGAGCTGCTGGACGAGGGCGTGGCCCTGGTCAGCGAGGAGCAGCCGGGCGGCCGGGCCAAGGGCCGCGCTGCCGACGCGCGGCTGCGCGGCCGCATCCGCATGAGCGCCTCCAGCGACCTGACGCGCCGCCAGCTGCTGCCCCTGCTGGACGCCTTCATGCAAATACACCCGGGCGTGGAGCTGCACCTCAGCGTGGGTGATTCGCTGCTGGACATCTACAAGGACGAGGTCGATGTGGCGATCCGCTACGGCCAGCTGGCCGATTCGGGCCTGGTGGCGCGCCGGCTCACCGAGGTGAAGCGTCTGGCCGTCGCCAGCCCGGCGTACCTGAAGCGCCATGGCCGGCCGGCGCATCCTAGCGAATTGGCCGGGCATGATTGCCTGACCTTCAAGATCCGCAACCGGCACGAGCGCCAGTGGCGCTTCCAGCAGAGTGAGGATGGCGCGGTGCTGGCCGTGCCGGTGCAGGGCCGGCGCAGCACCGACGATGGCGAGATCGCCCATGGCTGGGCGCTGGCGGGCCTGGGCGTGGTCTACAAGAGCGAGCTGGATGTGCGTACCAGCCTCGCCCAGGGCCTGCTGGTGGATCTCTTTCCCGACTGGATGGGCGACCGCCTGCCTCTGCACGCGGTGATGCCCAGCCAGCGCTTCATGCCGCAGCGGGTGAGGGCGCTGGTGGAACACCTGGCCGAGGGCCTGGCGCCGCGTTAGGGCCTGTTAACACTACGTTTGCACGATGCGTTGCCGCCAGGAAAGCCGTGAACTAGGCGCAAACCGAAGCCGGGGTCACTCTCCCGGCGAGGCTTTGCAACGACGTGCACGGCTTTCCTGGCGGCAACCCGAAGGGAACGGGGCTGGCAGGGCCCATCTCGCCGTTGAACTCCTCGCCCAGGCAGCCAGCCTGGGCCTCGTCGTCCGCCTAGACCTGGGCCCTGCCGGCCCCGTTCGCACGGGCAAACGTAGTGTTAACAGGCCCTAGCGCTACAGTGCCCGCAGCAGCCACATCCCATGCCCATGCAATTCACACCCGCCGTTCAGCCCGCCGAGCCCGCCAGCGCCGAGGCCTGGCATTTCGTCTTCTTCGAGGGTCAGGTCTTGCTGCCCGCCGAGCTGCCGCTGGAGCTCGGCCTGCGCAGCGCCCCGCCGGTAGACGCGGCAGCGCGCCACTACCTGGGTCGATTGGATGGCCTGGACTGTTGGACCCTGCGCGTGGATGCCGCGCCACCGGCCTGGCAGCCCATGTCGCTGCGCGCCGCCATGATGGCCCTGCCCGAACCCCTGATGGCGGTGGCGGGCCGCGCCGCCCAGGTGCTGGAGTGGGACCGGGCGCATGCCTTCTGCGGCGTCTGCGGCACGCCCACCGAGCGGCTGGCCCATGAGCGCGCGCGGCGCTGCCCGGCCTGCGCCCATGTGGCCTATCCGCGCCTCAGCCCCGCGATGATGGCGCTGCTGTGGCGGCGCCCGGCCGGGCGAACCCCGGAGCTGCTGCTGGCGCGCGGCCCGCAGTTCAAGCCCGGTTACTTCAGCGCCCTGGCCGGATTCGTGGAGGCGGGCGAATCGCTGGAGCAATGCCTGCACCGCGAAGTGGACGAGGAGGTGGGCGTGCAGGTGAAGAACCTGCGCTATTACGGCAGCCAGAGCTGGCCTTTTCCGCATAGCCTGATGGTGGCCTACACGGCCGAGTGGGCGGGCGGCGAGATCGTGCCGCAGCCGGGCGAGATCGAGGAGGCGGCCTGGTTTCCCATCGATGCCCTGCCCGGCGTGCCGCCGCGCTTCAGCATCTCGGGCCATCTGATCGAGGACACGGTGGCCTGGCTCAGTTCATCAAAAGACCCAGCTCCCTGAGCATGGCCCTGGCAATGGCCTCGCGCTGCGGCGCCAGTGCGTCGCGGCGCATCTCGAGATTGAGCGCGAAGCTGCAGGCCGTGCCATCCTCGCGCTCCAGCCAGCCTACATACCAGCCCACCGCCGGCTTTTTTTTTGCGTCCTTGGCCCAGCCGGTCTTGGCATACAGGCGCCATCCCGCCCCTTGCTCGCGCAGCATCACGCGTTTGCCCAACTCCAGCGTGCGCGCCGCGATCGGCAGGCGACCCTCGTTGAGGCGGCGCAGAAAATCCACCTGCTCCACCGCCGAGATGCGCAGCTCGCCGTCCAGCCAGAAGCTGTCGATGCGGGTGCTGATGCGCGCGTTGCCATAGCGCATGGCCTGCAGATAGCGCTGCATGCGCGCCGCGCCCACATGGCGCGCGATGTCCTGGTAGACCCACAAGGCCGAGACGCGGAAGGCGCTGGTGAGCGTCTGGTCGCGGTTCCAGTCGTCCAGCCAGCGGCGCTGGCCGTCCCAGGCATAGGGATGGCGGTCGTCGATGGCCTCGCCGCTGTCCAGCGCGATCAGGGTGTTGGGGATCTTGAAGGTCGAGGCCGGGATGAAGCGCTCGTAGGCGCGCGCGGCGTTCACCACCTGCCAGCGGCGCGTGGCGGAGTCGAACACCACCAGCGTGCCCACGGTGTTGTGCTGACTGAACAGCGCCTGCAGCTCGGGTCGCTCCTGCCAGGTCTCGGCGGGCGCGGGGGGCTCGGGCGCGGCCCGGGCGGGCAGGGCGGCGGCCAGCGGCAGGCTGGCGAGGCTGAGCAATTGGCGGCGTTGCATGGCGCGTTGATTCTGCCTGCTGTCACGGCCATGCGGCCACAATGCGCTTCTCAGCCACGCCGAGCCTCACCCATGCCACAACAAGCACAGCCCGAACTCGAGTACGTCGGCTTTTGGCTGCGGCTCTGGGCCTCGCTGATCGACACCGCCATCATCGCCGCCCTGATCTACCCGGCCCTGCAGCTCATCTATGGCCAGGCCTATTGGAGCGGCACGAGCCTGGTCCAGGGGCCGGCGGACTTCCTGCTCTCCTTCGTGCTGCCGGCGGTGGCGGTGATCCTGTTCTGGCTGGCGCGTCAGGCCACGCCCGGCAAGCTGGCGATCGGCGCACGCATCGTCGATGCCCGCAGCGGTGGCAAGCCCAGCACCGGCCAGCTGCTCTTGCGCTACCTGGGCTATTACCTGGCCGCCATCCCGCTCTTGCTGGGCCTGATCTGGGTGGGCCTGGACCCGCGCAAGCAGGGCTGGCACGACAAGCTGGCCGGCACGGTGGTGGTGCGCAACAAGCCCAAAGTCAGCTTCGTCGAGCCCTCATGAGCCGCTATATCGCCCTGCTGCGCGGCATCAATGTGGGTCGCGCCAAGCGCATTGCCATGGCGGACCTGCGCGCACTGGCCGAAGGCCTGGGCCATGGCCGGGTGGCGACCCTGCTGAACAGTGGCAATCAGGTGTTCGAGTCGGCGCGCCGCGACGCCGTGGCGCTGCGCCAGGAGCTGCAGCAGGCCATCGCCGCACAGCTCGGCGTGGACTGCGCCGTGGTGGTGATCACCGCGGCGGAGCTGGACGCCGCTCTGGCCGGCAACCCCTGGCCCGATGCGGTGGACGAACCCTCGCGCTTGCTGGTCGCGTTTGCCGAGCAGGCGCTCACGCCGGCCCTGCCCTTGGCGCAGCAGGACTGGGGCGCGGACCGCCTGGCCGTGCAGGGCAGGCTGGCCTATCTCGGCTGCAGCACGGGCATCCTGGACAGCCCCATGGCCAAGGCCTTCGCGCGCGTGGCCGGTACGCTCAGCACCTCGCGCAACTGGGCCACCCTGCAAAAGCTGCAGAGCCTTGTGCGACCATAGGTGATGCGGAATGACCTGATCGTCTTTGGTGCCACCGGCTTCACTGGTCGGCTGGTGGCGGACTACCTGAACCGGCGCTACGGCGTGGGCGGTGAACTCAGCTGGGCCATGGCCGGGCGCAGCGCTGCCAAGCTGGCCGAGGTGCGCGCGCTGATCGGCGCGCCCGCGAGCCTGCCGCTGCTGGTGGCCGATGCCGGTGATGCCAAGTCGCTGAAGCAGTTGGTGGCGCAGGCCAAGGTGGTGATCACCACCGTGGGCCCCTACCAGCGTCATGGCGAGGCCCTGGTGCGCGCCTGCGCCGAGGTGGGCACCGACTATGTGGACCTGTGCGGCGAGCCCGGCTGGATGGCCACCATGATCCCGCAGCTGCAGGGCCCGGCCGAGCGCAGCGGTGCGCGCATCACCTTTTCCTGTGGCTTCGACTCCATCCCCTTCGATCTGGGCGTGCTGTTCCTGCAGGACGAGGCGCTGCGCCGCTTTGGCCAGCCGTTCACGCGCGTGGGTGGCCGCGTGCTGGTGCTCAAGGGTGGGGCCTCGGGTGGCACGATTGCCAGCGCGCTGGCCAGCTACGAGGCGATGGGGCGCGACCCCGAGCAGGCGCGCCTGATGGCCGATCCGTTTGCACTCACTGTAGTCACGCCGGGCTTTCGCGGCCCGGCCCAGCCCGATGGCGAGCGTGCCGCGTTTGACGAGCAGGCCCAGGCCTGGTCGGGCCCCTTCGTGATGGCCGCCATCAATACCAAGAACGTGCACCGCACGAATGCCTTGCGCGGCCATCCCTGGGGCCAGGATTTTTGCTACGACGAGCGCCTGCTCACCGGCAAGGGCCGCCAGGGCGAGCGCCGCGCGCGCATGCTGGCGCGCTCGGCCTGGCTGCAGGAGCGACTGCTGGGTTTTGCGCCCACGCGTGCCCTGCTGCGCCGCTTCGTGCTGCCCAAGCCCGGCGAGGGCCCCAGCCGGACGCAACGCGAGAAGGGCCGCTATGAGATCGTGTTCTACGGCGAGACGGCCGATGGCCGGCGCCTGGCCGCGCGCGTCAAGGGCCGAGGCGACCCGGGCTATGGATCGACCTGCAAGCTCATCAGCGAGGCGGCCCTGTGCCTGCTGCAAGACGTCACACGCGAGATGACGCCCGGCGGCGTATGGACGCCCGGCGCCGCCATGGGCATGGCCCTGGTGCGGCGCCTGCAGGAGCGCGCCGAGCTGACGTTCGCGATCGAGGAATAGCGCGCCCGGCGGCAGCAATGTGGCCACTCTTGCTGACGATCACGCTGCGCCTGGTGGCCTGCGCGACCGTGATCTATTTGCAATGGCGCTGGCTCGGTGCGGTCGGCCTGGCGGTGGGTGCCCCGCTGCTGGGCGTGGCACTGGCCAGGCCCATCCTGGACCTGCTGGGCATGGCTCGACACAAGACCAGCGAGCTGGTCTATCGCGATGTGAGCGGCCGCCATTTCGTTCACCGCGGCCAGATGTTGGATATCGCCGACGATGCGGCGCAGTTTCGCTGGCTGCGCATCAGCGATGTGCGCAAGCTCGTCCCGGGCCTGCCCGCCGATGAGACGCTGCAACAGCTGCGTCCCGATGGCGTGCAGCTGGGCGAAATAAGGAAGCGCCAGCCCGCCCGCATCCAGGCCGAGGCCCTGCTTGAACTGCTGGCCAAGGCGCAGGACCCGGACACGCTGAAGTTCAAGCAATGGCTGGCGCAGGAGGTGGTGTTCCCGGCGGCGCAGCGGCGTGCGCGCCGCCGGCTGTGAGCGCCGCCCGGGCGAGGCCTAGAAGAATCCCAGCTTGTTGGGCGAATAGCTCACCAGCAGGTTCTTGGTCTGCTGGTAATGGTCCAGCATCATCTTGTGGGTCTCGCGGCCGATGCCGGATTCCTTGTAGCCGCCGAAGGTCGCATGGGCCGGGTAGGCGTGGTAGCAGTTGGTCCAGACGCGGCCGGCCTTGATGGCGCGGCCCATGCGGTAGGCGCGGCTGCCGTCGCGGCTCCACACGCCGGCGCCCAGGCCGTAAGGCGTGTCGTTGGCGATCTGCAGCGCCTCGGCCTCGGTCTTGAAGGTGGTCACCGCCAGCACCGGGCCGAAGATCTCCTCGCGGAAGATGCGCATCTGGTTGTGGCCCTTGAACAGCGTGGGCTGGATGTAGTAGCCGCCGGCCAGCTCACCGCCGAGTTCGGCCCGGCCGCCGCCGATCAGGCATTGCGCGCCCTCCTGCTTGCCGAGTTCGAGGTAGGACATGATCTTGTCCATCTGCATCGCCGAGGCCTGGGCGCCCATCATGGTGTCGGTGTCCAGCGGGCTGCCCTGCTTGATGGCCTTGATGCGGTCCAGCGCGCGGGCCATGAACTTGTCGTAGATCGATTCCTGGATCAGCGCGCGCGAGGGGCAGGTGCAGACCTCGCCCTGGTTGAAGGCGAACAGCACCAGGCCCTCGATGGCCTTGTCGAAGAAGGCGTCGTCGGCGTCGGCGATGTCCTCGAAGAAGATGTTGGGGCTCTTGCCGCCCAGCTCCAGCGTGGCCGGGATCAGGTTGCCGGCGGCCGCCTGGGCGATCACGCGGCCGGTGGCGGTGCTGCCGGTGAAGGCGATCTTGGCGATGCGGCGGCTCTCGGCCAGCGGCATGCCGGCCTCCTTGCCAAAGCCGTTGACGATGTTCAGCACGCCGGGCGGCAGCAGGTCGGCGATCAGCTCGGCCAGCACCATGATGCTGATGGGCGTCGATTCCGCTGGCTTGAGCACCACGCAGTTGCCCGCACCGATGGCCGGCGCGAGCTTCCAGGCCGCCATCAGGATGGGGAAGTTCCAGGGAATGATCTGGCCCACCACGCCCAGCGGCTCGTGGAAGTGATAGGCGATGGTGTGCTCGTCGATCTCGCTGAGCGCGCCTTCCTGCGCGCGCAGGCAGCCGGCGAAGTAGCGGAAATGGTCGATCGTCAGCGGGATGTCGGCATTCAGCGTCTCGCGCATCGGTTTGCCGTTGTCCACTGTCTCGGCGTAGGCCAGCTTCTCGAGGTTGAGCTCCAGGCGGTCGGCGATCTTCAAGAGGATGTTGGCGCGCTCGCCGGCGGGCGTGCGGCCCCAGGCATCGGCGGCGGCATGGGCGGCGTCCAGCGCCAGCTCGACGTCCTCGGCGCCCGAGCGCGCGGCCTGGGTGTAGGGCTTGCCGGTGATGGGGGTGATGACCTCGAAGTACTGGCCCTTCACCGGGGGCACGAACTTGCCGCCGATGAAGTTGTCGTAGCGGGGCTTGAACTCGACCAGGGCGGCGGCGGTGTTGGGGTTGGCGTACAGCATGGTTGTAGGTCTCCTGTGATGTGTGAGCGAGCCGAACGAGTCTCATGGCTCGCAGGCCTCATTGCACGTGCCGTGCCAGGGCCCGATGGCACGGCTTTCGCCCGGTTTGATGCAAGTCCGGGGTCAGTTGCGGCGCGCAGACTGCGCTGCATGTGTCGCGCGGGCTGAACAACTGTCACGAAACGGAACAGCCAGCGGCGCGGATCTGCTGAAACGCTTGCCAGCGCGGCGTGTCCCGCTAGGCTCGCGGGCGAGGTCCGTCACAGTGCCCCCAGACCTGCCGCGTTGCGTCAGGCCCCCCGAGGGGGTCAAGCAAGTTCGGGAACGGCCCTTCACTTGCTTGAGAGACCCGATGGAGACAATCGAGATGCAGGCATTACCCAAGCACCATGCGCCGGCGCGTTTGCGCCAGGCGCGCCGCGCGCTGCTGGATGCCGGCAGCGTGGCCGAGGGGCTGATCGCGCCCGCGCTGCTGAGCAGCTGGCAGCGCAGCCGCGCCTTCGGTCTCAGACCCGAGGGCCGCATGCCGGGTGCGCCCCATGCTTCGGCCGCCCAACTCGCGCGGGCGCTGGAGCAGCAGCGCGAGCTGGTGGCGCATGCGCGCCCGGTGATGGAGTTCCTCGTCAAGCAGACCGCCGACACCGACAGCATGGTGGTGCTGGCCGATGCCGAGGGCATGCTCTTGCAGGCCCTGGGCGACGTGAGCTTTCTGGACCGCGCCCAGCGCGTCGCCCTGCGCCCCGGCGCCAGCTGGCATGAGCAATGGCGCGGCACCAACGCGATCGGCACCGCGCTGGCCGATGCCGCGCCGGTGGTGGTGCATGGCGCCGAGCATTACCTGGAGCGCAACGGTTTCCTCACCTGCACCGCCGCACCCATCCTCGACCCGAGCGGCCGCGTGCTGGGGGCGCTGGACATCTCGGGCGAGCAGCGCAGCGTGCACCGCCACACCCTGGCCCTGGTACGCACGGCCGCCGGCATGATCGAGCAGCGCCTGTTCGAGCACCGCCATGGCGCCGGCCCGCGCCTGCGCCTGCATGGCCAGCCCGAGGGCATAGGCTCCTGCGCCGAGGGCTTGCTGGCGCTGTCGGAAGACGGCTGGCTCAGCGGCGCCAATGCCGCGGGCCTGCAAATGCTGGGCCTGGACTGGCGGGCGATCTCCGCCTGCCGCATCGAGCAACTGCTGCAACTGGACCTGGACACCCTGGCCGACTGGTGCCGCCGCCCCAGCGGCGCCGCGCGCCCGGTGCGCCGCTACGATGGCAGCCTCTTGTGGTTGCGCCTGGAGCCGGGGCGAAGCCTGGTGCTGGCGGCCACGCGGGTGTGCGCGCCGCAGGCCACGCCAGCGGCACCGCAGGACGCGCTGGCCCGCCTGGACAGCGGCGACCCGACCCTGCGCGCCGCGCTGGAGCGTGCCCGCCGCGTGATGGACAAGCCCATTGCCCTGTTGCTGCAGGGCGAGTCCGGCGTCGGCAAGGAGCTGTTCGTGCGCGCCCTGCATGCCAGCTCGGCGCGTGCCAAGCAGCCGCTGGTGGCGCTGAACTGCGCGGCCCTGCCCGAGGCGCTGATCGAGGCCGAGCTGTTCGGCTACCGGCCCGGCGCCTACACCGGCGCGGCGCGCGAGGGCGCACCCGGGCGCATCCGCGAGGCCGCCGGCGGCACCCTGTTCCTGGACGAGATCGGCGACATGCCGCTGGCCCTGCAGGGCCGGCTGCTGCGCGTGCTGCAGGAGCATGAGGTCCATCCGCTGGGCGGTGGCGCGCCGGTGGCGGTGGATTTCCGCCTCGTCTGCGCCACCCACCGCGAGCTGGCCGAGGAGGTGGCGCAGGGCCGCTTCCGCGCCGACCTCTATTACCGCCTCAACGGCCTGGCCCTGCAGCTGCCGCCGCTGCGCGAGCGCCAGGACCTGCCGGCCCTGATCGCG
>Ga0208398_100997_pt1 | contig 12860 bp, 8 predicted proteins | sample LakWasMe79_HOW10_2_FD_183905 | JGI IMG/M metagenome (GOLD analysis project Ga0208398, IMG submission 183905) | Freshwater sediment methanotrophic microbial communities from Lake Washington under simulated oxygen tension - Sediment Metagenome... | ecosystem: Environmental > Aquatic > Freshwater >... | reverse complement strand
AAGCCGAGCCACCGGCCAACGACGCCCTGTCGCAGGAAATCTACCGCCAGATGAAGGGCAAGCGCATCCCCATCGTCGATAAGGTGGAAATTTCCATCATCGATGAGGTGCAGCCACGCTGGCTCTCGTTCCTGGGCAATGAGCATGACTTTTTGATGTACCTGCCCGCCCAGTTTGCCAACCAGGTGATCCCCAACAACAAGCTGGCCCCCAACCTCGTCAAGAAGGGCATACGCATTGAGCGCTATGCGGCACCCGAGTTGACTTTTTCCTATTTCAACATGGACAACCCCCTGGTCGGGGGCAACACCACCGACAAGGTGGCGCTGCGCCGTGCCATTGGTCTGGCCTACAACACGGAAGAGGAAATCCGCCTGCCGCGGCGCAACCAGGCGATAGCGGCCCAAGGCGTCGTTCCGCCCAATACCTGGGGCTACGATCCCAAGTTCAAGTCCGAGCTGAGCGACTACAACCCGGCCCGCGCCAAGGCACTGCTGGACATGTTCGGCTATGTGGACAAGGACGGCGACGGCTGGCGCGATATGCCCGATGGCAAGCCGCTGGTGCTGGAATATGCAACCTCACCCTCTGCGGCGGACCGCGAACTGAACGAAGTGTGGAAAAAGAGCATGACGGCGGTGGGCATCCAGATCGTGTTCAAGACCGCCAAGTGGCCCGAAAACCTGAAGGCGGCCCGTGCCGGCAAGGTCATGATGTGGGGCCTGGGCAATTCGGCCTCGTCGCCCGATGGCGGTAGTTTTCTGGATTTTGGCTATAGCCCGCAAAAGTTCGAGGGCAATCTGGCGGGTTTCCAGAACGCCGAATACGACAAACTCTACCGCCAGCAGGTGGTCATGCCCGATGGCCCCGAGCGGCTTGCCATCATGCAGAAAATGGTCAAGATCCTGGTGGCCTATATGCCTTACAAGTTCAATACCCACCGCATTCGCACCGATGTGATCCAGCCCTGGCTGATCGGCTACCGCCGCCACCCGACATCACGCGCTTTTTGGCGGTATGTGGACATCGACACCAGCAAGCTACCCAAACAGTAGCGGGTTTACCCGGAGGCTGCTGACCCTACAATGCTGCACCTTCCGCCCCTGCTTATCTGCAACCCGGGATACCAGATGGTTGTTCGCACAACGAACCCCGTCCGGCGTCAAAAGATTAGGAACACCATGCAATTGCGCACCCATTTGACGGCCATCGCCGCCCTGACCTTCGCATTGATCGGCGCAAGCCAGGCTGCGGACCTCCCACCTGGCACCCAGCTGCACCCCACCCAGACATTTGTCCGCTCGAACGGATCAGAGCCCGAGAGCATGGATCCGGCGGTTGCCGAGACCGTTCCCGCCAACCAGATTTTGCGCGATCTGTTTGAGGGTCTGACCGCCACCGACACCACCGGTAAAACCGTGCCCGGAGTCGCAGAGAGCTGGAAGCAGACCAACCCGACCACCTGGGTCTTCAAGCTGCGCACCAATGCCAAGTTCTCCAATGGGGATCCCATCACTGCCGACGATTTTGTCTATGGCATCCGCCGCTTTGTCGACCCCAAGACCGCTTCGCCCTATGCCGCGACGTTTGGTGTGTTCCTGCTGAACGGGTTGGAAGTTGCCCAAGGCAAAAAGCCCCCCAGTGAACTGGGTGTGAAGGCCCTGGACAAACACACGCTGGAACTCAAGACCCAGGACCCGACGCCCTTCATGGCGGAACTGGTGGCCAACACCCAGTTGGGCCCGGTGCACAAGGCCACGGTGGAGAAATGGGGCAAGGACTGGGTCAAGCCCGGCAACATGGTCGGCAATGGCGCCTATGTGCTCAAGGAATGGAAGGTCAACAACCGCATCGTGGTCGAGAAGAATCCGCAGTATTGGGACGCCGCCAATGTGCGCCTCACGAAGGTGACGTACTTGCCGATTGAAGACCAGTTTGCCGACATCAAGCTGTGGGAGTCGGGCGAGACCGACTACGTGTACCAAATGCCACCGGGCGTGTTTGACAAGTACAAGGCGCAGTACCCCAAGGAGCTGCGCAACCAGGCCATCATTGGCGTGCGCTACTACGATTACCAGACCAAGGACCCCGCGTTCAAGGACGTGCGCGTACGCAAGGCGCTGTCCATGGTCATCGACCGCGAAATCCTGTCCAAACGCGTCACCGCGGACGGCCAACCACCTGCCTACAGCATGATTGTGGCGGGTGTCGTGGGCGCTGACCCGACGCCGTATGAGTGGGCCACCTGGCCCATGGACAAGAAAGTGGCCGAGGCCAAGAAGCTTCTGGAGGAGGCCGGCGTGAAGCCGGGCACCAAGTACAGCTTCTCGTACAACACCAGCGAATACCACAAGAAGATGGCGGTGTTCGTGGCATCGGAATGGAAGACCAAGCTGGGCATCATCATGGAAACCGAAACCATGGAGTTCAAGGTGCTGGCCAAGAAACGCCATGATGGCGCTTTCCAGATTGCCCGCAACGGCTGGCTGGCAGACTACAACGACGCCACCACCTTCCTGGCACTGATACGTTGTGACTCGGACCAGAATACCAACTTCCATTGCAACCGCGAAGCCGAAGCCCTGATCCAGAAGGGCAATCAGTCCACCGATCCGGCCAAGCGCAAGACCCTGCTGACCCAGGCGTCAAAAATGATCCTGGATGACTATCCGGTCATCCCCCTGGTGCAGTATTCACTGCCCCGTCTGATCAAATCCTACGTGGGCGGCTATTCGGAATTGAATCCACAGGATCACTACCGCAGCAAAGACTTCTACATCGTCAAGCACTGAGGCCTGAGTGATGTGGACCTACACCCTGCGCCGCGTTCTGGCGGCGATTCCGACCGTGCTGGTCGTCATCACGGTTTGCTACCTGTTGCTGCATGCCACGCCGGGCGGTCCGTTTGACAGCGACCGCAAAGTCTCAGCGGCCGTGCTGGCCAACCTGGAAGCCAAATACCATCTGGACCTTCCCTTGTGGCAGCAGTACCTGCTCTACCTCAAGGGCCTGTTGCAGGGTGACTTGGGTGCATCGTTCCGATATGCGGATTGGTCGGTCAATGACCTGGTGGCCGCCGCGCTACCCGTGTCCCTGAGCATTGGCGGCATCGCCATGCTGTTGTCGGTGGTGATTGGTGTCAGCCTGGGCATTTTTGCCGCGCTGCGCCAGAACAGCGTGGTGGACCACTTTGTCATGCTGTTGGGCAACGTGGGCAGCGCCGTTCCCAGCTTTGTGCTGGGGCCTGTCATGATCATCATCTTTGCGATCATGCTGAAATGGCTGCCCGCGGGTGGCTGGCATGACTTCGAGTTCCGTTTCATGATCCTGCCGATTGCCTTGCTGACCATCATCAACGTGTCCACCATCGGTCGTGTCATGCGCGGCAGCCTGATCGAAGTCATGCACAGCAATTTCATCCGCACCGCGCGCGCCAAGGGCCTGCCGACCCGTGTGGTGGTGATGCGCCACGCGCTCAAGCCCGCGCTGTTGCCGGTGGTCTCGGTGTTGGGTCCATTGGCCATCTCGTCGATTACCGCCGCTCTGGTGACCGAGACCGTGTTTTCCTTGCCAGGCCTGGGCAAGCTGATCGTGAACGGCGCGGGCAACCGCGACTACACGCTGGTCCTGGGCCTGGTGGTGTTGATCACGGTGCTGACCGTCACCCTGAATCTGTTGGTAGACCTGGCCTATGCCTGGCTGGACCCCAAGATTCGTTACTGAACCCGCTATGCTGACTCCCCAAGAATCCTCTGGCCTGGTGGCCAAAGTGGCTGACGCTGCCGCTGTCCAAAGCAGTGCGTTGAGCGGTGGCCGCAGCCTGTGGTCGGATGCACGCCGACGCTTTCTGCGCAACAAGGCAGCGCTCATCAGCCTGGGCACGCTGACGCTGATTTGCCTGGCCTGTGTCATAGGGCCCTGGGTTTTGCCGCACGCCTTTGACAGCGCCGACTGGGAAGCCATGAGCTTCCCGCCGAGCATGGCCAATTCCCATTTCTGGGGGACGGATGACGCCGGGCGTGACCTGCTGGTGCGCTGCCTGATTGGTGGTCGCGTCTCATTGACAGTGGGGCTGCTGGCGACCCTTTCATCGGTAACGTTGGGTATTGTGTGGGGTGCGACGGCCGGCTTTCTCGGTGGCAAGGTTGATGCATTCATGATGCGCATCGTCGACATGATGTATGCCATTCCCTACCTGCTGATTGCGATTTTGCTGGTGACCATTCTGGGTCGTGAGTTCTACCTGGTGGTCATCACGATCACCGTGTTCTCCTGGATGGATATGGCGCGGGTGGTGCGTGGGCAAACGCTGTCCCTGCGTTCCCGGGAATACGTCGAAGCGGCCCGCGCCATTGGCGTGTCCACGCCGCGCATCATCTTCAGCCATATCGTGCCCAATCTGCTAGGCGTGGTGGTGATTTACACCACGGTGACGGTGCCGGGCGTCATCCTGACCGAGTCGGTGCTGTCCTTTCTGGGGCTGGGTATCCAGGAGCCCATGACGAGCTGGGGGGTGTTGATTCAAGATGGCGCCAAGACCATGGAAGCCACGCCCTGGATTCTGCTGTTTCCAGCGGCATTGCTGTCCATCACCCTGTACTGCTTCAACTTCATTGGCGATGGTTTGCGTGACGCGCTGGACCCCAAGGAACGGTAACAAGACCATGCATTTATTGGAAGTCAAACAGCTGGGAGTGCAGTTTCAAACTCCCGACGGCGTGGTCAGTGCCGTCAACGGTATCAACTTCACGCTGGACCGGGGCGAGACCCTGGGCATTGTGGGCGAAAGCGGTTCGGGCAAAAGCCAGTCCATGCTGGCGATGATGGGCTTGCTGGCAATCAATGGCAACGCCACCGGCCAGGTGTTGTACCAGGGACAAGACTTGATCAGCATGCCGACGGCAGACTTGAATCGTATCCGCGGCAATCGGGTCGCGATGATTTTTCAGGACCCGATGACATCCCTCAATCCGTATCTGACGGTTGAGCGGCAGATGACCGAGGTGCTGGAGTTCCACAAGGGCATGAGCCGCAAGGATGCGCGCGTCAAAGCAGTGCAGGCACTCGATGCTGTCAAGATGCCGGAGGCGGCACGCCGCATCATGATGTACCCGCATGAGTTTTCGGGTGGCATGCGCCAGCGGGTGATGATTGCCATGTCGCTGCTGTGTGAGCCCGATGTGCTGATTGCCGACGAGCCCACGACGGCATTGGACGTGACGGTACAGGCGCAAATTCTGATCCTGATGCGCGAGTTACAGCGCGATTTTGGAACCGCCATCGTGATGATTACCCATGACTTGGGTGTGGTGGCCGGACTGTGCGACGAGGTCATGGTGCTGTATGGAGGCCAGGTCATGGAGCAGGGCAGCGCCGAAGCGATCTTCTACAAACCGTCCCATCCCTACACCGCCGGTTTGCTGGCCGCCGTGCCCCGTCTGGAGGGCGGCGATGCCCCCATGCTGGCCATTCCCGGCGCGCCACCCAATATGGCCAAGTTGCCGGCAGGCTGCCCGTTTACCGAGCGCTGTGTCATGGCACTGCCGCAATGCGGCACGGTGCGCCCTGCGCTCGCGGCGGCCGCGCACGACGCACACGTGCTGCGCGCCTGCCACCTGAATATCGAAACCGTCACGCAAAACCTGCAGCGACTGAAGGCCGAACAAGGAGCCGCCGCATGAGCGCCGCAATTGCAGAATCCGGCCTAGCATTGTTGTCGGTCCGAGACCTGAGGGTCTACTTCGCGATTCGGAGTGAGAGCCCGTGGCCGTGGACCCCCACGCGCGCACTCAAGGCGGTGGACGGCGTGTCGTTCGACTTGCATGCCGGCGAGACACTGGGCATTGTGGGCGAGTCGGGTTGTGGCAAATCCACCCTGGCCCGGGCACTGCTGAACCTGGTGCCCATCACCGATGGCAGCGTCAAGTGGCATGGTGACGAGATGCGGGGCGCCAGCCCGCAAGCCTGGCAGGCCAAGCGCAAAGCCGTGCAAATGATTTTCCAGGATCCACTGGCCTCGCTGGACCCGCGCATGACGGTGGCGCAGATCATCGGCGAGCCTCTGCGTACCCATTGCCCGGAATTGAGCGCCGCGCAGTACAACGAGCGCGTGCTGGCCATGATGCTGCGCGTGGGACTGACCGCGCAACAGATCAACCGCTATCCGCACGAATTCTCGGGCGGCCAATGCCAGCGCATCGGCATTGCCAGGGCATTGATTCTGAAGCCCCAGGTGGTGATTTGCGACGAACCGGTGTCGGCACTGGATGTGTCGATTCAGGCCCAGATCATCAACTTGCTCAAAGAACTGCAGGCGGAAATGGGCCTGGCGCTGGTGTTCATTGCCCACGATCTGGCGGTGGTCAAGCACATCAGCCAACGAGTCATGGTGATGTACCTGGGGCGCGCCATGGAAGTGGCGCACAAGCACGCGCTGTACGACACACCCCACCATCCCTACACCCAGGCACTGCTGTCGGCCATTCCTGTGCCAGACCCTCGGATTGAGCGTGGCAAGACCCTGCAATTGCTACAGGGTGATTTGCCGTCCCCCATCAACCAGCCGTCGGGTTGTGTCTTTCGCACCCGCTGCCCCAAAGCGGTGGCGCAGTGTGCCCAGGCCATTCCGTCCCTGCGGACCGTGGCAGCCCAAACCCAAAGCGCCTGCGTTTTCGACTGAAGCGCCCGAATGGTGCGCTTGCTGGCGCACTTTTGGGGTGTTATTTGGGAAGAGACCTTTGCTCTTGCCCCGCTAGTGGGCTCACTTGGCAGACAGATACGGGCCTTGCCCGACCGTAGGCTGGGACAACATATGCGCAGTAATTTGCACGGCCTGCTCGCCTTGTCATCAGGGTAAAACGGTATTTGTGTATATCCGTTGTTCTTATGTAACAGTCTAGTTACTTTTGCGTAAACCCCTTATTTACAAAACCCTGACAGGCTTTTTAACATGGCGTACGGAAGTTATTTAGCGCGTGGGTTCGATTCTTGCTGAGTCGGGTCCATCAGTTCAATTAACTGATGAAACTGTAAGTGGGTCTGCACTATTTTGGACAGTTGGTTTTACAAGAACCAGCATTGCCGGGATGTGCGGGCCGTCAAACCATTGACAGGGAGGAATGAGACTCCCGAAACTTTTTGGAGATGCCTTTTATGGGTCGAAATACAACATTCAAGCGGACCGTGTTCGCGCATGCAGTGCTGCTAGCGATAGCCGCAACTGTGTCTACGGGTGCGCTGGCGCAGTCCAACACTACCGGCAACATCTATGGACAAGCGGCCGCAGGCTCGACGTCCATCGTGATCGAGAACCTTGGCACGGGTGCCAAGCGTACGCTGACTCCAGATGCATCGGGTCGATTCCAGGCTCCTTCCATGCCTGCCGGGCAGTACAAAGTCCAGCTGATGAACGGCACAGCCGTCGTCGGTACCTCGCAAGTTGAAGTCTTGATTGGTCAGGGCACTGAGGTCGTTTTTTCCTCGGGAACACAACTGTCATCGGTGCAAGTGGTGGGCGCACGCCGCTCGATCGACGTTTCCAGCTCCAACAACGGTGCAAGTTTCACAGCCAAGCAGCTCGACGCGTTGCCTATCCAGACCAATGTGGGTGCCATTATTCAATTGGCTCCCAACACAACGCGCGGCGATACGCGCTACAACGGTGCAGCCAGCTTCGGCGGCGGTGCACCATCCGAGAATTCGTTCTACATCAACGGTTTCCCCGTTACCAACCCGCTGACCCAATTGGGCTCGTCTGAGCTGCCGTTTGGTGCGATTGCACAGGCGCAGATCCTGACCGGCGGTTTCGGCGCTGAGTTCGGTCGCTCCATCGGCGGTGTGGTCAACATCCAGACCAAGAGCGGAACCAATGAATGGGAAGCCGGCGTCAGCACCAGCTGGTCCCCAGAGTCCCTGCGCGCACGTCCGCGCAACATCTACTATGAAAAGACCGGTGACCCTGCAAATGCAGCAACCGACGGCGGCCTGTTCCGTCAGCGCGACTCGAATACCCAGGGTGGCACTTCGGTTGGCGCTTATATCGGCGGCCCGTTGGTCAAAGACAAGCTGTTCATGTTCTTTGCCGTGCAGGCGGACAACACCACATCTGCCGGTGTCCAGCCCGGACCCGGTAACACATCTGGTATCAAGACCGGTGACGTGGGTAAGTGGGGCTGGTATGACACCAAGGACAACACCACGCGCTACTTGGGCAAGTTCGACTGGAACCTGAGTGACGACCACCGCCTGGAACTGACCGTGATTGGTGACAAGTCCAAGCGCACCGAAGAACTCTCGGGTTACGACTACGCGACCCAGCGCAAGACGACGGGCGTTAACTTCACCGGCGAATACGTCAATCTCGCGGGTGATACACAAGGCGTGGGCATGGATGCCCAGATCCTGAAGTACACCGGCAATCTGACCGACGACCTGACGCTGTCGGCCCTGATTGGCGTTTCCCGCTCGCCACACAGCAATAGCTTTACTTCCGCCACAGGCGGCGGTTCGGGTCCGCTATTCTTTACATCGTTGCTGACACCCACCGCGCAAGCACCGGGCGTGAGCTACCCCAACCCCCAGGCACGTTCCACCAACGAAATTCCAAATGGTGCTGAAGACCGTGTGACATCCAAGCGCCTGGATGTGGAGTGGAAGGTTGGAGCCCACACGCTACGTGCTGGTTTGGATGACAACAAGTTGTCTTCCTACAACGCCGGTGACTTCTTCCCTGGCGGCGGTGTCTACAGCTATCGCTTCACCAGCTCGGGTACCTTTAAGCCGTGCTCAGGACCTTGCGCAAACTATGGTCCCGTCAAGTCGTACACAGGTACTTTGGGCACTGGTGGCTACTACGCCCGTGAACGTATCTTCTTTGACTACACCGATGCGTTCTCTGACCAGTCTGCGCAGTACATCGAAGACCGCTTCCAGGTTAACAAAGACTTGCTGTTGACATTTGGTTTGCGCAACGAATCGTTTGCCAACAAGAACAATCTGGGTGAAACGTTCCTGGAGCAAAAGAATGTGGTGTCGCCACGCTTTGGCGCCGCGTGGGACGTGAACGGCGACTCTTCGATGAAGGTGTTTGGTAGCTTGGGCCGCTATGCGGTGCAAATCCCCACCCACCTGGCAGTGCGCGGTGCGGGTCCTTCGACCTACCTGCAGCAGTTCTTCACCTACACGGGTGTTGATGCGAATGGTGCGCCCATCGGTCGCAAGAACATCAGTGACCAGTACTCACCCGATGGTGAATTGGGTCAGCGCAAAGATCCCAATGTGTTGTCGGCACTCGGCATGAAACCCAACCAGCAGGATGAAATCACGCTGGGCTTTGAAAAGGCCTACTCCAAGGCTCTGAACTATGGTGCCAAGGTAACCTACCGCAAGTTGCTGGCCACTATCGACGACTACTGTGACGAGACTCCGTTCTATGCCTACGCAGACAAGAACGGTATCAACACTGACAATTACAGTTTCGTCTGTGTGAACCACAATCCGGGTCTGTCCAATACCTTTAACGTGGATTACTCCGGTACGGGCAAGAACTACACACAAGTGACGCTGTCTGCCAAGGACATGGGCTTTGACACGGTTCCGGCCGAGCGTACCTACGTAGCAGTGGACTTGTTCCTGGAGCACCCCCTGTCGAACGGTTGGTACGGCAAGGTCAACTACACCTGGTCGAAGAACTACGGTTCAACCGAAGGTCAGACCAAGTCTGACATCGGCCAGACCGACGTGGCCGCGACGCAGTCGTGGGATATGGGTGACCTGATGACCAACTCCTATGGCCCATTGCCCAATGACCGTACGCACCAGTTGAAGGCCTATGGCTTCTATGAACTGAACAAAGAGTGGTCGATTGGTGCCAACCTGTTGCTCGCCACAGGTCGTCCGATGAACTGCATTGGTTCACACCCTGATGCCAATTCACCTGCGCAGGCCTATGGATCGGCAACGTTCTTCTGCAATGGCGTTGCGGCTCCCCGTGGTTCTGTAGGCAATCTGCCCACCGACAAGCGTCTGGATGTGAACTTCGCCTACCGCCCAGAGTCAGTCAAGGGCTTGGCAATGAAAGTGGACATCTTCAACCTGTTCAATGAGCAGACCGTTCAGGTGATCGATGAAACCTACAACACCGGCGGTATCGGGACCCCTGTGATCAGCACCTATGGCCGCGTGATTTCGTACACGAACCCACGCCAGGTGAAGCTCTCCGCAGAATACAAATACAAATTCTGATCGTTGGCTGAGCTAGTGTAAGTAACCCCTCAGACTGAAGAGTCTGAGGGGTTTTTCAGTTTCAGGAGGAGTCTATGAAGATTCGTTTGTTGTCGATTGCGTTGTCTGTGCTGGTGTGCTCGGGTGCCCGAGCGGATGAATTGTCCGATGGCATCGCCTTGCACCAAAAGCGCGAGTACCCTCAGGCGATGCAGATCTTTTCCAAACTCGCGAATGCGGGCAATACGCAGGCGCAGGAGCAGCTGGCCGATATGTACTGGTTTGGAGATGGAATGCCCGTCGACCTCGTCCAGGCAGAACACTGGTTCACCAAAGCAGCCCAGGCCGGTAGCCAGAGGGCCCAGCAGTCCCTGGTTGTCATGCGTGCACGCGTCAGCCGACGGGACGAGATTGCCTACTACACCACGCGCTTTGATGGGGCCAAGTTCAAGTTCAGCAACAGTGGTTGTGTGCAACCCAGTGTGCCAGTAGTCTCCAAAACCAATGCCGAGATCAACCAGGTTTCTGGAAGCATTGAGCGCTGGTCTGAGTGCTACAACCAGTACGTGAGTCGCCTGCGCGCAGCCTTGCCTGCAACATCCGCGATTCCCAGAGACCTGATGGACATCATGTCCGATGACGATCTGGCGCGCGCGACGGCTCTGATTGACAAGTCCTTGTTGGCCAACGCTGACGAAGCCAAGCAGATCGCGGCCCGTGTGAGTGCCGAAATTGAAGCCTGGAAACGCGAAACGGAGAGTTTCGTCACGGCGGCCAATGCCAAGAAGTCTGGCATGACCCCTGCCGAATACGAGTTGTTTCAGGCTTCGCGACAAAGCGCCATAGGTACCCAGCGCTCGGACCGGGCGATGGGCGGGTCCAACGCAGACAAGGCCAAGAAGTAGTAGCTATCCCGGCACAAAAAAAAAGCCACCCAAGGGTGGCTTTGTAAAAGTCCCCCGAGAGGGACGTCGTTGGATCCTTTGAAAGCCCCCGGTATTGACCGGATTGACTTCGATACCCATGAACTGTGACAGCAGTGGGGCAACTGTAGGGGATGGGGCACTTGGGCGGTATCCCCTGTTTGTGGGGTTTTTGTAAAAATCGCGGCCCTGTGCGATTATTTGACCACTTCGACAGGTTTTTGAGTGCCCGGCGCAAGCTTTGGCAGCCGAATTTCAAAACACGCGCCCCCCGTCGGGCGGTTGCTGCACCTGACCGAACCGCCATGGCGCAGCGCGATGGATTTGACCAGGGCAAGCCCCAAGCCGACGCCACCGTCGCGTTCGGAGGCGCCGGGCAAGCGGTAGAAGGGCTCGAAAATCCGCTCCTGAAATGCCTCTGGCACACCGTGCCCGTTGTCACACACCTGGATGCAGGCTGTGGTGTCGGTCTGCGTCAAGGTCAGGCTTGCATGGTCATTGGCATGGCGACGCGCGTTTTCCAGCAAATTGCGCACGGCGCGGCGCAACAGTTTGCTGACGCCAGGAACGATCAGTTCGCCGCCGTCGAGCCGTGTCTCCAGCGTGGCATCCGTGCGTGCGCACTCCTCGGCAGCCAGGCCCAACAAGTCGACCGGTTCAACCGTTCCCAGGTCTGCCTCTCGGGCATCCAGGCGACTGGCCAGCAAGATCTCGTCAATCAGCTGGTCCAACTCACCAATGTTGCGGGCGATCTCGTCCTTGGCCTTGCCGCCGGCCTCGTCCCGCGGATCGCCCATGAACTCAAGGCCCATGCGGATGCGGGTCAAGGGCGAACGTAACTCGTGGGAGGCGTTGGCCAACAGCGATTTCTGTGAAGCCAGTAGCGCGTCCCGGGCTTTCACCAGGGTTTCGATTTGCTGCGCTGCGTGGTTAAAGCGGGTGGCCAGAAAACCCACTTCATCATCACCCGCTACCGGAATGCGCACGCTCAGGTCGCCGTCACCCCACTGTTCCACGCCGTGTTGGAGTGTTTCCAGCCGGCGCGTGAGCCGCCGCACGATGGGATAGGTTGCCAACGCCACGGCAATACCGACCAGCCCCAGTGTCCAGAAGAAGCCGAATGGTGCACGCCAACTGGACTGTGGTGGGCGCGGCATGTGGATGTGAATGGTCTGGCCGTCCAGCATGCGCACGTCGAACTCGGGACCCGCGCCAAATTTGCCACGTGCCATTCGGTCGGGACCGTCACTGGCGTCGGGTTCATGGGGGCCGTCGGGGCGGTGTTCACCGTCTGGCGGTGGCGGCGGACGGCGCATACCTTGCTCGCCCGGTGGCATGTCGCCGCCAGGCTCTCCGGATGGGCGCCTCAGCCGTGCCTGACCATGCCCAATGATTTCACCCGCCTGGTTGCGGGCCACCACCTCGCGCAAAGGTGCGTCTGCCGCCATCCGCCAGGCCCAGCCCACCAGAAAGGTCAGCACGGCCACGGCCAGCACGACGGCCAGCCATATGCGGACGTAGAGGCGATTCATGCTCAATCCTGCTGGCGTGCGAACACATAGCCCACTCCACGCACAGTCAGAATGCGTTTGGGAGTTTTGGGGTCGACCTCGATGGCGGCGCGGATACGGCCCATGTGCACGTCGATGGATCGATCAAAGGCGTCCAGTTCACGCCCCCGCACGGCTTCCATGATCTGATCCCGCGTGAGCACGC
>Ga0208398_100996_pt1 | contig 12862 bp, 5 predicted proteins | sample LakWasMe79_HOW10_2_FD_183905 | JGI IMG/M metagenome (GOLD analysis project Ga0208398, IMG submission 183905) | Freshwater sediment methanotrophic microbial communities from Lake Washington under simulated oxygen tension - Sediment Metagenome... | ecosystem: Environmental > Aquatic > Freshwater >... | reverse complement strand
AAAAAGAAGACGGTAAGAAATTGAAAAAAGGAGATTCTGCTGATTTCAAAGTAATTGAATTCAACAAAGAATTCAAAAGAGTAGTTGCTTCTCACACTGCTATCTTCCGTGAAGAAGAAGAGAAAAATGTGAAAGCTGCTGTTGAAAATACTTCATCTGCATCTACTACAAACGCACCAGCTGCAACTTTAGGAGATAACAATGATGTATTAGCTGCATTGAAAGCTAAAATGGAAAAATCAGAGAAAAAATAATTCTTAGATTTTTTTGGATATAAAAAGCCCTGCAAATCGCGGGGCTTTTTTTTGTGAAAATGATTTCTACTTTTCTTAAAATTCAAAATATTTCACTCTTTACACTAAATAAAATGTTAAAAATATGTAAGTTATATAGAAATGTTTATTTTTGAAAAAGTAAAAAAATTTTTATGGTTCCAAAACTACGTTTTCCTACTCTTTTTAAATTTTATACGTTTCTTATATTTTTCATTTTCTTATTATGCTCCATTGATGCTAATGCTCAATGTGCCGGAAATGATAATGTGATGCTTACTGTTTGCGATATCCCTAATGTCAGCAGTCAGACCATCAATTTGTTTGCTCAACTGGGAGGAACTCCAACAGCCGGCGGAACATGGAAAGATGATGACAAATCAGGAGGTTTAGACAAAACTACCGGTATCTTAAATGCACAGCAAATCAAAAAATGGGGTATCTATCATTATACATATACTGTTACCGGTGTATCAGGCTGTGTTGACAATACAGCAGTTGTTACAGTAACCATAGGAGGTTATACTGGAGTTCCTGCTCCAAATTCTTCCATTTGTAGTACAGATACAGGTTATAATTTATTTCAGGTTTTTAATGGTAATTTTCTAGCCCCGCAAATTGGTGGTACCTGGACAGATAATGATGGCTCAGGAGGATTGAATGACAACATATTAAATGCTTCAGTTCCTATACCTGATGATACCTATTCATACACTTATACAATACCTGCAATAGGCTCATGTATTGCACCGCCTCCTTCAACTGTTTTTGTATCCATTTACCGCTCTCCGGAACCTGGAACTCCATCTGATCTGCAATTGTGTTCCAATCAATTGGCATCTTATACAAATTTCAATTTAAACAATCAATTATCAGGTCAGGATGCGGATGGAACTTGGACAGAATCGGGGACTACCGAACTGAGTAATGACACAGACACCTTTGTTGATATACAAAATATTTACAACACCAAAGGTCCCGGAACATACAGTTTTACATATACTGTAATTTCAAATAATACCGTTTGTTCAGATCAGTCAGCTACAGTAAATATCATCATAGAAAAACAACTCGATTTTACAGGAGCGACAATTGATGTAATTGATAGTATTTGTGAAGACCTTATAACTCCAACAATTTGGGCAAATTTGTTTCAAGGAGCTCAAAGTATTCCTAACGGAGCATATAAAGTGACTTATACAATTACTGGAGTTGCTTTGCCAATTACCACAACACAAAATTTTATTAATGGAAAAATGCAGTTGCCTATAGCATCTAGCAATTTTCCTCAAGTAGGTTCTTATACTATTGCAGTTACTAATATAATCAGTACAGCAAGTTTGGGTATTTGCAATAATATCATTGGGACAATTGAAGACGTACTTCATATTAATCCCATTCCTCAAATCAATAATGCAACTCTTACTATAGCTCCAATTTGCCAGACTTTTGATGCATTGGTAGATTTTTCGGGGACTTCTAATCTTACAGATGGAAGTTATGATGTAGTTTACAATATCAGTGGCAGCAATACTGCAACTACATTGGCAACTATCAATATTACCGGTGGATTAGGCAGTTTTACTATTCCAAAAGGATTGATTCCAAATGCTGGAACCAATACAATTAAGATTACCAAAATTACCAATTCAATTACCGGTTGTACGAATGCATCGACTCTCAGTAAATCCTTTACGATAAACCCACTACCTGACGCAACCAATCTGGCAACAGTAATTAAAGATATATGTCAAGGTCAAACTACAAATGTAAAATTATCCGGTTTAGGAACTTTGACCTCAATTTCAATCGATTATACGCTTACCGGTTCAAACACAGTTGCATCACAAACTATTCCTTTAATAGTAACTGCCGGGGAAACCAATTTTGTAATTCAAGCAAGCGATATACCAAATGTTGGACTGACCTCTTTTACCATAACTAATTTAACTAACACAATAACAGGATGTTCACAGACTATCAATAAAAAAACAGATTTTAATGTAAATTCTATTCCAAACATTCCAACTGCCATTGATTTATCATTTTGTTCTTCAGAAAATGCGACAGCAGTTAATTTAGTTCCGCATGGCATTCAGTATCAATGGTTTGATTCAGATACAAGCACCGTTCCATTGGCCGACACAACACCTTTGGCAACAGAAAATTATTATGTAAAGGAAGTAAATGCATTAACAGGATGTGAATCAAGTTTAAAAATGATTACTGTTAAAATCAACGCCACCCCTCAAATTAATAGTGCAACATTGACGATAGCTCCAATTTGCCAAGGAAATAATGCAAATGTAAATTTTTCAGGGACTTCCAATCTTGCAGACGGGAATTACAATATTCTCTATGATTTATCGGGAAGCAACACTACAACAGCAATTTCTGCAATTTTAACAATTACAAGTGGAACAGCCGGTTTTAGTATTAATTCCAATTTAATTCCAAATTCAGGGGACACAACAATTACAATAACCAATATTACCGATGTCGCAACAAACTGCAGCAACACATCAACATTATCAAAAGTTTTTACAGTAAACGCGATACCTGATGTCAGTAATATGGCTTTAACTGTAAATAATACCTGTCTTGGCCAATCAGTTATAGTTGATATTACAGGATTAGGGACATTAACAAATATCACTTTGACTTATGACGTTTCCGGGGCAAATACAATAAGTTCCCAAACTATTTCTTTGATGGTAAGTGGGGGGGACACCAATTTTTCAATACCATCCACAGGACTATTAAATGCAGGAACCAATACTTTGACCATAACAAATATTACTAATACTGGTAATGGTTGCTTCACTACAATCAACTCTGTTTCTAAAGATTTCATCATAAATGCCATACCAAACATTCCAGTTGCCAGTGATTTATCATTCTGTTCTTCAGAAAATGCAATAGTAGCTAATTTAGTTCCGCATGGTATTCAGTATCAATGGTTTGATTCTGATACAAGCACCGCTCCATTGGCCGACACAACACCTTTGGCAACAGGAAATTATTATGTAAAAGAAGTAAATGCATTAACAGGATGTGAATCAAGTTTAAAAATGATTACTGTTAAAATCAACGCCACCCCTCAAATTAATAGCGCAACATTGACGATAGCTCCAATTTGCCAAGGAAATAATGCAAATGTAAATTTTTCAGGGACTTCCAATCTTGCAGACGGGAATTACAATGTTCTCTATGATTTATTGGGAAGCAACATTGCAGCAGCAACTTCTGGATCCTTAATCATTACGGGAGGAACTGCCAATTTTACAATTAATTCAAGTTTAATTCCCAATTCAGGGGACACAACAATTGCAATAACCAATATTACAGATGTAGCAACAAACTGCAGCAACACAACAACATTATCAAAAGTTTTCACTATAAACGCGATACCTGATGTCAGCAGTATGACCGTAACTGCAAACAATTCCTGTTTGGGTCAAACGGTTACAGTTGATATAACAGGATTAGGAACTATAACGAATATTTCGTTGACTTATGACATTTCCGGAGCAAATACAATAGGTTCGCAAACTATTCCTTTGACGGTGAGCGGGGGTAATACCAATTTTTCAATACCTGCCACCGATCTATTAAATACAGGCATCAATACTTTGACAATAACAAATATTATTAATACCGGTAACGGCTGTTTTACTCCAATCAATTCGGTTTCCAAAAATTTCACTATAAATACCATACCAAACAGTCCTACAGCAGGCAATCAAGAATTTTGCGAAACTAATTTAGCAACTGTATCTAATTTGATGCCAAGCGGTAACCAATACAATTGGTATGATTCTGACACAAGTACAACTCCATTGTCATCAAATGCGCTTTTGGCAACTGATAATTATTATGTTAAAGAAAAAGATGCAAATACAAATTGTGAGTCGTTGGCAACTTCAATAAATGTTCTGGTAAATACTGTTCAAATACCAGTTTTAAAAAACAGTGGTGAAGATTTTTGCGGAATAGACAAGCCAACTATTCAAAATTTATCAGACAATACAATTGCTTCAGTAAATTTGGCTTGGTATGACGCCATAACAAACGGAATAATAATTCCTAATACAACTTTGCTCGAAGAAGGTGCAACTTATTTTGCTTTTGATTACGACACAACAACAAAATGCTATTCGAGTCCATTGTCTGTAACTGTTTCATTAACCGATTGTACATTAACTCCGGATGGACTAAAAATTCCGGATGGATTTTCACCAAACGGAGATGGAGTAAATGATACTTTCCAAATTGTAGATATTGAGTTTTCTTTTCCAAATTATACCTTAGAAATATTTAACAGGTATGGAAATGTAATGTTCAAGGGAGACAATAACAAACCTGCCTGGGATGGAAAAAATTCCAATTCGAGTTTTATAAGTGGCGATGCACCTGCAGGAGTTTATTTTTATATTATCTATTATAATAAAGACAATTTACCACCAAGACAGGGACAACTTTATTTAAACCGATAATTCATTTACTATTAAATTTATTCTGATGAAATCGCCATTAATAACAAATTTGCGCAAGTAAATACCAACAAATAAAAAGGCGATAGCATATATGACTTCTAAAAAACAACTTTTACATATATGAAAAAAATAATACTCCTTGTGTTTTTTTTCCTTTCCATACTAAAGGCAACAGCCCAGCAAGATCCGCATTTCACTCAATATATGAATAACATGAGTGTGGTAAATCCTGCTTATGCAACAGCAACTCCAGCAATACTAAATTTAGGGAGCTTGTACCGTTACCAATGGGCTGGAATTGAGGGAGCTCCAAAAACCCTGACCTTGTTTGCCCATACACCTATAAACCAGAAAATAGAAGCCGGATTTTCATTGGTTTCAGATAATATCGGGGATGGTGCCAAAAAAGAAACAAATTTCTTTGCTGATTTTGCCTATATCCTTCAGTTGAATGAAAAACAAAAACTTTCATTTGGATTAAAAGCCGGATTTTCATCAATAAGCACCAACTTTAATGGTTTTCAACTGAACAGCGGTGATATTTCTACAGATAAAGCATTCGCTGAAAACATAAATGAAACAGTGCCCAATATTGGAATTGGAGCATACTATTTTACAGATAATTATTATATCGGGCTTTCGGCACCAAACTTGCTTTCGGCAGAACATATCAAATCAAGGCCTGATGTAAATTCTTTTGGTCCGCGGGAAATTCATACTTATTTTACAGGAGGATACGTTTTTGATATCAATCAAACATTTAAATTCAAACCTGCTTTTATGGCAATATTTGTACCGGGAGCTCCAGTTTCTGTTGATTTGACTGCTAACGTTTTGTATAATGAAAAATTCGAACTGGGTGCAGCCTACCGATTTGGCGATTCTTTAAGTTTATTGATGAATGTTAATGTTACTCCAAATTTGAGAGTCGGTTATTCTTATGATTACGTCACTTCAAATCTAAGTCAATTCAGTTCAGGCTCGCATGAAATTGTACTATTGTATAACTTGGACTTTTTGGGCAAAGGATACGACAAATCACCTAGGTTTTTCTAAAAAAGCAAACAATGAAACATATATATATACTCCTCATCTTATTTTCAATCCAATTTACAAATGCCCAACAGCAGGATTTGCCAAGAGCAAACCAATTGTTTGCTAAAACATATTATAGTACTGCAATACCATTGTACGAGAAAATCAGCGAGAAAAATCAATCTGACGAAGTGATTCAAAATCTAGGGGATTGTTATTATTATACCAACCAATATGACAAAGCCGCAGCTCAATATTCTCTTTTAATCAAAAGTAAAAGCAAAGAGCTTAATGAAGATTTTTATTTTCGATATGCACAAACGCTAAAAGCTTCAGGAAAACATGCCGAAGCAAATGATGTTATGCGAAAATTTTATATGGCTTCCAATAATACTAAGGCTATTGAAAAATTAGATAATGATATCAAAACCCTAAAAAATGTTTCGGCAATCGGGCAAAGATTTGACATTAAAAATTTAGCTTTAAACTCAGTCAATTCAGAGTTTGGAGGAGTTGTTCTTGGAGACAGCCTTGTATTTGCAGCTGTCAAAAAGAAGCCAAACCTATTTGACAAAACCTATAAATGGAACAATGAATCCTACCTGAATTTAGTTAGTATTCCATTTAAAAATATTAATGCAAATGATTCTACCTTAACTTATTTCTCCAAAGATTTGAAATCGCCAATGCACGAGTCGAATGCTGTTTTTACAAAAGACGGAAAAATCATGTATTTTACGCGAAACAATTCAAACAACGGCAGAAGAGGAAAAAATGCAGACAAAATATCCAACATCCAGATTTTCAGAGCTGAGTTTGTAAAAGACAAATGGACAAATATCAAAGCACTTCCATTCAACAGTCCTGATTATTCTGTTGAACATCCTGCTTTGAGTCAAGATGAAAAAACATTGTATTTCGCTTCCGATATGCCGGGAACATTGGGCTCTTTTGATATTTTCAGTGTTTCAATAAATGGTTCTGCTTACGGAGCGCCTGTTAATCTTGGAGACAAGATAAACACATCAAAAAGAGAGCAATTTCCATTTGTTTCCAAAGACAACAAATTATATTTTTCTTCCAATGGACATGAAGGCTACGGTGCTTTGGACATTTTTGTTTCAGACATTCAAGGCAATTCGTATTCAAAAGCGTCTAATGTTGGACTTCCAGTAAACTCTGGTTATGACGATTTTGCTTTCTACAATGATTCAGACTCAAAGGAAGGATATTTTTCTTCTGACAGACCAGGAGGGAAGGGAAAAGATGATATTTATTCTTTCAAAGAAACCAAAGAATTGATTATTGAAGACTGTAAACAATATTTAGCAGGAATTATAACAGATGTTGATTCGAAATTACCATTAGACAACGCTACAGTAATCTTGAAAAACGGTACCAATCAAGAACTGCAAAAAGCAACCACCGCAATCGACGGTAAATTCAGTTTTACAATTGAATGCGAGTCAAACTATTCTTTATTGGCCACAAAAGAAAATTATACCGAGAATTCAAGATCTTTCAATATTTTAGGAGAAAGAAATAAATCCAGTGACGGTTCAATGGAAATTCGATCATTGGAAATTATCAAAAAAGAAGAACAAGTTGCTTTGGAGAAGAAAATTGCTGCCGATTTGATTATAGCCCAGCAATTGAAAGCTGCCGAATTAGTTGCATTGGAGCAAAAAAAGAAAGCGGATGCAATTGCTCTTCAAGAAAAGAAAACTGCTGACGCCAAAGCACTTAAACAAAAGAAAAAAGACGACGCCATTGCTCTTGAATCTAAAAGATTGGCAGATATAGAAGCCAATAAACAATTGAAAAAAGACAAACTCGCTGCTGACAAAAAAGCCAAAGAAATTGCGGCTGTCAAGAAAAAAGAAAAAACTGATGCCATTGTTGCAGCAGAAAAAGATGTTGTTAAAGATAAAGACCGATTAATAATTAAAACCGATCCTATCTATTTTGACTACAACATGTGGTATATCCGAAAAGAATCTAAAAGAATATTGAACCGTATCGTAGAATTAATGAACAAGTATCCGGATATGGTTGTTGAAATAGGCTCCCATACTGACAACCGTGGGAATGCAAAATTCAACGCAGATCTTTCTCAAAAAAGGGCCGATGCCACAAGAAATTATATTTTGGAACAAGGAATTCCAAAAAACAGAATTCTTGCCAAAGGTTACGGAGAATCTGTTCCGATTGTAAAATGTATTCCTGAAGATTCTTGTGATGAAGAACAGCACGAATTAAACCGTAGAAGTGAGTTTGTGATTAAAAATTTGTAAAAGTAGTTATGCTGGAAATCTTGTAAACATTAATTTTTTTTTCCACCATTACATTAAGATTCATAAAGAAGCAAAAAAAATCCTAATTCGATGAATTAGGATTTTTTTGTATCTATTAGAAAATAATTATCGTAAACTAGCTCCAAGCACAGTTTCTAAATTTTTCTGTAGTTTTTCCATAATCTTGTCAATTTGAACATCGGTCAATGTTTTGGCATTGTCTTGAATGATGAAACTAACGGCATAGGATTTTTTCCCTTCCGGAAGATTACTGCCTTGATACACATCAAATAAATTCACATTTTTCAATAGTGATTTTTCAGTTTGTTTTGCAAGATTATAAATAGAATCAAAAGTTACACTTTCATCTAGCAATAATGACAAATCCCTGCGTACCTCAGGATATTTAGGAATCTCAGTATATTTAATTTTGCTGGACATTGCTTTCAAAACATTCGCCCAATTGAAATCAGCGTAAAAAACTTCCTGTTTGATTCCGAAATGTTTTAAAATAGATTTCTTTACAACTCCAAATTCTACCAAAGCATCACTTCCTTGTCCAAAAGCAATTCCTTCTGAAAACACATCCGAAGCAACTGCAACACTTTTTGGATTGGAAATACCTAATCTTGAAAATATACTTTCAACATATCCTTTGAATAAGAAGAAATCTGAAGATTTTTGAGAATTAGTCCAGTTTTCTTGATTTCTGTTTCCTGTTTGAAACAATGTCAAGTGTTTGATTTCCTCATAACCGGAAAGAAATTTATGGTATGATTTTCCGAATTCAAATAATTTTAAATCAGAATTTTTACGGTTGATATTATAAGATATCGCTTCCAATCCTGAAAACAACAATGATTGACGCATAGTTGCCAAATCACTGCTCAACGGATTCAGCATTGTTACATTGTATTCCTCTTTAAGCATTTCAGAAAGCTGTACATAAGAAGCTGTAGTCAATGAATTGGCCATCATTTCATTAAATCCTTGAGAATTCAATTGCGTTGCAACAACGTTTTGTACTTTATAATCCTCATTTCTAGGAGAATTGGAAACAGAAGCATTCAACTTTTTAGAGAATACAATATTGTTGTATCCATACACTCTTAAAATCTCTTCAATAACATCAATTTCTCTTTGTACATCTACACGGTAAGCTGGAATAGTCAATCCTAAACCGGCATCCGAAACACTATTAACTTTTATCTCCAAAGAAGCTAAAATTTGTTTAATAGTATCTTTTGGCAATTCCTGACCAATAATTCGCGCTGCGTTTTTAAAATTTAAGAAAACTGAAAAGCCTTCAAATTTCTTTGGGTAAATATCTACAATATCCGAAGTGATTTCGCCGCCAGCAACTTCCTGTATCAGTAAAGCTGCTCTTTTCAAAGCATACTCGGTAATACTTGGATCAATACCTCTCTCAAACCTAAAAGATGCATCTGTATTCAATTGATGTCTTTTTGCCGATTTTCGGATACTTACCGGATTAAAATAAGCACTTTCAAGGAAGATTGAAGTGGTTGTATCAGTAACTCCTGATTTTAAACCACCAAAAACGCCTGCAATACACATAGGACCTTTTTCGTCACAAATCATTAAATCTTCCTCATGCAATGTTCTTTCAACTTCATCCAAAGTCGTAAATTTTGTACCTGCCGGAAGTGTTTTTACTATAACTTTTCCATTGATTTTTGCTGCATCAAAAGCGTGCAGTGGCTGTCCCAAATCATGCAAAACATAATTGGTGACATCCACAATATTGTTTTTCGGATTGATTCCAATGGCTTTCAGTCTGTTTTTCAGCCAATCCGGAGATTCTTTCACACTAAGTCCTGAGATAGTTACTCCGCAATATCTAGGTGCAAGATGAGTATCTTTTACATCAACATCAATTTTTAAAGTTCTTTTGTCAACTCTAAAATTGCTTACTGAGGGAGTGATTAATTCTACATGAGTTCCCTTTTGAATCAATCCTGCTCTTAAGTCACGCGCAGTTCCAAAATGACTCATCGCATCGGCTCGGTTTGGTGTTAAACCAATCTCAAAAACTTCGTCATTTTCTATTTTAAAAACGGTAGAAGCCAATGTTCCAGCAGGAATCGAATTATCAAGAACCATAATTCCTTCATGACTTTCACCAAGACCCAATTCATCTTCTGCACAAATCATCCCGTGACTTTCCTGACCTCTTATTTTTCCTTTTTTGATAGTAAAAGTATTTCCTTCTTTATCATTTAAAATGGTTCCAATAGTTGCTACCGGCACTTTTTGTCCCGCATCTACGTTGCTTGCACCGCAAACAATCTGAACTGGTATTCCATCACCTAAATCAACAGTGGTAACTTTCAATCTGTCGGCATCAGGATGAGGCATACAAGTAAGAACGTGACCTACAACAATCCCTTCTAATCCGCCTTTTACTGATTGGTATTTCTCAACAATTTCAACTTCAAGTCCTAAATCAGTAAGCAATGCAGCCGTTTCATCTGATTTCCAATCTATTTTAATGAACTGTTTTAACCAGTTATAAGATATTTTCATTTGTGTATTTTTTCAATATTACTTCGTCCGTTAGCCCAACGGTCTCGGGCGCAAATATAATCAATGTTTCTTGAGGTTCAAAGTCGGCAAGCATCAAAAATCGATTCTATTGTGATAAAATTTAACACTCTTCTAAATTATCTCTTCGACATATTTTTTGATGTTTTCGGCAATTTTCTTCGTAGGCAAGTCATTATCATCATAACCAAAAGGCTCTTCAATTTCTTCAGAAATCAATTCAATACTTACCAACACATAAAAAATCAAAGAAACTACCGGAATTACATAATATCCCAATGTCAAACTATAAGCATAGGGCAATGTAAATACAAAAACGAATATAAATTTTTTGATAAAAGCACTGTAAGAATAGGGGATAGGAGTGTTTTTAATTCGCTCGCAAGCACCGCAGATATCCGTAAAAGATTGAAATTCATTGTTTAGAACAATCATCTGTTCACCTGTAATTTTATGCGAAACATACAAATCATGTATTTTTTGAAACATCATTTTAGCAACCTGATTTGGCCTGTGTTTGTGGTGGTCCAAAACCAAATCCACATTTTCAAACAGCATCATACTGGTTTCCTCATCTTTCAAATGTTTGTTCAGTAAGGAAGCATAACTTGGAATCATTTTTCTGAAATATGCCAAATCCTTTTCATCCTTTAACATAACTGAAAGTTTGATGGCAAAATTTCGGCTGCTGTTCATCAATGCCCCCCATAATTTTCTTCCTTCCCACCAACGATCATAGGCAGAATTGATTCGGTACGCCAATAACAAGGAGATTACAAAACCTAAAGTGGTATGGATTACAAAAAGGTTTTTGACGTGGCTAGTATCGTCTAATTTGAAATAATCAATTTCCAAATAAGCAATTATAGCCGTGTACAATGAGAAAAATACTAATCCTGGAAGTAAATTCCTGAAGGAGTCCGATCTATGAAAACGAAAAATATATCTTAACCAAACCTTTGGATTATATGAAATCATTTTGTGTTTTTGATTTCAAAAATAATTAAAAATTAAGATTTCCTGCTAATTCCCTTAATGTTATTTCAGATAATTTGGCTTGAAATTGTGCACTGCTCAAACGGATTTTGGAGTTAATGAAATTCAATTGGGCTGCTCTAAATTCAACAGAGGTAATTGTTCCAATTTTGAATTTTTCGGCAGTGATTTCCATATTTTGTTTCGAAATTGCCGTATTATTCTCTTCTAAATCAATCAAATCCAAATTTGTCAGATACACTTGAAAAGCAACTGTCAAATCACTTCTCAACTGATTCAGCTGATTATCAATCAGTAAATTAGAATTATCAACCTGCATTTTTGCAATTTTTTCATTACGGTTTTGAGCATCACCGTCGAATAAATTCAAAGAAGCTGTAAAACCATAATTCAAACCATGAGTAGACGAAGCAGTGGTAAAACCAAGACTTGATTTTGTATCGTTGAAATTATATCCTGTATTTACTTTGATTGTCGGATAACGTTCTCCCTTTATTTGTTTCAAATCCAATTCTGATACTTTTTTATTGATAATCTGCATCATTAATTCCGGATTTTGTTTTTCTGCCAATGCTATCAGTTCACTAAGCTTCAATTTTCTATCCACATTAATTCCTTCAGAAACTTTAAAATCAGTATTCAGATCTCTGGCTAATATCTGGTTTAAAAGTGTTTTCGCATTTGCATACGTCTGTTTTTCTTTTACTAAATTGCTTAAATCAGTATTCAAGTCAACTTGCGCATTCAGTACATCGAGTTTTGAGCTTTTACCGATAGTGTATCTATTTTTTGTGAACTCCAGCCTTTTTTTGGAAATAATAATTGTAGAGTCCAAATCTGATAATTTCTGCTGTTCCTGAATCAAATTAAAATAAACTGAATTAACACTGCTCACTTTATTGATAATCGTCAATTTCAATTGAGTATCACTCATATTCTGCAATTCCTTTAATTGATCATATTTGGCGAACATTTTCATTCCGTCAAAAACTGTCCAATCCAAGGCAACTCCATAATTAAGATTATTGTTTTTGGCGTTTTTTAAATCAACTACTGTTCCGTCTGAACGGGTTTGAGAAGTATTCAGAATACTGTTATTATCAGTTGCTACGGCACTTATGGACGGTAACATCCCTGCATTTCCGATAGCTACATTGGTTTTATCAATTTTTAAATTATTGTCGGCAATTTTTATTTCATAATT
>Ga0208398_100995_pt1 | contig 12864 bp, 9 predicted proteins | sample LakWasMe79_HOW10_2_FD_183905 | JGI IMG/M metagenome (GOLD analysis project Ga0208398, IMG submission 183905) | Freshwater sediment methanotrophic microbial communities from Lake Washington under simulated oxygen tension - Sediment Metagenome... | ecosystem: Environmental > Aquatic > Freshwater >... | reverse complement strand
GCCCTGGTGCTGCTGCTGTCGCTGGCCGCCAGCGCCGGCGCCCTGTGGGCCTGGCTCGACCGCCGTCGGCAGGACCCCTGGCAACGCCTACAGCAGCAGCTGTGCAACGCCCTGCAGGCCGCCGGCGTGCCCGCGCAACCGCACCACCCGCCGCGCACCCTGGCCGTGCTGGTGCGCCAGCACCGGGGCGCCGACGGCGAGACGCTGGCCCGGGCACTGGAGGCGCTGGACCGCCACCGCTACGCCCCCGGCGCCAGCCGCCTGCCCGAGCACGGCTGGTGGCCGGCGGCAGCGCGCGAACTGGCGCGGCTGCGCAGCAGCGCACCGGGATAATCCGGGGCATGCCCCCGGTCCCGACTGTCACCGCCCCCCGCCCCCGCTGGCTGCCGCTGCTGGGGTTGGCCCTGGCCCTGGCTTGGCTGGCCCCGGCCACCGCCACCGCGGCCGCCGGCCCCGCAGCCCACGCCCACAAGAAAAAGCACCTCCGCAGCGCCGCCAAACCCCGGCGTGTCGCCGCCGTGGCCGACCAGGACGCCGGCGCCGTGCCCTACGGCCACCGCGACGATGCGATGCAGCTGGCCGACCTGCTGGCCGAGCGCCACGGCCTGGACCCGGCCTGGGCCCGGGCCCAGCTGGCCCAAGCCCGCTACCTGCCGGCGGTGGCGCGGCTGATCATGCCGCCGCCGGCCGGCGTGGCCAAGAACTGGGCCGCCTACCGCGCCCGCTTCGTCGAGCCGGCCCGGGTGGCCGCGGGCGCCGCCTTCTGGGCCGCCAACGCCGCCTGGCTGGACGCGGCCGAGCAGCGCTATGGCGTGCCGGCCGCGGTGGTGGTGGGGATCATCGGCGTGGAGACCTTCTACGGCCGGGTCACCGGCAACTTCCGCGTGCTGGATGCGCTGGCCACGCTGAGCCTGGACTTTCCGCCGGGCCGCAAGGACCGCAGCGTCTTCTTCCGCGACGAACTCGGCCAGTTCCTGCGCCTGGCCCAGACCGAGCAACTGCCGCCGGGCGAGCTGCGCGGCTCGTTTGCCGGTGCCATCGGCCTGGGCCAGTTCATGCCCGGCAGCATCAACCGCTTTGCGGTGGACTTCGACGGCAACGGCCACATCGACATGGCGGGCAGCCCTGCCGACGTGATCGGCAGCGTGGCCCACTACCTGGCCGAGCATGGCTGGCAGCCTGGCCAGCCCACGCACTTCATGGTCAAGCCGCCGGTGGACAGCGCTGACCGCGCCGCCCTGCTGGCGCCCGACATCCAACCCAGCTTCAGCCCGGCGCAGCTGGCCGAGCGGGGCGCGGTGCTCGACGCCGCCGGCCAGGCCCACCCGGGCCTGCTGGCGCTGGTGGAGCTGCAGAACGGCGACGCCGCGCCCAGCTACATCGCCGGCACGCAGAACTTCTACGCGGTGACGCGCTACAACTGGTCCAGCTACTACGCGCTGGCGGTGATCGAGCTGGGCCAGGCGGTGGCCCAAGCGCGCGCCGGCACGCGCTGAGCGCAGGCCACGCGCGCCGCCGCTCGCCGACCGCCGATCAGGCCGGGCTCGGCCGCCGGCGCAGGCCCAGCGCCAGCAGCGTCAGCCCGCACAGCAGCGCGCCGGCGATGAAGGTCCAGGCCGGGCCCAGGCCCTGCCACACCGCGCCGGCCAGCACGCTGGCCACCAGCATCGCACCGCCGCTGACCAGGTTGAACACGCCGAAGGCGGTGCCGCGCAGCGCCGCCGGGGCGGTGTCGGCCACCATCGTGGCCAGCAGGCCCTGGGTCATGCCCATGTGCAGGCCCCACAGCAGCACGCCGCCCAGCACCCAGCCCCAGTGGCCGTCGACAGCCAGCAGCGCGTCGGCGGCGATCAGCACCCCCAGGCCCAGCGCCAGCAGGCGCCGGTGGTCCATGCGGTCGGCCAGGCGGCCGAAGGGGTAGGCCGACAGCGCGTAGACCGCGTTCATCGCCACCATCACCAGCGGCACCCAGGCCAGGGCCACACCGCTGTGCTGCGCACGCAGCACCAGAAAGGCCTCGGAAAAACGCGCCAGCGTGAACAGGCCGCCCACCAGCACCACCCAGCGGTAGGCCGGGCCCAGCTGGCGCAGCGCGGCGCGCGCGATCGGGTTGCCACGCCGGGCGCCCGGCTGCGGCGGCGGCTCGTGCACGCCCAGCCACAGCACCAGCACCGAGGCCAGGCCCGGGATCACCGCCACCCAGAACACCGCGCGGAAGTCGTTGGCCCACAGCAGCATCAACCCGGTGGCCAGCAGCGGCCCGGCAAATGCGCCCACCGTGTCCAGCGACTGGCGCAGGCCGAAGGCCGCACCCCGCAGCGCGGGCGGCGCGATGTCGGCCACCAGCGCGTCGCGCGGGGCACCCCGCACGCCCTTGCCGACGCGGTCGACCAGGCGCGCGGTCAGCAGCAGGCCCAGCCCGCCGGCGACCGCGAACAGCGGCTTGCTGAAGGCGCCCAGCGCATAGCCGAACAGCGCCAGCCCCTTGCGCCGGCCCAGCCAGTCGCTGAGCGCACCCGAAAACACCTTGACGACCAGCGCCGTGGCCTCGGCCAGGCCCTCGACCAGGCCCACCGTCAGCGCACTGGCGCCCAGCGTGCCGACCATGAACAACGGCAGCAGGCTGTGGATCATCTCCGACGAGATGTCCATCAGCAGGCTGACGAAGCCCAGCATCCAGATGCCGGCCGGCAACCGGGGCCGAGGCGGGGGCGACGCCCCGTCGTGCAGGCCCGGAGTGGGTGGGCTCAAGGCCGCTCGGCGTTGCGCCGGTTGATGTCGGCCAACTTGGCGTTGTAGGCCTCGATGGCGCGCTGGCAGGCGCCGATCATGTCGGCCAGGGCCTGGTCATGGGCGGCACAGTCGCGCAGGGCCTGGCGGTCCAGCTGGTGCAGGGCCAGCACCTCGCCATAGGTGCTGCCGTCGGCGATGGGCCGGGGCGGCGTGCAGCGGCGCGCCAGCACCGCGGCATCGACCGGGCAGCCGATGGGCTCGACCAGCACCGGCAGCGTCGGCGCGCAGCCGGTCAACGCCGTCAGGGCAGCCACGACCGCCAGGGTCGGCAGGAAGCAGGTGGTCAGCCGCATGCTCAACTCCCCTGCAGCGGTGCCAGCAGCGGGGCGGGCACCGGGACCTTGGAACATTCGAAGCCGGCGATCTGGGTCTCCTTGTCGGCCACGTCGCGCTTGAGGCGGTCGATCTCGGCCTGCAGGCGCTGCCGTTCCTCGGGCGTGGTGCCAGCCTGGTCGGCCTGCTGCTTGAGGCGGGCGATCTCGGCCTGGCGGCCATCGCGGGCGCGGCCCAGCTCGGCAATGGTCTTGTCGCGGCCGGCCAGCGCGGCGGTCAGGTCGCTGCGCGCCTTGGCGTGCTCGGCATCCCGCTGGGCCTGGCCCTGCTGGTAGTCGGCGCTGAGCTTGGCCAGGCTCTGCTTGAGCTCGCCCTCGACCTTGTCGCGCGCAGCGGTGGCCTGCTTGGCCATCTCTTTTTCCTTCTCCAATGCCTGGATGGCATCGCGCCCACGCCAGGAACCGCCGTACCAGCCGGCGGCGCCGGACAGCGCCATGATGATCAACAGCACCAAGTATTTCATGCACGCTGCTCCGCGGTGGCTCCTTGGGCATGCTGACATGTTTCAGCCCTTGGCGGTGTGTCCACCCCCAAAGTCGAACCGGTTCTGCGGCCCCCGGCGCGGTGGCCAGGTTGGGGCTGGCCGCTCATGGCGCCGCCGCCGGCACGGCCAGCGCGTGGGCCACCGCCTGCAGCAGCTGGCCCGCCGACACCGGCTTGCTGAACAGATGGCGGATGCCGCGCAGCGGCAGCTCGGCGTGGTCGATATCGCCGCCGTAGCCGGTGCACAGGATGATGGGCAAACCGGGCCGCAGCCGCTGCAGCTGCTGCGCCAGCGCCAGGCCGCTGAGCCCGGCCATGGTCTGGTCGGTGAGTACCAGGTCGGGTGGGTCCGGCTCGGCGGCGAACGCATCCAGCACATGGGTCGGGTCGCCGAACAGCCGCACCTGGTAGCCGGCGCCGGCCAGCAGTTCGCCCAGGTAGCCGGCCACCGCGGCCTCGTCGTCGACCACCCAGATGCACTGGCCGGCACCGACCGGATGGTCGTCGGGCGGCGCCGACGGCGCCACCGCGCCCGGCGGGACCGCCACCTCGGGGAACAGCAGGCGGAAGCGGCTGCCGCCCTCGGGCCGCGCCTGGACCAGCACATAGCCGTTGCTGCGGCGCAGGATGCCCTGCACCATCGACAGGCCCAGGCCGGTGCCCTGGCCCACATCCTTGGTGGTGAAGAAGGGGTCGAACAGGCGCGGCAGGTGCTCGGGCGCGATGCCGCAGCCGTCGTCGCTGACATCCAGCGCCACGAAGCGACCCGCGATGCGCTGCTGGCTGGCCGCGCACAACGCGCTCTGCACCTCGTCACGCTGCAGCACGATCTCGATCCGGCCCTGGGCGCCGATCGCGTCACGCGCGTTGATCACCAGGTTGACCAGCATCTGGTTCAGTTCGACCGGGTCGATTCGGATGTGCAGCGCCTCGTCGAGCCGGCTGTGGATGGCGATGCCCGAAGGGATGGACGGCCGCAGCATCGCCACCACCTCGCGCACCAGTGCCGCCGGCGCGATCACGCTGGCGCCGGCGCTGGTCTGGATGCGGGTGAAGGTCAGCATCTTGGCCACCAGGTCGCGCGCGCGCTCGCTGGCGGCGATGACCTCGCGCAGGTAGACGGCCAACTTGCTCTGCGGGTCGGGCACATGGCGCTCCAGCGCCAGGTTGGCATAGCCAAGCACTGCGGCCAGCACGTTGTTGAAGTCGTGCGCGATGCCCCCGGTGAGCTGGCCCAGCGCCTGCACCTTCTGCGACTGCTGCAGCTGGCGCTCGAGGTCGAGCTTCTCGGCCGCGGCGCGCTGGCGCTCGGAGCTGTCGCGGATGAACACGTACAGCCGGTGCGACGATGGGTCGTAGGTGACCGAGACCTCGACCGGAAAGCTGTGGCCGTCGTGGTGGCGGTGGCGCGTCTCGAAGCGGTCGTGGCCATCGACCAGGATGCGCGCCAGGTGGGAGCGCACGTCACGCACGCCTTCTTCGGCCTCCAGGTCGCTGATGTGCATGCCCGCCAGCGCCACCAGCGGGTAGCCCGACATCCGGGCGTAGGCCTGGTTGGCCTCCAGCAGGCGGCCCTCGGTGTCGACCATCCAGAAGCCGTCGAGCACGGTGTCCAGCACACGCTTGTGGCGCGACAGCACCTGCAGTCGCTCGGTGATGTCCTCGGACACCGAGACAAAACCCTCGACCACGCCGTCGTCGTTGCGCAGCGGCGTCACGGTGCGGTCCAGCAACACACGGCGGTCGGCGCCGATCGCCAGCTCCACCAGGCCGCGCCAGGTGCCGCCGGCGCCAACCACGGCGCGCAACTCCTGCTGCTGGCGGGGATCGGGCGTGGCCGGCGCCTCGAACAGGCTGATGACCTGGCTGTCCTCCAGCGACAGCGTCGGCAGCAGCGCCTGCGAGGCCCGGTTGCGCCAGCGCACCCGGCCGTGCAAGTCGGTGACGACCACCGGCGTCGCCGTCGATTGCAGCGCCAGCGCCTGGGTGCGCAGCCGCTCGTTGGCGAGCGCCAGCGCCTGCGCCTGCTGCGTCAGCCGCTGGTAGGGCTTGCGCACGGTGACGACAAACAGCGCCCGGTACAGCAGGCCGTAGGACACGAACTTGTAGAGGTGGCCGAGCAGGTTCTGGCCGTCGTTGGCCGCGGTGTAGCGGGTGAAGAACAGTTCGCCCAGCGCCGCCGTCGCGGCCGCACCGAACAGCAGCGGCAGCACCGCGTCGCCGCGGCTGGCGCGCGCCAGCCGGAAGTAGCGCAGCGCAGCCAGCGCCAGCAGCGTGGTGATCACGCATTCCAGTTGCCACTTGAAGGGGGTCAGCCCGAGTCCCTCGACGAAGGTGTGCGGCAGCGCCGTCTCGTGCGTGATCACCAGCCAGCCCAGGAACAGGCCCAGGCTGGCGTAGCCGGCCAGCACCACGTTGCGCGCCCAGGGCGTCAGCGGCGGCAGCTGCGGCCATCCGCTGACCAGCAGCAGCGTCACCGCCACCAGCAGGCGGGCCAGCAGCCAGAAGGCAATGCCCTTCTCCGTCGAGGCCGGCGTCACCAGCGTAGGCATGCCCTTGAGCGACAGGGCGTGGCCGAAGTCCAGCCAGCCGGCCGCAAACAGCGCCGTGGCGATCAGCACCAGCGAGGCCGAAACCTCACGCGCCGGCGAGTGCCAGACGGTGGCGAACACCAGGAAGGCGGCTGCGATGGCGATGAACTCCAGCGCCGTGTGCAGCGGCAGGTAGTGCACCAGCGGCACCTCCAGCGCGGCCAGCGGCAGCACCAGCGCGACCAGCGCCAGCAGCGCCAGTGCCAGCACCAGCCGCAGTTGCTGGCGCAGCAGCGACGGCGCGTCGGGGCCGGTGGCGGCAGGGATCACGCAGCGGCCTCAGCCCGGGAGCATTTGCACCTGGATGGCGCTGAACAGGCCTCGGCCCAGATCGTCCTGCTGGTTGGCGGGCAGATCCAGCGCCTCGGGCCGGCGGCGCACGATGTCCAGGAACAGCGCGGTCACCTCGGGGTCGCGCCAACCGCGCGCGACCTCGTCCTCCAGCATCGTGATCACCTGCGCCCGCGCCAGTGCCGGCTTGTAGGGCCGCGGATGGGCCAGCGCGTCGTAGATGTCGACGACCTGGAACACCCGCGCCAGCAACGGGATCTGCTCACCACGCAGGCCGTCCGGGTAACCGCTGCCGTCCCAGCGCTCATGGTGGTGGCGGATGATGGGCACGGTCAGCCGCATGCTGCGCAGCCCGCCGACCAGCCGTGCGCCGATCTCCGGGTGCTGGCGCATCACCGTCCACTCGTCGTTGCTCAGCGCGCCGGGCTTGAGCAGGATGTTGTCGGGGATGCCCAGCTTGCCGACATCGTGCAGCACGCCGCCGCGGCGCAGGGCCATCAGCTCGTCGGCGCCCAGACCCAGAGCCTGGCCCAGGACCACACCGCCGTGCGACAGGCGCGAGCAGTGGTCACCGGTGTTGCCGTCCTTGGCCTCGACCATGCGCGCCAGCGCAAACAGCATAGACTCGGCGCTCTCCAACTGGTCGGTCAGCCGCTTGCGGTGGGCAGCCGCCTGCAGCCGCGCCAACAGCTCGTTGGGATCATAGGGCTTGCGCACGAAGTCGGTGGCACCGGCCGCCAGGCTCAGCGTCAGGTTGTCGGCATCGCCGTTGCCGGTGACCACCAACACCGGCAGCATCGTCAGGCCCAGCTCACCGCGGATGCGCCGGCACACCTCGTCGCCGTCCATGCCCGGCATGCGCTTGTCCAGCAGCACCACGTCGACGTCCAGCACGCGCAGCAGGCTCAGTGCTTCGGCGCCCGACGCGGCCTCGCTGACGCGGTAGCGCGGCCCGTCCAGGATCTCGCGCTCCAGCAGCCGGTGCACCGGATCGTCGTCGACGATCAGCACATGGTAGGGCGCGACCGGGGGGTCTTGGGGAAGCCAGGCCATCGTCGTGTCGTCCTGTGCCCGCCTAACCGGCGAGCCCGATCTGTTGCAGCAGTCGCGCGCTGTCCAGTGGTTTGGCAAAGCAGCATTCGGCGCCAGCCGCCAGCAGCTCGGCCTCACGCTGGGCATCGAGGTAGCCGCTCATCGCAATGATGCGCACCTGCGACTGTCCGGGCATCTGGCGGATGCGGCGGCAGACTTCGTCGCCCTTGAGCCCCGGCATCATCAGGTCCAGCAGCAGCACGTCGGGCAGGAAGGCCTGCACCTTCTGGCCGGCCTCGAAGCCATCGGCGGCGGTCTCGATGACGGTGGGCCGCGGCCTGCCGACCAGCAGTTCCTTGAGGAAGCCCAGCACCGCGTGGTCATCGTCGACGATCAGGATGCGCAGCGGCCCCTTGTTGCCGGCCGGGTTCCACTGCCGCGCAAAACGCTCCACCTCCTCACGCCGGAAGCGGCGGTGCCCGCCCGGCGTGACCTCGGCCTGCAGCATGCCTTTCTGGGCCCAGCCGCGCACGGTGACGGGCGAGACCATCATCCACTGCGCCACCTCGTTGGGAGTCAGGTAGGGCTTGTTCTTGAAGTCTTCCAACATGGGGCGAGGCCGCTCCGAACAGGCAGATGTCACCGATTGTGGCATCGGGCCGGGGCGCCGCTTGCCCCGTCGCGCTCAGGCCGCCGGCGCCGCGAGCCGGAACACCGAGACCGCCTGCACCAGTGCCTGCGACTGCGTGCGCAGGCTGGAGGCCGCCGCCGCCATCTGCTCGACCAGCGCGGCGTTCTGCTGCGTGCCCTGATCGATCTGCGCCACGGCCTGGCCGACCTGGGCCACGCCGTCGCTCTGCTCGGCACTGGCGACGCTGATGCCGCCCATCAGATCGGTGACCCGGCGCACGCTGGCCACCACCGCCTGCATCGTGCTGCCGGCCTGCTCGACCAGCGTGCTGCCCTGCTGGACGCGGGCCGCGTTGTCGGTGATCAGCGCCTTGATCTCGTGCGCGGCCTCGGCGCTGCGGCGGGCCAGGCTGCGCACCTCGGTGGCCACCACCGCGAAACCGCGGCCCGATGTGCCGGCACGGGCCGCCTCCACCGCGGCATTCAGCGCCAGCAGGTTGGTCTGGAAAGCAATGCCGTCGATCACGCCGACGATGTCGGCGATGCGCTGGCTGGCCACATCGATGCCGCGCATGGTCTCGACCACCTGCGCCACCACGGCGCCGCCCCGCTCGGCCACCGCCGAAGCCCCGCGTGCCAGCTGATCGGCCTGCTGCGCGTTGCCGGCGTTGTGGCGCACGGTGCCGCCCAGCTGGGTCATCGCCGAGGCGGTCTGCTGCAGTGCGGCCGCCTGCTGCTCGGTGCGACCGCTGAGGTCGTGGTTGCCCTGGGCGATCTCGTCGCTGGCATCGGCCACCGATTGCGATCCCTGGCGCACCCGGGCCACCACGGCGGTCAGCCGGTCCTGCATGGCGGCCAGCGCGCCCAGCAGCTCGCCGATCTCGTCACCCTGATCGGCGCGCAAGGGCTCGGTCAGGTCACCCGCACCAATGCGCTGGGCCGCGGCACGCGCCTGTGCAAACCCGCGTGCGATGCGGCGCGACAGGCCGAGGCCGGTGTGCAGCGCCACCGCCAGCGTCGCCCCCAGCAGCACTGCGCCGGCCAGGTAGAGCTGCTGGAACATGTCGTGCACCTGCTGGCGCGCGGCCCGCACCGCCGCCACCTGCCCGTCGACCAGGCCCTGGCCGGCCTGGATATAGGCCTCGGTGACCGGGATGAAGCGGGCCTGCACCAGACGGCGCGCGCTGTCGGCATCGCCGGCCGCCTTCAGCGCATTGACCTCGTCGCGCACCACCAGCCAGGACTGGCGCACCTCGCCCACGGCCTCGGCACGCCCGCGTGCCGCCGGGTCCTGCACCTGGGCCAGGAAGGTCTTCTGGGTTTGGGTGGTGTTGCGCGAGGTGGCGGCCATCGCCTCCTTGAAGAAGTCCAGCAGGGCGGGCCCGTCGGAGAAGCCCACCGCCAGCGAACGTGCCGAGTTCTGGCGCACGTCGGCCTGCCACTGGTCGGCCAGCTGCAGCAACTCGGCCTCGCGTTCCATGCGTGTGGTGGCGTCGGACACCCGTTCGACGCGCCAGGCGGTGATGCCGGCCAGCAGCAGCAACAGGAGGATCACCAGGCCGAAGCCCAGGTTCATGCGGGTGGAGAGTTTCATCGTCGGTCGGTCAGAAGGCTTGCCAGTCGTACTGCGTCTCGGGCAGGGCCGGCGCGGCGGGCCTGCGGATCGGTGCGGTCGACGCCTGGCTGGCCGGGGCCGGGTCGACGCGGGACGCGGGCGCAGGCGCCGCCGCAGCGCCGGCCAGCCTGAACACGCCCACGGCCTGCACCAGGCCCTGGGCCTGGGTGCTGAGGCTGCCGGCGGCGGCCGCCATCTGCTCGACCAGCGCCGCGTTCTGCTGCGTGGCCTGGTCCATCTGCGTCACCGCCTGGCCAACCTGGGCCACGCCGGCCCGCTGTTCGCTGCTGGCGGCGCTGATCTCGGCCATCAGGTCGGTGACGCGGCGGATGCTGGCCACCACCTCGCCCATGGTGCTGCCGGCCTGGTCCACCAGCTCGGTGCCGGACGCCACCCGCTGCACGCTGTCGGTGATGAGCTGCTTGATCTCCTTGGCGGCCTGGGCGCTGCGGCTGGCCAGATGGCGCACCTCGCCGGCCACGACGGCAAAGCCGCGGCCCTGCTCACCGGCACGCGCCGCCTCGACCGCGGCGTTCAGCGCCAGGATGTTGGTCTGGAAGGCGATGCCGTCGATGACGTTGATGATGTCGGCGATCTTGCGGCTGGACTCGCTGATGCCCTTCATGGTGTCCACCACCTGGGAGACGACCTGGCCTCCCCGGACGGCGACGCTGCTGGCGCTCTGGGCGAGCTGGCTGGCCTGGTGCGCGTTGTCGGTGGTGTGCCCCACCGTGGCGCCCAGCTCATCCATCGACGCGGCGGTCTCCTGCAACGCGCTGGCCTGGCCCTCGGTGCGGGTGGACAGGTCCTGGTTGCCCTGGGCGATCTCGGCCGAGGCGTTGGCCACCGATTCGGAGCCCGCACGCACCCGCCCGACGATGTCGCACAGGCGCGCATTCATCTCGTCCACGGCACGCATCAGCAGGCCGAACTCGTCACCACGATCGGACCGGATGTGCTGGGTCAGGTCACCCTGCGCGATGCCACGCGCCAAGGTCACGGTCTGGTGCAGCGGCGCCAGGATGGAGCGGATCAGCACGGCGACGAACCACAGGCTGACCAGGACCACCCCGGCCATCGCGGCATAGCTCAGCCACTCGGCCCGCGATGCGTCGGCCAGGGCCTGTTGCCTGGCCCGGTCGCGTGCCCGCTCCTGGACCTGGACAAACGCGTCCAGGCCCTCGACGTAGCCGCCGATCGCCGCCTGGAACTGCGTGCCGACCAGCTGGCGCATGCCGTCGACATTGCCCTGGCGCTTGAGCTCCTCCAGCTGCTTGACGATGCCGAGCACCACGCCGCGGCGCTCGGCGACCGTGGCCAGCGCACGCTGGTCCTCGTCGGACCCGGCATGCGCCATGATGGCCTTCTGCATCGCGCCGCTTTCGGCGATGCCGGCCTGGTTGCGCTGGCCGAAGGTCTCGGCGATGGCTGGGTCCATCGAGGCCGACAGCGCCAGCGTGCGCTCGACGTTGGCCGCGATCAGGCCGCGCCAGCGCACGGCCTCGGTGATCCGGTTCTCGTGCTGCTGGATGCGGTCGAGGGCCTCGCGCTGGTAGGCCGCGGCGCTGCGTTGCCCCCAGACGGCCGCCAGCGTCAGCGCGGCCACGATAAAGCCGGCCAGCAGCCACAGCTTGCGGGCGACGGACAGGTTGTCGAGTTTCATGTTCAGTCTTGTGTTGTCGGACGGAGGATCAGGATCAGGCGTGGGCCGGCTGCGCGTCGGTCACGGGCGGGCTGGCCTGGCCGGGCGGGGCCGCGGGCACCTTGAACACCGCCACCGCCTGCACCAGGTCCTGGGCCTGGCCTTGCAGGCTGCTGGCGGCGGCGGCCATCTGTTCGACCAGGGCGGCGTTCTGCTGGGTTGCCTGGTCCATGCTGGTGACGGCTTCGCCCACCTGGGACACGCCGGCACTCTGCTCGCTGCTGGCACTGCTGATCTGGCCCATGAGGTCGGTCACGCGCCGGATGCTGTCGACCACCGCCTGCAGGGTGCTGCCGGCCTGGTCCACCAGTTCGGAGCCGTGGTGCACCCGCTCAACGCTGTCGGTGATCAGGTGCTTGATCTGCTTGGCGGCCTCCGCGCTGCGCTGGGCCAGGATGCGGATCTCGCTGGCCACGACCGCGAAGCCGCGGCCCTGTTCACCCGCACGGGCGGCCTCCACCGCGGCGTTCAGCGCCAGGATGTTGGTCTGGAAGGCGATGCCGTCGATCACGCCGATGATGTCGGTGATCTTGCGTGCGCTGGCGTCGATGCCCTTCATCGTCTCGACAACCTGGGTCACCACCGCGCCGCCCTGCAGTGCCACGCTGGACGCGCCCTGCGCCAGCTGGTTGGCCCGCTGTGCGTTGTCGGCGTTCTGGCGCACCGTCGAGCCCAGCGCCTCCATGCTGGCGGCGGACTGCTCCAGCGCGCTGGCCTGGCCTTCGGTGCGGCTGGACAGGTCCTGGTTGCCCTGGGCGATCTGGCCGGTGGCCACGGCCACCGCGTCGGCAGCCGCCATGGCCTGGGACAGCGCACACGCCAAACCACGCGCCAGCGACAGGCCGAGCAGCAGCGCCAGTGCGATGCCGACGGTGATCGTGCCCAGCGCCAGCGCACGCAGCGTGCGGTAGCGCTGCTGCGCCGCCTGGTACTCGGCCTTGGCCACGTCCAGCTGCAACTGGGTCAGCGCCGCGATGCCCTCGCTGACGGGCTGGTACAGCGGGCGCACCTTCTCGACCATCAGCGACTTGGCCAGGGTCAGGTCCAGCCCACGCAGCGCCAGCATCGTCGGCTTCAGCGCCTGCTCGACAAAGGCCGCACGCCGCTCGCTGAAGGCCTTGGCCAGCGCCGCCTCCTGCGGCGTCTGCTCGGTGGCCATGTAGACCGACCAGACCTTGGACACGGCGGCGATGTTGGCCTCGAGCTCGGCGGCGCTCTTGTCGATCGCCTCGGCCGTCGGCAGGGCCAGTGCATCGGCGATCGCCAACCGGTTGCGCAGCAGCAGGCGCTGGACCTCGGCCAGTTGGCCGATCGGCTCGGTGCGGTCGTGGTAGACGGTGCGCAAGGCCTCGTTGGCGCGCTGGATGCCGTGCAGGCCCACCACGCCCACCAGC
>Ga0208398_100994_pt1 | contig 12865 bp, 11 predicted proteins | sample LakWasMe79_HOW10_2_FD_183905 | JGI IMG/M metagenome (GOLD analysis project Ga0208398, IMG submission 183905) | Freshwater sediment methanotrophic microbial communities from Lake Washington under simulated oxygen tension - Sediment Metagenome... | ecosystem: Environmental > Aquatic > Freshwater >... | reverse complement strand
GGCGCAACCCGATTTCGCTGGTGGTGCCCTGCCACCGCGTGCTGGGCGCAAGCGGGGCATTGACCGGCTATGCCGGTGGGCTGGAGCGCAAGCACGCGCTCTTGGAGCGCGAAGGCGCCTTGCCGACCCCACGCTCTGACAGCGCAGCGATGCGCCTGGCAGCATGAAAAGCGCCGCAGCGGCGCAGCCAGCGCCCGCCTGGATGGGTGAATTTTTCCTGCTCTCCAGTCTGTGGGGCGCCTCGTTTCTGTTCATGCGCCTGGGCGCCGCGGAATTTGGCCCCTTTCCGACGGCGGGGCTGCGCGTGGCGCTGGCCACCGTGTTTCTCTGGCCCATTCTGGTGCACCAGGGCCAGTGGCCGGCGCTGCGCAAACATTGGCGGCCGGTGCTGCTCGGGGGGCTGATCAATTCGGCCATTCCCTTTGCGCTCTATGCCTGGGCGGTGCTGCACATCACCACGGGCCTGGCTTCCATCCTGAACGCCACGGTGCCGCTGTTTGGCGCCGTTGTTGCCTGGCTGTGGCTGGGCGAGCGCATAGGACGGCTGCGCTCGCTGGGCCTGGCGCTGGGGTTTTTCGGCGTGGCGCTGCTGGCCTGGCGGGCACCGGGCGGTGCCGGTGGCAAGTCGGATCTGGCGCTTTGGGCTGTGGCCGCCTGCCTGGGCGCGACCACGTGCTACGCCCTGGCAGCAAGCTATGCGCGGCGCTACCTGATGGACATTCCGCCCCTGGCCACCGCCACCGGTAGCCAGCTGGGCGCCGCCCTGTTTCTGGCACTGCCTACTGCCCTGACCTGGCCGGAGCAGATGCCCGGGCTGCGCGCCTGGGCCGCCGTGGGGGCCATTGCCGTTTTGTGCACCGGCATTGCCTACATTCTGTACTTTCGCTTGATCGTGCGTGTCGGCCCAAGCCGTGCGCTGGCGGTCACTTTTCTGGCGCCAGTGTTTGCCGTGTTCTATGGCGTGGTGTTTTTGAGCGAAACCGTGACCCTCTGGATGCTCGGTTGCGCGCTGGTGATCATCCTGGGCACCTTGCTCTCCACGGGTCTCCTGGGAGCACGTCGATTCCGGTAGACAAATCGCAGCCACTATCGCCTAAACTGGGCCCATGGCGCTTCCGCTCACCCGCACCGACCCTTTGCCTGCGGCCATGCAAGGCGAGGTGCAGGCGGTTGCCGAGGGCAGCGTGCGCAACCTCACCACGCTGCTGAGTTCCGAAGCCAAGTTCAGCGCCATATCCCACGCGCTCCCGGACCCCTGTGGCATCACGCGTGTGGCGGATGGGCGTTATATAGAAGTCAATCCAGCGTTTTGCGCGATGTTTGGCGCGCCGCGCGAGCAGATTCTCGGGCGCACCTCGCTCGAGCTGGAAATCTGGGCCAGCCCGCAAGAACGCGAGCGCCTGCTCGAAGCGCTGGCCCGCGACGGCCGGGTCCACCAACTGAGCATGAAGGCCCGCACGCAAGAGCGCGTCATTCCAGGCCTGATGTCGGTCTGCCCCGTAGAGGTGGATGGCGAAGACTGCATGGTGTTTGTGTTCCATGACATGACGCGGGAACAGCGCGTGCAGGATGAACTGCTCGCCGCCCATGCCCTGATGACGCAGGCGGGGCACATGGCCCAACTCGGGGCCTGGGAATCCGACGAGCATGGAACGGTGATTCGTTGGAGCGATGTCTGCTGCGAAGTGCATGGCATGCCGCTGGGAACGGCGCCGCCGCTCGAATACATCGAACAGTCCATCGCGCCGGCTTCACAGGACGCTTTGCGCAATGCGGCGCGTGCCTGTCTGCGCGATGGCACCGACTGGACGCTGGATCTGCAGATCATTCGGTCTGACAACGGCCAACTTCGCTGGATGCGCGCCCATGGCGAAGCCGTGCGCGAAGGCGGGCGTACGCTGCGGATGCAGGGCGTGATGCAGGACATCGACGCTGCGCACCGGGCTGAGCAGGCGCTGCGCGAGTCACAACAGCGCTTTCGGCTGATCTTTCAGATGCTGCCCTACCCCATGGGCATCACCCGCTGCGCCGATGGGACCTACGTGGATGTCAATCCCGCCTGGGAATCCATGACCGGCATCGCGCGCAGCGAAGCCATTGGCAGCACGGTGCTTTCGCTCGGCCTTTACAGCGCCGATGAACGCGCAACGGTCCTCGAGCCGGCCCTGCGCGGCGAAGAGGACACTCCCGTCGAAGCGACGCTGCGTTCGCGCGTGGGCCCGGCACTTACGGTGCAGCAGACGACACGCAAGATCATGCTGGGCAGCATCGAGTGCTGGCTGTTCGCGCTGCACGACATCAGCGACCGCAAGCGTGTCGAAGAGGCCATGCGCCAGCGCGAGGCGGTGCTCAGTCTCACTCTGGAAGCGGCGTCTGTCGGTCTGTGGGATTGCGACATCACGACGGGCCTCGTGACCGGAGACGCACGCTGGCACCACATGCGCGGCGTAAACCAGTCCGCCGAGCAGGCCGTGCCCTTTGACCAGTGTGCCGGCAGTGGCGATGGCCCGCGCATCTATGCGGAACTCAGACGCCACGCGCGCGCGCCTGACACCAAATTTGACCTCGTCACCACGGTGCCCGGCGCCTTCGAGGGCCAGCGCTGGATGCGCAACCTGGGCAAGATCGTCGCCTGGGGCGCCGATGGCAAACCGGGCCGCATGCTCGGCGTCACCATCGACGTGACCGGCCAGCGCGAACAGGAACTCCTGCTCCAGCGCCTGGCCCACTACGACGCGCTCACCGACCTCCCCAACCGCGTGCTGATGGCCCGGCAACTCTCCGACGCCATGGAACAAGCCCGCGCCAGTGGCCAGTTGCTTGGGGTGGCCTACCTTGACCTGGACGGTTTCAAGCCCGTCAACGACCGCTTTGGCCATGACGCTGGGGACGAGTTGCTGCGCTGTGCGGCCCGACGTTTGAGCGCTGCGCTGCGGCCCCAGGACTGCGTAGCGCGCCTGGGCGGCGATGAATTTGCCATTTTGCTGCCCGAGCTTTCCTCCAGCGAAGATGCCCAGCGCGCGCTCGTGCGCCTGATGGGCAGCATTTCCGCGCCATACACCCTGCAGGGCGAATCCATCTGCGTGACGGCAAGCATTGGGTACACGCTTTTCCCTCGTGACGACGCCGACGCCGACACCTTGGTGCGCCATGCCGACCAGGCCATGTATGCCGCCAAGCAGGCCGGGCGCAACCGCTTCCACGAGTTCGATGCCACACAGGAGCGCGAGATGCTCCAGATGCGTGCCCAGATCGTCCATCTGCGTGAGGCCCTTGCAGCAGGCCAGTTCGAGCTGTACCTGCAGCCCAAGGTGGACATGCGTCTGGGCACGGTGGTGGGCGCTGAAGCGCTGGCACGCTGGAATCATCCAGAGCGGGGCGTGCTCTCGCCGGGGGCTTTTTTGCCGTTCATCGAGGGGACCGAACTGGAGACGCTGTTCGGCGCCTGGGTGGTGGATGCGGGTCTGAGGCTGCTCGATGGCTGGTGCAGTGCGGGAATTGCGCTCCCGCTGAGCATCAACATCGCGGCGCCGCATTTGCAGCAGACAGATTTTGCGGCCTGGATGGCAGAGCAGCTCAAGGCCCATCCGCAAGCACCGGTGAACCTGCTGGACATTGAAATCACCGAAGCCTCGGCCCTGTTTCAACTGGACCGCGTGGCGCAGACCCTGCGCGAGCTGCGCGCGATGGGCATCACCATCTCGCTGGACGACTTTGGCACCGGCTATTCGTCGCTCACCTACTTGCGCCGCCTGCCGCTCAACACGCTCAAGATCGACCAGAGCTTTGTCAGCGGCATGATGGACCAGGCCGGCGATCTGGCCATTGTGCAAGGCGTCATTGGCCTGGCGCGCTCCTTTGGCTACAAGGTGATCGCCGAAGGGGTGGAAACCGAAGACCAAGGGCACATGCTGCTGCAAATGGGCTGCACGCAGGCTCAGGGCTATTTCATCGCCAGACCCATGCCAGCGCAAACCTTCCTCGCCTGGCTGCACACCTGGCAGGCGCCACAAGCCTGGGCGCGATGAAATTTATAGTGAAATAGGCCGCTAGCGCTTATCGCATAAGCGCTGACAGCTATACATTTTGATGATCAGACGCCTACCATGGCGCGCACCTGTTGCAGTGCGGCGGGGTCTTCCATGGTCGTCAGATCGCCTGGATCGCGTCCCTCGGCCACCGCCTGCAAGGCGCGGCGCAGAAGTTTGCCGCTGCGCGTCTTGGGCAGCGTCGTCACAAAAAACACGCGCGAAGGGCGGGCCACGGCGCCCAGTTGCTTGTCCACCTGCTTCATCACTTCGCCTTCGAGCTTGAGGCGGGCCGCGGCGTCGTCAAGCCCCGTCGCGTCGCGCGGCACGGCAAACGCCATGGCCACCTGGCCTTTGAGGCTGTCGGCCACGCCCACCACGGCCACTTCGGCGATATTCGGGTGCGACGAGATCGATTCCTCGATCTCGCGCGTCCCCAGGCGGTGGCCGGCGACGTTGATCACGTCGTCGGTGCGTCCCAGGATGAAGTAGTAGCCATCGGCGTCGCGGATGCCCCAGTCGAAGGTGCTGTAGATCTGCCGGCCGGGAATGGTGCTCCAGTAGGTGCTGACAAAGCGCTCGTCGTCGCGCCACACGGTCTGCATACAGCCGGGTGGCAGCGGGCCTTCGATGGCAACCACGCCCTTCTGGTTCGGCTTGGTCAGCTCTTCGCCGGTGGCTTCGTCGATCAGCTTGACGTTGTAGCCATACATGGCCTTGCCGGGACTGCCAAATCGGGTAGTCTGCTGCTCGATGCCGTTGGCCAGCGTAAGAATCGGCCAGCCGGTTTCCGTCTGCCAGTAGTTGTCGATGATGGGCACGGCCAGTGCGTCGCTGATCCATTGCGCCGTGGGCTCGTCCAGCGGCTCGCCGGCCAGCCACAAGGCCTTGAGGGTCGAGACGTCGTATTTCTTGAGCCAGGAGGGATCCTGCTTCTTGAGCACGCGCACGGCCGTGGGCGCCGAGAACATGTGCGTGACCTTGTACTTCTCGACAATGCTCCACCACACGCCCGCATCGGGCCGCGTCGGCAGGCCCTCGTACATGATCGTGGTCATGCCCGCGATCAGCGGGCCATAGATGATGTAGCTGTGGCCCACCACCCAGCCGATGTCGCTGGTGGCGAAAAACGTTTGGCCGGGCCGCGCATCGAAGATGTGCTTCATGCTGGCTGCCAGCGCCACGGTGTAGCCGCCGGTGTCGCGCTGCACGCCCTTGGGCTTGCCGGTGGTTCCGCTGGTGTACAGGGTGTAACTGGGGTGCGTGGATGGGAGCCACTCGCAGGGCACCTGCGTGTCCATGTGCTCGGCGCGCAGTGCGCTCCAGAGGTGGTCCCGGCCCGGCTCCAGCTCCATCGGCACCAGACCCCGGTCCACCAGCAATGCCGCGTTCGGCTTGTGTTTGGCCTGGCGAATGGCTTCGTCGAGCAGCGGCTTGTACGCCACGGCCTTGCCGCCGCGCGAACCGGCGTCGGCGCTGACGATGACCACGGGCTCGGCGTCGTCGATGCGGGACGCGAGCGACCCCGACGCAAAACCGCCAAACACCACGCTGTGCAGCGCGCCAATGCGTGCGCAGGCCAGCATGGCGAAAGCGGCTTCGGCCACCATGGGCATGTAGATCAGGACCCGGTCGCCCTTCTTGACGCCCAGCGCCAGCAGACTGGCCGCCATGCGCTGCACCTCAGCATGCAGTTCACGAAAGCTGTAACTGCGCTCGGTGTCGGTTTCGGTGGAAATGGCCACCAGTGCGGCCTGATCCGCCCGATCGGCCAGGTGGCGATCCACCGCGTTGTGGCACAAATTGGTGGTGCCGCCCACAAACCAGCGCGCAAACGGCGGGTTGCTGTAGTCGCAGACCTGCTCGGGCGGCGTCTGCCAATCGATCAGCCGGGCCTGGGTGGCCCAGAAGTTGTCGCGCTGATCAATGGACTGGCGGTAAAACTCGGCATAACTGGTCATGAAACACTCTCCTGGGCTGGGGCGGACTGCGCTGGGGCGCAGGTTTTGAATTCATAATTATTCATGACGGTCTTGCAGGAAGCTGACGCGGGCCTCCCTTTTCCCATGTTCCCGCTGACCGTCGCGCCGGCACAGCCTACGCCGATTTAACCTGGCAAGCCAGAGCGGGCTCCTTCGCTGCGCTTTTACTTGATGAGCGCGAGCGCTTCGCGGAACACCGGGTTTTCGCAGCTGGCCAGCCACTCGAAAGCCACCATTTCGGTGCTGACCAGTTCGGCGCCGGCGCTTGCCAGACGATCGTAGGCGGCGTCGCGGTTGCGTTCGGTGCGCGAGCTGCAGGCGTCGGTCACCACCCAGACCTCGAACTCGTCCTCCAACAAGCCGAGCGCCGTTTGCAGCAGGCAGACATGCGCCTCGCACCCCGCAATGACGATGGCATTGCGCTCGGGCGCTTGCTGCGCTGTTTTCTGCAGGTGTTTGGGCAGGCTGCGGGCGTTGCCGGCCGGGGGCTTGGCAGGCGGGCGCAGCCACTCGCCCAGACCCTCTTCGGCGGCGCTGAAATGCATTTTCGCCAGCGTGTCCTTGCACAGCGCGCGCAGCTGCGCGTCGTTGGGCCCCAGGCGGGAGGGATTCTGCTCGGTGCCCCAGACGGGCACCTCCATGAGCCGGGCGAGACGCGCCAGGCGCAAGGCATTGGCGAGTGTGGCCCGTGCATCGTGGATGACCGGCATCAGCCGCTCCTGGTAGTCCACCAGCACCAGTTGGGATTCGGAGGCGTCAAGCAACATGAAAGGGTCCTTCGCGGGTTCTAACGCTCCATTGTCGCGTGTGGCGGCTGCCCCTGACGGCTTCACCAACTCAGTTCGCCCAGCGCACGACCCAGCGCCTGTGCCATGTAGACACAGTTGCTCGGATGGGGAACACAGTCGGTGCTCCAGAAGGCGCCAACGCCGCCGGCGTGCAGCGCCGCCAGATCGGCGTCGGCCAAGAGCGCATGGGTCACGGCCACATCCACCGAGGCGGCGCCTGCCGCCCGCAGCAAGCGGGTCGCTTCGATCAGGGTGCGGCCGGTGCTGGCGACGTCGTCGAGCAAAACCACGCTGCGCCCGCGAAAGTCCACATCCGGCAGCGTGACGATCACCTGGCGGTCGCCCTGGCGCGTCTTGCTGCAAACCGCATGCTCAAAACCGTGGCGGGCGGCCGCCTGGGCCACCCACTGCGCCGATTCGCCGTCCGGCCCCAGCAGCAGCGGCGCGCTTCGTTGCTCCGCGATCCAGTCGGCCAGCAGCGGCGCGCCACTGACCACGGCGCAGGCTCGGTCGGGAATAGCCTCGTCCAGGCGAGCGATGCGGTGCAAATGCGGGTCCACGGTGACCACGGCATTGACCATTCGACCCAAAAACGACCCGACGATGCGTTGGCTCACCGCTTCCCCGGGCTGAAAAGCGATGTCCTGGCGCATGTATGCGAGGTACGGCGCGACCAGGGCGAGCGATTGAACCCCGAGCGTGCGCGCGGCCTCGGTGGCAAGCAGCAGCTCAACGAGCTTTTCGTTGGGTTGGTGCAGGCTGCGCAGCAGCACGGCGCGCGCCGGCAAGCGGCCGGCAGCGTCCACTGGCAGGCGCAGCTTGATCTCTCCATCAGGGAAGCGGTGGCATTCGATCGCCAGGGGCCGCAGACCGGTGGCAGCGGCCAGGCGCCCTGCGCTTTCGGCTTCGTCGGCAAAGTGAAGCAGGCAGGCAGCGGGTTCTGCGGGACGGGGCATGTTCAGTTTTCTTCCAGGGAGGGGCCGGGTGGCACGGCGCCGTCAATTCGGTAGCCGCTCGCACGCACGCAGGCCTGGCGCGCAAACTCGAGGTCGGCAGGGAAGCTGGCGTGCACACGGTAAAGGGCAGTGTCGGGCGCCACGCTGGCGCCCAGCTTGCACAGCAGATCCACGCCCGCGCCCTGCGCCGTGGGCGCACCGGCCAGGCGGGCGATGCGCGCCATTTGCAAGTTGTCGATGGCGGTGACCACCCCGGCGACGGGCGCATACACCTCGAACTGCAAGCTGCCCAATTGCGGATGCTCGGGGTCAAAGGCGCAGGCCCCTTGCGCCGCAATGATGGCCTGCATGCGCGCCAGCGCCCGGCCCGAATCAAGGATGTCGCGTGCAATCGCATAGCCTGCGCCGCCTCGCACGTCGGGGTGAAATTCGATCATGCGTCCCGCCAGGCGCAGCGCTTTTTCGCGCAGATCGGTGGGTGCGCGCGGGTCGCCCTGCAGCACGCGCATCACGTCGCGCGCCTCCAGCACCGGGCCCACGCCCTGTCCGATTGGCTGGCTGCCATCGGTAATGACCACGTCCAGCACCAGGCCCAGGCGCCGCGCCACGTATTCAAACAGGCGGCGCAGGCGCTGCGCCTCGGGCACGGAGCGCACCTTGGCGGTAGGCCCTATGGGAATATCGAGCAGCAGGTGGGTAGAGCCGGCAGCGATCTTTTTCGACAGGATGGAGGCCACCATCTGTCCGGGCGAATCAATGGACAGCGGCCGCTCGACGGAGATCAGTACGTCGTCTGCCGGCGAGAGCTGCGCAGTGCCACCCCAGACCAGGCAGCCGCGGTACTCGCGCACGATGTTGTGCATATCGGCCAGGGGCAGTTCGACACGGGCCAGCACCTCCATGGTGTCGGCCGTGCCGGCCGGCGAGGTGATGGCGCGGGAGGACGTTTTTGGGCAGAGCAGCCCGTGTGCGGCAACGATAGGTACCACCAGCATCGAGGTGCGGTTGCCCGGTATTCCGCCAATGCAGTGCTTGTCCACCACCAATGGCTCGTGCCAGTCGAGGCGCTGGCCGCTGGCCGCCATCGCGTCGGTCAGAAAATACACCTCCTCGCGGTCGAGTTCATCGCGCGCGCAGCCGACGACAAAGGCGGTGAGCTCGATCTTGGAATAGCGCTTTTCGACAATGTCGCGCACGATGGCGCGAAAGTCTTCCCGCACCAGGCGCTCCCCTGCCAGCTTGCGAAACAGCGCGCCCATGGACGCCGGGCGTTCGGCGGGGGCCACCGAAATGCTGTGGCCCTCGGAGACATCGAGTTGCGCAAAGGCATCTTCCGAGAGCCCCACCTCGTCCCGCGCGACGATGCGGTCGTCATCCACCACGTTGAGCGTGGCCAGAATGCGCTGGCCGTTGGCGCGTACCTCGATTTTGGAGAGCGCCTGGAAACCCTCGGCCCGGTAGGCCTCGCAATCGCGGTGCAGGTAGGCGACGTTTTCGCGCCAGGTGTCGATGGCCACACGGCGCAGTGCCAGGCACGAGCGCTGCGGCGTCGGACCTGCGCCAGGCTCAGGGGATTGGGGAGAACCCAGGGATTCGGATGCAGTCACGGAAAACGTCCCTCAAAACAGGATGTGTGGCAGCTGGGGCCCGTTGGCCGACGCCCCGCGTCACACAGCTTAGCTCAGCAGTCCGTCTGACAGACCGAAACAAGCGCCTGGAAGTGCAGGATTGCGATCGTGTTACCCTCGGCGCCCATGCCACGTTGGATTTTTCCCCTGCTCATCGCCGCTGCCTGCTCCCAGGCGGCCATTGCAGCTCCCACCGAAACCCTGGCCGAAGCCGAAGTGGCCTCGCCGCAAGCTCCCGTATCTGTCGCGGTACCGGTGAAAAGCGAATCCGCTGTGATGCGCTCGTTCGAGCAGGCAGGGCACACCGTGGCAGGCAACACCTCGGCTCTGGTGACCACTGCCATGGGCTTCATTGGTTTGCGCTACCGCCGCGGCGGCAACAGCGCCGAGACGGGCTTTGACTGCAGCGGTTTCGTGCGCGCCGTCTACGAAAAAACAGCAGGTCTGGTGCTGCCGCGGCGCGCCAAAGACCAAGCCGCCAGCACCGAAGTGATCGATAAGCGCGATCTCAAGCCCGGCGATCTGGTGTTCTTCAACACCATGCGCCACGCCTTCAGCCATGTGGGCGTGTACTTGGGCGATGGCAAATTCATTCATTCGCCACGCACCGGGCAGCAGGTACGCGTAGAAGACATGCAGGCCAGCTACTGGCAGCGGCGCTTCAACGGCGCACGCCGCGTGGCGCTTGACGGCGATGCCGTTGCACGCTTGAGTCTCGCTCAGAGTCTGAGCCAATAGCCTTTGCAAGGCGATGCCGGTCGGCTCCGGGTTTACTCCGCCGGAATCACGCGGATGGTAGTGACTTCGCTACTTTCTATGCCGCCGCGTATGTTGGTTGGGCGGGCATCCGGGTTGCGACGCAACTCGCGGGCAAAGGCCATATCGTCCTGGTAGGTGGCACGCGCCTCACGCTCGCAACTCTTTCGCTCTGCCGCTTGCTCACGGCACGCCGCCAAATTCTGTTTCAGACCGCCGCCCGCCTCACGAATGGCGGTGCGGTAGCGCTGCTCGGGCGTGGTGTCGGGTTGCGATCCGCGCTCCAGCGAGGCCTCGTAGTTCTGGGCGAAGGCGAAGCCGGGCACGGCCAGCAGGGCCGTCAAGAGCAGCGGCGCGAGCCACGTGGTTCGATTGCGTGGTGATGTTTGCATGGCGATTTCCTCGTGGATCCGTGCAGACCGTGCAGAGGCGCACGTTGCTTGGATCGGTCGGGTCAGCTTAATTCCGGGCACGCACTGGCCGCTGTACGCAAGGGGCGCGCTACCATGTCGGACCGCGCCCACACAAGGCTTTTTGCTGACATGGACACTCTCCCAACCGCCAAGGCGCACGACAAGGCCTACCTGCACAGCCTGCTGGCCCAGCGCAACCAGGACAGCACCCCCCAGCCAGAAATTGACGCGGCCATAGAAGCCGCCTTTGTGCGCACCGTGGCCATGCTGGTGCTGGATATGTGCGGCTTCAGCAGTACGACCAGCCGGCTCGGGGTCATCCACTTCCTGGCGATGGTCCACCAGATGGAGCAAGCCGCCGTGCCGGCGATTGTTGGCAATGGCGGCGTTGTGATCAAGCAAGAGGCAGACAACCTCTTCGCCGTGTTTTCGGACCCCTTGCACGCGCTGGAGGCGGCGCTGGACGTTGTCCGCGCGCTCGACGCCATGAACGCCGTTCAGCCACCAGACCGTGCTCTGCGGGTCAGCATGGGCATTGGTTTTGGCCCCACGCTGGTGATTGCCGAGAGCGACCTGTTTGGCGCGGAGATGAACCTGGCCTGCAAGCTGGGGGAAGACATTGCCGGCCCCAGACAAATCCTTCTGACTCCTGCTGCCGTCGCTGGCCTTCCTTCAGGCCAGTACCGCTTTCGCGAAATTTCTCCCACCATTGGCGCAGCGCCGCAGAGCGCGTTCGAATTTGAAGCCAGTCTGCTGAAGAAGCCGCTCGGCACGCACGGCCTGCGATGATCAGGCCATGCCACGTATCTTTCCTGCCCCCCGCCCCGCCAAAGCAGCTGCAGCCGAAACTGCCCAGAATACGGCCATTCAGACCGCCGCCCAACGGGCACGCAAGCTGCTTAATCGCCGTGCCTTGGTGGCTGCGGTAGCCAGCACCGTGCCCGTGCCCGGCCTCGACTGGGCGGTGGATGCCGCCCTGCTCTCGCGTCTGCTGCCGCAAATCAGCGCCGAGTTTGGGCTGACGCCTGCGCAGCTCGATGCGCTGGATCCGCACAAACGCGAGCAGGTGCAAAAGGCCGTGGCCATGGTGGGCTCGGTGCTGATCGGAAAGTTCATCACCCGCGACCTGGCGCTCAAGGCGGTGCGCACCGCAGGCATGCGCATGACCACGAAGCAGCTAAGCAAATACATTCCGCTGGCAGGCCAGGCCGTGTCGGCGGCCCTGGGCTACGCCACGCTGCGTTTTCTGGGCGAACAGCACATCCGCGACTGCATCGCCGTGGCCGAGGCGGCGCAGCTCAGGCTGCCGCCACCTGCAGTCTGATCGCTACGTATTTTGTAGCTTCGAGCGCTTATCCAGTAAGCGCTAGAGCGCTATTTTATGGAACTTTATAGCTGCCCCGGACAAAGAATGGAGAGCGTGCGTTTGTCGCAGGGCGGGAGCCGGGGTGTGCGCCCGGCGGCGCAGTAACTTTCTTTCCAGCGAAAGAAAGTCACCAAAGAACGCCCGCCCTACTGTCCGTGTCCCTGCGCTGCGCTTCGGGCAACTTGCGATGCTCGCGCCGGACGGGGTCTCGCTGAACTCGCGCTGCGCGCTCAAACAGACGCGAGCCCTGATCCGCCCGCCCCTGCGCTTCTCGGCACGGCCACAAGGGCTCAGACATCCTTACGGGCCATTGCTGCGCTCGGCCTGGGGAAAAGCAAGTTCGTCCCATAGCGGCGCGTCGTTTTTTTCCCAGGCCGAGCGCAGCAAAGGCCCATGTGGTTCCCAGCCCTTGTGGATGCGCCTGCGGCGGGGTGCTTGCGGGGTGGCATGCGCGCTGGTGCGCGCATGCTTCGTTGACTGGCTCGCCGTGGCTGTCTGAACGCAGCTGCACAGCAGCGAAGTGAGTTCCACGGCCACCCCGCAAGTGCCCCGACGCAGGTTGCCCCGCAGCGCAGCGAAGGGGTCGCAGACAGCAGGGGTGAGCCATTTTTGGTGACTTCTTTTGGCAAAAAAAGTTACTGCGCCGCCGGGCGCACACCCCGGCACCCGCCCTTTGCCACGAGGCGCGAACCCATCGAGGCCGCCCTCTCATTGTTGTCTGTCGGCCTTTCTGAAGCAGCTACAGAGTCGGGCGTTTTGACCAATATTCCTAGCCTGTGTCAGAGCCGTTCAAGCCCAGACACATTCGCAGGTGAAGTGGCGCAGAAACTGCGGCTGCTTGGCGATGCGCACGCCGCGAATGCTCGCCGCCTTCTCTTTCACTTCGGCGATCACCTCGGCCGCGTAGTCAAAGTGCGACTGTGTGTACATGCGGCGCGGAAACGCCAG